>Ga0265314_10002860_pt1 | contig 17168 bp, 14 predicted proteins | sample 4126metaG_FD_203106 | JGI IMG/M metagenome (GOLD analysis project Ga0265314, IMG submission 203106) | Rhizosphere microbial communities from Carex aquatilis grown in University of Washington, Seatle, WA, United States - 4-1-26 metaG | ecosystem: Host-associated > Plants > Roots > Rhizosphere >... | reverse complement strand
AAGGATCAAATCGAACCCTGAGCCTCTCCAAGCGACATGGAGCTTCGCACCGCCGCAGCCGAATTTTCAAACCGGCGCTTTTCCTCCAGTTTCGCGCCGCCGGCAACAACAGGCAACAAACAGCACGACCGTGCCAACAGAAAGTCCAATCGTGGCCTCAACCACCATCCCCATCGTGCCCACACCAGGGGACAACACCCCAGAGGACATCGGACGACCAATCAATGATGGCAACGGCGGTCAAAATGACACCATCCCTACGACGGATGTCGTCAGCGTCGAAGTCCCGTTGATCCACTTGCCACCGCCGACGTTCAGGACTCGCCGGTGGAAAACACCACCCCCGACTGGAACGCCGCTCATTCTAACCCCGAACGGCCAACCCTGGACAGCCGGTTACCTCTGCATCGACAACCAAGCCAGTCGGAGTGTTGGCATCAACTGTGCCAGTGAACTCACTCGCCGCAGTTTAGGCGAGTTCAACCGCGGAGATTTGATCCAAATCGCTGTCCTCGCCCGTGACCAGTCCCACAACTACGTCGTGACTGGCCGGGCGAGCCGTCCGAAGGTCGCTTACTTCGCGAAGACGGATCTTGCCCAGCCCGGTTTCAGCGTTGGCGATTGGGTCTGGTTCACCATCCTGGCAATCAATGATGCTGCACCCGTCCCATCCCAGTTGTCGCTGCTGATCAGCCAAACACCAATCACCAATAGCCAATCGTTGTGATGCGGCCTCACCCCAGTGACGGGGCAGCACCTACGCGGCTTCCAACTGACGAGTATGAAGAGCAAACCACAAGCCATCTCCAAACTGGCCCTTCGTCGGGCCATCGCTGACAAAATGTTTGATAACATCCGTTGGGAAACGGAATCGAGGGGTGTCTGCGATTGTCCTGGAGCGAGTTCACACAGCACGCCTGGGATGGACGCCACACTCTTCATCGATGGCTGCCCAACGCTCCACTGCTTCCACCAGTCGTGCAAGGGCGACGTCGAAGACGCAAACGAGGAATTCCGTGCAGAGGTCCGCGAAGCAGAGGCTGACCCAAACTTTAAGTTCGTGCCATCTGAGGAGGACCAGCGGCGTTGGCGGCAGCACCGTGAACAACTTCGGCTGCTGGCACAGGCCCGCGACAATTTGCCTCGCATCTTGGCAGAGTTCCAGATCCCTCCAAGCGAATGGCTGAGCCGTTCTCCCGTCAAGCTAACAGGTGATGCAAGGGATGAGTGGAGACTACTGCTTCAACTTTTCAGCCCCGACGACAACATCTGGATTGGTCAGTTGTGGGACACTGGCCAGCCACATCACGCCTGCCATTTCAGGCCAGTCAAGGATTGGCTGGCCCAAGAGGCTGTCGCACCCGGCCCACACATCTGTCCTGCCAGTTTTAGACGGGGTGCTTACACTCGGGCCGAGGACTCAGTCCTGGGTCGTGCGTTCCTCGTAGTCGAATCGGACACCCTCTCCAAACGCGAATCAAGCGCCATCTTTCAGTGGCTCCAGCAGCAACTCCATCTATATGCGGTGGTCTACACTGGGAACAAAAGCCTCCACGGATGGTTCAAGTGCCCAGATTGTGATTATGCCGGGTTCCAAGAGCTTAAGGTCATCTTGACTGGTTTGAACTGTGATCCGGCCATGTTTCGTGTCAGCCAGCCGTGCCGATTGCCTGGCTGGTTACGTGAGGATACCCAACACTATCAGCGCCTTTTATACCTCGACCTATCGGAAACTACCATGCCACCAGCTTCCCTTCAACCCCAGCCAACAACCCCAACACATTAGCCCCTTATTGTTTATGCCTATCCCAAATCAGACTCCAAACCCCAGTCCAAACCCAAACCGTGATCCTAGTCTGCGCTCATTGCTCAGGCGTCCGGTCATCCACTACGACAAAATATCCCACGTTTACTGGACCCCGGAGCGAGACGGAAATTATACGTCTATCTTGGAAGACGCAGCGAGAGACCTGTTGCGCCAGTGTGGTCTGAATCCAAAAACTGAGAACGGTGAAGTAATCAGCCAACTCGACCGCGAAATGAACCGTATCCGAATGGATTGTGGGGTTGACTTTGCAGGTCCAATCAGCGGCTACCCGAAGGGCTTGCATCAGGTAAGTGACCGTAAGTGCCTCGTGACACGAACATTCAAGTTGATCAAGCCAGGGCCTGGGGATTGGCCTACGATTGACTCGATCTTTGAGGGATTATTTGGTCAAACGCAATCGCATTATATTTTCCTGTGGTTAAAGCGAGGCTACGAGGCATTGGCTGCGGGTAAACGGAGCCCTGGTCAGGCGCTTGTGTTCGCAGGGCCAGTCGATTGTGGTAAATCATTCGTGCAAGGGCACATCATCACACCCATCCTAGGCGGGCGATCATGCCGCTGTTACCGATATCTGCGCGGCGACACGACATTTAATGGTGACATGTTCGAGGTTGAGCATCTCATGGTGGACGACGACGTGCCATCTTCCCGCACGGATAGCCGGTTGTCGCTGGCAGCACACATCAAGAGCATTGTGGCCAGTGGGGTCCAATCATGCCATTACAAGAACCGTGACGCCTTCCCGGTCACGCCATTTTGGCGGCTCACCATGTCAGTCAACGATTCGCAAGAGGAACTGACAGTGCTGCCGATTATGACCGAGAGCATCAAAGACAAGATATCGCTGTTCAAGGCATCTACATTTGAAATGCCGATGCCCACGGTGACGGAGGAAGAGCGCGAGGCGTTCCGTGCCAGAATCGAGGTTGAGCTCCCTGCATTCATCGCATATTTGCTCCGGCTAACCATCCCTGAGGATATGCAAAGCCGACGCTTTGGCGTGACGCATTATCACGATCCAGATCTGGTGGATGCGCTTCATGAGATCTCCCCTGAGGCAAGACTGCTGGCGATCATTGACCCTGTGTTGTTTAGCTTCATCGCAATGGACGATAGGGAGAGCGAACCAAACTACGATGATTGGCAAGGGACGGCGTCGGATTTGGAGCGGCAGCTGATGGCCTCCGACTTCAAGCACGAGGTCGGGCGAATCTTGACTTGGTCAAATGCGTGCGGCACTTACCTTGGTCGTTTGGCTGCTCTGTTTCCTTGGCGCGTTGAGAAGCACCGTATGTCGAACAATCGGGCCTGGATTATCCACCCACCAAGACAGGAACCACCAACGCCAGGTTCTGGGAATGGCCATTGAAAGGGTAATCTACTAGCAATCTCTCCAACTGTCATGGTGTCATTTGAAACTCTTTTGGGCTAACACAATGCTTGCCAAATGACACCATGGCACCCTTTTGACAAATCAACCATGGCAATGGGCTAATGACACCATGGCACCCTTATGGGAAATCAACCATGGGGTGTAGCCAGCCAGAATGACACCATGGCACCCTTTTTGGAAGTTATCCATGGAGATACACTGATGATTCAATAACAATAAACCATGATAAGATAATAACTATGGAGAAGTGCGTGATAGATTTCTCCTAAAGATGGTATGGTGTCGTTCTCAATCAAGGTGAACAGGTTAACCATCATTGATTCTGCCAAAGGGTGCCATGGTGCCATTCTCACCTAGGGTGATAGATTAACCATGGCTGACTTCCTCCAAGGGTGGTATGGTGTCATTGTGACTCCAAGTGTAGGGGAACAGGGGTTCCAGCATCCAGTTGACGATAATCAAGGGCAGTTGGCCAGCCAATGGGGTCCAATGACACCCCTTCTCCTTTTGGTCAGGGGAGTGTCAACTGATGAGCAAGAATCTTGAGACGGCCCAGGTTGCTTCCTGGGGATGTCAGGTTGATCCCAAGTGCATCTAGTTGGCCAATCACTGAAGATCCCAGGGGCTGCCCATGTCCCCCTGGGGTGTCTGGTGGGCAGATCTGGTTTAGGCCGGGCAAGAAAGCATCCTGGTGACCGAGGTGGGTGCTCTTGGTGGGCCACTCTCCCCAGTGAGTCACCAACGTCACCAAAGTCACCAATGCGTGGCTGGGCAGTGCATGGAGCCCCTTGGATAGCCTTGGGGTCCAACGGGTGATCACTCTTTTTTGTACCTCAATCTCGGTGGATTGGTCGAGATGCGTGCATCTATGGGCAATCGGGTGAACAATCTCGCCCGTACGATCTCGGAGGAGATTCCCTGGGCTCTTCCCTCCAAAGGCTCCACGAGCCGCCTGCCTACGCTAATCAGCTTAGGAAGCTCAGTTTGAACAAGTCCCAAAGTTTAGTCGCAGCCTCCTTGACTTCCACAGTCAAAGCTAATGCCTTCAGACCGTGCTTAGCCGTCTCAAGCCATTTTGAGATCCGTTTTGGGTCTGGTTGCTGGGACTCAATTTCCTCCTTGGCATTGCGAATGCCTCGCGCAGCATGCTCGAACGGTTCCCGATTTTCACCCTCGTACCTGGCACGGTCAGCTGTCAATAGGTTATCTAAAGCGGCTAGAGCCTCTATTTGAGCCCGACGCCCCAGGGGTGAGTTTGCGATATAGATGCGTTGATCGCTATCTATCACGGTCGATTGGTTATCTTGGCCCACGACGGCACGCGGGGAATTATTTGCTGAGAAGTCACACGCTTGATTACCCGTGCCATTGTGGATATAGACGGGTTGAACGGGAGCGCCCCAACCTTTTCCCCGCATGTCTGTGACGATCTGCAGTGTTGCTCGATAGAAGTCGATCGAGCTTTGTAGGACAGTTATTCGATTTTGGAGAGACACACAAAGCAGCCTTTGCGCCGGGGTTAGGCATGCATTCGAAAGATCACCAAAGGATTCACCGTTTAGTATTCTCCAGAGATAATCCATCAGATCGGCGTTGAGCTCTTGATCAGAGACTGCGGCATTGTTTTCGGCAAACGTGAACTTGAAAGCACATCTGTTGGGAATAGAGTTGTCCACGGAGAAATTAACGGCATAGCCACGCAGTCCGGCGAATTCCTCAAAACCCAGTAACAACTCACTGAACAATCGTTTGAATCTGTCAGGCAGTTCGACTACACCGTATTTTCCTGTTCCCACCGGCCCCTTGGGCGTATCAGGGTTCACATCGGGAGCAACCAACGACGACACGGTTCCGCCCTGCCGCCGGTCAAGTCTTGACAACCCCGCCCCGAACAGTGCTAAGGACAAAAAACCAGTTGAAATACCAGCCGCCCTCGAAAACGCAGACCATGGAGCAGTGTCAAGAATCCGCATTTGTAGCTCCGGGACACAATATAGGCCGAGCCCCGGTAGATAGAAAAGTAACCTCAACAGCAAAGATGTTGGCAGCGACGAAAGCCGCTGCCCAAACAGTCTCACAGAAAAGAAAACCAAGGAACAATAACCAACCGTAATGCCAACTGCCCTAGCGACTGAGGCCCATGGTGCAGTGTCAAGAATCCCCATATGTAGTTCCGGGATAAGATAGATGCCAAGCGCCGGTAGAAGGAACGATAATCTCACTAACAACGATATTGAGAGCGATGGAAGCTGTTTTGTTTCGAGATTCATAACGTCAATTCCAACTGTGGTCGAGGGTATCCAATAATGCCCCCCTACGGACGCCTATCGGAAACGCAGAGAAGACGAGCGGGGGAAGCTATGACCACAGTGAGCTTCGTAGCTCACTAAGACCCCTGCAGCTCGTCTTGTGACGATTCCGCGGGCATACTGACCGGATTGATGACCTGTTGGTGGACCTTTTACCGCAATTGTCCGGATGTTGCAAGTGACATTATCCCCCCTCTTTCGCCAGCATCCTGCATTCCACCCCACTTTTGATCCATCCCAGCCGGGTTGGTCGGGGTAGGGTGCTGAGCTGAGGTGTTGTGGCCGCAGAGTCATAAATGGCTTGCCCCTCACCATCATTGATTCTAGTCTGACCACTTCAGCCAGGAATGTGCGCCGTGCAGTCAGAGACGCGGATTACAGATGGGGCCCAGATGATTGAAAGCCTTGCAGGGTTGGCTGGCACAAGGCCCTAGGAAAGCCAGCGCACGCTCGTTGTATAATCGCAGTTGGTCGAAAGATCGCTTGCTATGAATATTGCACAACAGTTGTTTGTGGTTTTCTTCGCGATTTTCTGGGGGACTTCCTCCAATGCATGGCCAGGTTGGAAGCCCTTCCATTGGACATTTGTCATAGAGATCCCTCAAATTCGGCACCGTGTCGCGCTTTCGATGTTGCTGCTGAACATTCTACCCATTACCTATTTTGCCGTTGTGATTGCGTGGTTGGGACGACACGGACCGATGAACGGCAGCCTGGAAGTCATCTCCTTCTTCCGCGAGGTAGTGCGTGGCATAGGACCTGCGTTCGCTGTATTTGGATTCTACCGCATGTGGTTCGGTATTATCGAACGTCGTGCGTCGTTGTTCTACCTCACCAACGCAACCCTGCCTCTCGAGTTGAAAGACGTTGAGCCAACATCTGAAACATTACACATAGGTCAAAGATGGTGGCACATGAACGTGATTTTCGGGCTTCTCTATGTCGTCTCGCCATTGCCCGCTGTATGGCTCCTTTGACACTGATGAAGTGGGTCCAAACGCGAGCGTTCAGCCTCCCTCTCAGTTGCAGGCTTAGCGAGTCTAGTTGGCATTAAGGTTGATGCCGTGCTAGTTGACGTTGCCGTGATCAGCATCTCCTTCCCGTTCTGCCATGTGCGGGTGCCAAGGTCCTCCAATCGGTTATGTTTGGAAACAATCGGTCGGAATCGCACCTTACTCGGCCTCACTGACGACGACTTGTGCCATCTGGATCGAAGCCATGTCCGACATGCTCATGAAGCACTTTGCTCACGGAGGACGGCGGCATTCTCAACTCCCTGCCGATGGCCCGCAACCCCATCCCTCCTTTTTCAACCGCATCACGTCCTTTCGCCGTCCTACCATTTGTGTAGCGTGGGGCGCTTTTCACGTGAAGCAGGAGAAGAATCCTTTCGTGGATCTAGACAAAAGATTCTAAGGAGCCACTTGGCGGTCTCTTCCGTGGGTGGCAGCTCTAGTTAAGCCCAATTCTCTGGCTGTTTCTGAAATCAGAGTGTTAGCCTCTCGGAGCATTGCTATGTTTTCATCATGTCGCTGCGCCCAGAGGTTATCCGAGGACTCCTCGCGAAAAAGCTTGTTGAGTGGAGTGTCCTGTTTTTCAAACACGTTGAGCAGGAATTTATCTATCCTTTCAGCCACCTCTGGCGAAGTGAGCGTCCGCGCCCTTGCGACCAGCACCCTCCATCTTGCTACTAGGTCGGGAGTGCGCTCGTTGTAGCGTGTGAAAGCAAGCACCTGTTGTTTTTTGTTTTTAGCTGCGCCAAACCCAAACCATGAAACATCTAGGGCGTATGTTTCATAAGTAAGGATCACCTCTGACAGGTCATCTAACAATTTAGCCTGCATCTGCAGGACGGCTTCATCCCTGGCCCTAATTCCTTCATTTGCCTTCTGTTTGTTCGTCAAATTGTTAATAATCAACGGAGCCAGCAACCCCGAAAGCAGAGCAGCAAGGCCGAGCAACGCCGCCTTCTCCAGAAACGCGCTATTGATGAAGGGCGGGTGTGGCTTGGATGAATCATCATCACCTCGTTCCTCATCAAGGACGTCTTCAACGTCCGGTTTGTCACTCTGATCCAAGTTGTCGTCGTCTCCCATAGTCCGAGTCTGTTCGTAAGATTGTCCTCGCAACCGCGCTCAGGGCAATCCGTTCTTAAACGGCTCAAATGTGAGTCGCCCAAGGAGAATGTCAAGCCTCGCACACCGGTCGTTCACAACGGCCAAGAGTCGCCTGATCGTAGCGCACCCGATGCAGACGCTAGACGCTAATCATTTAGCCCTGGTAACGGCCAAGTCCTTCCTGGGATGTCTGGCAACCAGTTTAGCCTCGGCAAGAGAGTATCTTGCTGACGGAGGATGGAGGCATCTTCAACTCCCTGCCAATGGCACGCAGACCCATCCCAGCCTTTTTCAAGCGCATGACATCCTCTCGTCGCCCTTCCAATGTGCCTGGCCGTCCAAGTTTAACACCACGGATTTTGGCAGCCCGCAAGCCAGCATTCACCCGCTCCTTGATCAAGTCGCGCTCAAATTCCGCCACGGCCATCAGGACGCCAAGTTGTAACCGTCCAGCCGGGTTGTCCCCGCTCGTGTCAATGCCCTGGCTAGTGCAGATCAGCGGAACACCCAGGCGGGTCATTTCGTCCAGGATCAGGGCAAGGTGGGTTAGGGATCTGCCGAGCCTGTCCAGCTTGTAGCAAACCACCCTGCCAACCTTCCCGGCCCGGATGTCAGCCATGAGGGCGTTCAGTTGTGGCCGTGACACCTTAGCCCCTGACTCCGTTTCCGTGTAGAGGACCGTTGAGGACCAGCCGCGCTGGCGGCAGTAGCCGTTAAGCTCCTGGATTTGGGAGTCGTGCCGCTGATCAGCAGTAGACACTCTGACGTAGATGGCTGTGTTCATAAGATGGCTGTGTTCATGAGACAAATGTAATGTGACCAGCCGTGACGTACACCACTTTGTTGCGCAAAGTGATGATTCTTTATCAACTCAAAACAGGGGTGATTAATGAACAGTCACTTCTGGACAGCCGAAAGAGCGCGGACCAGCTCGATGACGCGAACCAGCAGTCCCTCCGGCAAACGAGTAGATGAGATGATCCGAGGAAGAAGAAAGGACTTGCCCGAGTGAGACTCTTGAGTAACAGTCGCGCAATGATTGCCAGGTATAATACGAGCCTCCTTGGTTTTGGCGGAGTGTCTCACGGGGGGAGATCACTTAAGACGTGGCAAGCACTTCTCCTCCTAGCGGCAGTTTGTTGTTGGCGCCTTTCGGCTCAAACATCCCACCTCGTCATTTACGCCTTAAATCCCGAAGGCGTCTTGTTATACAGCATTCCGGGATTCAGAGCAGCCGTCATAGCGAGCGGCCTTGGTTGGTCAAAGCTATTAACAACTAACTCAGCGTCCATCACCTTGGCTGCAGGTGCCAACACGATTACTTGTTCCTTCAACGGCCTCCACTTTGCCACAAACGTCTTTCTTACACCATCAGAGACGAACGTCTTGCGTTTCATCTTCCCGAGGACGGAATTCGACGCATCAGCCTTCATTGACGCTCTCGACTTGAGCGGTAGCGCGAGTCTTTCAGACTACGTTTCTATTACAAACACATGGGAGTTCCCTCCGACAATTACGTTTGAAAGAGAAAATACCACAACCTCAATGTTCTGGTGGTATTCTGGTTCTCATGAAGTTGGATCCGCTAATACTATTGTAGCAAACCATTTCGAAAGTGCAGTGTGGTTTTGTGACAGCCGCGCTTACTCCGGCAGCGTTCGTCTTAGCAATGCGTTTCATACGGATGGATGGACTCTAGTCTATGGAACGGCCGGGATATTTGGCGCTTTTGATGAGATCATCGCAATCGCTCCACCGGCTGAGGGACCGCGATTTAATTCCTACTACTACCAGAGTGACATAACAGGCTCTTACCCACTGACGTTTGTCGGACCGGGTAGTTCCACATTATTTAGAGAGAAAGCATACCAACTAACACAATTGTCTTCATCCTCGCCGATCATGCTCAACTGGAATAACGGCTTCCGCGGTGGTTATCTTGAGATGCAGTTTGGACAGTTCAACTCCTATGCCCCGGTTTTAGTTGGAGACTATCAGCAAACGGAGTCGCTGAGGGTTGACGGCACAGTTACCGCCATGAAACTATCCTCCGTTCCTTATGACGTTACGGGCGACGGGGTGCACATGGGAGACCCAATGTTTTCGGCTGGTGGCCAGGTTTCCTGCCGCTGTGACAGCTCCCCCGTTGCGGGTACGACCGTTCATATCGGACCTTACTCTGCCGACACCGACAAGAGCGGTGCCTATATCATTCGAAATATCTCGCCGGGGACTTACAAGGTAGCGATAAACGAGCCCGGCTATGATCCTTTTAGCAGTCTGATCTCGATTTCGATGGGGACTTCAGTCGCGAACAATGATTTTCCACTCACCCCCAACGGTCAAGACAACGGCCTGAGGAAGCGAATTGTTTCTGGCGGCGTTAACTGGGACTACACCACTAACCCAAAGACTCTCGTCGCGACCTTTACACCTCAGATCCAGGGCATGACCTTGGATCAAGCTGCGTGCAAATTGGGTTATGCCTATTTCAACTGGTATCAGAGAGTTCTGATCGCTCCTCACCCCTGGAAATACGCGATCCACGCTCCCTGGAATGATCCCCCACAACACTTAATAGATGGGACACCGAATAAACTGCCAGACCCATTCACGCACATTAAGACGTGGCCTGCCGACGACCTAATCTTTGCCTTGAACGAAGGAACTGACAAGGCAGATCCCTATAATCGCCAATCACCGTTCCATACGAAGAATGGTGGAACACTTTTGTCATTTGACGATTCCCCAGGGGATCCGGGTCTCGGACCTGGCGAATACATGAGATTCGTCACAGCCCTCGTAGGAGTGAGGAAGGATTTGTCTTATGACGTACTCAGCATTTTCTTCTGGAAAACGTACAATAACGGCTCCACGGGCGGCATCGTCCCGGACATCCTTACGCAGGCAGTTCCTACAAATGGAACCGGCGGTGTGAGCGAAGTCATCACGAACGTTTCGCCTTCTGAACTCCCAATCGATGTCCTGTCCGCCCTCAATGCTACCGGAGGTGGTTTCCCAGTGACCATCGAGCCGTCTACACAAACTGTCCAAATCGGAGGCATTGTTACCTTTGCACTCAGCCCAACTAACTCATCCTCTCCCCTCGCCTACCAATGGCGCAGGAATGGTGCAAACGTACAGGGCGCTACTAACGTGGTCTTAAAACTCACGGATGTTACAACCAATGACACTGGGGTTTACGAGGTCGTGTTGGCCGATGACAATGGGAGTATCAGGAGCGCAGCTGCAACACTAACAGTTGTTAGGCCGCCCATGTTCCAAACCCCTGTCACGCTAACAAACGCGAAGCTGCTGCTTTCTTGGACCGCAGTGCAGGGGCCCACATATCAGGTGCAATACAAAACGAACCTCAACCAAACCGACTGGTTAAGCCTGGGAGCCTCTGCTCAAGCGTCCAATACAACATTGACGCTGACCGACAGTTTTGCGCTAGATAAGCAACGATTCTACCGAATTCAACTGCAATAATGCGTTGGGACTGCGCCTAAGGATTTCAGCGAATCTCCACAACGAACCTCGCCGCTGGAACTTGGACTGATCGGGCCACGTCGTTGCCGGGAAACGACGGGGTTGTTGACCACCAACCTGCTGATGACGCCATGGACGAAATACTCCTTTCGACTAGAGCCTTGGCCTAATTGCCTTACTCGATGTGGGATGCCACGCATCAGCGTTATGGGCTTTAGAGCTAGTTTTGGATCATCTACTCTGGAATTCCATGAGGCACGAGGCCGAGAGAGACTTCAACACGGAAAAAACGGTTGCTAGATCCGGCGTAAAAATCGCCAGCCCGCGTGGGCTTCCATGTCTTTAGATCCATCGAGGTCTCAAACTCTACATGACCAACCGCTCCAGCGGGGAGAACTGCCGCAGTTGCAGACGTCACGTTCACCTGATGGATATGCAAAATCGTCATAGCAAATCCATTGTTATCTCGTCCGTCCGGGAAGCCAGATAGGACAATTACTGCTGGACCGAGCACCACATCACCCGTAACAAGATTGAATTTGCCATGGTTTAGCCCTTCCGCATAAACAACTGCTAACTCCGGAAGGCCTGCTGGGGGACGATAGCCGCCATTGGCATACCAAAAGCCTGCATATCGGTAACTTGCTACCTCGCAAACTTCATTAGTTCCCAGGCTAATGCTCGTCAGAGTCACATTGGTTTGATATCCCGTTCCATAGATGACCAGGCGCTCATAGCGCTCTTGACCAACAAGGGTAAGGCAGAAAAGGACGGCAAAAATGGATAGTTTCATTAGTGGGGTCGCTAGTTTGGGTTTTGACAGCAAGGCGTTCAATCTGCTACCGCGCGTATCTCACCCGGAAGAAACCAGCCTCTCCTGGCACAACGATGGACTGCGTGTTCGTAAGGGCTGTTGGGGTGAAGGCCGGGCTGAAACTGCTCCAAGTCCCAGGAACGACGCGGCTAAATTCAAGTTGGTAACTGTCGTAAGGCGAGAGGCCACTCAAATCCAGCCGCATGACTTGGGTCACATTTGGCCAAAGGGCCGTTGCTGGGGGCGCTGCAATAACGATGGCGGGCGTGTCGGTGTAGCCAATGCCCGCGCTAGTGATCGTGATCCCAGTAACGACCGCCGCTTGGACTACCGCGATGGCCGTGGCATTCGTGCCGCCGCCGCCCGTCACGCTCACAACTGGGTCGCTGGTGTATCCCGAGCCGCCGCTGCTGACGGTGGCCCCAACCACGAAGCCGTTGACCACTTGCGCCGTTCCGTGCGCTTGGCTGGGGACTGGTGTGGCTGCTAGACGATAGCTATCTGCCGAAGCGACTCCTGATACGGACTGCGTAAAGGTGAGACTGGCGGCGGTAAATGCCGGTCCGGTGTCAGTCCAGTTGCCCAGAAGCAAAGACTGAAACTGGTAATTGCTGCCCATCTCCAGGTTGGTGAAGCTCAGGAGCGACATTGCGGCAATGTCCATCAGTGGTTGCTCAATAAAAGCTGGCGCGATGACAATTATCGGCGTGCTAGTGTAGCCCGATCCGGCGTCCAGAATGTTGATTGCAATCACCACACCGTTGGTCACCACAGCCATAGCCTGCGCTCCACTGCCGCCACCACCAAAGATTCTCACGGTTGGCGTGTTCGTGTAGCCGGACCCTCCATCGATAATAGTTACTCCCACTAGAAAGTTGTTCACCAGGACTGCGCTGGCTGTCGCAGTGGGGGGTGTTTGGATCAGGCCGTAAACAGCCGAAAAGCCGCCGCCAAAGTTGTAGGACCAGGTTGCGTTGTCCGAGTCAATCACGGTGTATACTCCCGGTTTGATGATAACACTGGGAGTCGCGACCCAGACGGAGTTCGACACACCCCATACCGCTTCGCCAGAAACGGCGTTCCACGGGCCATAGAGGGTTCCGTCTGAGTGACGTAGACTGATTGTTCCAGGCAATACGCCGCCATTGTAGAAGTGGTAATCGCTGACCACGGTTACGTAATATGGCTGCGCAATCGTGAAGGTAGTTGTTTCCGTCGGTCCACTTGAAACACTTTCGCCGTTCCAATTATTCAGCAATGTTGTCAGCTGGCTCCATGCCGTTAGCGGCAAAGCAAGGAGCAGGGCTAACGCGGCCAGTGAAATCTTGCAGTTGGCGTTGGTTCTGAAATGTCGGTTGTTCATAATTCCCTTGTTGGCAAAGCCAACGAACCACGGGCAAAAGGAAGGGGCACGTGCTCCATCGGTCTGGTGACAAGAAAGGGGGAAGCTTTCACTTTGAAGGCTAATCCAGTAACACGAATTGTCCAGGTATGTTTCCATAAATCGCCTTAATGATGAACGGGAGAATCCGACGGCAGCGGACAGTCCGTTGCAGGCCAAGACCTTACGGACGCGTTTCTGTGGGACTTTGGAAGGGCGAGGCTGGGGGCGGCACCCGTGCGTCCCTGCCGGGCCTTCGCCAACGCCAACCTCCCCGGATTTGAGGTGTTCTCCAGGCCGGAGCAGCCGGTTGGTTTAGCCCGTTTGTTTACGGTGCGGTGCGACCGTCAACCGACCTGAAAGGCTATCGATTACGCCGGAGGGGGGCAGCTTGGCTTTTATCTTGCTTGTTTTTGCCTGATTTGTTTCGCTCTTGAGGGAGTTCAATGCCTCCCAAGAATGATGTACCGTGCCCGACGATCCAAGGCAGCGGCTAAGTTCGTCAAAGCCGAGGGCTAATGGAGTGCCAAGCGATGACTAAAACTCCGCTGCTCTTCGTTGACAGCAATATCTTCCTCGACTTCTATCGGGCTGAGGGTGAGGCTGGTCTGACCCTTCTGGACCACATCGAGTCCGTGTCTGACTCATTGATTATTTCTGACCAAATTGAGGTTGAGTTTCTGACGAACCGCCAGAAGGTCATTTCCGAATCGCTGAAGAACGTAACTACACCAAGCATTCCAAAGTTTACTCCCGCATATCTCTCTGACTCCAAGACAGCCGCCGGTATCCAGGCCGTCAGCAGGGCCATCCAGAAGAAGGTCACTGCGCTTCGGCAACGGCTGACCAAAATTCTGGAAAATCCGTCCGTTCATGACCCTGTGTTCAAGTCGTTCCGGAGGCTCGTTCAGAAGGACTCGATTCTGAACCTGAAATACCAGGATTCTGACAAGGAGGAGATCGCCAAGTCCGCGCTGCTCCGCTACCAAAAGGGCTGCCCTCCCAGGAAGAAGCAGGACACCAGCATAGGTGACGCGATAAACTGGGAATGGATTCTGCGCTGCGCAGTGGCCAGCGGAAAAGACGTGCTGATTGTTTCACGAGACAGCGACTATGGACTTCGCTTGGACGGCAAGTGCTATCTGAACGATTGGCTGCACCAAGAATTCAAAGACAGAGTTTCCCCAAAGCGTTCAGTTGAACTCTGCCCAAGTCTCGCCCAGGCATTGAAGAAACTCTCCGTTGCAGTCACACCGGAGGAAGAGGAGGAAGAACAATCGATCATGGCACGAGGAACGCCCCGGCCTCCCGTAGACCCCTCAGCCGAAACACGGCATTTTTGGGATAGGATACTTGAGCACCTTGGAAGAATGAGCCCGTTCACGAAATCATATCTGGTGAAGGCACGACACGTCCGCTTTAACGGTAAGGTGCTGGAAATACTTTTCGATGATGAGTTTTGCGAGTATATCCCTCTCGTGGACAACGAGAAGAACCGGTCGCTGCTGCTCAAAATCTGCCACGCAATGTGCGCTGACAAAGTTGAAAGCATCCGAGTTGGCAGAATGTCCACAACGGAGTTACTCGGAGAACGGGACAGTGAGGCTGCAAGCGACACTCCTCCCTGGTTCAAGGAAGGCTAACGTCGTCGATTTTATGGAAGCGCAAATCCCTAAAGTAATCGTGACGTACACGACCATTGCAGTGGCGGCGACAGTGACGCTAACGAACGTCTCAAAGATCATACTTGAGTGGCACAGCCAAGAGCACACCGTGAAAAAGGCGGTCGTTCAACAGTCGCACGAGACAGCGCCCGAGCCTGTGGCTCTAGGCTGTCTGGATGCTGGGGGTGAGATGATGAAGAGTGCAAGACCCTCAGAGTAAACGGATTGCGTTATGAAGCTTAAGGATTGGAGATACGATGCCGTCGGACGGTGCGCTCTGATCGGGCGGTGGCTTCATTCCACAAGTCGCTGCAGGCGACCCCTTCAACTCCGCGCTCGCGAAACGCGTCATCAGTCCCTCTGCCTGAGATCCCCTCGTCGTCGTAGCATCTCGGCCGGAGTTGCGAGGCAATGAAACAAACGCGGACGATTAAGATCTCGGACAGGGTCTTCACTCTTGAAGACCTCCAGCGAATAGCAGCGATCTTGGAAAAGCAGTCATCGCTCGCAAGGAAGTCAGATCACCAAGCGACTTCCGAATATTCCATAATGTTCGCTGATGGCACGACACATCAGAGCGACTCGGCCGATCTCTTCTCCGATCATTCTTCTTTAGCCCCTGCCCGACCTGTCGCGATACGGATGTCATTCCACAACTTCAAATTGGGACGTCATATATCACTTTCGCTGGACCACGGCGATTCGTCCTTTGGCAATGGGGCTGTGGTTAGTGCTGAGGAGCCGGAATGGCTGAGCCAGAACTTTCTTGCCATCAAAGAGACGATCGAGAAGGTCCGGCCCCAAGTCGTTTGGCTCAAACAACACCACACCCTTCTCCTTAATCTGATCGCACTAGGCATTGGGAGTTTTGGGATCTGGATGGTAGATATGCTGGGTCAGATCCTAACACAGGCGATCGACCTTTCAGAGGTTATCAAGCCCTTTCCAAAGGACTCACCATGGCACCGGATACTTTTGGAGGCAGGTCCATTTTTATACGCCATGAAATGGGTCTGGTACTGGGCCTGCGGATGCTTTTGGGGCGCGTTTGCAGTTCGTACATGGCTGTTGAGCCTGTGGCCAAGCATCGAATTTGACTTTGGCTTGCCTCACCTAAAAACGGAACGCATGAAAAGGAAGCGGCTCGCAGTCGTCGGGACCTTGGTTGTGGTTCCTATACTCCGAAGCCTCATTTATGATTTGATGAAATCGAGATTCTAATGTTCGGTGCACGATCGACTTTATCACCGCCCTCGTTCAAACTGCTGCTCGGGTTCGTGCACGCGATGGCCTTCGATGTTATCAAGGATCACTCAGCGCCTAAATCTGTGGTCTAGTTTGTTGACCCTTCCTACACCGCTGGCCACGGAAGAGGGCCGGGAGTCGCCTTTACACGCACTGGGAGCTCGACCACGACGCTGTGTTTGCTGCCATGGCCAACGTCAAGGGAGACGTTCTGATGACATACGGCAATGCCGCTGACGTCCAGGAGTTGGCTCTGGCGCACGGCTTCAAGACGAAAACCGTCGCCAGCAGCAGCGTCTGACGTAAGACCGGCGGCGTCCTAATTTGGCAGGGGAAACGTTACCTCTCGAATCGGCTTGACCACACCCACTGCGGGCTAGATAATCGCCACAAGAGATGGGACTGGCAAAGGTGAGACGCTTCAGAAACACTCCTAAAATGTTTGGCACGCACAAAGCGATCACGACTATTCTTGTGGCGTCTGTTTTCCATCATGGGGCTGACGCCCACGGAGCATAGGAGACAGTTTTGCCAACCGCGGCAAGGTTTCCGGGTTTCCGGTTGAATCTTTGCTCGAGTGAGTTCTATTCTGCCACCTTGAGAGAATCAATGTGGTTCCACATCTGGCCTCCGTTCTTTGTGAGCGTGTGGATGGCGGTATATCCAATACCGCAGCTCAGCTTATTGGCACTCTCATTCAACTTGTCATCACAATAGAGAATAAGTGTGTTTCCCGTCTTGTAACGCGGTCCCGGGCGGACGATTACCGAACCGATGTTATTGGCCCAGTTTTCTTCGGGATTAGTTCGACTTTGTAATGATCAACCGCTTGCTTTTTCACGTATTTTCGCGATCCTTGTGTGAGATTGGATGGCTTGTTTTCGCCGTTTGTGACTCTCTTCCAATTGGCGGATCATTTCTGCTT
>Ga0265314_10002858_pt1 | contig 17179 bp, 14 predicted proteins | sample 4126metaG_FD_203106 | JGI IMG/M metagenome (GOLD analysis project Ga0265314, IMG submission 203106) | Rhizosphere microbial communities from Carex aquatilis grown in University of Washington, Seatle, WA, United States - 4-1-26 metaG | ecosystem: Host-associated > Plants > Roots > Rhizosphere >... | reverse complement strand
ACCGCCACGCCAAGGTGATCTACGTCGGCAAGGCGCGCAGCCTGCGCAATCGCGTGCGCACCTATTTCCGCGGCGGCGACGAGCGCATGCAGGTCGCCTTCTTGATGCAGCGCGTGCTCGACTTCGACTGTCTGGTGACGGCGTCGGAGAAGGAAGCGCTGATCCTCGAGAACAACCTCATCAAGCAGTACAAGCCGCGCTACAACATCCGCCTGAAGGACGACAAATCGTACGTCAGCGTCAAGGTGACGGTGCAAGACGCGTGGCCGCGCGTGCTGGTGACGCGCAAGATCGTCAAGGACGGCAGCAAGTATTTCGGCCCGTTCCACTCGGCGTGGAGCGTGCGCGAGACGATCGACACGCTGCGCAAGGTGATTCCGCTGCGCACCTGCTCGGACAGCGTCTTCCGCAATCGCTCGCGGCCGTGCCTGGAGTATCAAATCAAGCGCTGCCTGGCGCCGTGCTGTCTGCCGGTCGATCGCGCCGAATACGAAGGCCACCTGCGCGAGGCGATGCTGCTGCTCGGCGGACGCCGCGTCGAGCTGGTCGACCAGCTGCGCCAGCAGATGGGTGCGGCAGCCGACGCCGAGCGCTTCGAAGAGGCGGCGGCGCTGCGCGATCGCCTGCGCGCCATCGAGCGCACGCAGGAACGGCAGCAGGCGGTGTCGCACGGCGGCGGCGATCAGGACGTCTTTGGATTCTACCGTGAAGGCGGCTTCATCGAAGCGCAGGTGCTGTTCGTGCGCCAGGGCAAGCTGACCAGCGCCCAGTCGTATCAATTAGAAGACTTCGAGTTGCCCGACGAAGAGCTGGTGCGCGCCCTGGTCACGCAGTTCTACCAGGGCGAACGCTACGTGCCCGACGAAGTCCTGTTGCCGATCGAGCTGGAAGACCAGGCCGTGCGCGCCGACTATCTGAGCGAGCGCAAAGGGCGGCGGGTCGAGATTCTGCGGCCGCAGCGCGGCGACCGCGTCCGCTTGCTGGAGATGGCGCGCGACAACGCCGAGCAGGGTTTCCGCGAGCGCCAGGACGGCGAGCGGCAGTACGAGAAGATCAGCGACGAGCTGCGCCGCAAGCTGCATCTGCGCAACGCACCGAAGCGCATCGAGTGCGTCGACATCTCGACCTTTCAAGGCGGCATGGCGGTCGGCTCGCTGGTCGCGTTCGACGAGGGCCGCCCGGACAAGAACGGCTACCGCCGCTTCCGGATCAAGTCGGTGGTGGGGCAGGACGACTTCGCCATGATGTTCGAGGTGCTGCGGCGCCGCTTCACGCGCGCCAAGCGCGACAACGTCTTTCCCGACTTGCTGGTGGTCGACGGCGGTAGGGGGCAGCTCAACGTCGCGCTGGCGGTGCTCAAAGAGCTGGAGATCGATCAGGTCGACGTCGTCGGCTTGGCGAAGATGCGCGTCGTGCGCGCGGCCCGCGAGGCGGCGATCGAGCACAGCGACGAACGCGTCTTCCTGCCCGGCCGGGTCAATCCGGTGGTGCTGCGGCGCAACGCCAACGCGCTGTTCTTGCTGCAGCGCCTGCGCGACGAGGCGCACCGCTTTGCCATCACCTATCACCGCATGTTGCGCGGCAAGGAGCGCTTGCGCTCGGTGCTCGACGCGATCCCGGGCGTCGGCGCCGAGCGCCGGCGGCGCCTGCTGCGTGCCTTCGGCAGCATCAAGCGCATGCGCCAGGCGACCATCGACGAGCTGGCGGCGGTGCCGGGCATTTCGCCGGGGCTGGCGGCGACGGTGCGCGCCGCGCTGCAGCAGCTCGAAACGGCGCGCAACGTTGACACCCGGCGGGGACGCTTGGTAGCGGTTCCACTCGAGGCGGAGGACGTGGTGGAGGAGTCGCCAGGAACAGCGCGCGACGCGACAGGTGACGCCGGCGGCGAGGCCGTAGGCGACGTTGACTCACCAGACCCTGGGGACTATGCGTGACGCAAGCGGGGCCAACGCCAGCCCCGCTTTTGTTTTGGAGACCGCGAATGCCGGCAACGTTCCGGCAGATGATGAATGAAGTGGTCGACTTCGGGAGCTGCTGTGAATGCGGTTCCTGCGTGTTGGTCTGCCCGCACAACGTCATCGATTACATCGATGGCAAGCCCAAGCAGGTGGCCAAAGCGAGCGCGGCCTTCGACTTCTGCGGCATCAGCGAGGGCATCGGCTGCGACGTCTGCGCGCAAGTCTGCCCGCGCCTCGGCGACCGCGAGCACCACCTGGCCGCCGACGTCTTCGGCGACCTGGATCAGATGTACCGCGGTGCCTTCGGCGCCTACCGGCGCGTCGTGGCGGCGCGCTGCATCGACAGCGACATCCGCGCTCGTGCCGAGGACGGCGGGGTGGTCACCGGTCTGCTGGCTTGGCTGCGCCGCAGCGACGAGATCGACGGCGCGGTGGTGTCGACCATCGATCCGTCGCAGCCGTGTGTGCCGGTGCCGCGCGCCGTGACGACGGAAGAAGAGATCCGGGCCAGCGCCAGCTCGTGGTACACGTACTGCCCGAACAACCTGGCGCTCGAGCAGGCCGAGAAGCTCGGTCTGACGCGCGTCGCCTTCGTCGGCGTTCCCTGCCAGGTGACGCCGGTGCGCAAGATGCAGGTGGTCGACGCCGGCATACTCGACAACGGCCGCAAGAAGGAAAAGCACATCGAGCGCCAGACGAAGTTCTTGAAAGGCTTCGGCGAGCGTGTCGCGCTGACCATCGGCTTGCTGTGCAGCGAGGTGTTCACCTTCGAAGGCATGATGCGCGATCTGGTCGAGGGCGAAATGGGCATCGCGCTCGCCGACATCGCCAAGTTCAACGTGAAGGGCAAGGTGCTGATCGACACGCGCGCCGGGGCGCGGCTGGAGATCAATCTCAAACAAGCGCAGGAGTACGCGCGGCCGGAGTGCCACCACTGCGGCGACTTCTCCGCCGAGCTGGCGGATATCTCGTGCGGCGGCGTCGGCGCGATGGATTGGACCATCGTCGTGCTCCGCACGCCGCGTGGCGAGGCCTTGTTCGACCGCGCGGCGGCCGACGGAGTATTCGAGGTGCGGCCGATGAGCGAGTTCGAAACGTCGATGAAGGTGTTGCTGCGCCTGGCGCGCAAGCAACGGCAACGCGTGCCGCTGGCGCCCGGGCGGGCCGAGACCAGCGTCCGCCCGAGCGGATTTACCAATCCGCACTGAGCCGCGACTATGCCTGCGCATCGCGCTGCCAGCGCCGCCGTTCCCCGTCTCGCTCGCCTGCCGAGCTCGTCCTTCGAGAAGTTGGTCGAGAACTCGCCGGACATGGTGGTCGCCGTCGACCGCTCCGGCACCATCATCTATTACAATGACGGCGCCGAGAAGGGTCTCGGCTACAGCGCGGCCGAGATCATCGGCCAGAACGTCGGCCGCCTCTATCCCTCGTTGCAGGAAGCGCATCGCGTCATGGTGGCGATGCGCAGCGACGAAGCCGGCGGCCCCGGCAAGATCAAGAACTACGAGACCACCTTCGTCACCCGCTGGGGCGAGCAGCTGCCGGTCGCAATCTCCGGCTCGGTGCTCTACGACGAGAACGGCATCGAGATCGGCTCGATCGGCTTCGCCAAAGACATTCGCGACATCCGCCGGCGCGACCGCTTGGCGACGCTCGGCGAAGTCGCCGTGGCCCTGTGTCACGAGATCAACAGCCCGCTCGAAGTGATCCTCAACGATGTCGAGCTGCTCGATTCGTTCGTGCGCAAGAAAGCCAGCGAGGAAGAAGCCGTCGTCGAAGAAGAACGCGTCGACGCGGTGCGCCGCGAGGTGATGAAGATACAGGAGATCGTCAATCGCCTGGTCGAGATGGCGCGCGAGGGGCAGTACGAATCGCGCGAGTATCTGACCGGCCAGCAGATGACCGACGTCTCGCGGGCGCCGCGCCCGACGCGCGCCGAGCGCAGCGGCCTCGAAGGCGTGCGCGTGCTGGTGGTGGACGACGATCTCGGCGTCTGCCGTTCGCTGCGCGACTTGCTGGTCGCCGAGGGCTGCGAAGTCGTCGTGGCGACCGACGGGTTGCGCGCGCTCGAGGTGCTGAACGGCACGACGGTCGACATCATCGTCACCGACGTCGTGATGCCGGACCTCGACGGCTACGATCTCTTCATGGAAGTGAAGCGGCGCGGCTCGACGCCGGTGATCTTGATGACCGGCTATTACTACGACCGCGATCACGTCATTAAGCGCAGCCGCCTCGAGGGGCTGGAGAGCGTGATCTTCAAAAAGCCGATCGATCCGGCGCGTTTAAAGGCGATGATTCGGACGCTGACCGGGCGCGCGTCGGTGGCGCAGGGCTAGGCGTCGCCAGCGGCAGCGTCGGCGTCGCGGTCGGTGCCGATGCCAGCTGCATCTCGAAGTGTCCGTCGCTGCCGTCGATCACCACGTGGTTCTCGTCGATGGTGAGCAGCTGGCCGACGCCGTGCAGCACTTGCCCCGGGCGCAGCAGCTCGCTGCCGCCCTGCGGCGTTTCGATGATGGCGTACGTGACGTCGCCGACCACCGTCCCGGCCAAGCGATATCCGCGCGCGGCGGCCGGAATCACTCCCGACGGCGTCGCAGTGGCCGTCTCGGTCGGCGTCGCCGACGGTGACGCCGTCGGCGTCGGCGGCGGCGCAGTCGGATGGTGCGCCCGCCAGATGACCCATGCGCCGATGCCCAGCACCAGCGCCAGCGAGGCGGCCAGGATGGCGCCAATGGCCCGATCGGGGTTCATGTCCTCGACCCGCGCAGGCGTCCGCGCGTGAGCCGCGGCGGGTCGAGCGCCGTCGCGGCGCGCAGCGGTGCGTCTGGCATCGTTGCGGCCTGGCTGCCGGTGGTCCTCTGGATGGGGCTCATTACGTGGCTCTCGGGCGATCGGTTTTCGGACCAGCAGACCGCTGCATGGTTGACGCGCAGGTCGGGCGTGGCACTGCTCGGGCTTTCACCCGACATGCTGGAAGTGGCGAACGTGATCCTACGGAAGACGGCGCACCTCGTCGAGTACGCGGTGCTGGGAATGCTGATCTACCGGGCGCTCGGTGGGGCGTGGCGGCGCACGCCGTGGGCGCGCGTGCGCTGGGCGGTGGGACTGGCGGCGAGCTGCGCGATGTTCGACGAGGTGCATCAGACGCTGACTGCGACGCGCACGGGCACGCCGAAAGACGTCCTGATCGACACACTCGGCGCGCTGCTCGGCACGTTGCTCGCCGCTACCGTCGTGTACGGGCGCGGCTGGTGGCGCGGGACACTAGCGCCGTGAATCCGCGCGTGGCGGCCGCTCCGGCTGGCTCTCGGCGCGTTCGAAGCGACGCACTCGTTTCGCGCGCTTTCTTCACGAGGCAGGCCGCGCGCAAGCGCGCCAGCGCAAGTCGCCGTGCGCTCAGGACGAGCGACGTCGCAGCCGCATCCCGCCGAGGGCGAGCAGCGCGAGGCTCATGAGCCCAAGCCCGGCGCCACCCATCGCGGGCGCCGCCGGCCGCGACAGGACGGTGGCGATTTCTATCGCACAGGTGTTGTCGTTCGTGTCGTCGATATCGCACAGACTCGCGTCGCTGGTGATCACGAATTTAGTGCCGGTGCCGCACTCGGTGAGCGTCACCTTCTTCACGGCGGGTCCGAACACCACGTACGAAATGCTATCCGAGACGGGAGAGGTTAGGGTGTGCACGCCAGGTCCGCAGACAGTGTCCAATAATTCGGAGCCGGCGGAGCAGTCTGCCAGCAGGGCAACGCAGTCCGGCTCACCCGCCGCGGCAGGATGCGGCACTGGGAACGATCCGCAGACCGCGCTCACCAGCACAATCAAAGTGGCCCTTCGCATCGTTCTCACCCCTCGCAACGTGCCACTACAGAAAGCGCGACATTTGCGCAATGAATCCGACGCGCAAGGGAGTCAACCGCGCTGACGGTAGCGCCGGCCCTGGCAAATCCACGCGCGGGCAGGTGGAGTCCGTTGCACGTGTGCTGCGACATCGCTGTCGCGCCGTAGGCGATTGTATCGGCCTCGTCAGTCCCCGGTGCCGCGCCGCGACTTGACTGCAGCGCGCCGCTGCTCCACGGGGAATGCGTGGCGACGAAGGCGATTCCGCGGTTGAGGCGGCGTGCGCGGACAGGGCTGGCAGGTGCGGTCTCGCACCTACAAGCGCCGCCCGGCCAGTCCGGAGTCCACGGATGAACCCGGATCCTCGCCCAGTCGCTCTCCACCAAACAGACAGCGATCAAAGCGCGGCGCAGTCAGCAACGGGCAACTTGTCCGCCGCCCGCTGCCCGACAGGGATTGGCGGCGGTGGTGATCTGCGCCTGCATGGGGTGGGGCGATCGGGCCGGCATCTGGGTTCAGCTGTTGAAAGTGCCTGGCGGTGCCACGCCGCATGACGCGCAACCACCGACAATCGGCGCGCCGGCGCGTGCTGTTGCGCTACGAGCGCGAGCTCTGGGCCGGAGGCTGCGAGCGCATCGCCGGCGTCGATGAAGTCGGCGTCGGCCCGTTGGCGGGTCCGCTGGTGGCGGCGGCGGTCATCCTGCCGCGCGAGTGCCCACTGCGCGGTATCGACGATTCGAAGAAGCTGCCGCGCGAGCGGCGCAGCGAGCTCGACGCGGCGATCCGCGGCACGGCGATCGGCATTGGCCTCGGCATTGTCGCCGTCGAGGAAGTCGATCGGCTCAATACCTATTGGGCAGCGCTGGAAGCGATGCGCCGCGCCGTCGCGGCACTGCCGGTGATGGCTGAGCAGTTGTTGGTCGACGCGCGCACGATTCCCGACGTTCACATGCCGCAGACCGCGCTGGTGAAAGGCGACAGCCGCAGTTACACGATCGCCGCCGCTTCGATCATCGCCAAGGTGGCGCGCGACGCGATGATGGACGAGCTCGATCGCAGCTATCCGACGTATGGTTTCGCCAGCCACATGGGCTACGCCACGCGACAGCACCTCGATGCATTGCAGCGCCACGGACCGTGCCCGGCGCACCGGCGAACGTTTCTGCCGGTGGTGCAGGCGCGCCTGCCCGGATTCTAGTGTCCCGAGTCTGAAGTTGTTCTCCTTGTGAGGCGGAGCGGTCGACTGGGATCCGCGTCGATCGTGAAATCCGACAGCCGGCAAGTGCACTGACTGATTCGAGGCGCAAAGGCCCACCGCCATCGCCCCGCGGGCGCGATCAATCTATAGTGCGCGGCATGGCCACCGACGTGCGCATGCCCAAGCTCAGCGACAACATGGAGTCGGGCGTCATCATCCGGTGGCTGAAAGCGCCGGGCGACGCGGTGACGCAAGGCGAGCCGCTGGCCGAGGTCGAGACCGACAAGGCCGACGTCGAGTTGGAGGCCTCGGCCTCCGGCGTGCTGCGCGAGATCACCGTCGCACAAGGGCAGAGCGCCGCGGTCGGCGCCGTCATTGCCAAGCTGGACGCGCAGGGAGCGGAGGGCGGCGATGAAGCAGCACCGCGCGAGTCGGCGGCCAAACCGGCCAAGGCCGCGGCTGCGAGCCAGCCGGCGGCGGCGAAGCGCGCCGCGCCGCAGCCCGCCGAGGAGCCGGTAGAGCAGGGCGACGCGACCCCGTCCGCGCCGCCGCGCGCCACGGCGCCGGCGGCGGCTCGCCCGCCGGCCGGCAAGCGCACCGCGCCGCAAGCCGCCGCGCCGCCTGCCGCGCCGCCTGCCGCGTCGGCGGTGCGCGCCTCGCCGCTGGCGTGGCGCCTCGCCGAGGACGCCGGCGTCGATCTCAACGCCGTGCGCGGTTCGGGGCCGGGCGGGCGCATCCTGCGTCGCGATGTCGAATCGCAGGTTCGCGCGCCGGCCGAGGATGCGGAGGGACCGGCGGCCGCGGCTGTCGAGTCGCCGTCTGCGGCGCCGCGCGAGCCGTCTGGCGGCAAGGCACACCGACTGGTGCCGGCGTCGCGCATGCGCACCACCATCGCGCGGCGCATGAGCGAAGCGAAGCGCGACATCCCGCACTTCTATGTCACCGCCGAGATCGACATGAGCGAGGCCATGCACCTGCGCGAATCGATCAAACGACGCGAAGCCATGCCGGGCCTGACCGTGACGCACCTGCTGGTGCGCGCGCTCGCCATGGCGCTGCAGCGTCATCCGCAAGTCAATGGCTCGTGGCGCGACGGCGTGATCGAGCTGCACGACGACGTCAACATCGGCATCGCCGTCGCGGTCGACGAAGGCTTGGTGGTGCCGGTGGTGCATCGCGCCCAGACGCTGTCGCTCGGCGAGATCGCCGCGGTCGCCGGCGAGCTGACCGAGAAGGCGCGGCAGAACCGCTTCAGCGGCGAAGACCTCAGCGGCGCCACCTTCAGCTTGTCGAACGTCGGCATGCTCGACGTCGAAGAGCTGATCGCCGTGATCAACCCGCCCAACGCGGCGATCCTCGCCGTCGGTGCGGTGAAGGATCGCCCGATCGTGCGCGACGGCCAGCTGGCGGTCGCCAAGACGATGCGCGCCACCCTTTCGTGCGACCATCGCGTGCTCAACGGCCTCGAGGGTGGTCGCTTCCTGGAGGAGCTGAAGGGCATTCTCGAGAACCCGGTGACCTTGCTGCTCGAATGACCGCCGCCGCCCTGCAGATCGAACCGGCGCGCCTGCTGGTGCGCGACCTCGGCTGCTGCGCCTACGCGGAGACGCTCGCGCTGCAGGAACATCTGGTCGCGGCGGTCGGCGCCGCAACGCAGCGCGAGCAGTTGCTGCTCGTCGAGCATCCGCCGGTCTACACGCTCGGCCGCGGCGCCGACGCCGCCGATCTGCGCGGCGCGCCGCAGCGCCTCGGCGTGCCGGAGTTTCGCGTCGGGCGCGGCGGCGGCGCCACGTTCCATGGCCCGGGGCAGCTGGTCGCCTATCCGATCGTGCGCCTGCGCGGCGGCGGCCGCGACGTCGCCGGCTACGTGCGCACGTTGGAACAGTCGCTCATCGACACGTGCGCACACTACGGGATCGAGGCGCGGGCGCCGCAGGGCGAAACGGGCGTCTGGGTCGGTGCGCGCAAGATCGGCTCGATCGGCATCGGCGTCAAACGCGGCGTCGCCTACCACGGCATCGCGCTCAACGTCCGCACCGATCTCAGCTGGTTCGAGCCGATCATCGTCTGTCGCAGCGCCGGCCTGGCGTTGACCAGCATGGCAGAGCTGCTCGACGACGCGCCGCGTGTCGGGGCTGTCGGCCAGGTATTCGCGCGCGCGCTGGCGGCGCGGCTCGGCTGTGCGCTCGAAGCGGAGGGTGCGCCATGGCTGTAGCGCGCCGCCATCCCGAATGGATCAAGGTGCGCGCCCCGGGCGGCGAAGGCTACGCGACGACCAAGCGCGTCGTGCAGGAGCTGGCGCTGCACACCGTGTGCGAGGAAGCGCGCTGCCCCAACGTCGCCGAGTGCTGGGCCCACAAGACTGCCACCTTCATGCTGCTCGGCGACGTCTGCACGCGCAATTGCGGCTACTGCGCCGTGGCACACGGCAAGCCGATCGCGGTCGATCCGCTCGAGCCGGGACGGGTTGCCGACGGCATCGCGCGCCTCGGCTTGCGCCATGTAGTCATCACCTCGGTCGATCGCGACGATCTCGCCGACGGCGGTGCGGCGCACTTCGCCGCCACCGCGCGCGCCATCAAGGCGCGCGTGCCGGATTGCGCGGTCGAGGTGTTGACGCCGGACTTCAAGGGCAACCTCGAGGCCCTGGCGCAGGTGGTCGATGCGCCGATCGATGTGTTCAATCACAACACCGAAACCGTGCCGCGCCTCTATCGCATCGCGCGCCCAGGCGGGCGCTACGATCGCTGCCTCAACCTGCTCGCCGAGGCGAAGCGGCGCCGACCGTCGCTGCGCACCAAGACCGGTTTGATGCTCGGCCTCGGCGAAGAGCGTGACGAGGTCGTCACCGTGATGCGCGATCTCGTCGCCGTCGGCTGCGACATCCTCACCCTCGGACAGTACCTGCAGCCGACGCGCCGCCACCTGCCGATCGCGCGCTACCTGACGCCGGACGAGTTTCGCGACCTCGGCGACGTCGGCCGCCAGCTGGGCTTCCGCCACGTCGAGTCCGGCCCACTGGTGCGCAGCTCCTACCACGCCTGGCAGCACGTCTGAGGAGCGGCCGCCGCGCTCGATGCGCCGGGCTCGGCCGCGCGCGGCGCGGCCAGGCCGGCACAGGGCCGGCCGCTACGCGGATCGAACGGTCGCCGTCTCCACGCGCTCGCCTCGGCGCGGCCAGGCCGGCTAGCGGCCGGCAGCTAAGCGGGTCGGACGGCTGGCATCGTCACTTGTGTCCGAGCACCTCGACGTGCCCGATGGTGAAGAAGGCCGCCGGCTGCCGGCTCCATTCGCGGAAGCCTTGCGCCACGTGCTCGAGCTCGCTGGCGTCGGCGATGCCGTACTGCATCGCCTGCACCGCCAGGTTCGAGCGCGTCGTGCGCTCGGCCCACGATGTCGCCCACGTCGCGATGGAGTCGTAGCCGGGGAAGGTCCACGTCGTGCCGCTGGCCTGCAGATCGCGGAAGCCGGCGGCGTGCAGCCATCCGTGGAGATAGCGACCGGCATCGGCTTCGGCGCCGTTGCGCGCCGCGACGGCGTGGTAGATCTCCAGCCAGCGCGCCAAGCGCGCGTCGGGCGGGCTCCAGGTCGCCGTGCCGTAGTCGCTGTCGCGCACTGCGACGACGCCGCGCGGTGCGAGCAGCCGCCGCATGGCGTGCAGGGCCGCGACCGGATCCGAAACGTGCTGCAGCACTTGATGCGCGTAGACGACGTCGAACGATCCTTCCGGCTCGCTCAGCTCGAGCACATCGCCGGCCTCGAAGCGCACGTTGCGCAGCTGCTTCTCCGCCGCCAGCTCGCGCCCGATGTCGAGCACGTCGCCGGCGAGGTCGATGCCCAACACCTCGCCCGGCGCGACCGCTTCCGCCAATCCCACGGTGATCGATCCCGGCCCGCAGCCGACGTCGAGCAGGCGCATCCCCGGCCTGAGATGCGGCAACAGAAAGCGCGCCGCCTCGGCCGCAGTGCGCTTGCGATGCTGCCCCACCACCGAGGCATGATGCCCGTGCGTGTAGGTCGCCAGCTTCTCCGTCATCGCGGCTTCTGTCGCATGCGACCGCGCCGCCGTCGAGCCGCGCGAATCCACGATCGCAGAGTCGCCGTTGCGCAGCGCAGGGGGCTGGCAGCGGCGCGCGCCTCGGGCATCGCCCGTGCGGCCTGCGAGCGATGTCATCTCAAGCGCGTGACGCCGTCCCATTCCCGCCAGTGGGTGACGTCGCTGTCGGCGGTGATGGGCTCGCAGCCGTCGCCGACGACCAGCGCGGCTTGGGAGCCGTCTGCGACGATCTTGCCGCCAGCCCGGCCAGCAACACAGAGACCGGCAAAGCTATTCCAACTGCGCGACCGTGCGTCGCCGGCCCGCGCCCGGGCGAATGTGTGAGCTGGCCTCGCCATCGCAACGAAATATCCGCATACGGTGAAGCGGCTCGCGGCGATCTGTGCGCGGGCGGTGCGTCTGCGATGCTAGAGACATTGACCACGTCCGAAGGCCGAGTCGAGATTGCCGTCGATCCCGACGGCGTCAACACGGTGGAGGTCTTCCCGAACGACGTCAGCCAGTTCATCTCGGTCCGCTCCTGCAGGACAACCTATTCAAGCGGGCTGATCGCGAAGATTCTTGCCGTGCAAGGCATCGCTTGGGTCTGCGACGAGATCAGTCGTGACGAGGACCCGAACCACGCCTCGAAATATCTGCTGAATGACCTCGCGGCATATTTCTCGCCGGCGGACTTAGCGGGCAAGCGGATCCTCGATTTCGGCTGCGGCGCCGGCGCCTCTACCGCCATTCTCGCCCGCACATTTCCGCAGGCGCAGTTCACCGGCGTTGAGCTGCGCGCCGAGCTGCTTGAAATAGCAAAGGGACGGGCGAGTCATTACGGCCTGACGAACACCAGCTTCATCGTCTCGCCGCACGGGTCGAGCGTGCCGCCGAATCTCGACGAATACGATCTCGTGATACTGAGCGCCGTCGTCGAGCATCTGCTTCCCGACGAACGCTCGGTGATCTTACCGTTACTGTGGAAGCGGGTGAGGAGCGGCGGGTGTCTGTTCCTCGACCAGACCCCATACCGCTATTTCCCGCTCGAGCTGCACACGACCATGCTGCCGTTCATCAATTACCTGCCCGACAGCCTCGCGTTCGCCTACGCAAAGGCATTCTCGAAACGCATCGATCCTCGCGAGACATGGGAATCTCTCCTGCGGCGCGGCATTCGCGGCGCGACGGAAAGGGAGATAGGCAGTGCTCTTGCCGGCAGTCGGTTGTTGAAATGCAAACGCGGCGACCGCATTGACCTGTGGTATGACAACACCAATCCACAGCGCTTCGCGACTGTGAAAAGTGTAGCCAAACACATCTTGAAATTACTCTACCGCTCCACCGGCGTGTGTATGATTCCCGATTTGGCGCTGGCGTTTCAAAAACAGTGACCGCCCGCTTCAAGGATGCATGTGCCACGTGTCCGGCGGCGCCGCGCCGGCGAGACGCGGGAAGCAACTGCTGCCAGCGATCAGCATGGAGCCATCAGCCAGGCGCAGCACCTTGCCTCCGCCGAGTTGCCCGAAGCTGAAGGCTGACGGCTGACGGACGTCGCAAGCCCCGCCCCCGTTCGCCGAGGATAAGCGCTGTCATCGTCTCGGCGGCGTCGCCAGGCTGCGGACGGCGACGCGGCGCGTGAGCGGGAATCAATTCAAGGAACGCCGAGGCCCAGGCGCGCCCGGCTGTGCGGTCTGCGCATCACGCGTCGCCGGCAGAGGCGTCGCATCGCCGTCTGCCGAGCCGAGGCGCTGCTTCTGGCTTAGAAAGGGCCGCTCGATGAGGCGGTAGGTGATGGCCGATATGCCCAGGCAGAGCAGCAGCAGCCCGATCACAGCGGCCATGTGTGCCGGCGTCCAACCGGAGCTCGCAGCGCCGTTGGGCGGCTTCAGCGCAGCAGACAGGATCGGCACGTGCACCAGGTAGAGCGAGTACGACAGCACCCCGACGGTGCCGAGCAGGCGGTTCGACCACAATGCTTTCAGGCGCAGCGGCGCCAACAGCAGGGCTAGGAGAACGGCGGTGAGAAGAATGCCGGCCACCGTGTGGTAGAAGTGATTCGAGGCGCGCTCCGCCTCGGGAAAGCCCAGAAACGCGGCCCACTGCAGCACGTAGGCGATGCCGACCCAGGTCGCCACCAGCAGGGCGTCGGCGCCGCCCGCGCGCATCCACGGGATCGAGGCGAGTCGCGCCCGAATCGCCTCCCCGTAGTGGAGGTGGAGCGCCGCCGCCGAGATGCCGAGCAGAAACAGGGGTCCGCAACCGAAGACGGATGCGTGCAGCAGAACGTACCCGTCGATCGACTGCATGCGCCACCAACCGCGATCCAGACCCACGAAGGCGACGGCGTACGCGGCGAGCAGGCCGACGCCGATGATTCGCCCGCGCCGCGACATCAACAGCAGCGGCAGCAACGGCAGCACGACGTAGAACTGCACCTCGGTGGCCAGGCTCCACCAGGGAATGCTGAACGGAAACATCGGCTGCGCCCCGCCGGCGAACGAATTCAAGAAAAAGAGATACGGAATGCCGTGGCGCAGATCCTCCCAGTTGCGCGCCACCAGCAGCGTCGCCACGAGAACCGCCACCCAGTAGAGCGGTAGGATGCGCAGGGTTCGGCGCTGGGCGTAGCGCCGCAGCGACGGCATTCGACCCGACGCGGCCGCTGCCAGGAACGGCCGGCCGAGGAGAAACCCGCTGAGAATGAAGAACAGATCCACACCGACATGACCTGCGCGCAGAAAGGCGAGCCATAGCGGCTCGACGATACCGCCGTGTGGAGGCGTCAATACGCCATCGGCATGGAAGAAGAACACCAGCAGGATGGCGATACCGCGCAGCGATTCGAGCTCGGGAAAGTGCGTCGCCGGGCGCGCGCTCGAAACGACCGAGTCCGCGTGCGCGACGGGAAGACGGTCGGCCGGCATGCGCGCGGACTGTAGCGCGCCGCCGTGCCGGCGCCCAAACGCGCGGCGCCGGTGTTCACACGGCGGCGCACGTGGCCGCGCTCTCGGCTGCGTACGCCGCACCGCGCGCACAGCGACTCGACGCCGTCGCGGCTCTCGATCTTGCCGCCAATCGGTGCCGCGAACGGCGCGGCGACCCTACGGTGCCCACGCGAGAATCTTGACTTGCTGCAGTGATGCAGTGCTAGAGCCGGCAATCGGGGGCATGACACGGCGCAAGAACGCGCGGCACTCGTCGCGGGTCGGAACCTTCGTGTTGGCTGGCGCACTGCTGGCCGCGACGTGTGTCATGCTGCCGGGGTGCGGTTCGAACGACGGTGGCGGCGGCGAACCGCCCCCACCGGCGTGCGACGCCGCGCAGACGATGGCGATCCAGACGTCGTTCGCCGACGAAGCGATTCCGAGCGACGTCGGAGCCGTGGCTCTCGTCAAGGATGCGTGCGGATCGCGTTACTTCACACGCGGCGCTGCGCAGGCCGTCCCGGAGACAGCGCTCCAGCTCATCGGCAGCAACACGAAGACGTACATCGCGTCGCTCATCCTACTCCTCGTTAGGGACGGGAAGCTCTCGCTGTCCGATCCGGTGACCAAGTGGATCCCGGACGTTCCCGGCGGGGATGCGCTCAAGATCGACCATCTCCTCCATCACACGAGCGGCATCTACAACTATACGAGCGACGCGTCCTTTCTGGGCGACGCGGTGAGCCACCGCGCGTTCACGCCGCGAGACCTGCTCGACATCGCGTTCAGCCATCCGCCGTCTTTCCTGCCCGGGGAAGCCGGCAAGTGGGAGTACTCCAACACCAACTACGTCATCCTCGGAATGATCATCGTGAGCGTCACGGGCGAGGAGGTCGCGCAGGTGCTGCGCGAGCGCATCCTCACGCCCATCGGCGCGCAGGCGACGTTCTTCAATGGTTCCGAGCCGCTGATCGGCGTTGTCGCCTACGGCCAATCGTTCCTCCGCACGAACGGTGCCCACTTCATGGATCCGAGCGCCGCATGGTGCGCCGGCAACGTCGTCGCGGCGATCGATGACGTCGTCGACTGGGCAGAGAAGCGCGGCAATGGATCGTTCCACTCTCCCGCCATGCAGGCCGCGATGCTGAAGGGCGTTCCGACAGGGCAGGGCTTCACCTACGGAGCCGCGCTCGTGATGGTGGACGAGGCTGGGCTGAACGGCAATGGCCCGGCGATCGGGCACGGCGGCGACAGCGTCGGCTATCACATGCTGGTGTATTATTTCCCGAAGAAGCAGGTGACGATTGCGGTGATCGTCGACAGCGACAAGGGCCCGACTACCGGCTTCCCGTTCGGCGATACGTATCTCGGAGATATGTACATGACCGTCGTGAACCCGTACTTCGGCACGCACCCCGGATAGTCGCACCTCAGCCCTGACGGCCAACAGCCAGCCGCGTAGCGGCCTACCGCGCACGGCGCTCCGAGAAGTGGATTGGCAGGCGGAACGCGCAGCGGGTTCAGCGTTTCGGCGACACCATCTGCAGCTCCGCGATCGAATGATCGTCCGCTTTGCGTACGATCACGTCGGCGCGCGCCGCCGACGGCGCGATGTGCCGGTGCAGGTTCGGTGCGTTGATGCCGTCCCAGGTCGCGTTGGCGAGCTGCGCGAGCTGCGCGGCCGGCATGGCCGCGAACGGATGGTAGAACGACGCCGTATCGTCGATCGCGGCCGCCGTCAGGCGCGCGAAGCGCTCGCCGAACCAGCGCCGCACGCTCGCCTCGTCGGCGTCGACATACAGCGCCATATCGAGATGATCGGCGGCCGGCGCCTGCAGCGCCACGATGCCTTCGAGCAACACCACGTCGGCCGGCGCAATCGCCTCGTGCGCGCCGGCGACGATGTCGTACACATCGTGCGAGTACACCGGCACATCCGCTGCCGCACCGGCGCGCAGTTGCGCCAGCACCGTATCCATCGCCGCCGCGTCATAGCTTTCCGGAAAGCCTTTGCGCATCAGCAGCGCGCGCGCATTGAGCACGGCGTTCGGCAACAGGAACGCATCGGTCGTCAGTACCCGTACGCTGCGCCCGCGCGCTGCCAAGCGCTCTCCAAGCGCCTGCACGATCGTCGATTTGCCCACTGCCACGGGTCCCGCGACGCCGACCAGGCGCGGCGCCCGTGCCGCGATCAGATCGACCAGTGTGGCGTGCGCGTCGGCGATCATCGAAATATCCGTTTCAAAAGTTGCGTGCATATTCCATCCCGCGTCGCGCTTCTCGACGAGCTCGCTAGGATACGCAGTTGCCGGGCGGACACCTCCGCATCATCTACTGAGTGGCGGATCGGTGTTTGAGATCGTCGCTGTCGGCTCGCGCGCGACGATCTCCGAGGAGTCGTGCAGACGTGTACGGGTGTGAATTGCCGGCGCGATGATCGGGCATCAGACAGCCCGGGACCGTCGGCGGTCTTCAATTCGCAGATCAAAACGGCAACAGCAGGAGCCGGTATTGGCCGCCCTTCGGATCGGTGCACTCGCCGTGGCCGCTGGTTCCTTCGCTGTCCATCGACAGGCTGCAGTCGATGAGAAAGTCGGGGCAGCGCAACACCGCGGCACCGCTTGTGCTCTTCGACGGTTCCTCAGCGCTCGCGCCGCTTGCCGCGGGTGGCGCGGCAGCCTCGCCGCCGGCCGACGCGGCGATGCTGCGGCTGGATCCTTCGCCGCGTGCGGCGCCCTTCGTGCCGCGCACGGTATTGCCTCCACAGGTGCGGCCGTCCGGGAACGATACCGAGCAGTAGCCCTCGACATTGCATGTCCCGGTGGCCACTTCCGATGTGCGCAGATCGTAGAGTTTGGCGTCTACCGGAGTGAGCCGCGGCGGTCCCTTGGTGATCCCGAAGTACGAGGTCACGCGATCCGGATCGTAACAGTGGACCGGGCGGACCATCGCCACGATACCCAGCGTGAAGATCGCGCCGACCACTCGGCCCGGGCAGATACGCGGCGTCAGCTTGCCCTCATCGCTGTCGCCATTCAGCTCTACCCGATACGTGCGTGGATAGATCTCGCGCGTTTCGAAGACGACTGGCGTCTCCCCCAGCAGGGTGTCATCCAGGTAGACCTTGGCGCCCGACGGCAGGCTGGAGAACCGAACCTTCGTTCCGCATGCCGAGACAAGGCTCACGAGGATCAATACGGCAGCGATGTGTCGCATCCGA
>Ga0265314_10002857_pt1 | contig 17181 bp, 21 predicted proteins | sample 4126metaG_FD_203106 | JGI IMG/M metagenome (GOLD analysis project Ga0265314, IMG submission 203106) | Rhizosphere microbial communities from Carex aquatilis grown in University of Washington, Seatle, WA, United States - 4-1-26 metaG | ecosystem: Host-associated > Plants > Roots > Rhizosphere >... | reverse complement strand
GGAAGGGGATCCGCGTGATCGGGCTCGGAGTCGGCACCGCGGCCGGGGGCATGATCCCCGACGGTGCGGGCGCATTCATGAAGGACGAGAACGGCGCCGTCGTCCTCTCGAAGCTTGAAAGCGGCACCCTGCGCGACTTGGCGGCGGCGACGCACGGGACCTACCGCGACGCCAGCGAGTGGGTCGACCTCTCCAAGGTGCTGGCCTCGACCGTGGAGGAGGGCCGCAAGGGCCGGTTCGTCGAGCACAACACGGTGCGCTACGTCGAGCGCTACCAGTGGGCGCTCGCGCAGGCCCTGATCTGCCTGGTCGCGAGCTTCTGGCTTGAGTTCCCCGTGAGGCCGAAGTCCCGGGCTGTCCGGCTGACGGCCGCCCCGGCCCCGAAGGCGCGAAGGGCCCAGGCCGCCGCCGCCGCTGCGGTCGTCCTTTTCCTCACGGTCGCCTCCCGGGCCGCGCCCGCGGCCCCGGACACCCCGCCCGACCCCGCGGCCCGCCTCTCGAAAGTCGTCGCCCGTCTCTCGGGCAACCCGCGCCAGAGCGCCGTCGACTGGGTCGAGCTCGGCCGGGAGACGGTCACCTGGGGCCAGCACCTGCAGTCGGCCAACCAGAAGGTGCCCGAGGGCCCGGTCCGCGACGCCCTCGCGGGGGTCGACCTGGGCGAGAGGTCCGATCCCATGGCGACGGATTGGGCCCACATGAGGTCGGAGCTCGAGGAGCTTCTCAGGAAGCCGACGGACACTCCCCAGCAGAAGAAGGACCAGCAGCAGAGCCCGCAGAACAAGCAGGACCAGAACCAGGACCAGAGCAAGGATCAGCAGCAGAGCAAGGACAGCCCCCAGCAGCAGGGCTCCCAGGGCCAGCCCCAGAAGCCCGAGGAGCCGAGGGACCAGAGCCGCCAGCAGCAGAATCCCGAGGAGGCAAAGCAGCGCCAGAAGGCGTTCGGCGACATGAGCGCGACCCCCACCCCAGCGGGCGCCCAGCGCCGCGAGAAGCAGGAGGCCATGAAGAAGGTCGGCGGGGTGAAGAAGGACCAGGTCGACGACCCGGCCCGCAAGGACCCCGAGCTTGCCGTGCCGCTTGAAAAACTTGAGCAGATCAGGGCCGAGGACTCCCCGGCCGAGCTCTTCGAGATGCTCCGCAAGGGGGAGCCCGTCCCCACACCCGCGAACACGGGAAAGAATTGGTGAACCGCATGTCCAGCAAAGCCGCAAAGACCCTCCTCATCGCCCTCGGCCTCCTGGCCGCGCCGCTCCTGCGCGCGCAGTCGGCCCACTGGGACCCGCCGGGCGGCACGCTGCCGGTAGGCGAGGTCTCATCGCTGCAGCTCGTCTTTGACGACTGCTCGCCCGACGACACGCCCTCCCCGCCCAAGGTGGAGGGCCTGCGCATGGATTTTCAGGGCCAGTCGAGCAACGTCTCGATCATCAACGGCACGTTCTCGCGCAACGTCTCGATGACCTACGCGGTCCTCCTGTCCAAGGCCCAGGAGGTGCGCATCCCGGAATTCATCGTGAAGACGAACAAGGGGCCGATCCACGTGCCGGGCGCGAGGTTCTCGGCGGCCGGCGCCACGGTCGGCTCGACCGGCGTCTCCCTGGGCGACGCCGCCCAGGCCCAGCTCGCCCCCCAGTCCGACAGCGTGTGGGTCGGCGAGGTCTTCGACCTGAAGTACTCGATCGACGTCGCCGACGGGTATTACCCGAGCTGGGGGCGCGGCACCTTCGAATGGGACCCGAACCCGCTCGTGGCCGAGGACTGGTCGCAGCCCGAGCCCTTCACGACGCGCGGCACCCCGGGCCGCACGGGCCTTTCCTACCACACGCGCGCGATCTCTCCCACCCCGGGCCACGTGCGCCTTAACCCGACAAGCCAGCTGATCAACCTGAGCGTCGGGGTAACCGGCTTCGGCTTCTTCCAGCAGCGCCAGTACCAGCAGTTCGCCGTGCCGGACTCGCCCGCCTCGATCGACGTGCGCCCGCTTCCCCCCGCCCCCTCCGGCTTCTCGGGCGCGGTCGGCGACTTCAAGGTGGCCTCGAAGGTCGTGCCGCGCGAGGTGAGGACCGGCGAGCCGATCACCTGGACGGTCGAGTTGTCGGGCTCGGGCAACTGGCCCGCGATCCGGGGGCTGCCTTCCAGGGAGGTGCCGAAGGAGTTCCAGGTCATCCAGCCCAAACCCAAGCGCACCCAGCCCCCGGGGAAACTCTTCGAGGCGACGCTTTCCGAGGACGTCGTCCTCGTGCCGACCCAGGCCGGAACCTACGAGCTTCCCCCGCTCGAGTTCACCTACTTTGACCCGAGGAGCGGCTCCTACAAGACGGTCACGGCCCCCGGCGCCACGGTGACCGCCACTTCGGCCGCACCCGCCGCGACGCCCGCCCCCGACGTGACCGCGGCGGCTCCCGGCGCCCCGAAGATCACCCTATCAAGCCCGACCACCGAGGCGAAGCCGCCCGAGCTTCCGACCGAGGCCCTGGGCGACCCCGTGGCCGGCCCGAGCTCCGCCCCCGAGCCAATGCGAAGGCGCACCCTTGCCGCGGCCGCCGCGGTCCCGTTCCTCCTGGCGGGCCTCTTCTGGGCGGCGCTTGCCCTGCGGCGGGCCCGGGCGACGGACCCGCTGCGGCCGCAACGCGAGGCCCGAAGGCGCCTCGCCGCGACACTCGGGGCCCTGAGGAGCGCACCGACCGCCGACAAGGTCCCCCTGCTCCTCGCCTGGCAGCGAGACAGCGCCCTCCTCTGGAACATCGCCGATGCGGCGCCCGCCGCGGCGGCTATCGGGGATCCCGCGTGGACCCTCCTCTGGTCCGAGGCCGACCGCTTCCTCTACAGCGCCGACCCGACCCTCCCCTCGGACTGGAACGCCCGGGCCGAAGAGGCCCTCGAGAGGAAGACCCTTCGCCCGTTCAGCCCGGCGCGGCTCCTTCTGCCGCGCAACCTTTTCCCGGCGCTCCTCCTCGCCGCGGCGGTCTTCGCCCCGCGGTCCCTCGCCGCCGAGCCCGCGTCCGCCTACAGGAGCGGCGACTTCGCCCAGGCGGAGAAAGCCTGGCACGACCAGATGGCTTCCGACCCCCTCGACTGGACGGCGCGGCACAACCTTTCCCTCGCCCTTGCCCAGCAGGACCGCTGGGGCGAGGCGGCGGCGCAGGCCGCGGCCGCGTTCGTGCAGCATCCGGGCGACCCGGCGACGGCCCGGGAGCTGGTCGTCACCTGCGACAAGGCCGGCTTCGTTCCCGAACCCCTGGACGTCCTCATCCGCCCCGGCCCGCTCGCGGCCCTGGCCAGGCTCGCGTCCCCGGGCGGCTGGCAGCGGATCGGGGTCGCGTCGGCCGCGGGCCTAGCCGCAGCGGTCATGCTCTTCCTCGCGTCCGCCTACGGACTCTGCCGCCGGAGGTGGGCGGTGCCGGCCTCGGCTGCCTTCGCGGCCGCGGCGATCGTCGCCGGCGCCTCTTCCTTCGTCGGCTACCGGGCCTACGGGGCCACGGCCGACACGCGTGCGGTCGTCGTCTGGAGCGCGGGGACCCTTCGATCGATCCCGACCGAGGCCGACGTGACCCAGAAGACGACGACGCTCGCCGCCGGAAGCACGGCCGTCGCGGACAAGTCGTTCCTGCGGTGGATACGCGTCACCTTCCCGAACGGCCAGAGCGGTTGGATCCTCAGGAAAGAGGCGGTCTACCTCTGGCGCTGCCCGACGGACTGACCCGAGCGCCCTAGAATTCCTTGCGGAAGACCACGCCGAACCCGTTCGGCGTGGCGTAGGGGGTCCAGGTGAGCTTGCGCGGATCCGCGGCGGCGTCGTTGCGATGCACGACCCCCCGCGCCACCGACCACCCGATGAGCGAGCCGGCCACGACGTCGCTGGCGAAGTGGGCGTTCTGCTCGACTCTCGCGTAGCCCACCAGGCCCGCGGTCCCGTAGGCGAGGCACTGCACCCAGAGCGAATGGTAGTTCTCGGCGATGGCCGTGGCGACGGCGAAGGCCTCTGTCGCATGCCCGGAGGGGAACGAGGCGTTCGAGCTGACGGGTCTGAACCGGAACGTGGACAGGGTCGTGCTCGGCCTCTCGCGCCCGACCACGATCTTAAGCGCCGGGGTGATGAGACCCCCGGCGATGATGCTCGCGGCAATGCCGTCCATGGCGGCGTTCCTCGCCTGGGCGTCCCCCCCCAACTCGCCCCACGCGTCAAAGGCAGCCAGCGCGCCAAAGGCGTAGTAATTGCCGAATTCCTGCCAGCGCCTCATGAACGTGTCCTCACCCGCAGTGCGGTCCGCCTGCACCCGCGCTTGGATCGACCTGTCGAAAACCGCCGTGCCGCCGACAGCCGAGACCGCGGCCGCCGCCTCAATCCAGTCGCCGCTATCCCAGCGGGCGGGCGCCGTGAACACGCTGGCCGTGTCCTTCAGTACCAGGTCCCCGTAATCGAGGCTAAAGAGGTGCGCGGGGCGGCTTCCATCGAGCGCAGCCTGCGCAGGGTCGGCCCCTTGCAACTGCGCCCGCGCCCAGGTGGCCGTGCCCCCAACGAGGATCAAAGCGGCGAGCACCGGACCCAAACCCCGAAATGGCCTTAGTTTGTGCACACTGGAAACCACAAGAGTCAGCCAAATCCGTCCCGTGTTCCATCTAACCGAGCGCGGGGGGCGTCTTCCTCACCATCCTGGCCATCGACTCCTCGGAGTTGAGGGCGGTGACCGAGGCCACCTCCATCCACGCCAGGTCCTTCGACTCGCTGCTCACCGTCAGGGCCTCGGAGGGGTCCGCCTCCAGGAGGAACCTCAGGTCGTGGTGCCAGTGTCCGGGCTCGCTCCCTCGGGCCGGGATCCAGTGCCGGTCCACGTCGAAGAGGCGGTGGTCGACGACCGTGAAGGCGGACAGACCGCTTTCCTCGCGCGCCTCCCTGAGGGCGACCGACAGGAGGTCCGGGTCGCCGTCGGCGTGGCCCCCGAGCTGCAGCCACTTCTCGAGCTTGTGGTGGTGCGTGAGGAGGACCCGCCTGCGGTCCGGGCTCACGATCCAGGCGGATCCGGTCAGGTGCCCGGGGAGGCACGAGCGGAGCAGGCAGTCGGGGTGCCTCCTGACGAATGAGACCGTCTCCGCGACGGACCGGACCTCCTCGGGCCCGAGCTTCCGGCGGCCATATTCTTGGAGAAGCTCCAGGGCTTTCGTGCGGTGCATCTTCCTAGTGGGCCCTCGTCCAAATCGGGTCGGCCTCGAACGAGCCCGCGGCCTCCAGGAGCGGCCAGATCTCGCCGAGCTGCCTTGCGACGGCGATCACGTCCCGCATCCCCGCCGACTTGAAGCGCTCCACGGTCATCCGCTCGAAGAAGCGCAGGAGCTCGTCATAGTACCCGTCGTGGTTGAAGAGGACGACCTGCTTGTCGAGCCGGTTGATGTACTTAAGCGTCATGATCTCCGCCAGCTCCTCCAGGGTTCCGATGCCCCCGGGAAGCGCGAGGAAGGCGCTCGCCCGCTCCTCCATGACGCGCTTCCTGTCGCGCATTGACTGCACCGTGATCAGCTCGTCGGCCTGCAGGTAGGCGAGCTCCCGCTGCTTCATGAATTCCGGGATCACCCCGACCACGTGGCCCCCCGCCCCCTTTACGGACTTGGCCACCGAGCCCATCATGCCGACGTTGCCGCCACCGTAGACCAGACCCCAGCCGTTGGCCACCATCGCCTGGCCGACCGCCTCCGCGGCCGAATAGTACTTCGGGTCGAGGTGCCGCGAGGAGCCGCAGTAGACGCACAGGAGCTTTGCCATTTTCGGTATACGCGCCACGATGGGCTTCCCGGCGCGAAAATGAACCAAAATTCGTGAAATCTCCGATTCCCTACCGCGGCCGCCTTGCTCCCTCCCCGACCGGGCACCTCCACCTGGGCCATGCGCGCACCTTCTGGATCGCGGCACGAAGGGCCGCGAACGCCGGCGGGACCCTGATCCTGCGAAACGACGACCTGGACGCGGCGCGCTACCGGATGGACTTCGCCGAGGCCATGGTCGAGGACCTGCGCTGGCTCGGGCTGCGCTGGAGCGAGGGGCCCGACATCGGGGGGCCCCACGCCCCCTACGCCCAGAGCACGCGACTGCCGTTCTACCGCGCCGCACTTGAGCGCCTGCACGCCGCGCGCCTGATCTACCCGTGCGCCCGCTCGCGGCGCGACGTGATCGAGGCGGCCGGCGCCCCGCACGAGGGGGCGGGCGACGACGAGCCGGTGTACCCGGCGTCGCTGCGCCCCGACCCCGACGCCCCCCTGCCCCCCCTCGGGGAGCGGATCGAGGTCAACTGGCGCCTGAGGGTCCCCGACGGGGAGCGGCTCGAATTCACGGACACCCGGCTCGGCGCGCAGCGCGCCGTCGCCGGCGTCGACTTCGGCGACTTCCCGGTCTGGCGAAAGGACGACTGCCCGAGCTACCAGCTCGCCTGCGCGGTGGACGACGCCGAGATGGGTGTGACCGAGGTGGTGCGCGGCGAGGACTTGGTCCGCTCGACCTTCCGGCAGCTCCTCATCCTGCGGGCCCTGGGGTTGGGGGCGCCGGCCTACCACCACTGCCCCCTCATGGCGGACGAGGCGGGCACGCGGCTTGCGAAGCGCCACGACTCGCTGAGCCTAAGGACCCTGCGCCTGCGCGGCGAGTCCCCCGGGGCGATCTGCGCGAGGTGGGAGGCGCTCGAGCCGCTGCGCCCCTAGGTGGGCGCCGTCAGCCCAAACGCCTCCTTGCCTCCCGCCGTGTCGCCTTGGTATCCCTAGGCGCGCGGCCCAAGGGATGCGCCGCACCGATTCCCCCATGAAATTCCACCTCGTCCGCGTCGCCCTGCTCGCCCTCCTCGTGCTTCCCTTCGCCGCGCGCGCCGAAACGGTCGACCTCGGCACGCACGGCACGTTTTCAATCGCCGTCCCCAAGGGGTGGACCGTCTCCTCTCACAAGGAGGAGGACAGCGGTGTCGCCGTGACGCTCTCGTCTTCCGGAACGGCCAACGCCAAGTGCCTGATCAACATTTCCTTTGTCCTCGAGCCGAAGCCCATGCCCAAGGAGATGCTCGACGAGCAGGTCCTCGGCATGTGCGAGCAGTTCGTCAACGAGTCGGTGGAGAAGAAGAAGGTGCTGCGCGACTTCGGCCTGGCGGGGGGAGCCTACGGCTCCTACTGCGTCTTCACCGACGCCTCCCAGGTCGGGCAGCCCATCGTGCGCGACGTCTTCAAGGTGATCGCGGTCGGCGCCATCAGCTTCAAGGACGACGTGATCGCTGCCGTGAGCATCGCGGGAGACGATGAGAAGGGCGCCGACTTCTCGGGCCTGATCGCGGCCGTTAAGAGCGCCGCCATTTTGCCCGCCAAGTAGGCCTTTCCCGCCGGTGAGCGCCGCCCCAGCCCCCCTCCTGATCGGCGCCGTCCTTTTTGACGGGTTCGAGCTTCTGGACGCCTTCGGCCCGCTCGAGATGTTCGGCATGCTCGATCCCGTCCCGGTCATCTCAATGCTGGCCGAGCGCCCGGGCTCAATCCGAAGCAACCAGGGTCCCTCCTGCGTCGCCGACTCCCCGATCTCCTGCGTCGCCCCCCTGGACATCCTGCTCGTCCCGGGCGGGATGGGGACGCGGCGCGAATTGGAGAACCCGGCCTTCCTCAGCGCCCTCAGGGAGCGGGCCGACCGCGCCCGGTTCGTCGCAAGCGTCTGCACGGGAAGCGCCCTCCTTGCGAAGGCGGGCCTCCTCGAAGGGCGCCGGGCGACGACCAACAAGCGGGCCTTCAGGTTCGTGGCCAAGCTTGGCACCCGGGTCGACTGGGTCCCCGAGGCGCGCTGGGTCGAGGACGGCAAGTACTTCACCTCCTCGGGGGTCTCCGCCGGGATGGACATGGCCCTCGGGCTCATTTCCCATCTCCACGGTGACGGCGCCTGCGCCGAGGCCGCGGCCAGGGCCGAGTACGAGTGGCACCGGGACAAGGGGTGGGATCCCTTCGCCAAAATGAACGGCTTGGTCGCATGAAGAGCCATCCCCAGGGAGCGAGGCCCGCGGCGGCGGTTCGGATCGGGGTCATCAACGTCTCCGACCGCGCCAGCGCGGGGGCCTACGAGGACACGCCCGGCAAGGCGTGCGTCGCGCTCCTGCTCGAGTGGCTCACGACCCCGTTCGACGTCGACTACAAGGTCGTCCCCGACGAGCGGCACCTGATCGAGTCGGAATTGCGGCGCATGGCCGACGAGGCCTCCTGCTGCCTGGTCGTGACGACCGGGGGCACCGGGCCCGCTCCCCGGGACGTGACCCCCGAGGCGACCCTGGCGGTGTGCGAGAAGATCCTGCCCGGGTTCGGGGAATTGATGAGGTCAACCTCGCTCGCCTACGTGCCGACGGCGATCCTCTCCCGGCAGACCGCGGGGATCCGCGGCAGGACCCTGATCGTCAACCTGCCCGGCAGGCCGAAGGCGATCCGCGAGAACCTGGAGGCCGTCTTTCCCGCCATCCCCTACTGCATCGACCTGATCGGGGGACCCCGCCTCGAGACGAACGAGAAGGCCATGAGCGCCTTTCGGCCGAAGACCTGAGGCGCGCGGTTGCAAACCCGCGGCGCGGGACCGAGGGTTTCGGACTCACCCATGATGAACCTATCCTCACCGGACCTGACCCAACATCCCCCCCGCAGCCCCCACGCACAGCTCGGCGGCTACGTGCACCTGCCGCGCCTCCTCGACAAGGCGCGCGCCGAAAACGCCGGGAAGATCGGCGAGTACAAGTACAACTGCGCGATGGACCAGCATTTCTTCAGGTTCACCGGCATCGCGCCCGAGGCGCTGCTCGCCGAGGCGAAGCTCGGCAGGTCCGACTCCCAGATGCTCGAGTGGGTCCGGGCACACACCGCGCGCCTGCCCAGCGAGATCGCCCAGTGGTCCCTCTGGCTCCGGTCGAACACCCCGGGCGGCTCGGGCGGCCACGAGTGGTTCGCCGAGGTCATCAAGGCGCACGGGGACACCCGGGACGACGTCCGAGGGTTCTTCGACCTCTTGGACCTGGACGACTACGTGAGCTACGGCGGCAAGAGCTGACCCCGCAGGGGCCGCCCCTTCACAGCTCCGTGTACTTGGCGGAGCGTCCCCTCGACTTCTCGACCGGGTACTTCCTAGCGTTCGCCGCCATCTTTTCCTCGATGCTCGAGGCGACGTCCAGGCCCGTCGTGTTCGCAAACTCGAGCGCGTAGATCACGACGTCGGCGAGCTCCTCGGCAATCTTCGCCCTCTTTGCGGGATCGACGGCCACGGCCCGCGACTCCTCGGGGCTGGCCCAGAGGAAGTGCTCCATAAGCTCCGCCGCCTCGGCGGCCAAGGCCATGCTCAGGTTCTTGGGGGCGTGGAACTGCTCCCAGTCGCGCTCCCGCACGAATGCGAGGATGCGCTCCCTAAGTTCTGCAACGGTCGTCGTCCTGTCGGATAGTGCGGGCATGGGACGAGCCTGCCCCGGGCCGCGCCCGAGCGCAATTGCGCACCGCCCGAGTCATAATTTTGAAATACACTTGGCACGGGGCCTGCATTGTGCATGTTGATCGACCGTTCCAATGGCCCAGACACTCAAACACCACACGCGCCTCGCCGGCACTTCGTTTACGAAGGCCTGCGTTATGGGCTGCGCCATGGTGCGTCCGGTCGCCATTTCCAATTGGAACAAAACGGCCAGCGCGGGCTTCAAGGCCTAAACCCTCCCAACCCGGAAGACGTTTAGAAACCCAGAAGCCCGGAGGCCAAAAGCCCCCAGGAGGCACCTGCCTTTCCCACCATGAACACGAGATACCACACCACGAGCACAGACAGCCGTCATCGCAAGGCCTACAGGGCGTCCAACGTCATGTTCCGCCAGCCGAGCTACGACTGCCGCGAGCTCCCTGACGCCGTCCAAATCGTCGTCTACGTACCCGGTGTGGGCGCCTCGGGAGTGGAGATCGAGGCGTCCGGGCCGGACCTAGTCATCACCGCGAACAAGACCCGTTTTGTGCGCGTGAACTGGCAGGCCCTCAACCTCGAGGGATCGCAGCGCGACTACCGTCTACGCCTGCGGCTCGGGCTCGGCTTCGATTTCTCGAAGCTCGAGGCCCGCATAGACGACGGCGTGCTCACCCTTGCGGTGCCCAAGCTCCAGGAATCCCTGGTGCCGGCTCTCCGCGTCGGGAGGGTCGCCTAAAGCCGGGTCATCCCCTGTGCGCCCGCGGGCGGCCCCTCCGTTTCGGCGGAGGTCGCTTCCCGCGGGCGTCAGCGGGGCGCCGCCATTTTTTTCATTTTTTTTGGTACATTTATCCCGCAAGCGTGTCGTAGACACTACCATGACACCGTACGCGCACACCTTCCGCGCGAGTCCGCAGACTGCCGAGAACGCGACCGCTCGCGCAACACTCCGGGAAGACGTTAGTTGGACAAGGCCCATCTTCCGGCCTCCCCCGTTGGACATTCAGCCCATCCGCCCCGATTTCCGTCAGTCTGGATTCAGCCAGCGCACCGAGCCCTGGGCCTCCTGGCCCCGGCAGAGCGCCATGGCCAGATAGGCGAGGATCGACCGGGCCTCGTCGTCAAACCTCCACGGGGGGTTGACGACCAGGATCCCGCATCCCCTCATCCTCGGGGCGTCGGGCTCGACCGTTAGCTCGATCGACAGGCAGGGCGAAGGCGACGAAGCCATCTCCTGAATAAACCCTCCGGCCGGGACCCTATCGGAGAGCGGATACCATACGGCAAAGGTCCCCCCCGGCAGGCGGCGGATTCCTTCGGCGAGCGCACCCGAGACCTCCGACCATTCCCCGGCGGACTCAAACGGCGGGTCGATGAGGACCAGGGCGCGGCGCTCGGGAGGCGGCAGGCAGGCCCTCAGGGCCCCGTAGCCGTCGGCCAGGTGCACGGAGACCCTCTTCTCCCCCTCGAAATCATCGCGAAGGGCCGCGCATTCGTCCGGATGCTTCTCCCAAAGCCCCAGGCGGTCCTGCGGCCGGGCGATCGCCTTGGCGATCCTAGGCGATCCCGGGTAGAAGCGCGGCATGGCGGCCAGGTTCCCCCGGTACCGGTCGTGCGCCCTGACCACCTCCACGTAGTCGGACACCTCCGGGGGCAGGTCCGTGCGATCCCACAGCCTGCCTATCCCGTCCGGCCACTCGGGCTGCCTCGCCTTCGAGTCCCCTTCGCTGGCCCTGTCCAGGTCGTACTTTCCCCTGCCCGCGTGGGTGTCGACGAAAAGGAAACCCTTCTCCTTGCGCTGCATGGCCCTTAGGAGGCGCACCAAGAGGGCATGCTTAAGCGCGTCTGCAAAATTGCCCGCGTGGTAGGCGTGTCTGTAATTCAACCCATTGGCCTTCTTTCATTGCACCAGCCCGGTGCAACCCGATAATCGCGCCCGCTATGAAATTAATTCCCGCGCTCGCGACCCTCTGCGCGCTTGTTCTGCCCTGCGCGCTTCCCGCAGAAACGTTCGAAGGCAAGGTATCGATGAAGATTACGTCCCAGAACCCGAGGGACGGGAGCCACTCGGTGGACTTTAGCCTCAAGGAGGGGTTCATCCGGATGGACATGAGCGCCGGCCGGGGGGCGGCGAGCGTGATCACGGACCTGAAGAACCAGCAGATGATCATCCTCATGGCCGAGCAGAAGATGTACATGGTGCGCCCGATTCCCCAGCCGGGAAGCGTCCCCCAGGCGGCCGGCAACCCCACGCGCTCGACCCTCGAGGAGACCGGGGTCAAGGAGACCATCCTCGGCTACGTCTGCACGAAGTACATCGTCAAGGGCCAGGACAACACGACCGAGATCTGGGTCACGGACCAGCTCGGCACGTTCATGGGCCTTGCGCGCGGGGGCGGCCCGGGCCGGCCGGCCCAGGCGCCGCAGGATTGGGAAACGGCCCTCAAGGGACACAATTTCTTCCCCATGCGCGTCGTCTCAACCCAGGGAGGCTCGGAGAAGTTCAGGCTCGAGGTGACCTCGGTGGAGAAGACGAGGCTGCCCGACTCCCTCTTCGCCGCCCCGGAGGGCTGGCGCAAGCTCGACCTGGGCGCCATGATGGGCGGCGCGTTCCCCGGGGGCTTCCCGGGGGGCCGCGGCTCCGACGGGAACAACTGAGTGGGCGACAACCCTACCCGCATCATATCGGACGTGCATTACGCGGACCGCAGCAGCCGCGTCCGCACGCTCGGCCAGCTGCGTCCGCTCTTCGAGGGCGCGGCCTCGCTCGTCCTCAACGGGGACACCCTTGACACCCGCCCCCACCGGAACGGGCAGCACTCGGGCGAGCTGCGGCGCGAGGTCCTTGAGTTCTTCGGGTCGGCCGGGGTGCCCGTCACCTTCCTGACTGGCAACCACGACCCCGACATCTCGAAGGAGCACTCGCTTGAGTTCGCCGGCGGCCGGATCCTTGTCACCCACGGCGACATCCTCTTCGACAACATGGTCCCCTGGTCGAAGGACGCGCTCGTCATCCGCCAGAGGGTGATCGCGGCCCTGGCCGCGCTCCCTGAGGACGGCAGCTGCCGGCTGGACGGGCGCCTGGCGGCCTTCAGGAAGGTGGCCGCCTCGATCCCCCAGCGCCACCAGTCCGAGCGCCATTCGCTTCGCTACGCGATCCGGCTGGCCGGGGACACGGTCTGGCCCCCCCAGCGGCTCCTCTCTATCCTGCAGGCCTGGAGGGAGGCGCCCGGCAGGGCCGCCGCCCTCGCCCGCCGGCACCGCCCCAAGGCCGGTTTCATCCTGATCGGCCACACCCACAAGCCCGGCGTCTGGAGGACGGCCTCGGGCATTGTTGTCGTAAACACCGGCTCCTTCTGCAGACCCTTTGGTGCCATGGCCGCAGACTTGACCCCCGAAAGGATCCGCATCCGCAGCATCGAGCTGCGCGGCGGCGAATTTCACCTGGGCCCGAAGGTGGCCGACTTCCCCATACCATGAGCATGGAATTCGGATGGTGGGTTAAAGATCCCGAGCAGGGAAAATACCAGGTGAAGGCCATCGTCCACGGGGGCAACCTGACCTGGTTCCGCAAGCAGGGACACTTCACGTCCTGGGCGGCGCACGGCCCGAGCGAGGAGGACTGGGACAAGCTCATCTCGGAGGCCGAGCGGCGGGTCCCGAGGCGTCTCCTCTCCCCGAAGCAGTTCAACGAAATCCGGAACCTGCGCGAGCGCAGGTAGCTTTAGCCCCAGGAACCCCTTTTTCATATGCCCAAAATCGACGTCAACAAGGTCGCCGAGATCCTCAAGAAGAACCATGTAGACCCCGCGGTTCTGCGCCGCGTGGTCGAGGAGATGAACCTGGCCGTGCAGCCCGATCCCGGAGAGGGCGAGCAGGCGCCGCCGGTCAAGAAGCAGTACGTCATCCTCGTGAGCGACCCGGCCGAGAAGCTGCCGAAGGTCGACTTCACCGGATGGGTGCTCCAGATCCCCCAGGACGAGAGCCCCGCCTCGGTGCAGGAGCGCCTGCTCAAGGGCGTCTACGACTACAACGCATCGAAGAAGGGAAGGCTCCACCCGGCCCGGACGGTGGGCGACGCGATGGAGGGCGTGCCTGCGAAATTCTTCCGCGAGACCGAGCTCTGGGTGAAGACCAAGGAGCCGGTCCTCGTCCTTCGAACCGACAACGAGATCCCCAAGGGTTAGGGAGCAAGCTGGCGCTCGCGGATCCGGAAAACCACCGGATCGAAACCCCGGGCCTCGAGCGCGTCGGCAAGCCCCTTCATATCCACCCGGGCCCCGGGCCGGATCCCATTCCTCGCAAACCAGCCCTTCGGCATCTCCAGGGCGAACTGGACGTCGTCGCTGTGCGAGGTCACGACCCTCTCGTCCATGGGCAACAGGTCGTACATCTCGACGATCGTCCCGTCGCGCGCCAGGTAGCCCAGGTCCAGAGGCTCCGGGGTGTCGTGCATCCAGATGCCGAGCTTCCTCGGCGACGGGTTCACGAAGATCATCCCGTCGTCCCCGCCGAGGTCCGGGCGCTCCATCAGGCCGCGCTCCTGCTCGGGCCCGAGCACCGCGACCTGGAGGCTCGCGGGGTGGCCCCCGACGTCGATCGTGAAGTGGTCGAACACAGTCTTCTTGGCTGCGCTTGCGGCGCCCTCCGGCTTGCCGGTACCGCAGCCCGCGACGCCGAGCGAGAAGAGGGCCAAGGCCGCAGCCCCAAGGCAGCCCGAAACCAGATTTGCATTTTTCACGCGAAAACAGGTTAATTCCCGCAGTCCCCGTTAGACAATCCCCGACTGCATCATGCCCACCACGAAAGACCGCGACATCCTCCTTTATTCCGACACGGCGCGAAGCGCCGATGCCCTCTATTTCGGGCGGGTCGAGGCCCCCGACGCCTTCATCGCCATGGGGGTGAGGGGCAGGAAAGTCGCGGTCGTCAGCGCCCTCGAGTTCGGCCGCGTGAAGCGCACCTCGGACTTCGACAGCGTGCTGTCCCTGGAGGCCTACTTGGAGAAGGCCCAGAAGGCATGGCCCAGGCAGAAGCCGACCGTGGCGCGCGTCGTCGCCCTGGTCGCCAAGGAGCTTAAGGCGAGGACACTCACGGTCCCCGAGGACTTCGCCGCGGGACTCTTCGGGCAGCTGCGCTCGATCGGCGTAAAGGTCGCCGTCTCCGACGGCCCCCTCTTCCCCGAGCGCGAGATAAAGACCCGCGCGGAGGCGGAGGCCATCCGCGAGGGCAACCGCTGCAGCGCGGCCGGCATCGACGCCGCCCGGCGCCTGCTCGCCTCCTGCAAGATCCGTGGAGGGCGCCTCGTCCACAAAGGCAGCGTCCTGACGAGCGAGCGCCTCAAGGTCGCCATCGAGACCGCCTGCATCGGGCAGGGCTCGATCTCCTTCTCGACGATCGCCGCCGGGGGCGACCAGGCGTGCGATCCGCACAACCAGGGGTCGGGCCCGCTCCGGGCGAACGAGCTCATCATCGTGGACGTGTTCCCGCGCGTCACGGCGACGGGGTTCTACGGGGACATGACCCGCACCTTCCTGCGCGGGAAGGCGAGCGACGCCCAGAGGTCCATCGTGGCGGCCGTCAGGGCCGCCCAGAAGGCGGCGCTCTCCACGATCAGGGCCGGCGTTCACGGCATCGAGGTCCACCGCAAGGTGTCGCAGACGCTCGTCTCGCGCGGCTTCGAGACGCGGCACACCTCCCGGGGCTCCGTGGGGTTCTTCCACGGGACCGGCCACGGCCTGGGGCTCGAGGTTCACGAGGCGCCGCGCATGGGCGTTAAGACCGACTTCCCCCTGAAGCTGGGCACGGTCGTCACGGTCGAGCCGGGCCTGTACTACCCCGGGGTCGGGGCGTGCCGCATCGAGGACGTCGTGCAGGTGACGGCCGGCGCCCCGCGCATGCTCTCGAACTACCCTTACACCTGGGAACTCAGGTAAGGCCCGACCCCATGTCCATCTCCCCCAACAAGGCAAAGGCGCTTCTTAAGCGCATCACGGGCCTGCGGATCCTCGTCATCGGCGACGTGATGCTCGACCACTACATCTGGGGCGACGCCACCCGGATCTCCCCCGAGGCGCCCGTCCCCGTCATCGACATCGCGCGCGACACATGGACCGCGGGGGGCGCCGCGAACGTCGCGATAAACGTCGCTGGCCTGGGCGCGAAGTGCACGGTGTTCGGATTCTTCGGCAAGGACGAGCCGGGCGAGCGCCTGCGCGCAATCCTCCACGAGAAGGGCGTCGACTCGATCGGGACCTCGGGCGAGGCGATGACGATCCTCAAGACCCGCGTCATGGTCCAGCACCAGCAGCTGTGCCGGCTCGACCGCGAGTCGAGCCCGGGCGCCTATGCCGTCGGGGCCGCCGAGGCCGGGCGGCTCCTGGCGAAGGCGATCAGGGCCTGCGACGCCGTGGTGTTCTCGGATTACGCCAAGGGCCTCCTCACCAACGAGCTCGTCGCCAGCGTGACCGCGCTCGCCAGGGCCGAGAAGAAGTTCGTCGCCCTGGACCCGAAGCCGAAGAACCCGCTCGAGTTCAAGGGGCTTGACCTCATCACGCCCAACAAGCGCGAGGCTCTCCAGCTCTCGGGTATAGAGCTGGCCCCGGGGGCCGCCTTCCCCGAGTCGCGCGTCTGCGCGCGCCTCAACGAGAAGTTCGCGACCCGCAACGTCGTCGTGACGCTCGGTGAGGACGGCATGCTCCTGAGTTCCGCGGGCCGTGTGATGAAGACCATACCGACCGCGGCAAGGGAGATCTACGACGTCTCGGGCGCGGGGGACACCGCCCTCGCCTGCCTCGTCCTTGCGCTCACCTGCGGGGCCGGGCTTGAGGAGGCCGCACACTTTGCGAACGCCGCCGCCGGCGTCGTCGTCGGCAAGCTCGGCACGGCGACCGTGACGCCGGCGGAGCTGCTCGACCACGTCCTTCACGCGCCGTGAAGCGGGCCCTGTTCCTAGACCGCGACGGGACCTTGATCGTCGACAAGGTCTACCTCGCTGACCCGGCGGGCGTGGAGCTCTTGCCGGGGGCCGCGCAGGGGCTCGCCCGGGCCCGCGCCCTGGGCTTCATGCTCTTCCTCTTCACCAACCAGTCCGGAATCGGCCGGGGCTACCACACGATCGAGGACACCCGCCGCGTGAACGAGCGGATGGAGGAGCTCCTGGGCCTTGATCCGCCGGCCTTTGACGGGGTCTGCATCGCCCCCGAGGCCCCGGGCGAGCCCTCCCATTACCGCAAGCCGTCCCCAAAATTCATCCTGGAGAGGGTCGCGGAGCACGGCCTTGACCCCGCCGCCTGCTGGATGGTCGGGGACTCGCCGGCGGACGTCGGCTCGGCGCTCGCCGCCGGGATCCGGGCGGCCGCGGTGCGCACGGGCAAGGTGGCGCCGGAGGCGATTCCCGGGGTCGCCGAGGGAAAGGTGCCGGTCTTCGACGACTTCGGGGCTTTCGCGGCGTCGCTACGATGAAGCGTCGCCTGGACGAGATCCTGGTCAGCCGGGGCCTCGCGGAGTCGAGGACCCAGGCCAAGGCGCTCATCATGTCGGGCCGCGTCTTCAGCGGAACCCTGCGCCTCGACAAGCCCGGCCGCGAATACCCCGATGACGGGGAATTCTCGGTCACCCAGCCCCCCCGCTTCGTCAGCCGCGGCGGCGAGAAGCTCCAGGCCGCGGTGGAGGGGTTCTCGATCGACCTGAAGGGGGCGAATGTCCTCGACGTCGGGGCGTCCACCGGCGGCTTCACCGACTGCGCGCTCCAGTCGGGA
>Ga0265314_10002856_pt1 | contig 17182 bp, 12 predicted proteins | sample 4126metaG_FD_203106 | JGI IMG/M metagenome (GOLD analysis project Ga0265314, IMG submission 203106) | Rhizosphere microbial communities from Carex aquatilis grown in University of Washington, Seatle, WA, United States - 4-1-26 metaG | ecosystem: Host-associated > Plants > Roots > Rhizosphere >... | reverse complement strand
TGCTCGGCGTGGTTTACATTTTCGGCGCCTGGCGATGCGCTCTCGCCATGCGCCTGATCAACCCACACTGGCTGATGATCGCGCTGCTGGTTAGCTGGGCCGGCGACACGGCGGCGTTATATGTGGGGCGCTCGCTCGGCCGCCACAAGCTCGCGCCCCGCGTGAGTCCTTCGAAGACCTGGGAGGGATCCATCGGGTCGGTTGTCGGCGGCGTTCTGGCCGCCGGTATATACGCGCACTATCTGATTCCTTCGGCACCTTTGTGGGCGGTTCTGGGCGTGGCGGCTGCCGGGAACATCGCGGGACAGCTTGGCGACCTGTGCGAATCGGCCTTCAAACGCGGCGCGGGCGTGAAGGATAGCGGGACGACTTTGCCCGGCCACGGTGGCTGGCTCGACCGCATCGATTCGAGCCTGTTCAGCATCCCCGTGGTGTATGCTTTGCTCAAGGTTTTGATATGAGAATCGCGCTTGCGATCTTATTGCTCCCGCTATCGTCGCCCGCCGCGAGTCTCACGGGCACGATCATAGACCAAACGGGGGCGTACATTCCTCACGCGGCCCTGGAGCTGGCGTCGGCGACCAATAGCTATAGGGTCCAAGCCGACGACATGGGCGTCTATCAATTTTCGAACTTGCCCGCAGGCGAATATACGCTGACATTCCGCGTGCCTGGTTTCAGCAACCGCCGAGTCACATCCATTGTGCTCTTGGAATCAGAGCAGAAACAGGTCCCCGACGTTACGCTAGATATCGCTCCGTGCGGATGGCTCCTTCGTGATATCGTCCTGCTCCGTGGAACTCTACTTGGGACTTTGAGCGGGAGCGTGGACCCGCCCGCGAAAGACGTCGATGTCACATTGGTCTGCAGGACGTTTAGCGCCTGCAGTTCAACCAAAACGGATTCCAACGGGCGTTTCTCGTTCGAGACGCTGCCCGCTGGTGTCTATGGCCTGAACTTCCATCGCGACGGCTTCTATCCAGAGAATGCGACCGAATATAGATATACCGTGAATGCTGGTTGGGAGTCAGTCTACCGCCCTATGGTCTTGGAGAGATGTCCAAACGGAAACTGCGATCCCAAGTTGCGTCCGCCGCCAGGACCCTCCTGCGAGTAACGGCTAAATCGTCACCACGCGGTGGTCCGGGCAATCCACCTGTACCACTTCGTACAGGCGGTCGACCAAATCCAACCCATGCTGCGCGAAAAACGGCAGCATCGAATAGAAACGCTCCTGCATGTGCCGATGCGGATAGAGCAGGGAACTCAGATAACTCGCTTCGTCCGACGCGCGCGCGTCACGGCGCAGCGTCTCGCGCTCGGTCTTCTTGCGCAACTTTTCGATCTGGTACAGGACCTTCGCGCGGCTCTTGCCCATCGCCGCCGCCAGCGTCGGATCGAACGTTTCGAGCCCCGAGCCCAGCCGGTCCAGCCTCCGCGTGATCTCCGTTGATGTCTCTCCGAACAGGCTCATCACCGTCTCCGGGATCAACGCGTGCGCGATCCGTTCCTTCAACGCTTCTTCCGGAACCAGTGTTTCTGGGATCGTCAGGCTGTATCGACTAATGAGCTTTGCGGCGCGCGCGTCCAATAACGTGACGCTCGCCCTCGACACCACGACGGGCATGCGCCCCAGCAGCCGGTCGTAAATCACCTGCGATTGCGCCAGGTACGCGAGCTCGGCCGGCCCGCCCACATAGGCGACCGTCGGAAACAGATAATCCTGCCACACCGGTCGCAGCAGCGCGTTCGGCGATACATCCGCTGCGCGGTCGCGCAAAGCCGCGAAATCGGCATCCTTCCGGCGCAAGGTGACTCGCTCGCCGTTCTCCAAAAGAAAAAAGAGCGAACTATTCTCTTCGATATTGACCTGCGCATGATACCCAGCCGCAGCCAAATCCTTGTTTCGAGCCAGCAACGATTTTTTCAGATCTGGCGCGGCAGCCAGCGCCTCCGCCATAAACGGGGCGCCGACGTTCCGCAGTTGCGGATCCAGGGGATCCAATAGCAGCATCCCGATTCGGCCGAGCAATTTGGTGAGCAGCGCGCGGAATCCCGCGCCCATTGTGATTCCGGGAATGGTGACGCCTGGAGCGTAAGATTCAGCAACCAGCGAGGCGACTTCCTCGCCGTGCGCGAACCCGGCCAGCGCCTCGCGCAATTCCGCAATCGGCGGATGTTCTACAGGAAAGCCGCCGGCTGGCCGCTGCTTCCCCTGCCACGCGATGGGCGCTTCCGTCCGCAACTCAACTGGATGATGCGCCGCATCGAAAATCCACACATGATCGACTTCGGGAAAATCGTGGTCCTCGGTCGCCAGCCAGAAGATCGGCACCGCCGGTATACCGCTCGCGTTCAGATCCTCGGCCAGCCGCGCTGCCGTGAGGGCTTTATAAATGGTGTAAGCCGGTCCCGAAAACAGACCGACCTGCTGCCCTGTGAGAACTGCCACGGTTCCGGCCTGAGCGAAGCGCCTAACTAGCGCGTTCCCCGGATTCTGAGCTTCCAGAACTCGCGCTACAGCAGCTCTGCGATCGTCCGGATACTGAATCTCGCGCGCCGCCGCTGCGTACGATTCGCGCTGATGAGGATTGTGGGGATAAAACCGCGCCACCCGGTCAAAATGATAGGAGAGATCGGCAAATAGCTTCGAGGTGCCGGGGATCTCAGTGTGACGTAGACAGGCAGGGTCCATCACGCGCTCATGCTCAAACGTACCAGATGAGCCGGGGGACATGCTACATTCAGCCTGTGGACGCTTCCGCTACTAAAGTCGACCAACGCGCCGAGTGGCTCGCCGCCGCGCGTAAGGTCATGGAAACAGAGGCGCAGGCGATCCTGTCCGCGTCCGGCCGTCTTGACAAGAGCCTGATCGCGGCAGTGGAGACCATCCTGGGCCATTCCGGCAAACTGATCGTCACCGGCATCGGCAAATCCGGGCACGTGGCCCGCAAGATCGCGGCGACGCTCCAAAGCACCGGCACCCCCTCGGTCTTTCTGCATCCCACCGAAGCCGCTCACGGCGATCTGGGCGTGTGCCAGCCCGGCGATTCGGTCCTGATGATTTCCAAAAGCGGTTCGACAGCCGAGCTGCTCGATTTGGTCCCGGCGCTCCGTGAATCAATGGGCCAGTTTCGTCCCGCGTTCATCGGGATCCTGGGCAATCCGTCATCGCCCTTGGCGCGCGAAATGGACGTCGTGCTCGATGCCAGCGTCCAGCGCGAGGCAGATCCTGAAGGGTTCACGCCCACTGCCAGTTCGGCCGTGGCGATGGCCGTCGGACATGCCCTGGCGATCGCCTTGATGCAAGCCCGCGGCTTCACAGCCGAGCATTTTTCACGCCTGCACGCGGGCGGTCAGCTCGGTCGTAACCTCCGCCTGCGCGTCGGCGACGTCATGCACCGCGGCGAAGAGGTCGCCTGGGTCGCGCCCGAGGATTCGCTGAAGCACGTGGTCATCGCGATGTCCCAGCGTTCTTTAGGTGCGGCATGTGTCGTCTCCCCGGCGGGAACACTCATCGGGCTGATCACCGATGGCGACGTTCGCCGCGCACTCCAAGCTCACGACGATATCCGGACGCTGCGGGCCTCCGATGTGATGACCCCGCGTCCCTCTACGCTCAGTCCGGAAGCCCTGCTGCATGAGGCGCTCGCGTTTATGGAGGATCGTCCATCGCAGATCTCGGTGGTGCCGGTCGTCGACGCCGGTCATCGCTGCCTCGGCTTGCTGCGCCTGCACGACATCTATCAGGGCCGCGAATGAAGTCCCGGAACCGTCGCCGGAATAATCCCTTGGTGGATCTCAAGATGGCGGTTTCAATCTCCCTTTTTCGGCCTTGAGCCGGTACGCTGGTTCGGTGTATTCCTGATCGCGCTCGCCGCTCCGGTTCTGTTCGAATCCTTCGCCCGCTTCGCCCCGGAAGGCCTGGGCACCCCCGCGACGGTCTAACCGACCCGACATCGCATCGTCATAGGCGTCATAGGCTTCTACCGTTACGTGCTAAATCCCGTGTATATCATTGTCTTGTCGATCATTATCGGCCAAGGTCTGCCAGTTGTAGGCCTCGGTTTCCTTGGGTTCGTTTTGTCGTACGAAGAATCGAAGCTGCGCCGGACCTTCGGCGCCGAACAAGAGACTTATTGCCGGCGGGGCCCTCGCTGGATTCCTCGTATCGCCAACTGACTCTGCGTGTTACAATGGAGTTCTCCGCTTCCTCGTCGAAGGCGATTCGATTTCGAGGAGGCTCCATGGCAGGGATTGCCACCAAGCATACGCTTCCTGCACCGTTCCATGAATACGAGCTCGATGACGCGTTCGACGAAATGGTCGATAGCGCCGGGGCGGTACGTCCCCACTACCAGCATATTTACGAAGCGCTGCGTGAGCTGACGGGCGAGGAGCTTCGCCGCCGGCAACAGATCGCCGATCTTTCGTTTCTCCATCAGGGCATCACCTTCACGGTCTACGGGCGCGACGAAGGCACCGAACGCATCTTCCCCAACGATCTGCTCCCCCGCGTTCTGACGCGCGATGAATGGACTCGCATCGAGAGCGGCCTGACGCAGCGCATCACCGCGCTGAACCTGTTCCTCAAGGACATCTACCACGAAGGCAAGATCCTGAATGACGGCGTGGTGCCGCGGGAAATTATCTATAGCTGCAAACACTTCCGGCGGCAGATGCGCGGCTTGAATGTCCGCAAGGACGCGTATGTCACCGTCGCCGGCACCGATCTGATCCGCATGCCTTCGGGCGAATTCGTGGTGCTGGAAGACAATCTGCGCGTGCCCAGCGGCGTCTCCTACATGCTGGTCAGCCGCGAGGTGATGAAGCGCCTCTTCCCGGATCTATTCCGCAAGTGCGGCGTGCAGCCCATCGAACACTATAGCCAGGCGCTGCTGTCGACCCTGCGCGCGCTGACGCCGCTGGGATCCCCGCGAGGAACCAGCGAGCCGACCATCGTTCTGCTGACTCCTGGCGTCTTCAATTCCGCCTACTTCGAGCACGCGTTTCTCGCCCGCCAGATGGGAATCGAGCTGGTGGAAGGCCGCGATCTGGTGGTCCACGACAATTTCGTCTACATGCGGACATCGGCCGGATTGCGTCGCGTCGACGTCATCTATCGCCGCATAGACGACGACTTCATCGATCCACTGGCATTCCGCGCCGATTCGAGCCTGGGCGTTCCCGGCTTGTTCAACGCGTATCGCGCCGGCAACGTTAGCATGGCCAACGCACTCGGCACCGGCGTGGCCGACGATAAGGCCGTCTACGCGTACGTTCCTGCGATCATCAAGTACTACCTGAAAGAAGATCCGATTCTCGACAACGTTGAGACGTACCTCATGTCGGATCCTTTGCAGCGCAAACACGTACTGGGCCGGCTCCAGGATTATGTGGTGAAAGCTGTGGGCGAATCTGGCGGTTACGGCATGCTGATCGGGCCGCACAGCACCGCCGAGCAGCGCGACGAGTTTCGCCGGCGCGTGGAAGAAGACCCGCGCAATTACATCGCGCAGCCGACCATCCGGCTTTCGCGCGCTCCATGCTTCCTCGATGGCACCGTGCAGCCTCGGCACGTGGATCTTCGTCCGTACATTCTCTTCGGCGACAAGGTTACCGTGGTGCCCGGCGGCCTCACGCGCGTGGCCCTAAGAAAAGGCTCGCTGGTGGTGAATTCGTCGCAAGGCGGCGGCAGCAAAGATACCTGGGTGCTGGATTAAGTATGCTTTCTCGCGTCGCCGATAGTCTTTACTGGATGAGCCGCTACCTGGAACGCGCGGAGCATACCGCGCGCGTGATCAACATCCAGTTGAACCTGATGCTCGAGCGCGGGTCGCAATCGGAAGACCTGGATTGGGCGCGCGTAGGGCGCTCGCTCGGCATGGACAAGCCCGAAGAGGATGAAGAATGGAACGCGGAGACGCTGGCTCAATCGCTTCTGCACGACGCGTCTAATCGCTCTTCGATCGTCGCCAGCATCGTCAACGCTCGCGAGAATGCACGGCAGGTTCGCGAGCAGATCAGCTCGGAAATGTGGGAGCAGTTGAATCGTTTGTTCCACGCCGTGCGCCGCAGCTCACCGGAAGTGTGGGACTCCCGCGATTTCCTTCAGTCCATCAAAGAGGGCGCGCATCTGTTTCAGGGCATCACCGATTCCACCATGACCCACAGCGAGGGCTGGCAGTTTATCCAGGCCGGCCGGTATCTGGAGCGCGCGGTGGCCGTTTCCACTTTGGTGGGCGCGCACTTCCGCGAGTTTCATCAACCCGCCCATGCCGGGGCTGAACGCGTTTATCTGGAGTGGATCGGATTGCTGCGATCATGCACCGCTTTCGAGGCTTATTGCAAGGCGTACACCGCGGACGTCAAGCCGGAGCGCATCGCCGAATTTCTGGTTCTGCACCCGAGTTTCCCGCATTCCATTCGTTTCTCCGCGGAGGCGCTAGAGACCGCCATTAAAGAAATAGGCCGCGAAGCCGGAAGCCGCCGGGCGGCGCGCGTCGAACGCATCGCGGGACGCCTGCGTGCCACTCTTGGCTTCAGCCAGATCGACGAGATCATGTCGGGCGGGCTGCACTCCTATTTGCATGAGCTCCTGCGCCAGTGCGGACAAGTGCACAGCGCGCTGTATCAGACCTATATTTCGTATCCGATTGAAGCAGCACTTGAGGCATGAGACAGGAGGCATAAGACATGTTCTACTCTATCCGCCACTTGACTCGTTTCCGCTACAAGACTCCGGTAAGCGAGAGCCTGATGGAGTTGCGCATGCACCCGCGCACCGAAGGCGGGCAGCGGTGCCTTTCCTTTCAGCTTTCCGTGGACCCGCGCACGCGCGTGTACGAATATCGCGATTACCTCGGCAACATGGTGCACCACTTCGACGTGCCTGGGCAGCATCGCGAGTTGAAGATCGTCGCCGAGGCGCTGGTGGAAATCGAGCCCACGATGGAGCTCCCGGATCGTTTGGAGCCTTCTGCCTGGGGCGATCTCGATCAGCAGGCCGCCGCCGGCGACTATTGGGAAATGCTGATGCCCAGCCAATTCGCGGAGCCCACCGAAGCCCTTCTGAGTTTGATCGAGCCCCTGGATGTCCGGCGCCGCGGTGACCCGCTGAGTTTTCTGCGCGAGCTGAACTCGGCTATCTACAAGTGGTTCGAGTACGTGCCCAAAGCCACGCGCGTCGATTCTCCTATCGATCATGCGATCGAAGTTCGCAAGGGAGTCTGCCAGGATTTCGCGCACATCATGACCGCGCTGGTGCGGCACGTCAAGATCCCGTGCCGTTACGTCAGCGGTTACGTCTACCGGCGTTCCGAGAACCACGATCGGTCTCCGGAAGGCGCATCGCACGCTTGGGTGGAGGCGCTTCTGCCGGGGTTCGGCTGGGTGGGATTCGACCCGACGAATAACCTGATCGCCGGCGAGCGTCATATTCGCACAGCGATCGGTCGCGACTATGCTGACGTGCCACCAACCAAGGGTATCTTCAAAGGCAAATCCGAAAGCCAGTTGACCGTCTCGGTGCGTGTCGCGCCGTCGGATGCTCCGCCTCCTGTCGAGGAAGTCCTGGCGGCGCCCGAAGAATGGCAGGCGGCCATCGCCGCGGCAGAAGAAGCCGAGCAGCTCATGCTCCAGCAGCAACAACAGCAGCAGTAACGGCGCTCGCTATAATCGTGGCCGAGTGCAACCTCCTGGGCCTAAAGGCCATCTCCTCGTCGGCGTTCTGCCCGAGTTCCGCAAAGATCCCGCTGGCTTTCTCGAAACGATGGCCCGGCAGTACGGCGACGTCGTGTACATTCCTCTGGGCCGCCAGCACATCTATTGCATCAGCCATCCCGACGCGATCCGTGAGGTTCTGGTCACCCATCAGAACAAGTTCAAGAAGAGCCGCATGCTGGAGCGCGCGCGTGTGCTGCTCGGCGACGGTCTTCTCACCAGTGAAGGCGAGCATCATCGCCGCCAGCGCCGCCTGGTCCAGCCCGCGTTTCATCGCGACCGCTTGGCGGGCTATGGCGCTGTAATGGTGGAGCGCACGGCCGTGGTTCGCGATCGATGGCAGTCCGGCCAGCCCTTCGACGTGCTGCAAGAGATGATGCGGCTGACGCTCGCCATTGTGGCGAAAACTCTGTTCAGCACGGACGTCGATTCCGAAGCGGATGAGATCGGCGCGGCTCTCTCCGAGGTGTTCGGGCTGTTCGAAATCATCCTGATGCCGTTCTCCGAGATTCTGGAGAAACTGCCTCTGCCCTCCGTCCGCCGCTTCAAACGAGCGCGCGAGCGGCTCGATGCGACTATCTATCGCCTGATCGCCGAACGGCGGGCGAGCGGAAGCGATGCCGGCGACCTGCTATCCATGTTGCTGCTCGCAAGCGACGAAGAAGGCGACGAAGGTTCGAAAGGGGGCATGAGCGATACCCAAGTTCGGGATGAAGCTCTCACTTTGTTTCTCGCGGGCCATGAGACCACGGCCAATGCGCTGACCTGGGCCTGGTATTTGCTGTCGCAGAATCCGGAGGCGGAAGCCACCTTTCATGCCGAGCTCGATCGCGTGCTGGGTGGCCGGCTTCCTTCCTTCGAAGACTTGCCGCAGTTGCGCTACACGGAAAGCGTGTTCGCCGAAGCCCTGCGGCTCTATCCTCCGGCCTGGGGAATCGGCCGGCGAGCGCTGGAAGACTTTCAGGTAGGCGAGTTTCTGATCCCGGCGCGCTCGGTGGTTCTGATGAGCCCGTACGTGGTGCATCGCGATCCACGCTGGTTTGCCGACCCGATCGCGTTCCGTCCCGAGCGCTGGCTGACCGAGGATGCTTCGCGGCCGAAGTTCGCCTATCTCCCGTTTGGCGGCGGCGCACGCGTGTGCATCGGAGAGCGCTTCGCGTGGATGGAAGGCACGCTGCTTCTGGCCGCGATCGGACAGCGCTGGCGTTTGCGCCTGGAACCCGGTCATCGCGTGGAGACACACGCGCGAATTACGCTGCGTCCGAAACACGGGATGCGAATGATCGCGGAACGTCGCTAGCTTGTCTCGTTAAGTCTTCTCGGGATCCATCACTGCGATGTACCCGAGATTACGATAGCGCTGTTGGAAGTCGAGGCCGCAGCCCACTACGAAGCGGTCCGGGATCTCGAAACAGCGGTAATCCACGGGCACCTGCACGATTCTGCGCGCCGTCCGGTCCAGCAAAGTGCAGATTCCGAGCGACCGCGGCTCGCGTCCAGCCAAAGTCTGCAGCAAGTAGCGGGTGGTGAAACCGGTGTCCACGATGTCTTCCACCAAAAGGACGTCTTCGTCTTGAATCGGATGGTCCAGGTCCTTGGCGATCCGGACCATGCCGGGTCCGGAACCACCGAAGCTGGAGATAGCCAGAAAATCGATCTTGAGCGGAATCTCGATGGCGCGTGCCAGCGCGGTGAGAAAGAACACCGCGCCTTTGAGCACCGCGATCAGCTTCAGGTCGCGCCCCTGATACTTGGCGCTGATCTCCGCCGCGACTTCCTTGATGCGCTGGTTTACCTGCTCTTCGGTGAACAGCACGCGCTCGATGCCTGGAGGAGCTGTCACCGCGCGGCCACCTTCAAGCCGTGCTTGAACACCAAGTCCTGATAGTCCTTCTGATAAAACACCTGTATATTAATGTGCGGATACACCGCGCGCAGCAGTTTGATCTTGCGATTCTTGCGCGTTACCAACGTCTGTTTCATGGTGGTGATTTCCACGTACAAGTCGAATTCGGGCAGATAGAAATCGGGCGTGAATGCCTCTATTACACGGCCGTCCTTGTCCCACTGTAACGGGAAACTGCGGGGTTCGTAGTCCCATGCGATGCGGTAAAAATCCAGCAGGTTGGCGAAAACCTCTTCGCTGGGATGATTGAACGCCGCGCGTTTCAAGCGCGCGTGACCCGCGGGGACGATTCCGTGCCGCGCCAGCTTCAAACGGGTCTCGAACTGGATCTGCGCCTCGGCATCGGCAGCCAGCAAGCCTTGTTCGTGCAGCCGGCGCGCCACCGCGGCCGCGTGCACCACCTCCGCCATTTGCGACGCGTCCAGGTGCTCGCTGTTCAGCATCACGTCGAAGGAATCGGGTTGCGGCCGGGTGCGGCCTAAACGAACCTTGTGCAGGTGCTTCGCCTCGCGATCCATTCGAGCGAGTGCCGTCTTCGCGTCAGGCCTATCCAACCTTTGGTCCAGCATGACGTTTCCGATGCGTCGGGCATCGGGCGCCACGATCCCGGCGCGCAGCGTGAACAACGAGGAGGGAAACAGCGACTCAGCTCCCCACAGGCAGATCACCATGTGATGTTCCACGGCGAGGCGTGCCAGGATCGAGATCGCCGCCGAACGCCATGCGCGGTCCGGAACGGGCGTGTCGCCGAACTCTTCGGACATCCATTGGGAAAGGCGCGACTCCGTGACGAGCTCAAATCCCAACAGTTGACTGCAACCGTGTGCGACATCTTCGAAGCGCGAGGCCGGAGCGCCCGAGATCGTCAAAATCGCCATCGAAGCAACTAGTGTAACGCCGCATAGGCGAGCCATAGGGGAGAATGAAAGCGATGCGCGTTGTGGTGGTGGGAGGCGGAATCGTCGGACTGGCCACCGCGTTCCGTCTGCAGCAGCGGATTCCCGGCGCCCGCGTCACGATTCTTGAAAAGGAGCGCGCGATCGCGCTGCATCAGAGCAGCCACAACAGCGGCGTGCTGCACTGCGGTCTGTATTACAAGCCCGGATCAAAACGCGCCCGACTGGCGGTGCGCGGTATCCGCCAAATGATCGAATTCTGCCAGATGCACGGGGTTCAGCACGATGTGTGTGGCAAAGTGGTGGTCGCCGCGACTCAAGACGAAGTGCTCCGCTTGCGGGAACTGTTCGAGCGCGGATGCCAGAACGGTCTGGCTGGCCTGCGCATGCTCAATCGCGAAGAGCTGATCGAGATCGAGCCGCACGCGGGCGGCGTCGAGGCGATTCACGTCCCGCAGGAAGGTATAGCGGACTATCCAAGTGTGTGTCAGACGCTGGCGAGTCTGGTGCGAATGCAGGGCGGGGAAATCGTTACAGGCGCTCGCGTGACGGCTCTTCATCGTGATGCGGGAGGTTGGCGTGCGATCCACGCCGCCGGAGAAACGTCGGGCGATTTTCTGGTGACGTGTGCCGGGCTGTATTCGGATCGCGTCGCTTCGCTTGCCGGACGGAAGCGCGCGGTACGCATCGTGCCGTTTCGAGGAGAGTATTATTTGATCCGGCCGGAGCGGCAATTTCTAGTGCGCAACCTCATCTATCCGGTGCCTGATCCTCGCTTCCCTTTCCTGGGCGTCCATTTCACGCGCCGAATCGGGGGCGGCATCGAAGCCGGACCGAACGCGGTGCTGGCGTTCGGGCGCGAAGGGTACACCAAGCGCGATATCGATCTCGCCGATTTGGCGGATGTGCTCGCGTTTCCCGGACTGTGGCGATTCCTCGGAAAATACGGCCGCACGTGCTGGGATGAGCTTCACCGCAGTTTCAGCCGCGAGTTGTTCTGCCGCTCGCTGCAGAGGCTGGTTCCGAAGATCCAGCCGGACGACCTGATTCCCGGCGGATCGGGTGTGCGGGCGCAGGCCATGTCTCCAGAGGGTTCGCTGGTGGACGATTTTCACTTCGTGCAGGGCGAACGCGAGCTGCATGTGGTGAATGCTCCCAGTCCCGCGGCGACATCTTCACTGGCGATCGGTGAGGAAATCGCCGAAATGGTGGCGACGAATTTCGCAGAATAAGGCCTCGATACAATAGACACATGACCTCGCCGACCGCATGGGCGCCCCAGCAAGTGGTCGAGAGGTTCTTCCAATTTTCCTTGCTGGGCATGCTCGCTTCGGGATACTTCGCGGTGCTGGGGTCCGGTTACCTGGACTGGCCTACATCGGTCCTCACGCTGGCGGCTTTGTGTCTCCGCGCGCTGATGATCGCGGGAATCGTGACACTGGAGATTCCGGGACGAGTTGTCGCGGCGCTCACGGTGTTGTATATCGGTTTCTATCCGATCGACTACTACTACATATCGAACGGATTCCTGCCGGCGGCCGTCCACCTGATCTTCTTCCTGGGTTGTGTGAAAATCCTGACGGCCAAGACGCTGCGCGATTTCACCTTCGTCAAAGTGATCGCTGCCATGGCGCTATTGGCGGCGGCGGTTCTGTCGGTCTCGCTGACCTTCTTTGCTTTTTTGGCGGTGTTCCTCTTGTTCACTATCGCCACGTTTTCGAGCGGCGAAGTGGTGAGGGCCACGCGACTGTTTGTTTCGTCCGGTGAAACCCGGCGGGCGCTTTCGCGCAGCGGGTTGCGAGCGTTCCCACGGCGCCTGGGGATGCTCACCTTCGGATTGTTCGGAGGAATTCTAGTGCTGACCGGCGGAGTGTTCTTCGTGCTTCCGCGCACGGCTCGCGCCGCGTTCCAGCGATTCGTTCCCGAGCGCTATCACTTGCCCGGATTCTCCAACGAGGTCACCTTGGGAGAAATCGGCGAGATCAAGCAGAGCAGCACGCCGGTGATGCACGTCCTTTCGCAGGGCGACGGATTTCTCGCCGTCCGGTGGAGAGGCGCGGCGCTCACGCACTTCGACGGGAAACGCTGGTTCAATCTTCCGGCTGTCGAAGAGCGCCTCCGCCCTGAAGGCCGCCGCCTACTGCTGCATGAGGGACCGGCCCAGCCGGGCCGCCGAATCGAATACGAGATCCGCCTCAGCGACATCGCCTCCAATGTTCTTTTCGTCGCCGGCACTCCCGAGAGCATGATCATCGACGTTCCGGTGGTCTCGCGTTCGTCCTCTGGAACATTGAGCGTGCCTCGGATCAACGGCGCGGGACTGCGCTATGCCGTCTCGAGTCTCCTCTCCGAGGAAACCTCGCCTTCCGCGCAGCTTTCGCCCGACGCGCGCGTGGAGGCGCTGACGCTGCCGCCGATCGACGATCGAATTCGCCGGCTGGCGCTGGATATGACGGCGGGTTTAGCGACTCCTGATGAAAGAGCTCGCGCGCTCGAACGCCGTCTGCGCCGCGATTACGGCTATACGCTCGAACTGCTTCCCGCCCCGGTGGCCGATCCGCTGGCGACGTTTCTGTTCGCGCGAAAGAAGGGACACTGCGAGTACTTCGCATCGGCCATGGCGGTAATGCTTCGCACTCTGGGCATTCCTTCGCGCGTGGTGACCGGATTTCTGGGCGGTGTCTACAACCCAATGACCGGATGGCAGGTGGTGCGCGCGTCCGATGCGCATAGCTGGGTGGAGGCGTGGCTGCCGCGGCGCGGCTGGGTGACGTTCGATCCCACGCCGCCCGATGCTTCGCCGTCTTCCGTGAGCTTGTGGACCCGCGCCGGGCTGGTGGTGGACGCAGCCGACCAGTTTTGGCAGGACTGGGTGGTGGGCTACGATTTCGAGCGTCAGATCACGCTTGCGGCGCGCATGCAGGAGTCCGGCCGTAACTTTCGCTTTCCATGGTTTGGGGACGCCGCGGCGCAGATGGAGACGGGCGTACGCGCAGCCCGCGCGTATTTAGTCGAGATCCTCGCCGTGTTCGCGCTGGCCGCGCTGGCGATTCTCTACGGCCCCACTTTGCTGCGCAAGCTGCGGGCCGATCTCCGGGTTCGCCGCGCTCAGCGCGGGGAAGCGCAAGCCTCCGACGCGACGCTGCTGTACGAGCGAATGCTGCTTGTGCTGGAGCGCCGCGGCCTGCAGAAACCGCCGTGGCTTACGCCGGTCGAATTTGCTCGCGTCCTGCCGGCGTCCGAGCTCGCCATGCTGGTGGAGGATCTGACCGGCGCCTACAACCAATTTCGTTTCGGCGGACGCCACGACGCTGCGCCGCGCATGGTGCGCCTGCTCCGGCGGATCGAGACTCTCGAGTCTCGCTAGATAACACGTTGAACAAATACGTTATCGGCGTGGTTGTTCTTATCGGCCTGGCGATCGTTCGAGTCGTCTCAACATACACGGTGTTGAACGGCACCTACGATGAACCGGTTCACGTCGCCTGTGGCATGGAGTGGCTTCAGTGGGGCAGCTACACTTGTGAGCCCCAGCATCCTCCGCTGGCGCGCATCGCCGTGGCCTTGGGACCGTTCCTCAAAGGCCTCCGCCTCGCGGCGAGATTGAACCCGCCCGACCAGCGGCCAAGATCTCTCTACGAAGAAGGCAATGCGATTCTTTATGCGGAAGGCCAGTACTGGTCCAACTTGACTTGGGCGCGTCTCGGTACGCTTCCCTTTCTTGTGTTGCTCTGCGTCGTCACGTTTCTATGGGCGCGGCGCTGGTTTTGTAAGGGGTTCAGCGACGCCGCCGGATTCTGGGCTGTTGTGCTGCTGGTGTGCACCTCGCCGGTCTTGGGGCACGCCGGGCTGGCGACCAATGACGTCGCTTGTGCGGCCGGCGCGGCACTGGCGCTATATCAATTCCTGCGGTGGCTGGAAGAGCCGCTGACTGCGCGATGGCTATGGTGGGGTTTTGCGACCGCACTCGCGGTTACGTGCAAGTTCTCGAACATCCCGTTCCTGGTCACGTGCTATGCGATTGGTCTCATGGTCACAACTAGAGGAGCGTTTCGAGGCAGATTCGCGCAAATCGGTCTCGCCGCGTGCGTAGTCTTCATGCTGGCGTGGGCCACGTATCGGTTCAGCCTGATTCCGCCGGTGGTGTTTTACGGACCACACCATCCCGTTATCGACAGCATGCTGAGCAACCGTCCGCTGCTGCACAGTGTGTGGAATTCCGTCATGACGACTCCGCTGCCGCTGTCCGAAGCGACGATGGGCGTGCTGGATCTTTCGGTTCACAACGCTCTTGGCCATGATTCCTATTTGCTGGGCCAATGGAGTCAATCCGGCTGGTGGTACTTCTTCCCGGTCGTCCTCGCGGTCAAGTCCCCCATCGGACTTCTTGTGCTGGCGATGTCCGGTTGGTGGTTGATTCTTCGCCGCTGGCGCGAGACCGATTGGAAGCAAAGCTGGCAGCAAGTCCTGACAGTGGTTTTCCCGTTGGCCATCCTGATGCTATGCATGCTCGCCCACATCGATCTCGGCGTGCGGCATATTCTTCCGATTTATCCGTTGCTCGCGATCGCCGGGGGCCACGCGGTGGCGGAGCTGTTTCGGCGTTCGCGTCCACTGGCGGTTGTCGCCGCGGTCCTGGTGGCCTGGGTCATCGGCGACTCAGTGCGAGCTCATCCGGACTACATGGCGCACTTCAACGAATTCGCCGGCTCGCATCCGGAGGCGATCCTGTGTGAGTCCGACCTCGACTGGGGCCAGGACCTCGATCGGTTGAGCCGCAGACTAAGGCAACGGGGCGTCCAGGAGTTCTCCATCGCCTATTTCGGCACGGCGCGGCTGTCCGAAGCCGGGCTTCCTCACTATGAGTTTGCGTCGCCTACACAGCCCTCGCGCGGGTACGTCGCGGTGAGTCTCCACGACTTGAACATTGATTATAAGAAGGACGGCTCCTTCGCTTGGTTGAAATCGTATACTCCAGTGGAGCGGATCGGTAAGTCGATCGACCTTTACTACATCGCGCCGTGAGAACAGTGAATAAATACGTTATCGGCGTGGTTGTTCTGATCGGGATAGGCGTGGCCCGGATCGCATCCACCTACACCGTTTTCAATGGCGCCTACGATGAGCCGTTTCACATCGCCGATGGCATGGAATGGCTGCAGGAGGGAAGGTTCACCAATCAATACCGGCATCCGCCTTTGGCGGGAATCGTCAGTGCGCTCGGGCCGTTCCTTCACGGACTGCGCTCTCCGCGTCGATGGAAACCGGCCGAGCAGGGGGAATCGGTCATCGTCGAGGAAGGCAATGCCATCCTCTACTCGAATAACGATTACTGGCGAAATCTGGCGCTGGCCCGGATCGGGACGCTACCGTTCTTTGTGCTCGCCTGCGTGGTCACGTTTCTGTGGTCGCGTCGATGGTTTTGTAAGGGGTTCAGTGAGGCTGCGGGATTCTGGGCCGTACTGCTGCTGGTGTGCACATCGCCGATTCTGGGGCACGCCGGCTTGGCGACCAATGACGTCGCCTGCGCGGCCGGAGCTGTCTTCGCGCTGTACCGGTTTGTTCGCTGGCTGGAGCAGCCCGATGCTGCGCGATGGCTGTGGTGGGGATTCGCCACTGCATTCGCCGTGATGTGCAAATACTCGAACATTCCGTTTCTTGGTGCTTGCTATGCGGTGGGGTTCGTATTCGCCGCGCGTGGCACAGTTCGATTGCGAGCCAAGCAGGCAGGCCTCGCGGCGTGCGTGGTCCTCTTCCTGATGTGGGCGACGTATCGATTCACCTTGATTCCTCTCGGGACAGTCTATGGAGCGCACCCCCACATCGACGACATCCTGAGCAGTCGGCCGCTGCTGCACAGCGTCTGGAATGCAGTCCTGGCGACCCCGCTGCCCCTGACGGAAGCGATGATGGGCGTGCGCGATCTCGTCCGGCACAACGCTATCGGGATCGATATGTACCTGCTGGGGCAGTGGAGCCAATCCGGCTGGTGGCACTTCTTCCCGGTGGTTCTCGCAGTGAAGACGCCGATCGCTCTGCTCTTGCTGGCGGCGTTCGGGTGCGGATTCGTTCTCCGCCGCTGGCGCACGGATGCCTGGCAGCAAGTGTTGACCGCGATTTTTCCGATCATGATTCTGCTGGTGTGCATGATCGCCCGCATCGATCTCGGCGTGCGCCACATTCTTCCGATTTATCCGTTGCTAGCGATCGTCGCGGGCCAGGCGGTTACTGTGTTGTTCCGACATTCGCGCCCGGCTGGAGCGGCCGCCGCGCTCCTGGTCGCCTGGGTCGTTGTCGACTCCTGGCGCGCCCATCCGGATTATCTGGCTCACTTCAACGAACTGGCCGGCTCGCATCCCGAGACCATCCTGTGTGAATCGGATCTCGATTGGGGACAGGACCTGCATCGCCTTAGCTTGCGACTCCATCAGCGCGGCATCCAGGAGTTTTCGATCGCCTATTTCGGGACCGCGTTTCTGGATAGGTCCGATCTTCCGCACTGGGAACCGGTGTCGCCCACGCAACCCTCGCGCGGATACATTGCGGTGAGCCTTCACGACTTGAACATCGATTACGCGAAAGACGGCTCGTTCGCGTGGCTGAAATCGTATACTCCAGTGGAGCGGATCGGGAAGTCGATCGATCTGTTCTATATTCC
>Ga0265314_10002854_pt1 | contig 17188 bp, 23 predicted proteins | sample 4126metaG_FD_203106 | JGI IMG/M metagenome (GOLD analysis project Ga0265314, IMG submission 203106) | Rhizosphere microbial communities from Carex aquatilis grown in University of Washington, Seatle, WA, United States - 4-1-26 metaG | ecosystem: Host-associated > Plants > Roots > Rhizosphere >... | reverse complement strand
GACGCGTCCCGCGACGACGGCGTCGTACTCACCGTCGACTTCGCGGAAGTCGACCTGCCGGAAGCGCGGCCCCGCGGGCGCGCGCGTATCGACGCCGAGCGCGTCGTAGCCCGCCTCGACGAGCGCGGGCACGACGCCGCCGGCGTCGCCGCAGCCGATCTCGAGGACACGCGCCGGAGCCGGCGGCAGCTCCTGTAGAACGAAGGCCGTGAAGTCCACCGAGATCAGCCTTGCAGACGCGCGCCGGATCGCCGTGCGGTCCCAGCTCCTCGACGGCTCCGCGACGACCGTGCTCGACACCGTCCGCCGCCTCGGCCGCCTGCAGCTCGACCCGATCTCGACCGTCGCGCCGCCCCAGCACCTCGTGCTCTGGAGCCGGCTCGGCTCCTACGACCGCGGCGCGCTCGACCGCCTCCTGTGGGAGGAGCGGAAGCTCGTCGAGTGGCGGGCGTTCGTCTATCCGATCGAGGACCTGCCGCTGTTGCGCTCGCGCATGGTCGATCGATCGGCGCTGAACGGGAACGCCATGGCATGGCTCGCCGAGAATCGTGCGTTCCGGCGCCACGTGCTCCGCGAGCTCGAGCGTCGAGGCCCGCTCCTCGGCCGCGAGATCGAGGACCACAAGGGGCACGCGCGCGAGGACCACGACTGGTGGGGCGCCCGGAAGATGGGCCTCATGCTCGAGATCCTCGCCGCGAAGGGCGAGGTCGCTGTCGTGGGGCGCCGCGGCACCCAGCGCGTGTGGGATCTCGCCGAGCGCTGGTATCCGGAGACGGAGAAGATCCCCTGGCGCGAGGCGGAGAAGCTCATCGAGGAGAAGCGCTTCCGCGCGCTCGGCGTGAAGCTCGAGCGCGGCAAGCTCGTCGCGCACCCGGAAGCGGCCGTCGGCCCGGTGCCGGCGACGCGCACGACGTTCCTCTCGCCGTTCGACCGCCTCGTCCACGACCGCGTGCGCACGGAGGCGCTCTGGGGCTTCTACTACCGCCTCGAGATGTACGTCCCGAAGGCGAAGCGCGAGTACGGGTACTACGTCCTCCCCATCCTCCGCGGCGACCGGCTCGTGGGCCGGATCGAGCCCGTGTGGGACAAGAAGGCGCGCGAGCTCAGACTCAACGGCGTGTGGTGGGAGCCCGGCGCGAAGCCCGTCTCGCTCACGAAGCCGCTGCGCGAGCTCACCCGCTGGTTAGCATCGTCCTGATGGACTTCGAGACGCGCGCGATCCACGAGGGCCAGGAGCCGGATCCGGCGACCGGCGCGATCATCACGCCGATCTACCAGACGTCGACGTTCGTGCAGGACGCGGTCGGCGTGCACAAGGGGTACGACTACGCGCGCGTGAACAACCCGACGCGGACGGCGCTCCAGCGCTGCCTCGCGTCGCTCGAGTCGGCCGAGCACGGCATCGCGTTCTCGTCCGGCCTCGGCGCGGTGACGACGCTCATGCATCTCGTCGACCCGGGCCAGCGCGTCGTTCTCATCGCCGACGTGTACGGCGGCGTCTACCGGATGACGTCGCAGGTGTACGAGCCGAAGGGCTACATCTTCGACTACCTCCCGGCGGCCGACTTCGCGAACCTCGCCGACCATCTCGACGACAACACGCGGATGGTCTGGATCGAGACGCCGTCGAACCCGATGCTGAACATCGTCGACATCCGCGCCGCGGCCGATGCCGCGCATGCCGCCGGCGCGCTCCTCGTCGTCGACAACACGTTTGCGACGCCGTACCTCCAGCGGCCGCTCGAGCTCGGGGCCGACGTCGTCGTGCACTCGACGACGAAGTACCTCGGCGGCCACTCGGACGTGATCGGCGGCTTCGCGGCGACCAACGACCCGACCGTCGCGGAGCGCCTCTACTTCCTGCAGAAATCGCTCGGCGCAGTGCCGGGCCCGTTCGACTGCTGGCTCGTCCTGCGCGGCGTGAAGACGCTCGCGCTGCGCATGCGGAAGCACTGCGAGAACGCGATGGCGGTGGCCGTCTGGCTCGAGCGCCGCGCCGGCGTCGAGCACGTGTACTACCCGGGGCTGCCCACACATCCCGGGCATGCGATCGCCGCCCGGCAGATGCACGACTTCGGCGGCATGGTCTCGTTCCTCGCCGAGTCGCCGGAAGCTGCCGAGGAGCTCGTCACCCGCACGGAGCTCTTCCAGCTCGCCGAGTCGCTCGGCGGCGTCGAGAGCCTCATCGAGGTGCCGACGCGCATGACGCACGCCGCCACTGCGAACGCACCGTTCGCCGCACCGCCGAACCTCGTGCGGCTGTCGGTCGGGATCGAGTCGCCCGAGGATCTCATCCTCGATCTCGAGCGGGCGCTGCGGTCCGTCGCCGTTCGCGCGTGAGCACCGCAGAACAGGCAGTCGTCTTCGTCGAGATCCCGTCGGGGTCGCGCAACAAGTACGAGTGGGACGACGAGCTCGGCGGCATCGCGCTCGACCGCCGGCTGTTCACGTCGATGACGTACCCGGCGGACTACGGCTTCGTCGAAGGGACGCTGGCCGACGACGGCGACCCGCTCGACGCGCTCGTGCTCGTCGCCGAGCCGACGTTCCCCGGCTGCCGCATTCGCGTCCGCGCGATCGGCGTCTTCCACATGAGCGACGAGAAAGGCCCCGACGAGAAGCTCCTCTGCGTCCCGCTCGGCGACCCGTCGTTCGAGCGCGTCCGCGACGTGCACGACGTGAACGCGGAGCTGCGCGACGAGATCGAGCACTTCTTCCAGCGGTACAAGGACCTCGAGCCGTCGAAGCAGACCGAGACGCGCGGCTGGGGCAACCGGTCGGAGGCGGCGGGGATCCTCGCCGCTGCGCGGGGCAAAGCCTCAGCCTGAGACGAGCAGGGCGGCGCCGAGCCCGCCGCCGGTGTCGCCGAGCTCGCTGAGCACGAAGGCCGGCGGACGGTCGGGGACGAAGAGATGCGGCTGCGCCGCCGTCGCGATGAGCTCGACGTACGGCTGCCCGAGGCGCGTGCCGAGACCGCCGCCGATGACGATCGCGTCGAGGTCGAGGAGGTTCTCGACCGAGCCGATCGCGGCGCCGAGGGCATCGACCGCCTCCTCGAGGAGCTCCTTCGCGAGCTCGTCGCCGCGCACGAGCGCGGTCGCCCAGACGCCGCTCGTGAGACGCACGCGGTCCTGCTTGCGCATGATCTCGAAGAGCTTCGTCTTCGTTCCGATCTGCTCTGCCTTGCGCGCGCGGCGCTCCATCGCCCCGCGGCCGGCGTACGCCTCGAGGCAGCCGCGGCGGCCGCAGGGACAGCGGCGCCCGTCGATCTTCACGACGACGTGGCCCAGCTCGTTGGCGATGCCCCGCCCGAGCCACAGCTTCCCGTCGAGGACGAGCGCACCGCCAACGCCGGTTCCCCACCAGACGCCGAGGAAGGAGCGGTACGTGCGCCCGGCGCCGAGGAGGCGCTCCGCCTCGACGGCGACGCGGACGTCGTTGCCGACGGCGACGCGGACGCCGAGGTCGCGGCCGAGCTCGTCCGCGAGCGGAAAGACGCCGTCCCAGCCGTTCAGGTTGCCCGCGCGCGCGAGAGTGCCCGCCTTCGCGTCGACCTCGCCGGGCGCGCCGACGCCGACGCCGGCGAGGGAGCCCGGCTCGACGCTCGCCGCCGCCGCCGCCTCGCGCAGCGCGGCCGCGAGCTCCCGGACGATCGCGGGCGGGCCGCCGTCGACCGGCGTCGGCCGCTTCGCCTGCCCGAGAATCTCGTTGGCGTCGTCAACGACGATCGCCTCGATCTTCGTGCCGCCGAGATCGAGTCCGCCGCGCAGGGTCATCGCCGGACCATAGTGCCCAGCCTGCCCCGGTTCCGCGCCACCACCGGATAGACCAGCCGCCCGAGCGGCAATCCGAGCGGGATGATCCGGACGACCGGCCGGAGCCGCCGCGCCGTTCGCACCCACGCGGCGATCGCATCCGCCCCCGAGGCGCGGCCGTCCCCGACCCACTGCACCGCGCGCCGGCACTCCTCCGCGCCGATTCCGAGCGCCGCGAGGTCCGCCTCCTGCCAGGGAACGCTCTCGGCCGCCGGATCGAAGCGTCGCCGCATCCAGAGGATCGCGGCCGTGCAGAACCTGCAATCTCCGTCGTACAGCAGCGGCATCCGAGAAGATAGTGCCCCGTGCCGGAGCCGATCGACCTCCACCACCAGGGCATCGACCGCTCGATCGGGTGCTACCTCCTCGACACGGAGGACGGGCCGGCGCTCTTCGACTGCGGGCCGGCGACCACCGTCGACGCGCTCAAGGCCGGGCTCGCCGCCGAGGGGCTGGCGCTCGCGGACGTCCGCCACCTGCTCCTCAGCCACATCCACCTCGACCACGCGGGCGCCGCCGGCGTGCTCGTGCGCGAGCATCCGGGCCTCCAGGTGCACGTGTCCGAGATCGGCGCGCCGCACCTCGTCGACCCCTCGCGGCTCGAGCGGAGCGCGCGCCGTCTGTACGGCGAGGCCTTCGACACGCTGTGGGGCGAGCTCGCCCCCGTTCCCGAAGCGAACGTGCACATCGTCGGCGCGCGCGTCGCCGGCCTCGACTGCTTCCCGACGCCGGGGCACGCGTCGCATCACGTCTCCTACCTCGACCGCGACGGGACGCTCTACGCCGGGGACGCCGCCGGCGTCCGCATCCAGCCGGGCCGGCAGGTGATACCGCCGACGCCGCCGCCGGACATCGACGTCGAGCTGTGGCAGCGGACGATCGACGAGATCGACCGGCGCGAGCCCGAGCGGCTCGCGCTCGTGCACTTCGGCGTCGCCGACGACCCGGCGCGCCATCTCGCCGACCTGCGCCTCGAGCTGTGGGACTGGGCGGAGTTCGTCCTCGGCGGCGCCGGCGAGCAGGAGTTCATCGAGTACGTCCGCGCCGAGCTCGCGAACGCCGGCGAGGACGTCGCCACGTACGACGTCGCCATGCCGCTCTGGCAGTCGTACCGGGGCCTAGCCCGCTGGGCCGAGAAACAGGGAGACGACCTCCCGCCCGCGGCGTAGTCTTCCGGTCCGGTGGGCGACCGGAACGTCCGTCTGCTCTTCGCAGGCAGGACGATCTCGTACGTCGGCACGTACCTCGCGCCGATCGCCGTCGCATTCGCGATCATCGGCCTGCACGGCAGCGCGACCGCCGTCGGTCTCTCCTTCGCCGCGTGGCGGATGCAGAAGGCGAACAGCTACCTCGCCATCGCCCGCTACGCCGCCTTTCCGCTCGGCGCCGCCACCGGCGGGTCGATCGTCGCGACCGTCGGCTCGGGCACAGCGCTTCTCATCGACGGCGGCACGTACGCGGCGAGCGCGCTGCTCCTCTCGTTCGTCCACGTCGATTCGGTCGCGCGGGCCGGCTCGAGCGTCCTGCACGAGCTGCGGGAGGGCTGGGCGGCATTCGTCGAACACACGTGGATCTGGCTCCTCACACTGTGGATCTCCCTCTACTTCCTCATCACGTACGCGCCGTTCTTCGTGCTCGGCCCGTACGCTCGCGCGGGTGAGCGCGTACGGCTGGATGTCGGCGATGGTGTTCCTGCCGGCGGGCTACGCGCTCGCCGGGCCGATCGCGAGCGCCGTCGGCATGCGCGCGTACCTTCTCTTCGCCGCCGCGTGGCTCGTGGCCAGCACGCTCGTCGTCGCGCGCCAGCGGTCCGTGCGCGAGTTCGGCTACGAGGGGGCGGCCGACTCGGCGCCTGCGGCGGCGCCCGCCTGAGCCGGCTCCGTCTCGACGAGCCAGAGCGGGCCGTCGGCGCAGTCGAGCCGTCGTGCGCCTTCGACCTCTGCAAGCGACGACGCGAGCACGCGCACCGTCTCGCCGTCGAGGTCGACGAGGGCGCCGCGGAGCTCGCCGCGCGGCAGCGCGAACCGCCACGCCCACACGAGCCGGTGCGCCTCCGCGGCCGCCGAGCCGGGGTCGATCCACGCGTCGTCGTCGGTGAAGAACGTCTCGTACTCGCCGCCGTCCTGCACCGTGCCGGCCTCGCCGCGGGCGAGCGCGTCGATCGCCTCGCGGAAGACCTCCATCACCGCCGGCCCCGTCCGGCCGAAGAAGACATCCGGCTCGACGTACTCGCCGATCGGCAGCCGCCGCTGGGCGAAGACCGGGCCGGTGTCGAGCTCGGCGTCCATGCGGTGGTAGGTGATGCCGAAGTCCTCGTCGCCGTTCCGGATCGCCCACGCCACCGGAATCGGACCGCGGTGGCGCGGCAGCAGCGACGGGTGCCCGTTGAGCCAGCCGAGCGACGGCACGTCGAGCGCGTCGACGGGGATCTTCCACGGGAACCCCATGCAAACGACGAGGTCGGGGCGCAGCGCCGCGAGCAGCGGCGCCATCGAGGACCGCCGCGCCGGGACGATGACCTCGAGCTCGGGCGGCAGTCCGCGCAGGAGGGCGTCGAGGGTGAACTCCGACCCGTACCGGTTCTCGGTGTCGCGGATCGTCACGAGGCCGATCGGCTCGTGGCCGGCTTCGCGCAGGACGGCGTGGAATCCGAGCGCGACCGGCAGGATGCGCGTCGCGATGACGACGCGCAGGCTCATGCGTCGCGGACGATGCGCCCGCCGGAAGACTGGTTGCGCGCCTTGAGGACGATCTCGTCGACGTTCACGTGCCAGGGGCGCGTGAGCGCGAACATGATGCACTCGGCGACGTCGTCCGGTGTGAGCGGGTCGACGCCGCGGTAGACGGCGTCGGCTTTCTCCCGGTCGCCCTTGAAGCGCACGATCGAGAACTCCGTCTCGGCGAGGCCGGGGTCGACGGTCGTGATCCTGATGGGGCGGCCGAGCAGGTCCTCGCGCAGCGCGTACGTGAAGCCGCGCACGGCAAACTTCGACGCGACGTAGCTCGCGGCGCCCTCGTACGCCTGCCGGCCCGCGATCGACCCGAGGTTGACGATGTGGCCGCCGTCACGGAGGTGCGGCAGGCACAGCCGCGTCATGCGCACGAGGCCGTTCACGTTCGTCTCGAAGACGGTCCGCTCGTCCTCCTCGCTCGACTCGTCGAAAGGAGCGCGGCCGAGGGCGAGGCCGGCGTTGTTCACGAGGATGTCGATCCCGCCGAGCCGCTCGACCGCGTCGGCGACGAAGCGCGCGCAGCTATCCGGGTCGGTGACGTCGAGGGGGAGTGCGATCTCCGTCTCGAGCCGCTCGACGCGGCGGGCGCCGCCGGCGACGCGCACGCCGGCCTCGGCGAGCATCCGCGCCGTCGACCGGCCGAAGCCGGACGAGGCGCCGGTGACGATCGCGGTCTTACCGGCGAGGTCCACGACGTCCGATGCTAACCGGCTGCGGGTTGCGGGCGACGTGGTCGACCTGGAGCGTCGTGTGCCGGAGGCCGAACCGCTGCCCGAGCAGCTGTTCGAGACGGCGGCGCGCGCCGTGGCAGTCGACGCCGGGCGACACGAGGATGTGGGCGGCGAGGGCCGGGAAGCCGCTCGTCACGGTCCAGACGTGGAGGTCGTGCACCTCGACGACGTCGCTGTCTCCGGCCAGCGCGCGGGCGATCGCGTCGGGGTCGATCCCCTCGGGGGCGCCCTCGAGGAAGATGCGGCCGGACTCGCGGAGCAGCGACCAGCTCGAGCGGATCATGAGCGCCGCGACGAGCAGCCCGGCGATCGGGTCGAACCGGTTCCAGCCGGTGACGAGGACGAGCGCGCCGGCGAGGGCCGTCCCGGCGAAGGCAGCGAGGTCGGTGGCAACGTGGAGGAACGCGCCGCGCACGTTGAGGCGCGTCCGGTCGGCACGCGCGAGCACGAACGTCGCGACGAGGTTGACGGCGATCCCGGCGAGCGCGACGCCGAGCACGACGCCGCCGTGCACGGCCGGCGGCGAGACGAGGCGGCGCACGCCGGAGTACACGATCCAGACGGCGACGAGGAGGAGCGTGACGCCGTTCCCCTGCGCGGCGAGGATCTCCGCGCGGCCGAGCCCGAACGTCCACACGCCGCGCGCGGGCCGCGACGCGAGTCCCGCGGCGACGAACGCCGCCGCGAGGGCGGCAGCGTCCGTGAGCATGTGGCCGGCGTCGGCGAGGAGCGCGACCGAGTGCGCGAGGATGCCGGCGACGACCTCGCCGGCCATGAACGCGACGATGAGGACGAGCGCGGTCGCGAGCGCCCGGCGGCTCGACGCGTGGTCAGCGTGCGCGTGCAAGCTCGAGCCGTTCCGGCGGCGTCGGATGGGTGAACAGCATCAGGTAGGCGAGGCGCGGCGGACTCAAGTCGCTGAGATTCTTCCGCGCGAGCGCGACGTGCACACGCGCGAACGCCTCGCGGTCGCCGGTCAGCTCGAGGGAACAGCGGTCGGCGGCGCGCTCCCACCTCCGCGACGTCCAGGCGAGGAGCGGCATGCCGGCGAGCTCGAGGCCGACGAACACGAGGGCGGCGAGCGGGAAGTCGCCCGGCTGCGGCGTCCCGAGCGCGGCCCGCAGGACGAGCACGGCGACGACGGCGCCGGCCATCGCGATGAGCGTGCCCTTGACGACGTGACGGTCGCGGCGGTGGCCGAGCTCGTGCGCGACGACGAGCGCCAGCTCCGCCTCGGAGGCGCTCGCGAGGAGCGTGTCCCAGACGACGACGCGCCTCGTCGGCCCGAGGCCGGAGACGTACGCGTTCGTCCGCGTCGTCCGGCGGCTCGCGTCGGCGACGAGGACGTCGCGGACGGGGACGCCGGCCCGGTCGGCGAGCGCTCGCAGCGCACCGGCGAGGCGCTCGTCCTCGAGCGGGCGGAAGCGATTGAACAGCGGCTCGAGGACGACGGGCGAGACGAACATGAGCGCGAGGACGGCGAGCGCGAGGCCCGCGGCGGCAGGCAGCGGCCACCACGTCGGCCAGGCGCGGGCGAGGCAGACGGCGGCCACCTGAAGCCGCTGCCTGCGTAACCCCCGCTCGGGCTCGCGCGTTGTCCCTGCGACGCCCTCATCTGGGCGGACAAGGGAGGCACAACGACCAATGCTGCTACTCGTCGCACTCGCCATCCTCGCGATCGTCGCCTTCGGCGCCGGCTTCGTCATCCACTGGCTCTTCATCGTCGCGGCCGTCTTCGCGCTCGTCTGGCTGATCAGCCTGTTCGCCGGCGGGGTCGGGCGCCCCGGCTGGCGCCGCTGGTAGCCCGCGCGGCTGGGACCGCTGGGCGGCGCCTTTGGGCCGCCCGGCCCATTGCCGGTCCAGCCGTCCGGATCTACGGTGGGCAGCGTGTCGCGCACCGTGATTCTCCTGTGGATCGTCGCGCTGTTCGTGCTCGAGGTGAACCACCTGAAGTGGATCTGGTGGGAGCACTGGAACTGCCGCCACTGCTCGGCGAAGCACAAGGACTGCGGCTGCGGCGCGACCGCACGCTGGAAGATGTTCATCTGAGGTCGCAGAAGACGAAGCCGTCTCGTACGACCGTTTCGCCGACGCGACACGCGATCGGCGACTTCCAGATCGGCCCGGCGTGGACGAACGTGTGGAACTCGCCGTTCTCCCCGCACGGATCGACGCCGGCCGGCAGGTCGGCGAGCAGCGCGTCGTCGTAGGCGCGACCGGCGAAGGACGCGTCGAGCTTCTGCGGATCGACGCAGACGATCGTGGCCTCGAACCCAGCGGCGACGAACTCGCGAGCGAGCTCGGCCGTGTCGCGTCCCCAGACGGGGAAGACGGCCCGCCTGCCGAGCGTCGCAAGATGCTCCTCGCGGTAGCGGCGGATGTCTGCGAGGAAGAGATCGCCGTAGCCAACGGTGCCGACGCCGGCGAGCGGACCTGCGGCGAACGCCTGCTCGACGCTGCGCTCGTAGAGCTCGTTGCTGCAGCCGGCCGGAATGCGAACCTCGACGAGCTCGATGCCGAGCGCGTCCGCCTGGCGCACGAGAAGCGCGCGCCGGACCCCGTGCATGCTGATCCGGTCGTACGCGTCGGTCACCGTCGTGATCAGGGCAGCGGGCCGCCGTCCCTCCTGCTCCAGCACCCAGAGCGCGAGCGCGGAGTCCTTTCCGCCGCTCCAGGAGAGCGCGAGCGTTTCGTCGATCGTCATGGCGCCGCCACATGATGCTCTACCCTGATCTCTGGCCCCCATCGACTAGCGGTCCAGGTCGCGGCCCTTTCAAGGCCGTAGCGCGGGTTCGAATCCCGCTGGGGGCATCAGTCGCCGAGGCTCCTTCGGTTACCGTGTCTCTCTCGGGCGGTTAGCTCAGCTGGGAGAGCACCTGCCTTACAAGCAGGGGGTCGGCGGTTCGATCCCGTCACCGCCCATGTGGAAGCCTCCCAGGTCAGCCTGCTCCGCTGGCTGCGCCGGCAGCTCCGCCAGCCGACGCCGCTCCGCGAGCACCTCGAGGCCGCGGTCGAGAACAACGACCCGGCGGAGGCGCGACGCTGCGTCGCGCAGTTCGAGTTCTCCGAGGCGCAGCGCCGGAACGTGGACCAGCTGCTCGACGCATGGGAACGTAAACTCGGCCCCACGGGCCGGTAGCTCAGTCGGTAGAGCAGGGGACTTTTAATCCCAAGGTCGCAGGTTCGATCCCTGCCCGGCCCATCGATGAGACGGCTCCGCCGCACCCTCCGACGCGCCTTCATGAAGACCATGAGCGCGACGCATCGCGCCGTCTACCGCGCGAGCGGCGGCCGGATCGCGGGCAGCATCCAGGGCGTTCCGGTGCTCCTCCTCACGACGAAGGGGCGCAAGTCTGGGAAGCGGCGCGTCACGCCGCTGCTCTTCGTCAGGGACGGCGACCGCATCGTCGTCGTCGCGTCGAACGGCGGCAGCGACAGGGCACCTGCGTGGTGGCTCAACATCTGCAGCGCGCCCGCGGTCGAGGTCGAAATCGGCAGGAAGAAGACCGCGATGACCGCGCACAAGGCATCGGACGAGGAGCGCGCGCGCCTCTGGCCGGAGTTCACCTCGCGCTACGCCGGCTATGCGAAGTACGCCGCGCGCACCGCACGCGAGATTCCCGTCGTCGTCCTGACGCCGGCGAGCTGACTGCGCGACGACGCGTCGCCATATACCTGTACTATGCAGGTAATGGCGAAGACGTCCCTCGCATCCGAGCTTTCGCGCGACTGGCGCGAGCTCGGCGGGATCCTCTCCAGCCGCAGGCTGCTCGCGTCGCTGAGCGCCGGCGCAGACGCGCGGCTCACGCCGACGAAGCTTCGCGCGCTCGACGCGCTCGCGGAAGGCGGCGGCCTCCGCGTCAGCGACCTCGCGGCGCGGATGAGCGTCGACGAGACGACCGCCACGCGGCTCGCCGACCGGCTCGAGGCGATGGGCGTCGCACGGCGGAGGCGCGACGCCGCCGACCGGCGCGCGACCGAGGTCGTGCTGACCCCTTCGGGCGAGCGGCTCGCCGCCGAGATGTCGAAGCGTCGACTCGAGTTCTTCCGCGACGTCCTCGCTTCGCTCGATCCCGACGAGCGCGGGGAGCTCGTTCGCCTCACGGCGAAGGCGACTGCGGCATTGCGCGCGCGGAGCGAGGAGCTCGTCGCTCGATGACCGACGCCGTCGTCGTGAACGACCTCGTCGTGCGCTTCGGCGACGTTGAGGCCGTCCGCGGAGTCTCCTTCTCCGTCGCCGCGGGCGAGTCGTTCGGGCTGCTCGGTCCGAACGGCGCCGGCAAGACGACGACCATCCGCGTGCTGACGACGCTGCTCCGCCCGAGCGCGGGCAGCGCGTCCGTCGTCGGCCACGACGTCGTGCGGGACGGCCTCGCGATCAGGCAGATCCTCGGCTACATCCCGCAGGCGATCTCGATCGACGGCGCGCTCACCGCACGCGAGAACCTCGAGTTCTACGGCCGCGTCACCGGCGTACCCCGCTCGTTGCGCCGCGAGCGCATCGAGCACGCCGTCGGCGTCATGGGCCTCGAAGCGTTCCTCGACCGGCTCGGGCGGACGCTCTCGGGCGGCATGCTGCGTCGGCTCGAGATCGCGACTGCACTCCTCAACCGGCCGCAGATCCTCTTCCTCGACGAGCCGACCGTCGGGCTCGACCCCACCGCACGCCGGCTTGTGTGGGAACGACTCGAAGAGCTGCGCGCGGAGGCGGGGACGACGCTCCTCGTCACGACGCACCAGATGGAGGAAGCCGAGCGCCAGTGCGACCGCATCGCGATCATGGACCTCGGCCGGCTCGTCGCCGAGGGGACGCCCGCGGAGCTCTGCGACGAGTTCGACGTCGACACGCTCGACGAGGTCTTCACCGCCGCCACCGGCCGGACGATCGAGGAAGGAGGGAGCTTCAGAGATGCACGCCGAAGCCGTCGACTCTCGCGCCGCCTGGGCTGAGCCGCTCCGCCGTCTCGGCGGGGGCATCGCCGCGATGGGCTGGGCGGAGATCCGCAAGCTCCGGCACGACAACGTCGACATCGCGACGCGGTCGGTGCAGCCGCTTCTCTGGCTGTTCATCTTCGGCACCGCGCTGCGGCGCAACCGCGCGCTCGCCGGCGGCTTCCACGACTACCGCGCGTACCTCGCGCCGGGGATCATGGCGCAGGCCGCGCTCTTCATCGCCATCTTCTTCGGCCTCGCGGTCATCTGGGAGCGCGACGTCGGCCAGTTGCAGCGCCTCCTCGCGACTCCGCTCCCGCGGCTCGCGATCGTCCTCGGCAAGGCGGGCGGCGCCGGGATCCGTGCGCTCGCGCAGGCGTTCGTGCTCCTAATCGTCCTCGCGGCAACCGGGATCGACATCAAGTGGAGCGTGAGTGGCGTTCTGGGCGCGCTCGTCCTGCTCGTGCTCGCGACGGGAGGGTTCGCCTGCCTCTCGATGATCCTCGCGTCGCTCGTGCGCACGCGCGAGCGCTTCATGGGCATCGGGCAGATGGTGATGATGCCGCTCTTCTTCGCCTCGAGCGCGCTCTACCCACTCTCGATCATGCCCGCGTGGCTCCGCGTGCTCGCGCACGGCAATCCGCTCACGTACGAGGTGCACGGGATGCGGCAGCTGCTCCTCGGCGTGCACGCCGGCGGAACGCTGTGGGTCGACTTCCTCTTCGTCGCCGCGTTCTTGGCGGTGGCGGCCGCGGTCGCCGCGAAGACGTACCCCCGCGCGATCCTCTGAGCTAACAGCCCTCAGCCCGAGATGTACTCCGCGAGCGCGGCGCTCAGACCCAGGTCGAGGCTCACGGAACCGCCGTGAACATGGATCCGGGTCGCGTCGTCGCTCACCTCCGCGTGCCAGCCGTGCATCTCGACGTCCCGCAGCGCCAGCCGGAGGACCTGCTCCGCGCGCTCCTCGCGCGTGTGCCCCGTGCTGCCGAGGTTCAGCTCGAGCGCGAGCTCGCTGAAGATCTCTTCGCGCGTGCTCAAGCCGCGGAGCCGCTGCAGGTTCAGGTCGATATTGGCGGCTACCGGCGCGAGGCTCAGGTCTGCCGTCACCTTCGGACGTGTCATCGTGGAACCTCCAATCCCAGCGGTCGACTCCAGTGGCCGTCAGCATCCCGGCGCACCACGGGGCGGGAATCCGGGAAGCCCGCCGAATGCACGGCGAAAACTACGCGCCCGGCTTTCGGTTACGGCGCAGGCGGCTGCAGCAGCTCGATCTGGACGCCGTTCGGATCGCGCACGTAGGCGATCCGCGCGCCGGCGGTCGGGCCGTCCACGATCTCGAGCGGTGCGCCGGGCACCTCGACGCCGTGCGCGGCGAGCCGCTCGAGCGCGGCGTCCAGGTCCGAGACCTCGAGACACGCGTGCATGCCGCCGATCTCGTCGTGCCGGGGCCTCGTCGCGCGGCCGGGTGTCCGGTACTCGACCAGCTCCCAGACCGTGTTCCCGACGGGAAGGAACGCGACCTTGAAGTCGGCGCCCGGCACCTGGAACGTCGCGGCGACGTCGGCGCCGCTCGCCTCCGTCACGAGGGCAGGCTCGAGCCCGAACACGTCCTTGTAGAACGCGAGCGCGCTGTTGAGGTTCGCAACGGTCACGCCGACGTGGTTCACGCCGGTGAGCCAGCTCACGTCGCTCATCGGAAGGAGAGCCCTCCGCCGTCGCGCATCGACGCAGGCCAGATGCCCTGCTTCCCGGGTGCGAGGATCCCCGCCGGATCGAGTGCGTCCTTGATCGTCTCGCAGAAGCGGCGATAGACGTGGTCGCCGAACGAGTACTGCGCCGAGGCCAGATCCATGAAGTCGAGGTGCGCGCGGTACTCGCCGTACCCCTGCTTCGCCGCCTCCTGGACGAGGAGCTTGCACGTGTCGTACGCACCGCGCACCTGGGCCTCGTTCTCCGTGTCGAAGATGACGAGCGTGACGTGGATGAAGCTGCGCGCGTTCATCGGGATCAGTGCCGCCATGTAGTCGAGCCCGGCCCGCTCCTGGATCATCCCGCGCAGCAGGTCGCGGAGCGCGATCGCATCCGCGCCGGTGAGCGGTGCGACCGGGGAGAAGCCGATGTGGCCTCCCTTCTCGCCGCTGTACCAGCCGGTCATCTGGTTCAGATCGAGGTTGGGGATCCCGGCCTCGATCTGCTCGATCGGGTTCTCGATGCGGCCGTAGTCCTCAGGCGCGTACTTCGTCCCCCAGACCTCGGCGTCGGGGATCCGCGAGAACGCCTCCTTGATCTTCGCGAACCGGTGGTCGACGACGGCCTCGTCGCCGTAGAGGGCGAAGCGCATCATCCAGCGGCCCAGTTCGAGCTCCCGCGCCATCCGGTCGATCGCGTCCTCGGGCATCGGGCCGTCCCCCTCGTACCAGAGGCTTCGCTTCGAGAGCACGGCTGCGAACAGCGTCGTGTTGATGATCTGAGGGACCATTGCGATCGTCCCGTCGAGCGAGAGCCGCCGCAGCGTGTCGACCACGGCGGCGAGGTCATCGTCCCGCCAGACGCGCAGCCAGAGGGGCATGTAGCACTCGGGCTGCGGCATCAGCCACACGCCCATCTTCGTGACGATGCCGAAGTTCGACTGCATGAAGAGCTGGTCGGGCGTCGGACCGAGCCCGCGCTTGTACACGTGCCAGGCGCGGCTGCCCGGCAGCGCGCCCATGCCGGTGCGCATGACCTCGCCGTTCGCGAGCACGACCTCCATCCCGCACTGCGCGCTCATGTCGACGCCGTACGGCAGGTACGTGGCGCCGTGCTCGAGCGTGTTGCCCACGACGCTTCCCCAGCCGACGTCGGCCACCGAGAGCATCAGCTTGTGGCCGCCGGCCTGGATCGCCTCGTACAGGTCGAACCAGCGCACGCCGGGCTCGACGACGGCATAGCCGAGCTCCTCGTCGATCTCGAGCACGCGGTTCATCCGCCGCAGGCTCACGAGCACCGATCCCTTCACGCGCGGCGCGGGACCGCCGTACCCGTTGTTGCGGCCGGCCGAGTGCGTCCACAGAGGCACGCCGTGCCGGGCGGCGATGCGGACGACCTCCTGCACCTCCTCCACCGTCGTGGGCATCACGACCGCCGAGCCGGTGTAGTCGTCCCACGCCGCGTACTCGAAGGGGTCGCGGAACTCCTGCAGGTCGTCCTCCGACGTGAGCACGCGCTCGGCGCCGAGAAGCGACTCGAAGTCGCGGAGCGCCGACGCGAGGACGCTTGCCGAAACGGTGACGCTCATCCCACGGTCTCCTCTCGTGATGTGGCCCCGGCGCGCTCCGCGAGCAGGTCGGCGAGCTCCTCGGGCCGGGAGAAGAAGGGCGCATGGCTCGACACGAGCTCGACGACCTGTTGCGCGCGCGGCGCGAACACGTCGCGCTGAACCTCGACCGGCATCGACTCGTCCTCGGTGCACACGACGTACGTCGAGGGGATCTCGCGCCACGCGGCTACCGACACGAGCTCGCCGAAGGGTGCGTCCACTTGCGCCCGCAGGCGCCGGACCGCCGCAGCACGCGTCTCCGGATCGCAGTCGGCATAACTCACGCGTGCCGAACGCTCGGGGTCGGGGAGCGTGCGGCCGTCCTCGAGCACCGTGATCCACGGCGCGGGACCGCCGGTGAGCATGAACAGCGACTCGCCCTCGGCGGGCATGAACGCGCAGACGTAGACGAGATGGACGACGTCCGAGCGCCCCGCCGCCGCCCGCGTGATCACCATGCCGCCGTACGAGTGGCCGCACACGACGAACGGACCGGCCGCGCCGTCGAGCACGCGCTCGACCGCCGCCGCATCGGCCGCGAGACCGGCGGGGTGCGCAGGATCGCAGTCGACGCTCGGAAGGTCGACCGTGAGCGCGTGCACGCCGCGCGCCTCGAGGAGCGGGACCACGCGCTCCCAGACCCAGCTCCCACCCCACGCACCGTGGACGAGGACGACGGTCACCACCGGACGGGATACTCCCATGTCCCCAGCTCGTCCTGCAGCGCCGCGCCGGCGGCGAGGAGATCCCAGTCCGCGCCCGCAGGTCCGATGAGCGACACGCTCGTCGGCAGCCCGCTCCGCACGCCGACCCCGGACGGGAATGCAACCACCGGAAAGCCGAGCCAGTTCCAGTAGTGCGTGAGCGATATCTCTGCGACATCAGTGAACGGCGTGTCGTAGCCCGTACCTCGTGCGCGGGCGACGATCGGCAGCGTCGGCTCCACGACTGCGTCGACGTCGTGCTCCGAGAACCACTCGGTCCAGGCAGCGGTCAGCTCGGTGCGGCGCTCCTGGATCGCGACGTACTCGGCCGCCGGCATCGCGCGGGCCTCGCCCTGGTCGAGGAAGCCTCGGATCGAGGGCCGGTAGAGATCCCGGCGGCCGTCGAACCGGCGATGCCACGCGAGCATCTCCGTGCACGTGACGTCGAGGAACTCGACTCCGACGTCGAGCTCGACGGACGGCGGCCGCACCTCGACGAGCGGGAGCCGCGCCAGCGCGCGCTCGAACCCCTCGGCGACGTCGGGATCGAGGTCGCCGATCCGCGGCGAGACGGCCACCCGCCGCAGCGGCCGCCGTTCCGCCGGAGGACGCACTCCTGCGAGCGCCGCGAGCAGCGGCTCGCAGTCGGCCACGGTCCGGGCCATCGGCCCGGCATGGTCGAGCGACGGCGCGAGCGGGACGATGCCGCGGATCGGGACGAGCCCGCGGGTCGGCTTGATCGTCGAGGTGCCGCACATCGCCGACGGGATCCGCAACGAGCCCGCCGTGTCCGTCCCGGTCGCGGCCGGCGTCATGCGCGCCGCGAGCGCCGCCGCGGAGCCGCCGCTCGAGCCGCCGGGCGAGCGCGCGAGGTCCCACGGGTTGCCGACCTGGTCGGTCGTCCCGCCGGCCGCGAACTCGTGCGTGTGCAGATGACCGAGGAGGACCATCCCCTCCGCTGCGAGCCGCGCCCATG
>Ga0265314_10002853_pt1 | contig 17200 bp, 13 predicted proteins | sample 4126metaG_FD_203106 | JGI IMG/M metagenome (GOLD analysis project Ga0265314, IMG submission 203106) | Rhizosphere microbial communities from Carex aquatilis grown in University of Washington, Seatle, WA, United States - 4-1-26 metaG | ecosystem: Host-associated > Plants > Roots > Rhizosphere >... | reverse complement strand
GCCCGGCGCTTCTGTAGGAACGCCTCGCGCGTGAAGCTGTACTTGTCGAGCGCGGCCTGGTCCACGATCTCGCCCAATCGCAAGAGGTTCGCTCGGCGATCGACCGCGCGCAGCCCATAGAGCCCTGTGCGCTCGCCTCCGTGCGGCATGCGCCAGACAAGGTCGCCCTTCGTATCGACAGGCAGTGCGAGCGTGTCGCGCAGCGTCGAAGGCCCAAGTACGGGTAGCACGATGTACGGCCCGGCCGGCACGCCCCAGCGTCCCAATGTCTGGCCGAAATCTTCCTTGTGCTTGTCGATATTGAGCTCGCTCGCGACATCTATCACGCCGCCCAGGCCGGCGATCGTGTTGATCTCCACGCGCGCAAGGCTTTCGCCGGCGTCCTGGATCCGCAATTGCAGCACGCTGTTCACGAAGCTCCACGCGTCCTGCATGTTGCCGAAAAAGTTCGCGACGCCTGTGCGCACGATCGGCGGCACGGCCTGGCGGTACGCCGTGGCCGCGGGCTTGAGCACGAGCGAGTCGACCTTCTCGTTGAAGTCGTATGTGCTGCGGTTGATCGGCTCGAGCGGATCGCGCGGGTTGGGCCCCGGGATGCCCGCGCAACCCGCGAGCAACAACGCCGCTACGGATAAAAACTTGACCTTCATTTTTTAGTTGCCGTCCCTGGCGTGTTCGTTCCTTCGGCGGCTTTGTTATAGAGAAACTGCCCGATGAGGTTCTCGAGAACGACTGCCGATTGCGTGGATGTGATGGTATCGCCGGCGGCGAGATTTTTGTCGTCGGCGCCGGCATCGATACCGATGTATTGCTCACCCAGAAGGCCGCTCGTCAATATCTTCATCGAGCTGTCTTTCGGGAACGCATAGCGAGTGTCGAGTGCGAGCGTCACTCGCGCCTGGAATGTCTTGCCGTCGAGCTCGACCGAATCGACGCGGCCCACCACCACGCCCGCGCTCTTGACGGCCGCCTGCTTCTTGAGGCCGCCGATGTTGTCGAACTTCGCGACGACGCGATACGTCGGCTGGAAGCTCAGCGACAGCAGGTTTGCCGACTGCAGCGCAAGGAAGAGGATCGCCGCCGCGCCGATCAGCACGAACAGGCCCACCCACACATCAGTTTTAGAACGTTCCATCTGTGATCCGATTCAGATACTGAACATCAACGTGGTGAGCACGAAGTCCAGCGCCAGCACTGCGAGCGACGCGACCACCACCGTGCGCGTCGTCGCGCGCGACACGCCTTCCGGCGTGGCCTGCGCCTGGAAACCCTGGAGCAGCGCGACAAATGTGACCGTCACGCCGAACACGAAGCTCTTGACCACACCATTGCCGAGATCCTTGAACACGTCCACGCCACCTTGCATCTGGCCCCAGAACGCGCCCGGATCCACGCCGATCAGCACCACACCCACCAGCCATCCACCGAAGATACCGACGGCGCTGAACACAGCGGCGAGCAGGGGCATCGTGATCACGCCGGCCCAGAATCGCGGCGCGAGGATGCGCTGCACGGGGTCGATGGCCATCATCTCCATCGCCGACAGCTGTTCGCCCGCCTTCATCAGGCCGATCTCAGCGGTGAGCGAAGTGCCTGCGCGCCCAGCGAACAGCAACGCGCTGACGACCGGCCCCAATTCGCGCAACAGGCTGAGCGCAACCATCAGGCCGAGCGCTTCCGCGGAGCCGTAGCGCTGCAGGATGTAGTAGCCCTGCAGCGCCAGCACGAAGCCGACGAACAGGCCCGACACCGCGATGATCGCGAGCGAATAGTTGCCGAGAAAATGAATCTGGTCGCGCACGAGGCCGAAGCGCCTCATCGCCGAGCCGAACGACGCGACGAGGCGCACGAACAGGCGCGTGCTCCAGCCGAGGTCCGCGAGCTTGCTGCGTGTGGCGAAACCGACGTTCGCAGGATTGAGCCAACCGATCATGCGTCGAGCCCCCTGCCGAAATCCTGCGCCACAGTCGGGCCGGGATAGTTGAAGGGCACCGGCCCATCCGCGCGCGCGTGCACGAACTGGTCGACGAGCGGATCGGTGGAGTTCATCACCTCATCCGGTGTGCCTTGCGCCGCGACCTTGCCGTTGGCCAGGATGATCACGTGATCGGCGATCGAAAAGGTTTCTTCGAGATCGTGCGAGACGACGATGCTCGTGATGCCCAGCGAATCGTTCAAGCGGCGAATGAGCTGCGCCGCCGTACCGAGAGAAATGGGGTCGAGCCCCGCGAACGGTTCGTCGTACATGACGATCTGCGGATCGAGCGCGATTGCGCGGGCAAGCGCCACGCGCCGCGCCATGCCTCCGGAGATTTCGCTCGGCATCAGGTCGCGTGCGCCGCGCAGGCCCACGGCATTGAGCTTCATCAGCACGATGTCGCGAAGCAGGTTTTCCGGAAGTTGTGTGTGTTCGCGCAGCGGAAATGCGACGTTCTCGAAGACCGAAAGGTCGGTGAAGAGAGCGCCGAACTGGAAGAGCATGCCCATGCGGCGGCGCATTGCATAAAGGCCGGCTGCATCGAGCTTTGCGACGTCGCTGCCTTCAACGAGGATTTCGCCAGCGCGCGCTTTCACTTGCCCGCCGACAAGGCGCAGCACTGTCGTCTTGCCGCCGCCCGATGCGCCCATGAGCGCCGTGACTTTGCCACGCGGCACGTCGAACGAAACGTTGTCGAGCACGAGCCTTTCCCCGTAGCCGAAGCTCAGGTTCCGGCATTCGACGATGGCCGTCGTGTCGTGATCGCTCATTGAGGGGAGGACGTGTGAACGCCCAGAATGATAAGTGTCGCGCTTTAGGCTTGCTTAGCCGGCAATTAGGTCAGTCAGTTGCAACAGACCGTCTCAGCGCGGCAGCTCGGAGCAGCTCATCAGGAACTCGTCGACGGCGCGAGCGGCCTGCCGGCCTTCGCGGATCGCCCAGACGATCAGCGACTGGCCGCGGCGAATATCGCCTGCCGCGAAAACCTTGGGCACGCTCGTCGCATAGCCGCCGGTGAAGTCCGTCGTGGCCTTGGCATTGCCGCGCGAATCCTTGTCCACGCCGAAGCCATCGAGCATCGTTTGCACCGGGCTTGTGAACCCCATCGCGAGCAGCACGAGATCGGCTTTGTATTCCTTTTCGGTGCCGGGAATTTCGCTGAACTTGCCGTCCTTGAATTCGACTTGCACGGTCTTGAGAGCCGTGACCCTTCCCTTCTCTCCCAAGAATTCCTTGGTGGCGATGGCAAATTCGCGATCGCAGCCTTCTTCGTGCGACGACGACGTGCGCAGCTTGTACGGCCAATAAGGCCAGGTGAGATCCTTGTTCTCGTGCTCGGGCGGCATCGGCATCACCTCGAACTGCGTGACGCTCTTCGCGCCGTGGCGATTGCTCGTGCCCACGCAGTCGCTGCCGGTGTCGCCGCCGCCGATCACGATCACATGCTTGCCGGACGCCATGATCTGGCCTTTGATCTTGTCGCCCGCGTTCACGCGGTTTTGCTGTGGCAGGAATTCCATCGCGAAGTGCACGCCGTCGAGTTCGCGGCCCGGCACGGGCAGATCGCGCGACTGTTCGGCGCCGCCGGTGAGCAGCACCGCATCGAAGTCTTGCGTGAGTTGTTTCGGATCGACGTGTTCTTTCGCCAGGTTCGTGACCTTCGAGTCTTCGGGCAGCTTGCCGACCATCACGCCGGTACGGAACACGACGCCCTCGCCTTTCATTTGTTCGACACGGCGGTCGATCAAATGCTTTTCCATCTTGAAGTCGGGAATGCCGTAGCGCAGCAGGCCGCCGATGCGATCGTTCTTTTCGAACAGCGTGACGTCATGGCCGGCGCGCGCAAGCTGCTGCGCAGCAGCCATGCCCGCAGGGCCCGAACCGACAACCGCGACCTTCTTGCCCGTTCGGTGCTTCGCGATGTACGGCTTGACCCAGCCGTTTTCCCACGCGCGATCGGCGATGGCATGTTCGATCGACTTGATGCCGACCGCGTCGTCGTTGATGTTCAGCGTGCACGCGGCTTCGCAAGGCGCGGGGCACACACGGCCGGTGAACTCGGGGAAGTTGTTGGTCGAGTCGAGCACTTGCCACGCGTCGAACCAGTCCGCGCGATACACGAGGTCGTTGAAATCCGGAATAACGTTGTTCACCGGGCAGCCCGAGTTGCAAAAGGGTGTGCCGCAATCCATGCAGCGCGCACCTTGCACCTTGGCCGCGTCGTCGCTCAACACGGCGACGAATTCCTTCCAGTTCTTCACGCGCTCGGGCACGGGCTCGTAGCCCTCGTCGACGCGTGCGTATTCCATGAAGCCGGTAATCTTGCCCATTGCTCTCGTACCCTTGTTTACTTCGCCGGCGCGGTTTCGTGTTTTAGCGCTACCGCGGCGTTGATGCCGCTGGCGGCTTCGACTTCGCGTTCGTACATCTCGATGAGCGCGCGCTTGTATTCATTCGGGAAGATCTTCACGAATTTCTGGCGCGCGTTTTGCCAGTCGTCGAGCAGATCGCGCGCGCGGCGGCTTCCCGTCCAGCGGTTGTGCTCTTCGAGCAGCTTGCGCAGCAAATGTTCGTCCGGCTGGTCCTTGTGCAGGCGCGTGCGGCTTGCAGTTTGCTGTTCGTTGGATGTAAACACCCGTTCGAGCGAAACCATCGCCGTGTTGCAGCGGCTCGCGAACTGGCCATCTTCGTCGTACACATAGGCGATGCCGCCCGACATGCCCGCGGCAAAGTTGCGGCCCGTCTTGCCCAGCACGACCACCGTGCCGCCCGTCATGTATTCGCAGCCGTGGTCGCCCGTACCTTCGACGACCGCAGTGGCGCCCGACAGCCGCACCGCGAATCGTTCGCCGGCCACGCCGGAGAAGAACGCTTCGCCGCTCGTCGCGCCATAGAGCGCGGTGTTGCCGATGATGGTGTTCTGCGTTGCAACGCCGCGAAAGTCGATGGACGGCCGCACGACCACGCGCCCGCCCGACAGGCCCTTGCCCGTGTAGTCGTTCGCATCGCCGATGAGATAGAGCGTCACGCCCTTGCACAGGAACGCGCCGAACGATTGGCCGCCCGTGCCTTCCATCTGGATGAAGATGGTGTGGTCGGGAAGACCTTCGGGATGAACCTTGGTGATCGCGCCCGACAGCATCGCGCCCACCGAGCGGTTCACGTTGCGTGCCACCTCGATGAACTGCACCTTCTCGCCCTTGTCGATGGCGGAGCGCGATTTTTCGATCAGCACGTTGTCGAGGCTCTTCGAAAGACCGTGGTCCTGTTCTTCGCACTGAAAGCGCGGAACGTCGGCTGGCACTTTCGGCTGCACAAGAAGGCGCGAGAAATCGAGCCCGCGTGCCTTCCAGTGTTCGATGCCCTTTTTCATGTCGATCAGGTCGGTGCGGCCGATGAGCTCTTCGAACTTGCGAATGCCCAGCTGCGCCATGATCTGCCGCACTTCCTCGGCGACGAAGAAGAAGAAGTTGACGACGTGCTCGGGCTTGCCCGCGAACTTCTTGCGCAGCACCGGGTCTTGCGTGGCCACGCCCACGGGGCACGTGTTGAGGTGGCACTTGCGCATCATGATGCAGCCTTCGGCGACGAGCGGCGCGGTGGCAAAGCCGAATTCGTCCGCGCCGAGGATCGCGCCGATCGCGACGTCGCGCCCGGTCTTCATCTGGCCGTCGGTTTGCACGCGGATGCGGCCGCGCAAGCGATTGAGCACGAGCGTCTGCTGCGTTTCCGCCAGGCCGATTTCCCACGGCGAGCCCGCGTGCTTGATCGACGACCACGGCGATGCGCCCGTGCCGCCGTCGTGGCCTGCGATCACCACGTGATCGGCCTTGCACTTCGCGACGCCCGCGGCGATCGTGCCCACGCCGACTTCGGACACGAGCTTCACGCTGATCGATGCGTGCGGTGCGACGTTCTTCAGGTCGTGAATGAGTTGCGCGAGGTCTTCGATCGAATAGATGTCGTGGTGCGGCGGCGGAGAGATCAGGCCTACGCCCGGCACCGAATAGCGCAGCTTACCGATGTACTTCGACACCTTGCCGCCGGGCAGTTGCCCGCCTTCGCCGGGCTTGGCACCTTGCGCCATCTTGATCTGGATCTGGTCGGCCGATGAAAGATATTCGGCCGTGACACCGAAGCGGCCCGATGCGACTTGCTTGATCTTCGAGCGCAGCGAATCACCGGCTTCGAGTGGGTAGTCGACCAGGGCGACGTCGTTGCCGAGAATCTGCGCGAGCGTTTCGCCCTGCTTGACCGGGATGCCCTTCAGCTCATTGCGATAACGCACGGGGTCTTCGCCGCCTTCGCCCGTGTTGCTCTTGCCGCCGATGCGATTCATCGCAACGGCAAGCGTTGTGTGCGCTTCGGTCGAGATCGAGCCGAGCGACATCGCACCGGTGGCGAAGCGCTTGACGATGTCCTTCGCGGGTTCGACCTGGTCGAGCGGAATGGCCTTCGCGGGATCGACCTTGAATTCGAACAGGCCGCGCAGTGTCATGTGGCGGCGGCTCTGGTCGTTGATCAGCTGTGCGTATTCCTTGTACGTGTTCCAGTTGTTTGATCGCGCGGAATGCTGAAGCTTCGCGATCGCGTCGGGCGTCCACATGTGTTCTTCACCACGCGTGCGCCATGCGTATTCGCCGCCGGCGTCGAGCATGTTGGAGAGCACGGGGTCGTCGCTGAACGCGGCCTTGTGCATGCGGATCGCTTCCTGTGCGATCTCGAAGACGCCAATACCTTCAATGCGGCTCGACGTGCCGGTGAAATATTTTTCGATCGTGTCGCTGTTGATGCCGATGGCTTCGAACAGCTGCGCGCCGCAGTACGACATGTACGTCGACACGCCCATCTTTGACATGATCTTCGACAGGCCCTTGCCGATGGCCTTGACGTAGTTGTAGATCGCCTTGTCGGGGCTGAGGTCGCCGGGCAAATCCTTGTGGATGGAGACGAGTGTTTCCATCGCGAGATACGGGTGCACGGCTTCTGCGCCGTAACCCGCGAGCACGCCGAAGTGATGCACCTCGCGCGCAGAGCCGGTTTCCACCACGAGGCCCGCAGTGGTGCGCAGGCCTTCGCGGATCAGGTGCTGGTGGATCGACGACAGCGCGAGCAGCGCCGGGATCGCAACCTTCTGCTCGTTCACGGCGCGGTCGCTGATGATGAGGATGTTGTGGCCGCTGCGGATCGCATCGACCGCTTCTGCATTGAGCGACGCGAGCTTGGCCTCGACACCTTCTTTGCCCCATGCGAAGGGATAGGTGATGTCGATCGTGTGGCTGCGGAACTTGCCGTGCGTGATCTTGTCGATGTCGCGCAGCTTGGCGATGTCGGCGAAGTCGAGCACCGGCTGCGACACCTCCAGCCGCATCGGCGGGTTGACCTGATTGATGTCGAGCAGGTTCGGCTTCGGCCCGATGAACGAGACGAGCGACATCACGATCGCTTCGCGGATCGGGTCGATCGGCGGGTTCGTCACCTGCGCGAACAGCTGCTTGAAGTAGTTGTAGAGAGGCTTGTCCTTGCTGGAAAGCACCGCCAGCGGGCTGTCGTTGCCCATCGAGCCCACGCCTTCTTCGCCGGTCTGCGCCATTGGCGTCATGAGGAACTTGATGTCCTCCTGCGTGTAGCCGAAGGCCTGCTGGCGATCGAGCAGATCGACTTCGCTCGGCGTGATGGTGCCCGACGTATCCGTGAGATGGTCGAGCTTGATGCGCAGGTTCTCGATCCACTGTTTGTAGGGCTTGCTGTTCGCCAAGCCGGCCTTCAGTTCCTCGTCGTCGATCAGGCGGCCCTGTTCGAGGTCGATCAGGAACATTTTGCCGGGCTGCAGGCGCCACTTGCGCACGATCTTGTTCTCCGGCACCGGCAACACGCCCGATTCCGACGCCATGATCACGAGGTCGTCATCGGTGACGCAGTAGCGCGAAGGGCGTAGACCGTTGCGGTCGAGCGTCGCGCCGATCTGGCGGCCGTCAGTGAACACGATGGAAGCAGGGCCGTCCCACGGCTCCAGCATCGCTGCCTGGTACTCGTAGAACGCCTTGCGGCGCTCGTCCATCAGCGTGTGCTGCTCCCACGGCTCGGGAATCATCATCATCACGGCCTGCGACAGCGGGTAGCCCGCCATCGTGAGCAACTCGAGGCAGTTGTCGAACGTGGCTGTGTCGGATTGCGTTGGGAACGAAATCGGATAGAGCTTTTTCAGGTCGGCGCCGAGCACCGGCGAGGACATCACGCCTTCGCGTGCACGCATCCAGTTGTAGTTGCCCTTGACCGTGTTGATCTCGCCGTTGTGCGCGACGTAGCGATACGGGTGCGCGAGCGGCCACTCGGGAAACGTGTTGGTCGAAAATCGCTGGTGCACGAGAGCCAGCGCCGAGACGCAACGCGGATCCTTCAGGTCCATGAAGTACACGCCGACCTGGTCGGCAAGCAGCAGGCCCTTGTAGATCACCGTGCGGCTCGACATCGAAGGGACGTAGTACTCCTTCGAGTGTTTGAGTTTGAGGTTCTGGATCGCGGCGCTGGCCGTCTTGCGGATCACATAGAGCTTGCGTTCGAGCGCGTCCTGCACGATCACGTCGTGGCCGCGCCCGATGAAGATCTGGCGAATGATCGGCTCCTTGGTCTTCACCGTCGGAGACATCGGCATCGCGGGATCGACCGGGACGTCGCGCCAGCCGAGCAGCACCTGGCCTTCGGCCTTCACGGCGCGCTCGAGCTCCTGTTCGCATGCAAGACGCGATGCATGTTCCTTCGGCAGGAAGATCATGCCGACGCCGTATTCGCCGATGGGCGGCAGCTCGACACCTTGCTTGGCCATCTCTTCGCGGTACAGCGCATCGGGCATTTGGATCAAAACGCCGGCGCCGTCGCCCATCAACTTGTCGGCGCCCACGGCACCGCGATGGTCGAGGTTTTCGAGAATCTTCAGGCCCTGCTGCACGATCGCATGGGTCTTCTCGCCCTTGATGTGCGCGACGAAACCGACACCGCACGAGTCATGCTCGTGGGCGGCCGAATACAGGCCTTGTTCTTGCAATTGGGAGATTTCTGAAATCTCGGGAATCTCGGCGGACCTGCTCATGCTCGCCCCTCCTGCGCTCATCATCTAAGGGAAAGCGAGCATACTGCGCCGCAACACCGAAGCCAAGCAAAACAATTGGGGTCAGATTCCAATTATTTAGCCCGATCTTCGCTCGTCCAATAATTAGGGACAGATTAATCGGACCTCATCGCTTCACAGGCGGCCGTCCCGCCCTCGACTTGCTCACCCTTCGCTCCGTGCGCTGCTGCAGGTCGGCGACATAGTCCGTCTCACCCAGCGCCCAGCCTCGAAATGTCGCATCGGTTAGCGCTTGCTGCTGTTGCATACCAATGCCGCTGCGGACCAATTCTGCATAAGCGATCTCGCGAGCAAACGGCGTATTGCCCAGCTCCCAATACAGCGGATGCGGTGTGATGAGCTTGTCGACCTTCCGGCCCGCATAGTGGAGATGGCTCGACCACGGATACTCGGCAGCGTCTGGCGCGATCCCCGCCCTGACCGGGTTGAGATCGATGTAGACCATGCACGCCAGCAGGTAGCGCTCGGCCTGGATCAACGTCGACTTGTATCGGCCTTCCCACAACGTGCCCGTCCGCGACTGCCGACTGTTGAAGTAGCGCACATAGCTTCGCCCGAGCGCTTGCATCATTTGCGGAATACCGCCGTCCGCTTCGGGTGTTGCGAGCAGGTGGATGTGGTTGCTCATCAGCACGTACGCATGGATCGCCACGCCGAATTTTTTCGAGGACTCCTCGATCAGGCCCAGCAACGTCTCGTGGTCGGCGTTCGAAGCAAAGATCGCCTGCCGGTTGTTCCCGCGCTGGATGATGTGGTGCGGATACCCGGGAAGCGTGAGTCGGGGAAGTCTGGCCATGCGAATCGGTCGAGCGGGCCGATCTTAATTGGAATCTGACCCCAATTAGGGATACCGGATCGCTTCGAGCGATTCGAGGCCGAATTCTTCGAGGATCGCTCGCAGGCGATCGGCTGACGAGCTTTTGCGCTGGCCGGTGTAGCTCGCAAGGATCAACTCGTTCTTCATGCTGTGCTCCCAGCCAACGAGTTCGGTGACCGTGACGTGATAGCCGCGCGCTTCGAGGTACAGGCAACGCAGTACGTTCGTGACCTGGCTTCCGAGTTCGCGCGTATGCAAGGGGTGCCGCCACAGCTCGGCCAGCGGTGTGCGCGATAGGGCCAGCGCTTTGGTCTGGCGCAGGCAGGCCGCGACTTCCGCTTGGCAACAAGGCACCAGCACCATGTGCTTCGCGTTTTTCTTCAAACCGAAAGCGATCGCATCGTCGGTTGCTGTGTCGCATGCATGCAAGGCGGTGACGACGTCGATCGACTCCGGAAGCGCCGACACATCGGCTGCATCGGCCGCACTCACATTCAGGAACGACATGCGATCGAAGCCGAGGTGCTGTGCAAGCGCTTGCGATTTCCCGACCAGCTCCGTGCGCGTTTCGATCCCGTAGATGTGCCCGCGCCCCAGCGGCTTGAAATACAGGTCGTACAACACGAAGCCCAGGTACGACTTGCCTGCACCGTGATCCGCGAGCGTCGGGCCGGCATCGCTTTGCGGCAATTGCACGAGCACCTTCTCGATGAACTGCACCAGATGCATCACCTGCTTGAGCTTGCGGCGCGAGTCCTGGTTGATCCGGCCGTCTCGCGTGACGATGTGCAGTTCCTTGAGCAGCTCGATCGATTGACCGGCGCGCAAATCGAGTTGTTCCGCGACGTCTTTCATGAGTGCGGCCCCACGTCGAGAGCGTCCCAGCCTTCATGCCCGATCCGGCGCATCGTCTCGATGTTCGCTTCGTAGATTGCTTCGGCTTGCGGAAACGCTTCGACTGCGCGATCGATGCTTTCTTCTCGAAGCAGGTGAATCACTGGATAAGGCGAGCGGTTGGTGAAGTTCGTGATGTCGTTTTCATCCGTGCCTTCGAACCGATACCGCGGATGAAAGCTCGCAAGCTGGATCACACCCTCGAGGCCGCGACGTCGCACGAGCCGCTCCGCGCGGCCGAGCACTTCATTGAACTCGAAGAAATCGTCCAGGCAGCCCGGCACGATGAGCAATGTTGTCTCGCGAACGGATTCATCGACTGCGGCCAGCGCATCGAGTTCCGCAGAGAGATCGTCGAGCACATCGCGGGCATCGCGCGCTTCGCTGACCGCGTAGTGCACCAGCCCTTTCGCATGCACCGCTTTCGCGAATGGGCAGAGGTTCAGCCCGATCACTGCGCGCTCCAGCCAGCGCTGGGTTCCCAGCACGACCTGCTCGCGCGTGCGGCCCATGGTCAGAGGAAGCGATGCGGTTGCGAGACGATGAGCTTGGCCAGTTCGTCGAGCACGTCGTGCTTGACCATCGCAGCCGGATAGGTTGTGTTCAGGATCTCGAAGCCGGTGGCATTCAGGATCCGGAAGGCGAGCTGCGCCTTGTCATGGTCGGGCGCGATCATGATGCTGCCGCGCGTTTCGGTGATGTACTCGAACTGGATTGCCAGCAGCTTGTTGGTGGCGGGGTCGCGCAATTCCTTGCGCTCGTGTTTGACCGGGCCCATGTTCAAGCGCGCCTGCACGCGCTCGAGGTCGGGCGGGAAATTGACCTTCACGCTGCCGCCCACCGGATTGCCGATCTGCGGAACCACTCGCCAGCCCATGCTGATCGATTCGTAGGACTCCTTGTCACGCAACTTCTTCTTGCGCGAATCGACGCGGAAATCGGTGAACTTCATCGCGGGCCACGGCGTCTTGCCGTCGAGCGTGAACTTCGGCGCGGCCGGCGAGATCACGTTGAGCTGCCCGGCGAGCTCACGCAAGTAGTAGAGCGTGAGGTCGCAGGCCTTTTCGGTTTCGGCCGTCGCCTTGTCGAGGCCCGCGGTGTCGCGCTCCTGCTGCGTTTGCAGCGTCTTGGCTTGCGTCTTGAGTTGATTGAGAAAGCTCACGGGATACCTGCGGCAAATCGGATCAAATTCTAACGTTCCGCACGCGAAGAATCAGTGAGACAAACCCCGCCAGAACCAGCCCGGCCAACGCGAACATGCTGGTGACGGCGCCGCTCCAGCGCCAGCTGCCCGCCGCCGAAGCCACCCATGCGACAACCGGCGGGCCCGAGAACTGACCCAGCGCCGACCATTGCTGCATCCAGCCGACGGTGGTGGACACATTGGCATCGCCGGGTGCCAGCCGCACCGCCAGCGAGAAGAGCGTACCCGGGATCAGGCCGCCGACCATCGAGAAGACGATCACGCCGCCATAGCGAAACCAACCCGGCGCATCGCTGAACGCAGCAAGCGATCCGGCCGCCATCGCGATGTATCCGATCGAAAGAAGCAGCGCGCCTTGCACGCCCCGCTCAAGCAAACGCCCAGCAGCGATATTGCCGATCATGTTGACCAGCGCGGCCAGCGCTGTCGCGGCGCCGGCCCACCCGGCTGCGATGCCGGCTTGCGCAATCACCGTCGGCAGGAAGCCGATCACCGCAAGCCACTGCGCCGAATACACGCAAAAGCACAGCGCAACGAGCCAGGGGCCGCGCGCGCCGAGGGTTTCGCGTGCGCGGTCGCGCCACGATCCGCTGCGCTGCGCGTGGGAAATGTCCGGGTCCGTGGGCACAAGCCGCCACAGCACCAGTGCCATTGCTGCGGCAATGAGAGCCAACACAAGCCACCAACCTCGCCAGCCGATGAGATCCATCGCGGGCGCGCCCGCGAGCAACGCGATGGCGGTACCGAGCGGCATGAACGCGCCCCACATGCCGAGGGCCGAGTTCACGCGGTCCGCATCGACCATCCGCCGGATCAGGCTCGGCGCCGGCATCGCCGCGAGCAGGAAGCCGAGCCCCTCGAATGCGCGCAGCGCCATCAACACCGCCGCGCTTTGCGCAAATGCGCCCAAAGCACTCGCAGCTGCGAGCAACACGAGGCCCAGAATCATCGTGCGCTTGAGCCCGAGCCCGTCGGCAGCAACGCCGGCGGCCAGGCCGAACAGCATTCCCGCGAACTGCACGAGCGAAAGCAGGAACCCCGCTTCGACCAGCGTGACACCCAATTCGCCCTGCAGGATCGGCAGGGCCGTGGGCAACTTGCCGACGTGCATCGCCGCCGCAACGCCCGCGGCCACAACGACCAAGGCGCGATCGACGCTTCGGTTGTTCGGCGTGCTCACGCGAGCAGGTTGCGGCCGGTGAGCCGCGCATGTTCGCGCGCCGCGAACCGGTCGGTCATGCCGGCGATGTAGTCGGCGACCGATCGCGCGATGTTGGCACATGCAGCGAAGTCCGCCGGCATTTCCTTCGGATGGGCCATGTAGGCCGCGAACAATTCGCGCACGACCTCCTGCGCGTGGCCAGTCACCTCCATCACTTGCGAATGGCGATACAGGTTGTGCAGAAGGAAGTGCTTCAACGCCTTCGACATCGCGCCCATCGCGTCGCTGAAGTTCACCAGCGGAGGCGCGGCGCGGACCGCATCGACATCCGCCGGATCGGCACGTTCGACCGCAGCTCGCGTTGCATCGATGACGTCGTAGACCTGCGCGCTCAGCATCCGGCGGATTGTCTCGAAGAGCACGCGCCGCCCGCGCAGTTGCGGATATTCGGCGAGCACCGCGCGATGGAATTGTTCGAAGAGCGGCACGGCGCCCAGTTGCTCCATCGTGAGTAGGCCCGAGCGCACGCCGTCGTCGATGTCGTGCGCGTTGTAGGCGATCTCATCGGCCAGGTTGCACAGCTGCGCTTCGAGGCTCGGTTGCGTGCGTTCGATGAACCGCCGGCCCACACCGCCGGGCTCCTGCGCTTCGAGCTTTTCGGCATTCGCACGCGAGCAATGCTTGAGGATGCCTTCGCGCGTTTCGAACGTGAGGTTGAGGCCGTCGTGCCGCGGATATCGCTCTTCGAGCTTGTCGACCACGCGCAGACTTTGCAGGTTGTGCTCGAACCCGCCGTGACCCTGCATGCAATCGTGAAGCGCATCCTGCCCTGCGTGTCCGAATGGCGTGTGGCCCAGGTCGTGCGCCAACGCGATGGCCTCGACGAGATCCTCATTCAAGTCAACCGACCGTGCGATCGACCGCGCAAGCTGCGCGACCTCCAGCGAATGCGTCAGGCGCGTGCGAAACAAATCGCCTTCGTGATTGAGGAAGACCTGCGTCTTGTACACAAGGCGGCGGAAGGCCGTCGAATGCACGATGCGGTCGCGATCGCGCTGGAACTCCGTGCGCGTGGGCGCGGGTGCTTCGGGCCAGCGCCGCCCGCGCGACTGCGCGGGGTCGCAGGCGTAGCGCGCCAGGCCCATCGTCAGTTGGCGCTGCAGGCTTCGACCACTTCGCGCACCATCGAATCGGGCGCACCGCGCATCGCCGCGCTGCCCGGTTTGTCGATAACGACGAAGCGCATCTCTCCCGCCTCCGCTTTCTTGTCCACGCTCATCAACTCGAGAAATCGGTCGGTGCCGAGGCTCGGCGCAAGCACCGGCAACTTTGCACGCTCGAGCAATCGCTGCAACCGCACGACGAATGCTTCATCCACCATGCCCAGCCGCTGCGACAGCCGCGAAGCCATCACCATCCCGCAGGCAACCGCTTCGCCGTGCAGCCACTCGCCGTAGCCCAGGCCCGATTCGATCGCGTGCCCGAACGTGTGGCCGAAATTCAGGATGGCGCGCAGGCCCGCTTCGCGCTCGTCCTCGCCGACGACCCACGCCTTGATTTCGCAGCTGCGCCGCACCGCATGCGCGAGCAGCTTCGCATCGCGTGCCATGAGGCCGTCGATGTTCGATTCGATCCAGTCGAGAAAATCCATGTCGGCGATCGGGCCGTACTTGATCACTTCTGCCAGGCCCGCGCTGAACTCGCGCGGCGGCAGCGTCGAGAGCGTGTCGAGATCGCACACGACGAGGCGCGGCTGGTAGAACGCGCCGATCATGTTCTTGCCGAGCGGATGGTTGATCGCCGTCTTGCCGCCGACGGACGAATCGACCTGCGCAAGAAGAGTGGTCGGCACTTGCACGAAGGGCACGCCGCGCATGTAGCTTGCTGCCGCGAAACCCGCCATGTCGCCGACGACGCCGCCGCCGAGCGCGTAGAGCACGGTCTTGCGATCGCATGCGCGGGCCAGCAACTCGTCGAAGATGAGATTGAGCGTCTGCCAGGTCTTGTGCGCTTCGCCGTCGGGCAGCGCAACGATTTGCACTTGCTTGTGGCACGTGGCGATCGCTTTTGCGAGACGCTGCGCATAGAGCGGCTGTACCGTCGTGTTCGTCACGATGAGCGCTTGCGCCGACGAAGGCGCGTCGCTCCATGTGTCGGCGGCATCGAGCAGGCCCGCGCCGATGAGAATTCGATAACTGCGCTCGCCCAGGTCGATCGCAACCTGTTCGGCTGAAGGTGCAAGAGACATGCCCGAAGTTTACGCGCCGGGTGGAACGAGGCCCGCAAGCTCCAGCTGCATGAGGATCATGTTCACGAGCATGGGAACCGACGGGCGTGCCGACTCGATCACGAAGTGCGCCGTCTCGCGGTAGAGCGGGTCGCGTTGGTCGTAAAGCTCGCGCAGCTTCGCCAGCGGGTCATCCACTTGCAGCAGCGGCCGCTTGCCGTCGTGCCGCACACGGCGAAAAATATCTTCGGGCGAGCTGCGCAGGTACACCACGTGGCCCGACGCATGCAGCCGCTCGCGATTCGATTGGCGCAGGACGCTGCCGCCGCCCGTGGCGATCACGCCGTCATGTGTGCACAGCTCGGCGATCACGGATTCCTCGACGTCGCGAAAAGCTTCCTCGCCCTCACGGAGGAAGTAATCGCGGATCGAGCAGCCCACTCGCTGCTCGATCGCGTTGTCGGAATCGGCGAGGGGCAGCGAAAGCCGCCGGGCGAGATGTCGCCCGACGGTGGACTTACCCGAACCGGGCAGGCCGACGAGGATCAGCCGCACGCAGCCCCATCAATTCGGGCTGACGCACGAACCGGTTCCGTACGGCGGCGTGCGGAACGAACCGTTGGCCTCGTCACCTGTCACAAAGTCCGTGACGAACAATCGCTCTGCGCTGCCCTGCGAGCCGGCGACAGATGTCGATGCACGCACGCGGTAGGCCAGCCAAGTGGCAAAGCGCTGTGAGTACTCGATCTGGATCAGGATCAGCCCGCTGCTGTTCGTGACGTGCGGTGCGGCATCGACATACGACAGGACGATGTCCGAGCGGCGGGGCTCGAGGGTTGCCTGCCCGAAGGTATCGACGCTTCCGTTGATGTTCTCATTCGTCCACGCCGGATTGATCGGGTCGGGTGTCGTGAAAGGATCGACGATGCCGTTGCGGTTCACATCTTCGTTGCGACACCAGACACGCTGTTTCGCAGTCGTGGGATCGGTGCTGTACGTCGGATAGAAGCCGGTCAAACTCGAGGGGACGACCGTCAGGCCCGAGAACGTCGAGACTGGCAGGCCCGTCGCCGAATCGATGTACTCATATGAGCCCGCGCCTCCCACATAGAGGAAGTCGCCCTTGCCATAGTGCGTGAGGTCAAGGCTGATATCGACCGGAGCGCCGGCGACGGCCAGTCCGGCCGCATCGACCACGGAGACGGTGAATTGCTTGATGTAAGTGCCGGTCCCCGTGGCCAGCTTGTTGTCGTCGCCGATCGAAATTGCAAGAGCCTGCTGCGCGATGGTCAGCTTGACCAAGACCGAGTTGACGCACTGCGAGGAATTCTGGAACTCATCGGCCTGGTAGCACGCGCGGATCGATACGCCGTCGGTGGGGCTGACCGTCGTGCCCGGGATGAAGTTGGCCGTGGCGATCCCCGATGCGCTCGTGTAGACCGTCGAGGTGCCCGTGCTGATCGTCGAATCGAACGAGCCGAGCCCCGTGCTGATGATGTCGAAACGAACACGCACGTTCTGCACGGGCTGGTTGGCCGTGTCGATCATGAGGAACTTCAGCTGCGAGACATTCGTTGCCGAGCCCGCGACGTTGGGCGCAATCACGTTGGGCTGGGAGCTCAACGATGGCGTCACGCCAACGGGAATCACCGCTACGGGAATCGAAATGCTGGAGCCGACCTGTAAGGTCATCGACGAAGTGACGCCGCTGCCGGACGACGAGATGTTGTAGCTGCCGGTTGTTCCCGGTGACTTGAAGGGAATACTGACGCTGCCATTGCTGTCGGTC
>Ga0265314_10002852_pt1 | contig 17200 bp, 9 predicted proteins | sample 4126metaG_FD_203106 | JGI IMG/M metagenome (GOLD analysis project Ga0265314, IMG submission 203106) | Rhizosphere microbial communities from Carex aquatilis grown in University of Washington, Seatle, WA, United States - 4-1-26 metaG | ecosystem: Host-associated > Plants > Roots > Rhizosphere >... | reverse complement strand
AAACTGTCGTTTCAACTTCAACCGGTGTTTTTTTCAGCAGATAGGGCTTGTAGAGGTATTTGCGCACAGTCGCCAGGGCTAGCGGTCTTAGTATCTTGGGCCCGGAGAGAGTTTGGGCGTGGCTTACCTTGCCGTTCTTATCGATGGTGATTGCGATGACCACCTTTCCCCCAATCCTTAATCCGTCCTGGTCCTTCTGGCAGGCAGGCTCCTCTTTGTGGATCAGAAGTGTCTCCGCAAACTTCGGATCGAGCTGTATCACATAGGGGATCTGCTGTTGCGTGGAAGGACTTTCCTTTGTCGTCGAGGGCGGACTCTGCGCATGGCTTTGTGCCTGAGCTGATACAAGAATTGCTGCGGAGAAAAGAAAGAACTTCAAATTTCCCATGGCGAATCGCTTACTCCGAACTAGCTGCGCCCGCTGACTCGCTGACTCGCTTTATGCCTAATGCCTGTACGATTCGGGGTCGATCTCTACGTCGGGCGGCGGGAACAGGAGCGTGTGGGTCCTGGGGTCGTACTCCAGATTGAGCGCGCCGCTCTTGCGGCCGTTGATTAGAATCGCGGCCAATAAGGCGTTGCCGTAGACGCGCGCCGCAACAATTTTGTGCGACTTGATGGTGCCGTAGTCGTTGTTATGACTGTCGGGGGACCAATCTTTCTGGAATTTGTCGAAGGTATAGAACTTGAGTTGGCCGGGGTGCTGCTGCCAGTTGGGATCGTGGAGCCAGACTCCGTAGGCCTTTTGAAGATTGTTTTGCTCGACGTCGTCGAGGAAGTGGTTGATGGCACTGCGGCCGGCGAGGTGGGTGTACCAGTTCCAGGGCCAGTCGATGGGGCGGCCCGAGACAAGCCAGAAAACGATCAAGAGCGCGAAGATGGCGCCAGCCGCGCCGTAAAGCATGGTGCTGCGGCGGCGGTCGCGGGCTTCGTCAAACTGCGGTGCGTCGAGAAGAGTCATGGTGGCTTCCGAAAGACAGGGACTAGGGACTAGGGACTAGGCACTAGGACGGACTCTGGCCGCGTACGATCCCAGCGCCTTGTCGTAATGGGTTCCTTGCGGTTCCCTTAATCATTAGACACCATGGGGACGAGGGTAGTTCCCGCTCCGGTTTCCTTATTTCCCTAGTGCCTATTGCCTAGTCCCTATTGCCTTGTTCACTGCCGTTCACGCCTCGTAGCTATAAGTGTTGCGGGTTTTGTCGGCGTGGCGCTCGAGGCCCAACTCGATGAGCCTTGTGATCAGGTCTTTGTAGGTTACGCCGGTTGCTTCCCACAGCTTGGGGTACATGCTGATGCTGGTGAAGCCGGGCAGCGTGTTGACCTCGTTGATGTAGATGCGTTGCTTGCCGTCTGGCTCCATGAGGAAGTCGACGCGGGCCAGGCCCGAGAGGTCGCAGGCCTTGAAGGCTTCGACGGCCATCTCGCGGATTTCTTTCGATTCGGCGCGGCTTATTTTGGCGGGAATGACTGGCACCGAACCCTCTGACAGGTACTTGGCCTCGTAGTCGTAGAACTCTTTGCCTGGAATGATCTCGCCAACGACGCTGGCCTGGGGCGAGTCGTTGCCGAGGACTGCGACTTCAAACTCGCGGGCGCGGGCATTTTTGCCACCCACTCCGGCTTCGATAACGATCTTGCGGTCAAATTTGGCTGCGAGGGTGAGCGCGGGGCCGAGTTCCTTGCGGTCGTGCGCCTTGCTGATTCCTACCGAGGAGCCGAGGTTCGCGGGCTTGACAAAGGCCGGATATTTTAGCGCTGCCTCAATGCGCGCGACGACTTTGCGCGGGGATTTTTCCCATTCGGCGCGCAGCAGGGTTACGTGCTTCACGATGGGCAGGCCGGCCTGGGCAAAGAGCCGCTTCATTACGTCCTTGTCCATTCCGGCTGAAGAGCCCAGCACGCCGGAGCCGACATACGCGATGCCGGCTAATTCGAAGAGGCCCTGAATGGTTCCATCTTCGCCGAAGGTGCCGTGCAGGACCGGAAAGACCACGTCGAGGGCGGACTGGCCGTCCAGGCTCTCCTTTTGGATGAATCCGGTAGCAGAACCGGGCTCGGGTGCCATCAGCGTTGGAATGCCTTCCTGGAGCAGCTTGGCGCCGGGGGTGGTTTCAGGATCGCCGGCGCGGAAATGGCGCGGAGCGGCACTGTTGCCGGCTTCGAGCAGTCCCTTGGCATCGGCGGCGGCCAGCCAACGGCCTTCTTTGGTGATGCCGATGGGGGTGACGTCGAACTTGCTGCGATCGATGGCCTTGAGGATTGAGGCGGCGGACAGCAGCGAGACTTCGTGCTCGCCGCTGCGCCCGCCGAAGAGAATGCCTACGCGGAGTTTCTTTCCCATGCTTCTATTTCACCACTTGCAACCGCATTTTCACGAAGCAGGCATCGACATAGGCAACGGTTCACGTTAATCTGTACGGAATTTAGAGAAGGGAAGGAGAGGACGATGAGTCATCCGGTGGTTCACTTTGAGATTGGCTGCAAAGACAAGGAGGCTACGAGCGCGTTTTACTCGGCCGCGTTTGGTTGGAAGATTGATGCGGGACCGATGGGCATGATTGACACGGGATCGGCGGACGGCATTCCGGGGCATGTTGCCGCGCTGGGCCATGAACCGCACCAGTTCACGCATTTTTATGTGCAGACCGATGATGTAGCCGAGTCGCTCAAGCAGGTTGAGCAGTTGGGGGGCAAGACCATTGTGCCGCCGGTCGCGATTCCCAGCGGAATATTCGCATGGTTTGCCGACCCCGAAGGGAATGTTGTGGGGTTGTGGAAGCCTGCGTAGGGGCATCGCTCCCCACCCTAGGCGCAAGGACAAAGGCGCGCCGAGGATGGGGCACCCGATTGAACAGATAGGGCACGCGGCAATCGCCGATGACCGGGCAATGTTACCCTCGATATCAACTGCAGCCAGAGACACGTAGGATTCATGCGAGCCACGCTCCAGTGATCCGTGTGGACTTTGGTAAGCCAGGGAGGGGCCAGCGTGGCATCGGAGATATCTTCACAGACCGCAAAAACACTCGACGTGTCGCAACAATTCTCAATGGGCCGGCTGCTGCTGGTCAGCGTTGCAGGACTTTATCTTGAGATCGTGCTGATTCGCTGGCTCGGCACCGAAGTGAAGATCTTCGCCTTTTTTCAAAACCTGTCGCTGATGGTTTGTTTTCTGGGATTCGGTGTGGGCTGCTTCAGCGCCAAGAAGCGGGGCAGCTTGTTGCCTTGCCTGGCAGCCACCACCATATTAGTCGCCGCGGTCAATCTGCCGTTCCAGGCCTGGCAAACATTCCTGCAATCTCTGTCGTCGATTCTTTCATCCACGCGCGATGCGGCGCTTTGGGGAACCATCCAATTCAAGCCGGCAGACTATTACGGTCTTCTCTTCACATCGCTGATGATTGTTACCGCTTTCCTGATGCTGGTTGCTCTCGCAATGATCCCGCTTGGGCGGTGGGTGGGGTATTACCTTGAGACTGCGCCTAAAACTGTGGCTGCCTATTCGGTGAATCTGCTGGGCAGCCTGATGGGGATCTGGCTGCTCGCAATACTCGCTTATTTCTGGCTCTCGCCCTCGTACTGGTTTGTCGTCGCGTTCATTCTGATTCTTTTTTGCCGGCCAGTTCGCTGGCGCGACGGTTTGATTGCCGCAGCGCTGCTGGCGGTGATTCTGCTGGCACTTCGGTCCCCGAATGGCAAGGCGATCTACTGGTCTCCCTATCAAAAACTATCGGTGATAGGCGTCGGCGACCAGCAATACTGGGTCGATGTAAACAACGAGAGCTACATGACGATTGCCAATGTGACGCCGGAGTACATGGCAAAGAATCCGCAACTCGCGGGTATCTATCAGGACAGCTCGTATGACAGCCCATTCCGATTCGCGACGAGTACGAATCGTGTGCTGGTGGTTGGCTCGGGAGCCGGGAACGACGTCGCGGCTGCGCTGCGCCACGGGGCCGGAAGAGTGGACGCGGTAGAAATCGATCCATTGATTTCCACTCTGGGGAAGCGGCTCCATCCGGAGCACCCTTACGAGTCTGAAAAGGTTCACCTGATCACTAACGACGCCAGAAACTACATGCGTCAGTGCCAGGACAAGTACGATGTCATCATTTTCGGGCTGCTTGACTCACACACTGAGTTTTCCGGCTACAGCAACATGCGCGTGGATAACTATGTGTACACTGAGCAGTCATTTCGCGACGCGAGGAAGCTGCTGAATCCCGGGGGAATCCTGGTGTTGAAGTTTGAAGTGAGGCCGCCGTGGACGTGGATCGGGCAGCGGTTTTACGCGATGCTGGGCGACATATTCTCGCATCCGCCGTTGACCTATTATTCAACAGAGATTGGCGTTCTGGCCCACGCAACGGTCTTCATTGAGTCGGATTCGCCGGAATTCTGGAACAAAAGTCTTGGTCCACAGGAATCGACATTTCTGAGCGCTCATCCGCCCGCGTTTCTGCTTTCAACCGAGAAGGCTCCGCCGCCAACCACGGATGACTGGCCTTATGTTTACCACCAGTCGCATTCAATACCGCGCGCGTATTTTTCGGTATCGGCCATCATCCTGGCACTCACGCTTTATTTGGTGGGTCCATTCTTCAAGCCGAAAGAAAGCAGTACCTGGCAGTTCTTTCTGCTGGGGGGGGGATTCCTGCTGATGGAGACTCAATTGATAAGCCGGTTGGCTTTGTATTTCGGCACAACCTGGCTGGTGAACTGCATCGCGTTGACCGGTGTGCTTTCGGTTCTGCTTTTGTCGAATGTTTACGTGGAGCGCAGGCGGCCTGCGAATCTCGGCGTCTACTACATCTTGTTGTGCGTCACGCTGGTGATCAATTACGCAATTCCCTGGACGAAGGTGCACGGTTCGGGAACAGTAGTTGGTGTGATCATCTGCTTTGCCTATTGCGTGCCTTTCTTCTTTGCAGGAGTGGTTTTTACGGAAAGTTTCCGGCGCTTTGCGGGACGGAGCGGCGCGTTCGGCGCGAATATGCTGGGCGCGGTCGCCGGAGGATTGACGCAGAATCTTTCGTTCATTTTCGGAATGAAAGCATTGTTGCTGATCGCGGCGATTGTTTACCTGGCTGCCGGGCTGGTGTTTCGGCTGAAGCCAAAGCTTGTGGCGGCTTGAGGCGGCGAGTCGGCAAGTCAGCAAGTTAGCGAGGCGGTCTCCCACCCTTGGCGCAAAAAGCGCGCCAAGGATGGGGCATCCAGATTCACCGCTAGAGGATTTTCTTGCCGAATGCTGAGCAGGCTAGTTCTACTGCCAGGTCTGCGGTGCGGTTGTGCTCATCGATTACTGGATTCACTTCGACCATCTCAAAGCTGAGCAAGCGACCGTGGTCGGCCAGGATCTCCATGGCCAGGTGGGCTTCGCGATAGGTTGCTCCGCCGCGAACAGGGGTGCCCACGCCGGGCGCGTCTTCGGGGTCGATCCAGTCCAAATCCAAAGACACATGGTAACCGGCGGTGCCGCGGCCGGCAGTTTCGATGGCCTCTTCCATTACCGCTCTCATGCCGCGCTCGTCAATGTCGCGCATGGTGTATACCGCGGTGATGCCGGCGCGACGGATGTTGGCACGCTCAGCCGCATCCACATCGCGAATGCCAACCAGGACGGCATTTTCAGGCGCAATCTTGGGCGAGTAGCCGTAGATGTTCGAGAGCGGTTCAAGACCGAGGCCGAGCAGTGCGGCCAACGGCATGCCGTGCACGTTGCCGCTGGGCGAGGTGTCGGGGGTGTTGATGTCGGAGTGGGCATCGATCCAGATGACGCCGATCTTCTGGTCGCGGCGGCGATAGAAATGGGAAACGCCGGAGACTGAACCGACGGCCAGAGAGTGGTCGCCGCCTAGGACCAGCGGAGTTTTGCCTTCTTCGAGCGAGGTCAGCACGGCTTCGGCGGTGCGGGTGCAGGTTTCGGCAATTTCGGCCAGGTAGCGGGCATTGCTGCTGCCATAGGCACGTGTCTCGGCCACTTCAACGCGAATGTTGCCGGCGTCGGTGACGCGATGGCCGAGAGCCTCAAGGCGGGCTTCAAGGCCGGCAACGCGCATGGCTGACGGTCCCATGTCGACACCGCGGCGGCTGGCGCCCATATCGAGGGGCACGCCGATAATTCGAATGCTGCGCGTGGGCATGGACTGTGCGCCGGGCGTGTGCATGGCCTTATGCGGATCGGGCGGCGACGATTCGTTATCGATAAACATGCGGCTGTCTCCTGCCCCCGAACGCCAGAGTGAGCGGTGGAGGGCGATCCGGTGAATTGTACACAAATTAGTCCATGGGAAGCACTTAGGTAACGAGGACAGGCAGGCACATCTCGCAGAATCTGCTATTACGGGCTTTCGGTGTAGGAGTAGGATGAATGCGAATAATTTTTCCAGCCGGGCGCAGGGTGGAGTTTGCTCTGGCGCTCTTGGGCGACCATGGAACGCAGGAATTGCGTGTCCCGGCAGGGCGTTTGGACGACAGCAGGACTTTAAGCATAGCGGCCGTTCCTGGTTGGTCTGGTCGAGTTGGCCTGGTTGAAGAACGCGCGGCTGCTTGCCGTGCGCGGATTCTCCTGATGTGGGGATTAAAGGGGCAAATTGAAAATTGCGCACCCATCCGTAACTGCCATTCTTCGGCGATTAATTCTGGCGATCGCTCTAGCCGCTCCCGGTGTGCAATCAGCATTGGCGGCCCCAGTTCCGCTCGACTCGCTTGCCGCCATCCATCTGCTTACAAACGACCAGGCTTCAAGGCGGCTTCCGGTGGACTTCGAAGCGACCGTTACCTATTACCGCAACTACGAAGGCACGATGTTTGTGCAGGACGGCGATAACGCGATCTACGTACAGCCCACTTCAGAGATGACGCTCCAGCCAGGTGACCGGATTCGCATTCGCGGCACGACGCACGAGAGCTTCAGACCGTTCATCAACGCCAGCTCAATTGCCGTTCTGCGCCACGATCCGCCTTTATCCTCTGTTCCGGCAACCTTTGATGGGCTGGTCCACTCGCAATTTGACTGCCGGCTGGTAAGCATCCGCGGGCGCGTGGCCGCCGCCGATATCGTCATGAGTTCAGATCGGCCCAGCATCGCCATCATGTTGTTCGCAGACGGCGGCAGCAACATCGAAGTCCAGGTGGAGGGCAACAACCCGGAAGCGCTGCCCGGCCTGATCGACGCCGAGGTAGAGGTCTCCGGCGCGGCCTCAGGCAAATTCGACGGCAAGATGCAGATGACGGGAATCATATTGCATGCGCAATCGCTGGACCAGGTGAAGGTGCTCAACGCCGCAAGCACGACTCCGTGGACGCTTCCCGTGACGCCGATGGGTGAAATCTTCAATGGCTACGGGCAGTCCGGTTCTTCCCAGCGTCTGCGCGTCCAGGGCACCGTTACCTACTACATGCCGGGCTCGGCAGCGGTACTCCAGAACGGCAAGCGCAGTATCTGGATCAACACGCGCTCGCGCACCGGCCTGCGCACCGGTGACTGGGTCGATGCGACAGGGTTCGCCGACGTGCACGATGGATTCCTGAAGTTGGCCTACGGCGAAATCCGAGATAGTCATCGGGTTGCGCCGGTAACGCCGATCAAGGTCACATGGCAGGATCTGACCCAGAGCCACAACGTGTTCGACCTGGTCTCGACCGAAGCCGTTGTGGTTGCGAAAGTTCGGGAAGCTGCCCAGGACGAGTACGTGCTTCGCGGTCAGGACCACCTGTTCTCTGCCATCTACAGGCATCCCACTCCAGACCCTTTGAACACCGAACAGCCGCCACCCATGAAGGACATTCCTCTCGGTTCCATGGTCCGCGTTACAGGTGTCTGCATTCTGGAGGATTCGAATCCATTCAATGTGAATGTTCCCTTCGACATCCTGATGCGCACGGATGACGATCTGGCGGTGGTTGCCGATGCTCCGTGGTTCGACGTGCGGCACCTGACCATGATCGTGGTGGTGTTGCTGGTGATCATCTTTGTCATCGGCATCAGGGTGATGTGGACCGAACGGCTGGCGCGGCGCTACAACGCGCACCTGGCGTATCTCGAGCGGCGGCGCGGCAGGATTCTGGAGGACATCAATAACTCAAAGCCGCTGGCCGAAGTGCTGGAGCGAATCACCGAGCTGGTGTCGGCGCGTTTGAGCGGCGCGCCGTGCTGGTGCAAGGTGGCCGATGGGGCCATGCTGGGTAGCTGCCCGGGCGACGAGTACGCGTCAAAAATGCGCGTGGTGGAGCACGAGATTCCGGGGCGCTCAAGCGGCACGCTGGGTCTGATGTATGCCGCGTTCAATAAGAGCAGCCGACCGGGCAGCGACGAAAGTGAGGCGCTGAAACAGGCCGCCGGCCTGGCGACTCTGGCCATTGAAACCTCGCGGCTGTACAGCGACCTGGTGCATCGCTCAGAGTTTGATCTGCTGACCGACATCCACAACCGTTTTTCGCTGGAAAAGCATCTGGAGAGCGTGATTGAGTCTGCTCGCCAATCGGCAGCTATTTTCGGAGTGCTGTACGTGGACCTGAACGACTTCAAGCTGGTGAACGACAATTACGGACACCACATCGGTGACCTTTATCTGCAGGAGGTTGCGCTGCGCATGAAGCGCCAGTTGCGCCCCGGCGACGTGCTGGCGCGACTAGGCGGCGACGAGTTTGCGGTGGTGGTGTTGCGGATTCACTCGCGCGCCGACGCTGCGGTAATATGCGATCGGCTGCATCGGAGCTTCGATCTGCCGTTCTGCTGCGAGGGCAAGACGATCACCGGTTCGGCGAGTATCGGAGTCGCGATGTATCCCGACGATGGCGCTACCAGAGAGGGCCTGCTGAGCACAGCCGACTCAGCCATGTACGCGGCCAAGCAGAACAAGCCGCTCAATGGGGCAGCTTCGGCAAGGCGGTAAGCCGGGGTTGGCGAGTTAACGAGTCGGCGCGGGAAGGCGCCGCGCTTTGCACTGCTGAGAGCGGTTCCAGGATAGATGCACCGTTTTTGGCTTTTGACCAGGGTCGTCCCTTCTTGGGGTCGGGACGACTTGAGAGTATCGGCTCCGAGGTAAAGCGATCCTGGAGCCGCTGTAGCACCGCCCATCCCTTCATCTTTCAACTCATTCTGCCGATATGACCTGCGTGCGCTCATGCTCGCGGGTACAGTATTGACTGGCCCCGAGGCATCGGGTGCCTGGATTTCGCAGGTTCACAGGAGATGCGTGGAGATGGTCACACGCCTCCGTTGCGAAAAGATTGTGGGGATCCCGTCGATGCCGTTGGGAAAGTCGATCTCGATTGTTGCAATGGCGGCGGCGTGCTGCGTTGCCACCATGGCGCAGGCGCCGTTGACGCTGACGACGATCCACGCCGTCCGTTCCCTCAGTAAAGCCGAGGCGGCGAACAAATTGCCGGTTGCGATTGAAGCTACGGTGACCTACTTCCGCGGTTATGAGTCGACGCTGTTTGTTGAAGACAAGGGCGAGGCGATCTATGTGGGAGGCGCGAACAACATCGCTCTCGAACCTGGCGACCGTATTCTTGTGAAGGGAACCACCTACGCCGATTTCAGCCCCGACGTAGCGGCCAACGAGATCACGGTGCTTCATCACGGCGCCCTGCCGCCGGCGGTGCCGGCCACCTTCACCGAGATGATCCAGGGCCGGCGCGACTGCATGTATGTATCGGTGCGCGGAGTGGTGCGTTCGGCAACCATGAGCCTGAGCTCGGGGCGGCACGTATCCCAGATTGAATTGGGCACTGAAAGCGGATACGTCAACATCACCATGGACAATGACGATGCGGCGTGGTTGAAGGGCTGGCTCGACTCAGAGGTGGAGGTGACCGGCGTAGCTTCTGGCCGCTTCGACGGCAAGATGCAGCAAACGGGCGCAATGCTGCATGTATCCTCATCGAGAAACGTCACGGTGCTTCACCCTGCCGGGCGCGACCCCTGGTCGATTCCGGCGACCCCCATGGACAGAGTCCTGCAGACGTTCAAATTCGTCGACCAGTCGGGAAGAGTCCGGGTAGAGGGGGTACTCACCTACTACCATCCCTCGCAGATGGCGGTGCTCGAGAATGGCGGCCGCAGCATTCGCGTGCTGACTCCGCAACTAGAGCCGCTGGCGGTCGGCGATCACGCCGAGGCCATCGGGATTCCCTTCGTCGACAATGGATTTCTGACGCTGAAGCTGGGCGCAATCAGGACTCTTGGACGAGCGCCGCCCGTGATTCCGGCGCCGGTGACATGGGACGAACTGGCGGCCAGCAAACATGCTTTCGACCTGGTTTTGGTTGAAGGAACGCTGGTATCGCAGGTGCGCGAGCAGGCGCAGGACGTGTATGTCATTTCATCGAACCGGAAACTGTTCAGCGCCACAGTCCGGCATCCGTTTGTGTACGAGTGGCCTACGGTCAAACAGCCGCCGCCCATGCCCGCCATCGCCGCGGGCAGCCTGGTGAAGGTAACCGGCGTGGCCATCCTCGACGACGGCAACCCGTTCAATGGCTCCGAGGGATTTGGCGTACTGATGCGAACCGCCGGGGACGTAACGGTGGTAGCCAAACCCTCATGGCTGAACGTGCGCAATCTGATGAAGATTGTCACACTGCTGTTGGCTGCAATTGTGGTGGTGGGCGCGTGGGGATGGATGCTGCAGCGCAAGATTCACCGCCAGACCCGCTCGATCGCCACCCGCATTGAGTGCGAGGCGAATGTGGAACGGCGGCGAAGCCGGATTCTTGAGGATATAAACAACGGCGAGCCGATTGCGGCGGTCCTTGCCGGGATCACCGACCTGGTTTCATTTCAATTGGACGGAGCGCCGTGTAGCTGTGAGCTTGCCGACGGAACCCGCTACGGCGCATGGGAGGGTGACAAGCGCCGCCAGAAGGGGATTCGGCATGAGATCCCTTCGCGGGGCGGTCCGCCTCACGGACACATCCTGGCCGGCACCGATCCGCATACGACGCCGTGGGAGAGCGTTTCCGCAGGGCTGACGATGGGCGCCGGCCTGGCCGCGCTGGCCATCGAGTCCAGCCGCCTTTATTCGGACCTCGTTTACCGTTCGGAGTTCGATCTGCTGACCGACGTCCGCAATCGCTTTTCGTTTGAAAAGAAGCTGGATGCGCTGCTGGCAGAGGCAAGCGAACACAACCAGATCTTCGGGCTGGTGTTCGTCGATTTGGACCATTTCAAGCGAGTGAATGACCATTTCGGCCATCAGGCAGGAGACCAGTATTTGCAGGCCGTGGCCGCCCGCATGAAAGGGCAATTGCGTTCCTGCGACACGCTGGCCCGGCTGGGCGGGGACGAGTTCGCCGCGCTGGTTCGCGATGTGAGCAGCCGCGCCGGCATGGAGGAGGTCGCGATGCGGATGAAACACTGCTTCGACGATCCATTCTCGGCGGCCGGCAACACCATCAAGGGATCGGCGAGTATTGGCATCGCGATCTACCCTGAAGACGGCTTTACCAGAGACAGGCTGTTGAATACTGCCGACGCGGCGATGTACGTAAGTAAGCAGATGCGCTCGGAACGCGGCCACGAGGCCGCGGAGATACTGCGCAAAGGCTGAGCCCGGACTTGTTCTACCCCGGTCACTAATTCCCATTGCAACTCTGCCGATATATAGAGTGGGCATACCTATGTCTATCAAGCGGATGATGTTCGGTTTGGCGCTTCTCTGGGCATCGAGCGCCTTTGCGCAGCAAGTACCGGTCGAAAGGCTTACTACACTTGCCGACATAAGGAACATCAGCAATGCCGAAGCGCAACGGCACAACTCTGTGTCCTTTAAGGCGACAGTCACCTACTTCAGGCGTTATCAAAAAGTTTTGTTCGTTCAGGACGGCGACGCCGCGATCTTTGTAGCGTCGAACACCGACTTCGATCTGATCCCTGGCGACCGGGTACTGATCCACGGAGAAATGCGGCCGAGTTTTCGACCCTACGTGGTAAGCAGCGAAGTAAAGTTTCTGGGTCACGGCCAGGCGCCGGCGGCCTATCACCCGACCTTTGAGCAGATGATTCGCGCTGATACCGATTGCCGGCTGGTGACAGTGCGGGCCACAGTTCGCTCGGCAGACCTGGCCCCGGACCCGAATTATCTGGCGGTAGTAACCACGATGCGGCTGCTGGTTGACGGAAACGCCGTTCAAGCCAGCCTGGACAACGACAATCAGAATGCCATGAATGGGTTGCTCGACGCGCAAGTGGAGATTACCGGAGTTGTGTCAGGAGATTTCGATAACAAAATGCAGCAGACCGGGGTGCTTATGCACGTTCAGTCGATCAATGATATGAAGGTGCTTAAGCGGTCAACAATCGATCCGTGGTCCATCTCTGTAACGCCGATGGATCGAATCATTATCGGTCGAAGAGTGTTCGATACGACTGAGCGGATGCGGGTTCACGGCACAGTTACTTATTACGAGGCGAACCAGTCGATGGTTTTGCAGGACGGCCCGCGCAGCCTGCGGGTAAAGACGGAAACCGCATCGGATGTGCAGGTGGGCGACCTGGCGGATGTGATCGGATTTCCTGATATTCAGAATGGTTTTCTGACTCTCACCCAGAGTGCAATTCACGACGACATGGTGAAAGCGCCTATCTCTCCGGTGCTATACCACTGGAGGGACCTCTCGGTAGGCGGCAACGAAGGCCAAAGCCATATTTTCGACCTGGTTTCGATCGAGGGACAGGTTGTAACCGAAGTGCGCCAGGCCACGCAGGACGAATACGTGCTGCAGGGCGACGGCCATCTTTTCTCCGCTATCCTGCGGCATCCGGGCTCCGCCAGCCGAATTCCGCTCGCGCCCATGGAGTGGATTCCTGTGGGATCGCGGATCCGCGTTACCGGCATTTGCATGTTGACCGATGCCAATCCTTTTAATGGCGAGGTGCCCTTCAATATCGTGATGCGCACGATTGACGACGTAAAGGTTCTTACCCGGCCTCCGTGGCTGAATGTAACCCACCTTCTCTACCTGGTTGCCTTGCTGTTGATTGCGGTGGTGGTTGTAGGGGCGCGTGGGTGGTATATGGAACGCAGAACCCGGCGCCGGACCAGCGCGCTGGCGCACATCGAGCAACGCCGCGGCCGCATTCTGGAGAACATGAATAACTCGCGCCCACTGGCCGAGATTTTGGAACAGATAACGGCGCTGATTTCATTCAAATTGCAGGGGTTGTCTTGCTGGTGCGAGTTGGCGGACGGCGTCACAGCCGGAAACCGTCCAACCAATGTGCTCGATGCCGCATGGAAAGTAAGTAAGCTCGCCATTCCGTCGAATTCAAGCGCTCCATTTGGTTACCTATTTGCTGCGCATTTGGGGCACACACCCGCCGCAAAAGAAGTCGAAGCGACGATGGCGTCATCGGTAGGGCTGACTTCGCTCGCGATCGAGACCTCGCGCCTGCACTCGGACCTGGTGCACCGCTCGGAATTCGACCAACTGACCGACATCCAAAACCGCTTCAGCCTGGAGCGGCACCTCGACCTGCTGATTGACCAGGCGCGGAAGTCGGCTGGAATTTTCGGGTTGATCTATATTGACCTGGACGACTTCAAGCAGGTGAATGACCGCTATGGCCACCTTGCCGGCGACATCTATCTGCAGGACGCGGCTGCGCGCATGAAGCACCAACTCAGGCCTGGCGACACGCTGGCCCGGCTTGGAGGCGATGAATTTGCGGTGTTGGTTCCGGATGTGCGAAATCGCGCTACAGTGATGGACGTGGCGCTGCGGCTGGATGGCTGCTTTAAAGCTGCCTTCAGGCTTGGAGGGCCCTTGATTTCGGGTACTGCCAGCATTGGAATTGCGCTCTATCCCGAAGATGGCACAACCAAAGATGGATTGCTGAGTGCCGCTGACGCCGCGATGTACATGGCCAAAAAGGACCGCCGGCGAACCGTCGACCTACTTGAGGAATCTCAGCGGTCGCGCGCTTAAGACTGGCATTGGCATCGCGCCTTTGCTGCGGAGCGCTTCGACTTCGGTTGTGCCATATACCATGTTTTGGCGTAACTCCCACAAAAGACTCATACACTTAAGGTGCTGACACTAAAGAAACATGGAATCGCGACCGTTTCTTCCTTATTCTGTTGCAAGTGGGCTTTGAGAGACCGCCTACTGGCCGCTTCGAGTTGCATAGCCAGACACCGGCAAGCCCAGATTCCCATTAACTATCTGGGCCCAGTTGCGTGGACAATTCGGCATGATGCAAATGTGCAATCGGAACGAGATCAGCAGGCAGATCGCGCAAACCAACGGACGCTTAATCGCGTCCGGCCGAATCGCCGTTTTTGTTTGCCTGGCACTTTGCACCGCGGCAGCCAATGCCGCACCTGCCACCATTACCTCTCTCGCGGCCCTTCACAAACTCACAAATGAGCAGGCTGGCCAGGCGATTCCCGTTGTCATTGAAGCTACGGTGACCTATTACGCAAAAGGCAGCATCGATCTGTTTGTCGAAGACGGAGGCATGGCCGTCTACGTCCAGGTGCCCACCAATCTCGATCTTGTGCCGGGCGACCGGGTGCTGGTTCACGGCAACACGCGCAACAGTTTTCGCCCCGACATTGTGGCCGAAAGCGTTACCCGCATTGGCCATGGAGCGGTTCCGGCAGCGGTGCCCGCAAGCTACCGGCAACTGATCCGCGCCGACCTCGACAGCATGCGCGTAACCGTGAACGGCCAGGTAAGGAGCGCCAACCTGGTTACATACGGCAAGGTGGTGAATATCTACCTTGAACTGATGATGGACGGCGGCAATGTGGATGCGACCATTACCAGCGACGATGGTAGTTTGCTGAAGAAGCTTCTGGGCGCACAGGTTTCAGTCACCGGATCGGCCTCGGGGATATTCGACAGCAAGAACCAGATGACGGGAGTGGTGATCGAAGCGCCCTCAATCACTGACTTGAAGATATCGAAATCGGCTGCGAGCGACCCTGATTCGCTGCCCTTCACGCCGATGGATGAGATTCTTGAGCACTCTTTCGTGAATGACCAGACGGAGCGCGTGCGTGTGGAAGGCACAATTACCTACTACCTGCCGGGAACGGCGGTGGTGCTGCAAAACGGCGCGAAGAGCCTTTGGATCGAGACGAAAGAACAACAGCCGATGAGCATTGGCGACAAGGCGACGGCCTCGGGGTTCCCCGCAGTCCGCAATGGACTGCTGACTTTGACCAGCGCCAAGGTTGACGACAGCCGTGCGGGAGCGCCTGTTAAGCCGGAAGCGATTGGCTGGGGCCAACTGTCATCAGGTTCGAATGCCTTCGACCTGGTTTCGATTGAAGGCCAGGTGGTAAAGGAATCGCGGGAAGCCGCGCAGGACGAATACGTTCTGACCACGGGCGGCCATCTATTTTCGGTTTTGTCTCGTCATCCCGACCAGGATCTTGGCTTCAGTGTGCCGCCGATGAAAGAAGTTCCGGTGGGGTCTACGGTGCGCGTCACCGGCATTTCGTCGGTATCGTACGGCTCAGATCCTTTTGAGGGGCCAGTGGGCTTCGATGTTCTGCTGCGCTCTTACGACGATATTGCGGTGGTGGCTCAACCCACATGGCTGAATGTCAAGAACCTTACCACCATGGTTACCGTCTTGATTATCGTCGTCTTTGTATTCGGCATCAGGGTGGTGTGGACTGAGCGAACGGCGCGCCGCCAGAACGCTACGATAGCCTACATCGAGCGCCGCCGCGGCAAAATTCTGGAAGACATCAACAACTCCCAACCGCTGGGCGAGATTCTGGAAAACATCACGCAGCTTGTTTCCACGCGCCTGAGCGGCGCACCATGCTGGATTGAAGTGAAGGATGGAGCGCCCCTCGGGAACCATCTCTCCGGCGCGGTGCAAACAGGCTTTCGTGTGGCGGAACACGCAGTTGTGCGCCGCTCGGGCGCACACCTGGGGATCATTTATGCGGTATTCGACAAGAACAGTAAGCCCGGCGGCGACGAGACTGAAGCCCTGGCGCAGGCGGCAGGCCTGGCGACCCTGGCGATTGAAACCAACCACTTGTATGCCGATCTCGTGCACCGATCAGAGTTCGACCTGCTGACCGATGTTGAGAACCGCTTCTCGTTTGAACGGCACGTTGAGAATGCGGTTTTCGCTGCCCGCCAAACGGCCGGCGTCTTCGGGCTGCTGTATGTCGACTTGAACGACTTCAAGCAGGTGAACGATAATTTCGGCCATCGCACCGGCGACCTTTACCTGCAGCAGGTGTCTGGGCGCATGAAGCACCAGCTTCGTCCGGGCGACGTACTGGCGCGGCTCGGCGGAGACGAGTTTGCCGTGCTGATTCAGGATGTGCGCAATCGCACAACAGCCAAGGAAGTTGCCGAGCGGCTGGAACATTGCTTCGACGAGCTCTTTGAATGTGAAGGCGTGGTTGTGCGGGGCTCAGCGAGCATCGGTATCGCCATGTATCCGGCCGACGGCACCACCAAGGACAGCTTGCTGAGCGCAGCCGACGCTTCAATGTACGTTGTGAAGCAGACCCGGGCGAGCTGACTGCGGCAAGGCCTCGCGATAAAATTCTGTTATGCCCGCATCCGCAATCGCGCCTGAGGTACTGGCAAAATACGAGCCGGTCATCGGCCTTGAAGTCCACGTGCAACTGCTGACCGCTACCAAGGCCTTTTGCGGCTGCAATAACAAGTTCGGCTCCGATCCCAACACCAACGTCTGCCCGGTTTGTCTCGGCCTGCCCGGCGCGCTGCCCGTGCTTAACGCCCGCGCCGTTGAATTTGCTACTTCCGCCTCGCTCGCGCTCAATTGCACGGTCAATCAGCGCTCCATCTTTGCGCGCAAAAACTATTTCTATCCAGACCTGCCCAAGGGCTACCAGATATCGCAGTTCGACAAGCCAATTGCCGAGCATGGTTGGATTGAGATACCCACTGCCGATGGCCGGACGAAGAAAATCGGCATAACCCGGCTGCACATGGAAGAGGATGCCGGCAAGAGCCTTCACGATGGGTTTCCCGACTCGGCCACTCGCACTTATCTCGACCTCAATCGCTGCGGCACGCCACTGACGGAAATCGTCAGCGAGCCCGACATTCGCACTCCCGACGAGGCTTTTGAATATCTCACGCGGCTCAAGGAAATCTTGCTCTATACCGGCGTAAGCGACTGCAACATGGAAGAAGGTTCGCTGCGATGCGATGCCAACGTGAGCGTGCGTCTGAAAGGCGC
>Ga0265314_10002851_pt1 | contig 17200 bp, 11 predicted proteins | sample 4126metaG_FD_203106 | JGI IMG/M metagenome (GOLD analysis project Ga0265314, IMG submission 203106) | Rhizosphere microbial communities from Carex aquatilis grown in University of Washington, Seatle, WA, United States - 4-1-26 metaG | ecosystem: Host-associated > Plants > Roots > Rhizosphere >... | reverse complement strand
GGCCTATCCGGGCAACCCGGTCCTTCGGCCCAGGCACTACGCCTGGGCCAAGGGATTTGTGCATCGCCGTCGCGATACGATCAAGCAGCCGGCGCTGAACGAGGCACTGGACCCGACGGCAGCCAGAGCGTCGTCTCGCTCGAAGCCGCCGCGGCGAAGCTAAGTGCGCGGTGCAAACCGCCCGTGTGACGCGCGTGAATCGCCGGAGCACGCGCGAATGGAGAGGTGCTCGAGGACGACGCGAGGGAAGACACTTTCGCTGAAACGCACAATCGTGACGTTCGCCACCTTAGCCCCCAACTTCAAATATACCGGGCGCAGGTGTAGCACCAGGTGAAGTGACCGGGCCCGAGGGGCAGGGACTTGATGATCGGGTGGCCGGTCGCCCGCGCGTGCTCCGTGTTGTGAGCCTGCTGGGACTCGCAGCAGCCCACGTGCCCGCAGGCGGTGCAGACGCGCAGGTTGAAGTTCGACCCGCACTCCTGGCAGCGATCCCCGAATGGCTGGTGGACGGCGCCGTCGAAGTGCGGGCAGCTTTCGCCGGCGGTCGTGGCCCGCGATGTCGTGTCGACCATGGTTCCTGTTTAGCCGATCCCGTTGTCGGCGGCCAATCCTCTGACGAGCGACTCAACGATCGTGGAGTCAACCCGCGGGCCGCAGGCCCGTCGGGTTCAGCGCTCTTATGCCGCCCCATCCCTTGGGGGGTCGTCGAGCCTCTTGAACATGACGAGGAAGTCGATGCCGTCCTTGCGCATCTGTTGAACGGTACTCCGCGCCAGCCGAGCAGCAACTGGACGGCCCGCACGTCGGCGCCGGTCTCGAGCAGGTGCGTCGCGAAACTGTGCCGCAACGTGTGCTCGCGCGTAAGGTGCGGGTCAGGTTGCTTCTGACGTCCCGGGAAGAGCCGAGGACCGCTTGGCCGGAACGCACGCCAGTAATGCCCGCAGCGCCTCGAGCACCCGCGGGCTCATCATCACGCGAAGCTCGCTTCAGCGGGGAATAGTTCTTCTCACGCCCGTTCCTCGGATCCAGGAGGGGCGTAACGATGAAGCACGCGCGCATGTCGGCAATCGCGGTCCTGGTGGGGCTGTTCGGGTCTGTCAGGGGCGTGCAGGCGCAGACGCCTCCGACCACGTTCTCGGGCTGGACGTCCGACTGGTCACCGACGGCGAGCCTGGGCCAGGCGCGCGCGGCGGGCACGGCCACGCTGCTCACCTCGGGGCCGAACGCGGGCAAGGTGCTGGTCGCGGGCGGCACCTCCGTCAACAGCACCAACACCGCCGAGATCTACGATCCCGCCACGGGCACAGGCGTGTGGGCCAACTCGATGGCGCAGGCCCGCTACTTCCACACGGCGACCACGCTGTCCGACGGACGGATCCTGATCGCCGGCGGCGCGCTCAACGGTGCGTCGGGCGGGATCGCGCAGGCGGAGCTCTACGACCCGGTGGCCGGGACGTTCACGTCGGCAGGGACGATGGTGACGGGGCGATTCCTGCACACCGCGACGCTGCTCGCGAACGGGACGGTGCTGGTGACCGGCGGCCAGGCCGGCGGGACGCTGCTCGCCAGCGCCGAGATCTACGCGCCGCCCACCACCTCGAATCCCAGCGGCAACTGGACGGCCGTCGGCAGCCTGGGAACGGCGCGCACCGCGCACACCGCGACATTGCTGCCAAACGGCAACGTGCTGGTGGCGGGCGGGCAGGATTCGACGTTCAGCGCCACCGCCTCGACGGAGCAGTTCTCGCCGGCCAGCAAGACGTTCAGCGCGGGGCACGCGATGCTGTCCGCGCGCGCGTATCACACGGCGACGGCGCGCGGAGGCAGCGTGTACCTGATCGGCGGATTCGGCCCCAGCGGCGAGGTCAAGCAGACCGACGTCTTTGGCGGGGCGTGGTTCTCGGCCGGAGCGTCGCTGAACGACGCGCGCGACTCGCACACGGCCACGCTGCTGCCGAACGGCGACATCCTGGTCGCGGGCGGCGAGGACGCGGCGCAGGTCGGGACGACCTCGGTCGAGGTGCTGGGCGCCGCGACGGGGACGTTCTCGGTGAAGGCGTCGATGTCGTCGGGGCGCCTCTATCACATGGCGACGCTGCTGCCGAACGGCGACGTGTTCGTGACCGGCGGGCTGCACTATTCGCCGTCGTTCGCGGTGTTGACCTCGTCGGAGATCTTCGATCCGCTGTTCGCCACACCGACGGCCGCGTTGTTGGCGTCGACGCTCGAGAACCACACGGCCACGCCCGTGACCGGGATCCTTCAGATTCCGTCGGTGCTGGTTGCGGGCGGCGACACCGGCGGCGCCTTCGTGGGGACGGCGGCGACGATGTTCTTTTCTCCGTCGGCGAACGCGCTGTCCGCAGGACCGAGCATGACCACCGCGCGCTTCATGCACACGGCAACCCCGCTGCCGGGCGGCGCGGTTCTGATGGTGGGCGGCCAGAACGCGGCGTTGCCCATCGGCACGGCCGAGGTGTTCACGCCGGCGCAGCTCGGGTTCAATTGCCCGCCCCCGCTCGGGCGCAGATGCTTCCTGACGGTGATTCCGGCTGCGTTCCGCGCCACCGCGGGCGCGCCGGTGACTGGGCGCTACCAGCACACGGCCACGTACATCCCGTCGATCAACAAGGTGCTGATCGCCGGAGGCCTCGCCTCCACCACCGGCGGCGGCCTGGGCGGCACGAGCGCGGCCGAGCTCTACGATCCGGCGACCGACAGCTTCGCGGCCACCGGTTCGATGGTCTTCGATCGCTACGCGCACACCGCCACGCTGGTCAGCATCGGCGGGCACGACAAGGTGCTCATCACCGGTGGCTGGAGCAACGCTCAGGTGAACGTCAACGGCGGTATGGGCGCCATCACCCACACCGTCGAGATCTTCGACCCGGCCACCGGAACGTTCACGATGCCGGCGCTGTCGTCGTCGAGCACCTCGTCGACGTGGCTGGTGGTCAACCGGCAGAGCCACGTGGCGACGCCGCTCGCGAGCGGTCAGGTGCTCTTCACCGGAGGGTTCACGTCGGGCCAGACGCCGACGTCGGCCGCCGAGGTGTTCGATCCCGCGACCGGTCGCTTCACGCGCGTCGGCAACATGAGCGTCGCGCGCATCGCGCACGGCGCGGCGCTGACGTCGCTCGCGGGCGGCAAAGTGCTGGTGGCGGGCGGCTACATCGGGTTCACGGGGCCGGCCACCGCCAGCGTGGACCTGTTCGATCCCACCACCGGTCTCTTCAGCGCCACGACCGAGCCCCTGCGCCAGGCCCGTGCGCACCACACGGTCACGCCACTGTCCGACGGGCGGATCCTGTTCTTTGGCGGCCAGGGAGGGCTCACCACGGAGCTGAGCAAGATCATGAACTGATCTTCCCGCGACCGCTCGGAGGGGATCGGTGCGCGGAAGTCCGCTATGATCCCGCGTCATGTCGAGCGGGGATGACGCGCCGGTTCCGGCGCTGATCATCGGCGCCGGGCCGGCGGGCCTGGCGACGGCTGCCTGCCTCAAGCGGCGGGGCGTCGACGCGGTCGTGCTCGATGCCGGGACCGTCGTCGGCGGCTCCTGGCGCGCTCGCTATGAGCGCCTTCACCTGCACACGGTCAAGGGGCATTCGCATCTTCCCGGGTTGCGCTTCGACGAGAAAGTGCCCCGTTATCCGTCGGCCCGGGACATGGTGGCCTATCTGGAGGCGTACGCCGCGCGAACGGCGATCGAGCCGCGCTTCACTGAGCTCGTCCGCCGCGTGTCCGTCGACGACGGTGACTTCGTCGTCGAGAGCCAGCGGGCGGTCCGTCGAGCGCGCGCCGTGGTGGTGGCCACCGGGTACAACCGCGTCCCCAATCCGGATCGTCCACCGGGCGCGGAGCAGTTTCGAGGCCAGTTGATGCACGCCGCGAGCTACCGCAACGCCGAGCCTTTCGTGGGCAAATCCGTGCTGGTCGTCGGCGCTGGAAACACCGGCGCGGAGATTGCGCTCGAGCTCGCCGAGTCCGGCGCGAAGACCACGCTGGCGGTGCGCAACCCCATCAACGTCGTGCCGCGGGATTTTCTCGGCCTGCCGACGCAGGTGACGAGCATCCGCATGCGCCACGCGCCGATCGCGCTCGGGGATCGCCTGGGGCGATTGATCTCTCGTCTGGCGTTCGGCGATCTCGAGCGCGTGGGGCTCGGGCGGCCGGAGCTCGGACCCTTGTCGGCGATCAAGCTGCGCCGGCGCATCCCGCTCATCGACATCGGGACGATCGCCGCCATCAAGAAGGGCTCCATCACGGTCAAGCCGGCCGTCGTCCACTTCGTTCCCGCGGGGGCGGTCTTTGCCGACTCCACCGAGGGCGCGTATCACGCCGTCGTCATGGCCACCGGCTATCGCCCGGCGCTCGCCGAATTCATCGACGTCCCCGGCGTGCTCGCCGATGACGGCCACCCGCGCGATTGGGAGGGCGGCGGCGCCTGCGCCAATTTGTTCTTCGTCGGTTTCGAGAACGTGGCGACCGGCCTGCTGCGAGAGATCGGGATCCAGGCCGAAGCGGTGGCTGCCAAGCTGGCTGCCTGACCGCGACGCTGGCGCACCGGGCGGTCGGGCCGAGGGCGAGGGTCGCGCTGGCCTTGCCTTTGCAATTACCGCGGCCGAGAGTGAGGACGCCCATGGAAATGAGCCCGAATGCGATCGCGACCGGCTTGGTATTGCTCGCCACTGTGTCTGGAACGCTCGCATGTGAAACGCTCACACCACTTGGCAGCGACACGCCGGCGACAACTCCCGGGTCGAGCAACAACACGCCGATGGCTGGGGCGGGTGCGTCGATGCCCGTCGGGGCAAATCCGGGCACGGGTGGCGCTTCCGGTGTCCCGTCGCCCGCGGTCGGGCAGGAGGTGATGAGACGCTGGAATCTCGCAGTCGACAGCACCCCTTCGCCGATCGACTTCCATTGGCAGGAAGTCGACGAATTCCCGCATCCGACATTCAAGGGGGGGAGCGCAGCCGCGTACGGCCAGTTCGCCTCTGTCTTGCTCACGTTCTTTCGGAGCGGCGACAACTTCGACTTCCTGGCACAGAACCATCTCTTCACGATGGAGATCCGTGACGATACGCTGAGCGGGCAGGGAGACGTGGTGACCAACTTCGAACAGCTGGCAGACAGTTTTTCGTCGAGCATGGCGTTCGGCGACATCACACCCGATGTCCACGACGGCCTTGCTCAGATAGCGCAGCGAATTCACCAGATGTAGCCGGGGCCACTCACCGCCGACTCGCTATACTGGCGTCAGGTGACCCCATGCATCTTCCGCCGTTCGCGCTCGATCTCTGGCTGGGCCAGCACAGGTCTTCGTCGCCGCCGATCCGCTACAACCTGGCGTCGAGCACCGGTCCACGCTGGACGCTCCGCGAGCTTCTGGACCTGGGAGGGCCTTCGGCGCGCGGGGATCTCGAATCGCTCGCGCTCTCTTACACGCCGACGGCGGGTGGCGCAGCGCTTCGCCGGCGCATCGGAGAGCTCGACGGCGTGGATCCAGACTGGGTGGTCGTCACCACGGGCGCTTCCGAGGCGTTGCTCGTGTTGATGTGCCTCGTGGCGGAGCCCGGCGCCACCGTGCTGTTGCCGGCCCCGGCTTTCCCGGCCTTTTCAGTCACGGCGCTGGCCTGGGGACTGGGCGTCAGGACCTATGCGCTGTCGCGCGAGCGGGGCTTCGAGCACACGGCGCGGGCGATCGCAGCCGCCGTGGACGAGACGACCCGGTTGGTGCTGGTCAACTCGCCCCACAATCCGAGCGGCGCGGTGATGCCCACCGAGGAGATCGTTGCGCTCGCGGAGATGCTCGACGCGCGCGGTGTGCTGCTGGCCGTGGACGAGGTGTACCATCCACTTTACGCGGGACCTGCACGGCCGAGCGCCGCGCGCATTCCGAACACCGTCGTGATGGGCGACATGTCGAAGGCGTTGTCGCTCGGGGGGCTGCGCGTCGGCTGGATCATCGATCGCGTCGCCGACCGGCGCGAGCGGCTGGCCGAGATGCGCGGCTACTTCACGGTCTCGGGATCGCCGGTCACCGAAGCCTTGTCGGAGATCGCGCTCGCATCCGCCGAACACATCCTCGCACGCGCGCGAGACGTCATCGGCGCCAACCTCTCCGCCCTCGAGCGGTTCATGGCCGCGCACGCCGGGATGCTCGCCTGGGTCAAACCCGCCGGCGGCACCACCGCGTTCCCCTGGTTCACTGACGGGCGCGACGCCCGACCCTTCGCCGAGATGCTGGCGGGGCAGGGCGTGCTCGTGACTCCGGGCGATTGCTTTGGCGGGCGCGATCACTTCCGTGTCGGCCTCGGCGCGGAGCCGGCGGCGTTCGCCGACGCGCTGGCGCTCGTCTCGCGCGTGCTCGCGGCGGGGGGGGGCCGATAGCTTGACCCCAGAGGAGCCGAACCCGCCGGCATCGCTGCCGGCTACGGAGCCGCCGGCCACGCGGCCCGCGCCACCGCCGAGGCCGAATCTGCTGAAGATCGTGGGCAGCGCTCCCGTCGCGTCGCTGATCATCGCGATCAACATCATCGTCTTCATCCTGGCCGAGCGCTCCGGCAGCACGACCAATACCGCGACGTTGCTCCGGTTCGGGGCCGTTTCGCGGGAGCCGGTGTGGCAGGGTCAGTACTGGCGGCTCGGCACCTCGATGTTCCTGCACATCGGGATCATTCACCTGCTCTGGAACGGCTACTACGGGTTTCTCATCTCGGCGCAGGTCGAGCGGGCGATGGGCTGGTGGCGATTCCTGCTGCTCTACTTGCTGAGCGGCATCGCAGGCTCCGCGCTCAGCGTGATCGGCCACAACGCCGTCAGCGCGGGCGCGTCCGGCGCCCTGTTCGGCCTCATCGGCTGGCAACTGCTGGTGGCCCGCGCGCACATGGGTGGCTTCCGGGCGATGTGGAGCGATCCGGGCATGCGCCGCAACCTGACCTGGATCGGTGCGTGGTTCGTTGTCGGGGTCTTTGTCGGCTTCGACAACTACGCGCATGCCGGCGGGCTCGCGTTCGGCCTGCTCTTCACGTGGGCGCTGATGGCGCCGCCGCAGCGGCGGTGGAGGAGAATGGTGGTGGCGCTGGTTTCGTTCGCGGCGCTGGTCGCGCTTTCGCTTCAACCGTTGCCCTTGATTCACGCGCGTGCGGGGGCGCTCTGGAAGGCCTACCGCAGTCAGAGCGATCCGGTGCGGGTGCTGTCGCTCACCGAGCCACTCCTCGGTTCCCAGTCGCGCATCGAGGCGCAGCGCTTGCGGGCGCAGGCGCTGGTCAACCTCGGCCGCTTCCAGGAGGCGATCGACGCGGCCGACGAGGTGATCGCCCACGTCCCGAAGGACGCGACCACGTACGTGACCCGTGGCGGGGCGCGCTGGTCGCTGGGGAACACCGTGGGCGCCGAGGCCGACTTTCAGTCCGCCCTCACGCTCGATCAGAACGCGTGGATCCGCGACACGATCGCCTGGTACCGGAGCCGGCGACCGTAGCGACGGCGCGGCAGGGTTGCGGGTGCCGGGGGTGGTGGATAGGCTGGTCATCGTGTTGCGCGCCGTGCTCGTTCGAGCAGCCGTCTTTGCGGCGCTGACGTCGATAGCCATCGCGGCGCGCGCCGACACGGAGGTCGACGTCGCGGCCACGGCGCCGCCCGCGGTTGCCCGTCGCGTTCCGGCGCCGGCCCCGTCGGAGCAGCCTCGGCGGTTGGCCGGGTTCCTCGTCGGCGAGCGTTGGGGGTGCGCCGCATTCGCGGGCGGCACCGGCGCCGCCTGGCAGTGCTGGGAGGCGGGGCCGAGTCCGCACGCCTGGAGCGTTCCGTGGATGACGGACCACACGCTGCAGGCCATGCCCGATGGCATCTGCGAGCTCGCGAGGCCAGCGCTCACGTTACGCTGCTGGGATCGCCCGCGCCGCGGCGACAGCGCGGCGCGCGAGCGGCCCGGAAGCTGGGAGTGGTTGAATCCGTTTCATGCCCCCTGGGATAGCGCTTACTCCCGCGGTGATCGCGTGGGCGACGTGATCGTCGGCGGCACGTTCGCATGCCTGCAGACGACGAGAGGCGCCGGCGTCTTTTGCCGCGGCGACGATCGCTTCGGCCAGCTCGGCGGGAGCGGGACGCCGGGGCCCGACGCCGGCCAGAACGATCCGGCATTCGTGCATGGCCTCTGGCCCGCCCTGTTCCCGGCGGCCGGGATCTGGCACGCGTGCGCGCTTGCGTCGGGCGGGCGCGACGACCGCCGCGTCGCTTGCTGGGGACGCGGCGATCACGGTCAGCTCGGGGCGCCTGCGCCCACGAGCTGCGTCGTCGACGGAGCGACCGTCGCGTGTGCGCGCACGCCGGTCTCGGGTATCAGGTCGGACGCGATGGCGGTCCTGCGGGCCGGCGACCTGTTCACGTGTCTGACCACGCGCAAAGGGATCGAGTGCTGGGGCGCCACCCGCGACGCGATCTTCGGCGTGCGCGGCTCGTGTCCCGAGAGCCTGCGACGGGCCTGGCCGACCCTGAGCGCACCCGTGGCGGCGCCGGACGCGGCGTGCTCGGACAAGCCAGTCGCGATCGCTGGCATCAACGACTTCGAGCCTCACTTCTTGTTGGCGCCGCGCGGTCTCTGCTTTCACGCTCGCGGAGGTCTGCGCTGCCTGGGCGCGATCCCGCTCGCGCGCGACCCGAGGGTCGCGCAGCTGGTCATGAGCCCCGGCAGCGACGCAAGCGCCTGCGCCGTTCGCGACAACGACCTCGTTTGCTGGGGCGAAGCATACTCACCGCCCGGAGCGCTCGATCAGCCGGTGCCGATCGCGTTCGAGCCGCCGCCGCCCGTCGGCGAGACCGCGGTGATCGCGCGCGGCGCCGCTTCTTCGTGGGGCAGGACCTGCCTCGTGCACAGCGGCTGCACGCTCTCGCCCGTCCCGATCCCCGCGTGCGCACCCGGCGTGAAAGCGACCGTCTGGAGCGAGGTGCTGTCGACGGCGGCGTCGCGCGCAGGTCAAGTGGTCCGCGTGCGTGGGCCACTCGCGATCGGCCGCGGGATCCAGACGCTCGTCGGATGCGGCGAGCATGCTTGCTGCAACAGCGCGTCCTCGCGGATCGTGATGGGTGACGCCTCGAACTCGCTCGCCCTGGCCGGGCTCGGCTGCCACGGTGACGAGTCGTTCGAATGTTGCAACGCCCCGGCATACGGGCAAATCGTGGTCGCCGAAGGGAGGCTCGTGTCCGCGGGGCCAGATTCGTCGAATCCATGGCGGCTGGAACAGCCCAGGTTGTGCGTCGAGGCGCCGCCGGCACGGTGAATCGTTTGCTCGCTGGAGCCGTCGCCTCCGGGGTCTTGGGCATCACGTCGTTCGCGTCGGGTGCGCCGCCGGCGGCCGACTACGTCAGCGCGGCGCGGCCGAACGGTGTCGTCGGTGGCGCCGCGGCGCGCGCTCTGTCGACGGCGATCGCCGATGCCTTGCAGGCGCGCTCGGACGTCGCCGAACCGGACGGCGCGCTCGCGGTGGCCGCCGCGTGGTTCGTCGCCGCAGGCGCGGAGGGTCGGAGGCGCGGCGCGGGAATCGCCGCACGGCGTTCCGGCTTCGTGGGCGAGGTCCTGACCGCGGCGGTTTTTCCCCTGGGTGAGCCGGACCACTGGCGGCGCGCCCTGGGGGCGCTGGCGCGCAACTTTCCGGTCACGCGCTACGGAGTCTACGTTTCGCCCGACGGCCGCGTCGCGGGGGTCGTCTTCGCTGACGTCTCGCTGACGCTGGAGCCGTTCCCGCGCCACCTGCACGCCGGCGCGACGCTGAAGCTGCGCGGCGAGATCGCTCATCGGTTCGACCGCGCGTCCGTCCACGTGACGGGCGTCGACGGCCGGGTCCGTCAGACGCGTTTCCAGGGGCGCGGGATCGTGACCGACCTGCGGCTCACGGCTGCGGGAGTGTATCGCGTCGAGGTGATGGGAGATGGAGCCGCCGGGCCCACCGTGCTGGCCAACGTTCCGATCTACGTCGATGTCGCCGAGCCGGATCTCGATCTTCCGGCGGAGGCGTCGCAAAGTGACGGTCCTGCGCGCGCACCCGGAGACGCGCAAGCCCAGATGCTCGCGCTGCTGAACGAGAGTCGGCGCGCGGCGGGGGTCGCGGAGCTGATCTCCGACGGCGAGCTCGCGGCGATCGCGCTCGCACACACGCGAGACATGGACGCCGGGCACTTCTTCGGCCATCAATCCCCGACGACCGGCCGGATCGAGGACCGCGTCCGTCGCGCCGGTGTCTCGGTGGTCAAGCTCGGCGAGAACATCTCGCAGGGTGATTCGGTCGAGGCGGCCCACGCCGCGCTCATGGGCAGCCCCAGCCACCGGGCGAACATGCTCGAACCGACGTTTACCCACGTCGGGATCGGCGCCGTGATTCGTTCCGTCGAACGCCCCGCACTGCTGGCGACGTTGGTGTTCGCGCGCCGGCCGCGCGTGCGGGCACAACCGGTGACGTCCGCCGTTGCGAGCGACTTCATCTCATCGCGCCGGCGCGCCCGTGGCAACGGGCCATTGAGCATCGATCTCTTGCTCCAGCAGGCAGCCGAGGCCGGCATTGACGTTGTCCGACGCAGCGGCGCCACGGTTGTCGCGGCAGCGGCTCTCGATGCGGCGCAAGCGGCGCTCGCCCGCGAAGCCAAGCGCCTTCATCAATCACGGCCCGCCGTCTGCGCGCAGCTCGTCCGGGTCATGGAGCTCGAAGAGCTGGAAGAGGATCGCCTGGTGACGGACGCCGGCCTGGGGAGGATCGGTGTCGCTGCCGCCGAGAAGAAGGTCGGAACCGTCGCGGAGATTTACGTTCTCTTCCTCCTGGAGTCGACAACATGCAAATGATGAGTCACCTCCCCCCGGGTCCACGTAGCACCCTCCTCGCAACGATGCGGTACTTGCGCGATCCCTTCGGCAGCCTGCTGGCCGCACGCGACCGATTTGGCGACCCGTACACCTGGCCGACCTTTCTCGGCAAGGTGGTGGTCACGGGAGATCCGGCGGGAGTGAAGACCCTGCTGTCGGCCGACCCCGACATTTATTCGGCGCTGGGAGCCGATCTCCTGGGTCCCGTGCTCGGTCAGAACAACTTGATTCTCCTGAGCGGCGAGCGCCATCGCGCCATGCGCAAGCTGCAGAACCCGCAGTTTCACGGCGAGCGCTTGCAGGCGTACGGTCGGACCATCACGAGCGTAGCCGAGACGCACATCGGCCGGTGGCCGAGCGACGAGCCGTTCCCGATCCAGGAGACCATGCAGGCGATCTCGCTCGACGTGATCCTGCAGGCCGTTCTCGGCCTCAGCGATCCGATGAGCCGGGTGGCCTTCAAGGAAGCCGTGCTGTCGATGGTCGCGGCACTCAAACCATCGTTCATGTTCTGGCCAGCCTTGCGCCGGCCGATGCTGGGATGGAGCGCATGGTCGCGCTTCCAGCGGCAGCGAACGGCCGCCGCGGCCCTCTTCGCAAAAGAGATGGCGGCGCGGCGCGCCCGGCCTGACGTCGGTGAAGACATCCTCAGCTTGATGGTTGCGTCGCGCAAAGAAGACGGCAGCGCTTTCAATGACGACGAGCTGCTCGAACAGACGATGTCCTTGATCGGCGCCGGGCACGAAACCACCGCCAGCACGCTGACGTGGGCGCTCTATCACATCCATCGCGATGCGCGCATCAAAGGCCGATTGCTGGAGGAACTTCGGACCCACGCCGCGCCAACCGACCCGGAGGCGATCGCCCGGCTGCCTTATTTGAACGCAGTTTGCTCGGAAGCCCTGCGCCTGAACCCGGTCGCGCCGCTCGTCGGGCGTACGTTGCGCGGGAGCCTGACGCTCCAGGAGTACGACTTGCCGGCCGGGACATCGGTGGGGATCGGGATCGTCAATGTCCACCGGCGCCCCGATCTCTATCCCGAGCCGGAAGTGTTTCGGCCCGAGCGTTTTCTCGAGCGCGAGTACAGCGCCTTCGAATACCTCCCTTTCGGTGGCGGTTCGCGACGCTGCCTCGGCGCCGCGTTCGCCGTCTACGAGATGAAGCTGGTTCTGGCGACGGTTCTGCGGACCCACGACCTGCGCCTCGTGAGCGATGCGCCCGTCCGCGCGGCCCTGCGCAACACGACGGTGGGTCCCGCGGCGAAGATCGAGATGACGCGGAACCGACCGTAGCGTCGGCTATCCGCTCGGCGACGTCGTGGCAGCGCGCCGCCGGCGCCGGATCGACACGACGACGAAGGCCGCCGCGCCCGCTGCCGTGAGCAGGCTGATGGTGCCGCCGACGACGACTGCGCGTGGCAGGTACGAGAAGGTGACGCGGTGGTGGCCCACGGTCACGCGCGCCGCCAGCAGGCCGCCTTCGTTTGCGATCTCGCCGCCCTTCGCGTGCCAGCCCGCGCCGAAGTTCTGGTTGACCAGCACCGTGGCGGGCCGTCGCAGGTCGACGTCGAGATCGATCCGGTTGGGCGACCAGAGGATCCGGCGCACGGTGCCGGCATCCGGCTCGCGCAGATATTCGTCGGCCGGCAGGTTGGGGCGCAGCCGCGGCGAGATCTCGAGCGGCGTCTCTTCGAAGCAACTGAGGCTGCCCTGGTTCGCGGCCGGGTAGACGTACATCCGGCCCCGATTGCCGGGCGCCTGGTGAAAGCTGGCAGCGTGCGGCTCGTGGTAGGGCGGCGCGCTGAAGGTCTGGCCCCACTGCAGGATGTTGAAGGAGACGGCGTCGACGAGAAACACCGCGGCCGCGACCAGCACGAGCACGCCACGGCGGCGCGCGCGCGGGTCCGCCGAGCGCCAGCGCGCGAGCACGGGCGCGGCCCACTCGTCGACGGCGACGCCGATGAGCACGCACATGAACATGCCCGCGATGACGGTGAACCGCGACGGCACGCGCAGGTGATTGAACAGCGGCAGCTTCTTGAGCACCCACCAGGGCAGCGGTTTCAAATTGCCGAGCTGGAACACGCAGAACGTCACCATCCCGGCGAGGATCGGCCACAGCGCACGGCGCCGGCGCACGACCAGGTAGGCGCCGCAGAGTACGAACGCGAGCCCGACCAGGCCGAGGTAGTTCCCGTACTCGGGAAAGACGTATTGATGCGAGCCGAAGCCGCGCGCCGTGTGGCGCAGTCCGTAGGTCTCGAACAGCTCGTAGGGCCAGGTGAAGTCGAAGTCCTTGACGTTGCGCGGGTGCGCGGCGACGTGCATGGCGACGGGCAGCAGTCGAATCGTCGCCATGGCCAGCCCGAGCCCGATCATCGCGCCCGCCGCGAACAGCGCGCGGCGCAGGCGCCGCCAGTCGTGCGCGCCGTTCTGCAGCCCGAGGTAGAGGGCGTAGATCGGCACGACGAGGAACGCATAGGCCATCGGATAGATGGGCCAATGGAAGATCGTGAAGGTCAGCACCAGCGCGCCCCAGACGATCTGCTCGGGCTGGCCGTCGAGCGCGAGGTGCAGCGAGCGCAACATGATCGGGTAGAAGGCGAAGGGGATCCAGACCCAGTGGCCGCCGCCCAGGTGTTGTGCGAAGGCGCCGCAGACCGCGTAGCCGGCGCCCGCGATGGTGCTGGCGATCGGGGACAGGCCCAGCGTGCGCGCGAAGGCGCGCAGGCACAGCAGCGCCGCGACCAGCCCCAGCGTGTACCCGAGCCGATATCCGATCGGCGTCCCCAGAAAGAGGATCGGTATGGTGAACGGGCTCAACGTGCCGGTCTGTGGGCTCCCGAGGTGGGGCGCGCCTCCGCAGTAGTACGGGTTCCACAGCGGCAGCTGCCCGTAGTCGGCGATGGTCGTGCGGTCGACCTCGATGATGAACCAGGTGTAGCCGGTGTCGAACGTTCCCGGCGAGTTGTCGAGGTTGCGCCAGAGCGGCGCGACGTAGACCGCCAGCAAGACGAACACCAGCAGCAGTGGCGCGTGCCGCCAGGCAGACCCGCGCGCCGCGGTTTGCGGACGGGGTTCGGGAGGCGGCGCGCCGATCACGAGGGTGGTCTTATATCACGCGCCCAGCGGCGGCCCGGCGCGGCGCGTACGGCGTGCCTTCGCCCGCGCGCTCGGGTTATGTTGTCGTCATGGTGAGAGACGAGACGCTGCGCGAGCGGTCGCGTGCCATGGTCGCCGACGCGTTTCTGCTCGCCGGATCGGAGCGTACCGCCGCGAGCTATCCCCCCGCGCTGCGCGACGACATGCGCGCGCTTCATCGCGCGGCGGGTATCCAGGCGCGCGCGGCCGATCTGCTCGGCGACGGCAACGCCCCGAGCGCGCTCGAGCTCTATCGGGAGGCGGCGGTCCTCTACATCGCGGCGTTCGTGACCGTGCGCTCGGGCGCAGGCATGGACGGGCCGTTGGAGGCCCGCGAGGTCATCGCCCGTTTCCGGGCCCTGTCACCGGTGCCCGGCGCGCCCCGCGAGCTCGATCCCTTTCTCGACGAGCTGAGCGGCGACGTCGGCGCGGTGTGGCCGCGCCCGAGCGGGTTCGCCGAGGACGCGCGCGCCGACCGGGCTCGCCGCCTCGTCGCCTGGCTGTCGGGTCTGGTCGAGCCGCGCGGCGTGAAAGAGATCCGGTTCGCGCGCTGGCTGCGGGTCGGCGTCGCGGCGGCCGCGGCCACGGTCGGGCTCGCGGCGCTGGCCTGGGCGCTGCTGTCGCGAGAGAACGTGGCGCTGCACAAGCCGGTCACGATGAGCGCCCCGCACCCCGACGCGACCTTCGCGCCCGGCGGCCTCACCGACGGCGTGCGCTCGGAGAGCTTCGGCGTCCACACCTCGGTCAGCGAGATGCCATGGGTGCAGGTGGATCTGCTGGCGACGTACCTGCTCGACACCGTCAAGGTCTACAACCGCGGCGACTCCGCGTTCGACGCGGGCCTGCCGATGACGTTGCAGCTCTCACAGAACGGGCGCGACTTCGTCGACGTGGCCACGCGGACGACTCACTTCAGCCAGAAGTCGCCGTGGACGATCAAGCTCCCGCGCCAGCCAGCCCGCTTCGTTCGCGTACGCGGCGGGCGCGGGCGCTACGTCGCGCTCAGCGAGCTCGAGGCCTTCGGCGAGAAGAGCTCGACCGGTGCGCCGCACCCGCACTGAGCTTCCGGGTCGTCGTCGGCCTTGATATATATTTCGCCCCCCATGGGGTTCGCCCTTCTCTTCGCGCTCTCGGCGCTGGCGGCATTCGCGGCGCTGGCCGTCGCCGTGCGCGCGCGATTGCGGGGACGCGCCGAAGTGCTGGTTGCCGCGAGCCTGATCTGGAACGCCCTCATCGTCGCGCCGATCTATGCGGTCGGCCTCACCAACCATCTGTGGCCGTCGACGGTCGCGCTCGGCGCGCTGGTCTCGTCGTTCGCTGCCTTCTGGCTCGCGAGCCGCGGCGTCGGCGCGCGTGCTCTCGCGCGCGCGACGGTCGACATGTTCCGGGGTCTCCTGCGCATGCCGATCGACGCGCTCGCGCTGTGCCGGCGCCCGTTCCGCTTCGTCTTTCTCGGCGTCTTGTTGGCGGGGCTGATGCTCCTGTACCTCGCCGTTTCGGCGTACCTCGGCCAGCCGTTACCCCGGTGGGATCCGCTCTGGTACCACGACACGATCGTCGGCTTCACCATCCAGAACCATGGGTTCTCGATGGTCGACCTGCCGGATACCCTGCAGAAGGTCAACGGCTACGTGCGCCTGGGCGAGATGACGCAGCTCTGGCTCGTGATCTTCGCTGATCGACGGCTGGCCGACATCTCCAACTTGCTGTTCGCGCCCGCGATCGCGGCCGCGACGTATACGCTGGCGCGGCGCTACACCGGGCGCGTGATCGCGATCGGCTGGGGCGTCGCCGTGATTCTCATGCCGGCGTGCTCGAACTACCTGCACGGCACGTACGTCGATCCGCAGAACGCCGCGCTCGTGCTCGGCGCGATCGTGTTTGCCACGATCGAGCGGCCGCGCTTGCGCGACGGCGCGCTCGCCGGGCTCGGGCTCGCGCTCGCGATCGGCTCCAAGGGCCTGGCGCTGGTCTCGGTGCCGGCGATCGGGCTTGTCGGCGCCGTCATCCTGCTGCGCGATCACTGGCACACGCGGCGGCGCGATGCCCTCGCGGTCGTCGCCGGGAGCGCCGTGCTGATCATCGCGACCGCGGCCTCGACCTACCTGCGCAATTACTGGGCGTTCCACAACCCATTGTGGCCCGACATGCGCGTCGAGATCCCGTCGCTGGGGATCCACTGGCCGGGGCAAGGCCCGTGGGCCAACGAGATGGGACAGGGGGGTGGCACTCCGGTGAACCTCAACGAATCCCTGCCGAAGCTGCTCGATCACCTTTACGCGTTGCCGTTCTCGGTCAAGGGCATGTACTTCGACCAGGCCGTCGAATACGGCAGCGGCATCGTCTGGGTCGCGCTGCCGCTCGGCGTGCTCGGCTTCTTTGCCACGTTGTGGACCGCGTTGCATCGCCGTCTCGGGCACCTCGCCGCCGCCGAGGCGGCGCCGCCGCTGGCGATCGCGCTCATCTTCGCCGTCATGATCGCAGGCTCGCCGGCGTTGTGGGGACCGCGCTATCACGTGGCCCACGTCGGGTTGCTGGTCGTGCTGGCCGCGTGGTTCACGCGCCGGCCCGCCTGGCAGGGACTGGAGGAGGCGGCGGTCTCCGCGGTGATCATCACGTCTTTCATGATGTTCTGGTGGACGCCCGCGTCGTCACAGTATTTCTTGACACCCGCCCGGCTGCTCGCGCTCGCGAAGGCCACGCCGCTCGAGCGTGAAGTCGACAAGGACCTCGGCGCGCCGACGACGCTTTCGGTGGGCCTGTTGCGCGAGAAAGAGCTCAAGCCCGGCACGCTGCTCGTCTTCGACGAACACTACTCCGCGTCGCCGTCGCTGTTCTGGAACACCAAGTTCTCGAATCGCGTGAAGTTCGTGCGCGGCGGTCCCGGCTTCCTCGATCGCGCGGCAAAGGAAGGCGCGACCTGGATCTCGCTCAGTCCTCTGGACGCGCAGCTGGCCGCGGCACGCGCGCCCGGTTCCGGGTGGCAAGAGGTGGGCGAGCTCAATCCTTACGTCACCGGCATCGCCTTCCGTCGAGTCGCACCGGGCCCGCAAGCAGCGGCGCCCAAGGTTCCGGCACCAGCGGCGCCGCGACCGGGAGCGCCGCCCGCCGTGGGGGGGCCCCCCCCCCGGGGGGCCCCCCCCCCCGCCCCCCCCCCCCCCCGCCGCCGCCCCCACGCCGCCCCCCCGCCCCGCCCCCC
>Ga0265314_10002849_pt1 | contig 17212 bp, 12 predicted proteins | sample 4126metaG_FD_203106 | JGI IMG/M metagenome (GOLD analysis project Ga0265314, IMG submission 203106) | Rhizosphere microbial communities from Carex aquatilis grown in University of Washington, Seatle, WA, United States - 4-1-26 metaG | ecosystem: Host-associated > Plants > Roots > Rhizosphere >... | reverse complement strand
CCGACCCGGCGGGCGATGCTCATCCGGCTTAAGGATGGAGAGGCCAGTGTTTCGGATCTGGCGCGGCCGTTTTTGAAGGACATGAGTTTGCCGGCGGTGACCAAGCACGTGAAGGTGCTGGAGCGCGCGGGGCTCATTATCAAGACGCGGGATGCGCAGTGGCGGCCCTGCAAGTTGAATGGCGAGGGGCTGAAGGGTGCGGTGGATTGGATGGAGCAGTACCGGCGGTTCTGGGAAGAGAGTTTTGATCGCCTTGAGGAATACCTGAAAACTGTTACGGCGACGTCGGGCGTGAAGACCGTTGCCGCCAAGACGAATGCGAAATCGAATTCCACTAAAACAAAAAGGAAAGGGAAGAAGCGATGGTCATGATTCGTAAAGCCAATGAGATCCAACTGACGCGCGTGTATGACGCTCCGGTGAGCGTCGTGTGGGACGCGTGGGTCGATCCCAAGCAGGCGGCGCAATGGTGGGGGCCGCGCGGATTCACGCTGACGACGCACAGCAAAGATTTTCGCGTCGGCGGGACGTGGGATTACACGATGCACGGCCCGGACGGGACGGATTACCCGAACAGCACAGTTTTCCTCGAGATTGAGAAACACAAAAAGATGGTCTACGACCACGGCGGAACGAAGGACACTCCGCCGATGTTTCGCGTGACGGTGCTCTTTACCGAAATGGACGGCAAGACGAAGATGGAAATGAGCATGGCGTTGCCGACGCCCGAGGCGGCCGACACTATTCGCAAGTTCATCAAGAAAGCCAGCGGCGAATCGTGCTGGGACCGCTTTGCCGAATACCTGGGCGAGACGCGCAGCCAGCAGCACTTTTTCATCATCAACCGCAGCTTTGCGACGGACATTGAGACGCTCTTTGACATGTGGTCCGATCCGAAGCACGTCTCCAAGTGGATGCCGCCGGCGGGCTTCAACATGGAATACATCAACGTCGACATCAAACCAGGCGGTTCGTCGTTCTATAAGATGAGCAACGGGCCGATGACGATGTACGGGCGCGCGAAATATTTGGAGATCGTGCGGCCCAGCCGCATTGTTTACTCGCAGCAGTTCTGCGACGAGAAAGGCAATGTTTCGCGGCATCCGATGGCGCCGACGTTTCCCGAGACGCTGCTGACGACGATCGTGTTCACCGAGGAATACCCGGGCCAGACGCGCGTGACGGTGAAAATGGAGCCGCACGGAACGTTCAACGCGGAGGAACTGGCGGTGTTCTTGAAGGCGCGCACGGGCATGACGGGCGGTTGGACGGGATCGTTTGATAAGCTCGAGGAGTATCTGGTGAAGGCGTAAACAAGGTGCACGGAGCAGCGTGCATTGGCGCTGCTCCGTGGTTGTCCGCGTTGTTTCAAATGTTGAAAATTCTCGTCGTATAACACGAGTAGCGATATGCGCTTGCAGGTGCGAAAAAATCGTTGCCGGATTTTAGTCAAAAACGGCGATGGCTATGCATCTTAGTATAGGTGAGAGGGAACTTGAATCGCGGCGCCTTCCCTCACCCCGGTCTCGCTTCGCTCGCTCGGCCCTCTCCCGGGGGGAGAGGGAACGACTAAAGTCGTTACTACAATCACTCTTTCTGCGCGGCGAGTCTCGGTAAATCGCGAACGATTTCGAGCATGAACCAGTCGGGGAGTTTTTTGCCGCTGACGTCGTCGTCGGCGATGAGGACCTGGGCGAGTTCGAGGTTGATTTCGGCGAGTTCTTTGATCAGGCGCTTGGCGTGGTGGATCAGTTCGCCTTCGCGACCGCGGCTCGCGGTGTCTTGCGGCAGGCGGCGGAGCAGCTGCGCTTTGACTTGCTGGACAAGCATATAAAGGAAGGCGGTGTCGCCATCGGCGCCGGGGCGCGGCCAGGTTTTCTCGCCGCGCAAGAGTTCCTCGACATTGAATTTCTCGCGGCGCATCTGCACGAACGTTTTGAATTGCGCGGCGTGCGAGGGACTTAAGACGCCCTGCGCGAGCACCCAGGCTTTCTCGACATTCATCGCATCGGCGTAGCTTTTCAGACAATCGCTGAGCATGTGCCAGCTGCGCGGGGTGGAGAAGGGCTCCTGTGTTTTCGGCGGCGACGTGAAAAGCTGGTCGGGGCGCAGCTTGATGTAATCGATCACGTCGGGATGGATGTCGTTTTTCACCGCCCAGTCGATCCAGTCTTTCGATTCCGGTTTTAATTCGACGTGAACCATGCGGTTGATCAGGGCGCTCGACATCTGGCGCGTGATGGCCTGGTCGTGCTGGCGATTGCCCGCGCCGACGACGATGGAATTTTTGTGCAGTTTGTAATTTCCCAGGCGGCGGTCGTGAATGAGACTGTAGAACGCTTTCTGCACTTCGCTTGATGATGCGTTCAATTCATCCAGGAAAAGCAGATACGGTTCGTCGCGTGCAATCGATTCGGGCGGGCAAAAGCGGCTCTTTCCGTCGGTGATCTGCGGCACGCCGATCAAGTCTTCCGGCGCCAGTTGCGTTCCGAGAAGCGTGACGACTTCGATGCCGACTTCGATCGCGAACTGCTCGACGAGGCTCGATTTGCCGATGCCCGGCGGCCCCCAGATGAACACTGGGCGCACGCTGGCGACATGGAGCAGAAATTCGACGAGTTCACTGGGACGGATCGTTTTCATGGCGGACAAAGGTACCGCTGCGCCGCGATTCGTACATGCGAAATTCCGAGCGGCGTTGCGCGGCTACTGCTTTTTGATGCTGAATTTGAATTCGACGACGCGCGTCGCGCCGTAGATCCAGCCGGTTCCGGTTGCGGAGGAGTTCCCGGATTTACCGACGAGGATGATGTTTTCGCTGCCGCCGGCGCCGCTGAATAAAAGAAATTTGTTGGCATCGTTTTCAGTCGCAGTGAACGAAAGGCCCACGCCGTCTGCAAAGTTGAACGTCGCGGTATGGTCGACCGGCGCAATGTTTCCAGTCAATGTGGCTTTGTAACTACCCGCTTTTGCGTTCGTGCCAAAATTGTAGAATTTTCCCGTCGCCTTTCCTGTGATATTGAAAGGCGGATCCGTGTTGTCGCGCGAGGCGGCGGCTCCGATATCGGCAACCAGCGCGGCGCGTGTCAACGCTGCCCCGGGACTCTTTTTAAATGTATACGCAATGTTTGTGAAGTTGCCGGTATGGAAAAAGAGCATGGTGCCGATCAGCTTGTCGCCCTTCGGCGCAAAATGGCCGCTCATGAAGACCTGATCGGTGATGCCGTCGGAGGTTAAATTTGTGCCAGTCGCCCACAGCGCAAAATCGCCGGCCTTACCCGTGAGAGTCATCGAGAAGGAGTCCGAGCCACCCTGGACTTGCGCAATGACCGTCAAGTCGTCGCCGATATGCGTGAACGTGCAGTTGAACGTGCCCGACACTTTCTCAACGCTCGGCGTTGTGTCCATCGAACCGTTCTGCTCGTGGTAATCATTCCCCTTTGCCGTTCCGGTCCATGTTCCGGTCAGATTCGGGCTGACGAGCGTCGCGGCAGATGCCGTCCAGACGCAAAAAAGTGTCGAGAGCACGACGGCGCGGATGCAATGCGAGATGGACATGGCGATCTCCATAAAGTGTGTAAGTACGGTAGCGAATCCGGCGCATTCTAGTGTGCAAACTCGGCATAGCAAGCTTTCAGGCGCATGTTTTGCGCGGCCATGACTCGGCTCGGAGACCGCTTCGTCATGGGAAAAAATGTCACTCAGAAACTGATTGAATCGCATCTCGTCGAAGGACAGATGCAGGCCGGACGTGAAATTGGAATCAAGATCGATCAGGCCCTTCTGCAGGATGCAACCGGCACACTGGTGATGCTGGAGCTCGAAGCTATGCACGTCGACCGCGTTAAAACGGACGTGGCGGTTCAGTACGTTGATCACAATCTCATCCAGGAAGACAACAAGAATCCGGACGACCATCTTTTTCTGTACAGCGCCTGCCAGCGTTATGGAATCTGGTTCAGCCGGCCGGGAAATGGCGTGAGCCACCCGCTGCATCAGGAGCGATTCGGAAAGCCGGGGCAGACGTTGCTCGGTTCGGACAGCCACACGCCAGCGGCGGGTTCGATGGGGATGCTCGCGATCGGCGCGGGCGGATTGGAAGTCGCCCTGGCGCTGGCCGGCGAGCCCTTTTACTTCCGCATGCCGAAAATCTGGAACGTGGTCCTCAGCGGAAAACTTCCGGAGTGGGTCAGCGCGAAAGATGTGATTCTCGAGATGTTGCGGCGCCACGGTGTGAGCGGTGGATTGGGCCGCGTGATCGAGTATTCGGGGCCGGGATTGCAGCAGTTCTCCGCCATGGACCGACACGTGATTGCAAACATGGGCGCGGAACTGGGCGCAACGAGTTCGGTCTTTCCATCAGACGGAGCGGTGCGCGAATTCTTGCGGCAGCAGAATCGCGAGGCGGACTGGACGGAACTTCTCGCTGACGCCGACGCGACGTACGATTTTCGCGACGAGATTGATTTGTCGCAGCTCGAACCGCTGATCGCGATGCCTTCGAGCCCAGGAAATGTGCGGCTCGTGCGCGAAGTGGCGGGCACCGAGATTTACCAGGCGTACATTGGTTCGTCGGCAAATCCCGGTTACCGCGATCTGGCGATTGCGGCGGCGATGGTGCGGGACAAGCGCGTTCCGCCGCAGGTGTCGTTCGATATCAATCCGGCGTCGCGGCAGATTCTCGAAAACCTAATGCGCGACGGACATCTCGCGGCGCTGATTCATGCCGGCGCGAGATTGCATCAGGCCGGCTGCAACGGCTGCATCGGCATGGGCCAGGCTCCGGCGACGCACAAAATCAGCCTGCGCACCGTGCCTCGCAATTTCCCCGGCAGATCGGGTACGCCGGAAGACAAGGTGTGCCTCGTCAGTCCGGAAACCGCGGCGGCGTCGGCGCTGCGCGGGCAGATCACCGATCCGCGCTCGCTCGGGCTGCCGTACGTGAAAATTGCAGAACCGATGCAGCCGATCATTAATACAGCGATGTTCGTGGCGCCGCTGGATGGGGAGAACGCGCAGCGCGTCGAACTGCAGAAGGGACCGAATATCGCGTCTCTGCCGGAATTGGCGGAACTCGCCGACGAAATGCTGTTGCCGGTGCTTTTGAAAGTCGGCGATGATCTATCGACAGATGAAATCATGCCGGCCGGAGCGCGCGTGCTTCCGTACCGAAGTAATATTCCAAAGATCAGCGCGTTCGCGTTCGAAAAAATCGATCCGAGTTATGTCGAGCGCGCGAAGCAGCAGTGTTCGGCGCGAGGCCATGTGATCGTCGCCGGAAAAAACTATGGCCAGGGATCAAGCCGCGAGCACGCAGCGCTGGCACCGCGCTATTTGGGTTTGCGCGTGGTCATTGCAAAAAGTTTTGCGCGCATTCACCATCAGAACCTCGCTAACTTTGGCGTGCTGCCGCTGACGCTCGCTGATGAGAGCGAATACGAGAAGCTGCAGGCGCATGATGAATTGCGTTTCTCGCGGCTGCGCAAAAATCTGCGCGCTGGGGCGCAACTTGTGGTCGAGAATCTGACGAGCGAGCGCGAATTCCGCGTGAATTACGATCTCTCGCCGCGGGCCATCGAAGTGATACTTTGCGGTGGCCTGACGAATTTCATCCGCAACCGGCAATTGGCAACGGCGAACGCTTAAGCTTCGTTCAAGCGCGGCAGATAAATCTTGAAGCGAGTGCCCTTGCCGGGCTCGCTCGTGACTTCGATGTCTCCCCCCGCGTGGCGCACGAACGTATAAGCGGTGGCGAGGCCCAATCCGGTTCCGCGCGCAAGGCCCTTGGTGCTGAAAAACGGTTCGAAGAGACGCGCGCGAACGGCTTCGTCCATGCCGGTGCCGGTGTCGCTGACGGCGAGCATCACGTATTTTCCGGGCGGCAGGGAACTGCTGCGCGCGGTGGCTTCGTTCAAATCGACGTTGAGCGTTTCGAAGATCAGTTTGCCGCCACTCGGCATCGCCTGGCGCGAATTGATCGCCATGCTGATCAGCGCCTGTTCGATCTGGCTGCGCGAAGCCCGCACGCGGCCGACGTCGGCGGCCAGCAGCAGATGGAACGCGATGTCGCCGCGAACGAGAGGCTGGAGCAGGCGGTAGGTTTCGGCGACGACGTCGTTTAAATTCAGCGTCTCGATCTTGACAGTTTCGCTGCGGCCGAGCGCGTTGAGCTGTTCATTTAATTCTTCGGAGCGCGCCACGACTTTCATGATCACGTCGATGTTTTTGCGCTGCTCTTCCTTGTGGTCGAGGCACTGCAGCATCAGCGTGCTATAGCCTTTCACGACTTTCATCAGGTTGCCGAAATATTGCGCGGCGCCGGCGGCGAACTGACCGACGGCTTCCATCGTGCGCGCCTGGACGAGCTGCTCTTCGCTGCGCCGCAGCGCTTCTTCGGCGCGGCGGCGCTCGGTGATGTCGACCTGCACGCCGACGAGATGGAACTCGCCCGGTTCGGCCGGTGTGATGCGCACATATTCGCTCATGTAGCGCAGCCGGCCGTCGGCTGCGTAAATGCAGAACTCCTGGTGGTACCCGGATTCGTTATTGCTGAGCGCCTTGAACGAGATTTCGTTCATGCGTTTCATTTCATCGGGTGGAATATGCTGAGAATAGGTTTCGTTGTCGCTGTCGGAATCTTTTCGTTCGAAGCCGAAATCGCGGCGAGTCTTTTCGGGGGAGAGTAGATTTAGCTTCCAGCGGAAACTTCCGTCCGGCTTTTTACTCACCCGCGCTTCCCAGAGCACGCAGCGCGCACCGTCGATCGCTTCTCGAAGCGTTCGTTCGCGCCGCTGCAGCGATTAGAGTTCGTCTTCGCCCATGCGGTGCGCGCATCTCCGATTCAACGTCCGGCAGGACGCCTTCACTGCCCGGGACACGTATGTTACTGCGAATCGGAAATGAGGCCAGAGAGTGCGCGCGATTTTCAGGCCGCGGGTTGTTTGGACATCGCGCGCGCCAACTGATTCACGGCGGAGACGCGGTCGGACACGATCTGGAACATGTCGCCCAATCCGAGCAGATCGAAGACGCCCGTAACCACCGGGCGCGGATTCATCAACAGCAAATCGCCGCGGTTTTCGCGCGTGCGCGAGAGCGCAGTGATCAGCACGCCGATTCCGGCCGATGCCATGTATTCGAGGTCGGTCATGTCGATGATGAGGCCAAAACATTTCTTCGCATAGAGCCCGTTAAATGCTTTCTCGAGCGATTCGTAAGTGTGCGCGTCCAGGCTTCCTGTAAGGCGGACGAGTGTAGCTTTGGAGCTCAACGGCATCGCGTCGATGCGAAGTTCTTTCTGCTGCTGCTGCATGATGGCCTCCCTGAGATGAATTTGACCGCCCACAAGGATTTCTACAGCGAGTGTTTTGCCACATTGTGCAGTAAATCATGTTTTGGCGTAAAATGCAACAGGATAAAGCCTTATGATTTCTGATTTCGGGTTGTAGTTGCCCAATAAGCCACCGGATTTCAAACATCCCACCGAATTTCGGACGCTTTATAACAGCTTTGACCGACACCATTAAGGAGGCCAGGGTCTTCCCCGCGCCGCTCCAACGTGATAGGATGGACGCGTGAATCCGCATCTTCAGGCTCGGCGAATTCTTGGGCTGCTGCTCTGCGCCAGTGCGTGCGTTCACGCCGCGCAGGACCGCCCGCTCAAGCCCAAGCCGAAAACCGATTCTGATCCGCCAGCCGAAGTCGTGAATGTCAGCGGCATCGAACCCGCGCCGCGGGCCGGCATCGCCGAAGTTCTCGAGCCGGATAACACGCCGCCCGAAAACGCGCCGCCGGGCGTTCCGCGCGCCGATATTTCCGCCGACGGTGAAGTGTCGCTCGGCTGCTGGCTGCTGCTCGATGGTTCGATCTCTGTCAACCCCAGCGGCGGCGACGTCGAATACGCGTGGAAGCAGAGCGCCGGGCCCGCGCTGCCGTTCACGCCCGCGGAATTGAAGCAGCCGCGCATCTGGATTTTTCTCGCGAGCCCTGGCGACTACCGCTGGAAGTTGCGCGTAAAAAATGAGAAAGGCTGGAGCCTTCCCGCCGAACGCAAGTTTTCGGTGAAGCCTGCGCGCGGCGCCTTGACTGAAGCCGAAGCGCGTCGCGTGCTTGGCGCAGGCGAACGGGTGGCGCTTCCCGGCGAAGGCTGGCAGCAGGTCTGCGGTCCGAAAGTGGATTTGAATTACGTGGAGGGTGTCAGCCAGTTTCGTCCGGGCCTCGCTGGCCTTTATATTTTTGAAGCGCCGCGCGCTGGCGACGTACCCGAACGGCGCGGTGTGATTGTTCCGGCCGGAAACGACAGCGTCCTCGGTGATCGCCGGCCCATCGCGAAATTGCCGCGCAATCTCAATGGCCAGGTCAACAAGCCCCTGATGATTAATGGCTCGCTCTCTTTCGATCCGGACGGCGCGGAAGAAACGCAGCAGCTCAAGCCGCGCTGGATTCTCGCCGACAAATACCGCGGCGTGGAACTCGAGCCGCTCACCAATTTGCGCGCGCGCTTCAAAGCCACGCGGCCTGGAATTTACGCCGCATCACTTGTCGTCTCCGACGGGCGCCTGGAATCGGATCCGCCCGAGCAGGTTTTCATCCAGATTGACGCCGCCGCCGCGAACGCGCCCGACAACGACGGCTACATCGACGAAGATCTCACGGGCATCGAGAAAGAAGACGTCCGCTATCGCAAGGTCAGCCTCGGTCTGTGGGGAAATCTTGATCGTGCGGTGCAGCTTTTCCCTTCGCGATGCGGCGTGGCGTTGCGCGTCGACGGAGAGTTCGCTCCGCCCGAAAAATTCGCCGAGATTCCTCTGGCGCTCGAAGTCATGGACGGCCCCATGCTCCATCTGGTGGACTGGATCAGCCGCCAGACCGACGCGCGCTACCGCCGCGACGGCGACCGCTCGCTGTGGCTCACCACGCAGCTTGCGTGGACGAAGCAGGAGAAACTCGCGGCCGTCGCCGTGCTGTGCGATGAACTTTACAAAAGCCCGGACGGCAGCGATCTGAAATCGTGGCTCATGCCGGCCTTCCAGCCGATCATCGATTCGCGCCCGGGTTCGTCGCTCGATTTTGAGCGCTCGCGCCAGGAATTGCAGGGCGTCCTGCCGCTTTCCGCCTGCGCGCGCCTCAAAGAAATCAGCGCGATGTTGCGAGTTCCCGAAGGCCAGGGCCTTCCGCCGCGCGAATACCCCGCGCCCGGCGAGTACAAACTGCAGCGCGCGCTGGCCGAGAAAATGGTGACGCTGCAGAAGACGCACCGCCGTCTCGATTATGTTCTGCGCGATTTCAGCGAAGCCGCCGGCGTGGCGATGGGTTTCGATCCGCGCCAGTTTCCAAAAGGACTGCCTCATATCGACATCGATATCCAAAATGCGCCGCTGCGCGACGCCGTTCGAACGTTGTGCGACGTCGTCGGCTTCGATGGTTGCAACGTCGAACCGCCGGGCGGCCTCTGGTTTTTCCGTGGCGCGCGGCCTTATCCTTCGGGCGAGTTGCTCTGGGACCACGCGCTGGTCCGGGCCTACGATCTCTCGCACCTTTTCGATCGCTCGATGCCCGGCCGCGAACCGCTCAGCGGCGAAGCCGTCGCGTTCGCGATTCAGCGCCGCATCTATCCCGAGTCCTGGAAAGATGTCGGCGCGCTGTGCTTCTATCATCCGCCCACGAAAAAATTGCTCGTCGTCCACGGTGCCGCCGCGCACCGTCGCATTCTCGATTTCCTCTACGATCTGGCCGAACGCGGCGAATGGGCGCTCGGGCCGGTCGAAGAAGCAGCGAAAAAGTAAATTCGAATTCCGAGTTTCGAAAATCGAAACAAATTCAAAAGAGATAAACGGAAAAATCCAAAACGATCACGCGCATTTCTGAATGGTCCTGCTCGTTTTGAATTTTCCCCTTTTGCCGTTTCGCCGTTTGTTTCGGATTTCCAAATTCGGATTTCGGATTTGTCGTCACGGCACCTTATTAATCGTATTGCAAATCTGCGTATCAATCGTCGAGCCGTCCGCCGCCTTCAGCTTCATCTTGATGACCATGTTCGTCACCGGCATCATGTTCGGAATCTCCAGTGACACTGTTTTTCCATCGGACGACAGTTTCGCCGACTTGATCTCGAGCGGATCGCCCGGCGGCTCCTTCACATTCTTGCCGTACTTCTTGTTCGGATCGGTCGGCGAGTAGCGGTCTGAGCCGTAATCTTTCTGCCACTTGATGTTGAACCACCACGCGGCGTAACTCTGCGCATCGACCGCCGATTCTTTATCGAGCGCGTTCGTGAACGTGATCTCCACGCCTTCCTTTTTCACATGCATGTCGATCGGCATCTGCACCGGCTTTCCGGTGTAGCGCACGCGCTGGAAAACGCCGTCGCGCGCCGCGGTCGTCTGCCAGCCGCGCAAGCCGCTCACATAAAGCTGCCCGTCGGCTGGATTGAAACGCGCGCGATTGACGCCGCTGGCGAATTCGAGCGGAAAGCGCGAGGTCCCCGCCTGCATCGTCTCGCCGACCGTCTCCATCATCACGTTGAAGAGCGAGCATTTTCCATAGGACAGATACATCATGTGATTCTTAAACGGGCCCCAGCGGTCGTCGGTGACCCACACCTGTCCGCCGCCGGAATTATCGACCTGCCACGGCATCCAGCAGATCGGATCGTCGCGCTTCGTCGGCTTCACGTCACCCGGCACGCCATCGGGAATGCCCACGAACGCGCCAGGCTTGATCAGATTGATCGGGCACATCGGCACCCACGAACCTTCGTTGTCGCAACTCGTCAGCATGCCGTCCGGGCTGATGCCGATTCCGTTCGGCGCCCGCAATCCGCGCGCAATGACATCCATCTTGCTGCCGTCTTTCGACACTTTTAGGAAGCAGCCCGTGTGTAGCGCCCACAGATCGAAGTTCGGCCCGCCGCGGCCCGGCGTCGCCCCGCGCGCGTAAAAAAAATTGCCGTCCTTGTCCGTCTCGAGTCCCATCGCGAATTCGTGGAAGTGCCGCGAGATCGCCGCGTCGTTGTTGAAGCACTCGTAAAAATCCGCCTCGCCGTCCCCGTTCAAATCCTGCAGCCGCGTAATCTGGTCGCGGTTGGTGACATAAACGACATCGTCAACGATCTTCAATCCCAGCCCCTGGTACAGTCCGCTCGCGAAACGTTTCCAGCGCAGGTCCTTCAACGGTTCGTCGATGCCCGAAACGATCCACACATCGCCGCTCCACGTACACAACGCCGCGCGCTTATTATCGGAGAAAAAGTCGAAGCCGCCGAAGCGCATCCACGCATTCCACGGATTGAGCTCCGGCGCGGCGATCGTGTCGACGACGTACGGATCGTTCGGACTTTTCGGCGTGCCCAGCGTTCCCTGTGTGTTGATGATCTCCGGCCAGCGCGGCGCGCCGCCTTTGGTCAGCGCCTCGAGATTTTCGGCGGGTGTTCCAGTGAAGGCCTCGAATTTCGGCTGGTTCGAGATCAGGATTCTAAAATTCGCCGGCGCTTTTAATGCCGGAATCTTCGCGACGATTTTTCCGCCGCTTACGTCCCACTGCGTTCCGTCCGGAGCGCCGACGAGGCACGCCGCAATCGGACCTTCTTTCGTCGTGAGCACCGCGATGTTGCCCGCTTCGACTTTTCCTTCCGCCCCGTCGCTCGTGCAAAGCAGCAGCTGCAATGGCTTCGTCGACGTTCCCGCGTTGAACGTGCGGCTGAACACCGGTTTGTCTTCAGCGAACTGAACGCCCGGCATTTCGAGAATCTTGCAATCGCCGACCGAATAGCTGAGGACCACTTTTTCGCCGTTCATGTAGTGGCCGTGAAATTTCACCCAATCCGCACCGAGCGGGCCGCTGTGGTCCTTGCGCGGGTCCTCGAAATTTCCGTCCTTCGCCCAGCCCGGGCCGTTGCGGGTGGCAAAGCGGAGCGTCCCCTTCGGCGCAGGCTGAACATGGTGTTCGCCGTTGAAAATCACGCCGTTGTAATCGATGAAATTTCCGTCCCACGCGCAGGACATGCGCAGCGTCTCCTCGTCGTAGCAGACGTACGCCTTTTTCTCTTTGTCGACGCGCACAGTCAGTGCTTTCAGCGTGTAACCGTCGTTCGGCTGCTTGTAATCTTCGCCCTTATATTTGATTTTCAGTGTTGCATCGTCCGGCGGCGTGCGCAGCGTCAGCGCCAAGGTCGGGCCATACTCCATAGCGACCCAGCGCGGCTTGGCTGGCTCGCCGGAAAGCGCAACACTTGCGTAAAAAATTGCACCAAGTAAAACCGCTTTCGTTCGAGCGCCCTCAATCATCGCCATCTCCCAAAATCAGCCGTCATTCTCTGCAAAAAATTGCACATGTTGAAGCGAATTGAAGAGGAGGCCCCTCCTTTATATAGGCCTCAGCCTGCTTGCAATTTGTCCACGAACGCACGTGTGCAGCGATCGCTTTCGATCCCATCCAAAATTACACCTAACCTTGACGTTTGAGCGCCGGTTTTCTTGCAGAATTGTTCGATTCGAAATCGCTTACTTTTCCGCGTCTTTGGCCGCATCCATATCCGTGATTTCCGCGCTTTCCGGCGGCGTGTACGTGAAAATCTTCGGATCGAATTCGACGCCCAGTTTCACATTCAACAGTTCCGTCGACATGATCACGTTGTTTCCCTCGTCGAGCATCTCCGATTTCCGCATCAGCATCGTCTCTTTCGCAATCGACAACCGCGCGCGCTTCGCGTTTGTAAACGGCTGAATCTGCTCCGTCTTCTTCTGGATTTCCGGCTTCAACCCGCCTTCCAACACGTAGCACTCTTCGCCTTGCACGCGTTCTTCACGCAGTTCGGTAAACGCAAACATTTTGCGGATCTCTTCGGTCTGTTCCAGAGGTTGCACCGGTTTGCCGCCGTTCTTTTTCTGCAGTTCGCTCAGCGAATACTTCTGCACGCGAATCGGATTCTTGCCGCCGCCCACAGCCGGCGCATTGTCCATTCCAATTTCCATCCATTGATGCGTTCCGTCAGCGACCATCTTCGTCGTGATTTCAAACATCGCCTTGAGCGTCATATTCACAACGAAATGTTTTCCATCGCGCAGGCTTCGAATATGTCCGCGCATTTCCTGTTCGACGGTTCGGTCTCCCACCCGTACATGAATGCTCATCTGCATGTCGGCTTCAATGCTCTGAGCGTTCGAGGACACCTCGGCCATTTTGCGCAGAAGAGGCGCAGTCTTCAACGCGCCCAGCAACCGCATCCCGCGCGTGCGCACTTCCAGGTCGGGCGATTCTTTTACTTTTTCCAACGCCGCGGCTGCCGCATCGCCGCTTTCTGACAAGCCCGCCTCGGCTTTATTGCGTGTATCCAGATCGTCGTCGCCCAATTGCTTCACCCACGCGGCGATTTGTTCGGGAGTCGGTGGCGCTTTCTCATCGCACGAGGCGAAGAAACACGCCGCGGCCAGAAACAGAATTGGGAATACTCCGCACCGCATGGCCATTTCTCCGCTAAACAGGATGGTTCATCCCCAAAATTCGACTGCCGATTCTACCGCTCGCCATGTCATTTTCGATCCCCATTAAGACATCCATTTTACAAACTCGTGACGTAAAAACGCGCATTCATCCGTTATCTCAGTCAGGAGATCATCAATATGCGGGTTATCCTTCATGCGGGGTTATTATTGTTTTGCGGTCTGAGTGCCTCGGGCGCCGAATCGTTTCGCCTGACCGACGGATTTCCAGAGCTCGAATCGGCCGCGCCGCTCGAAGGTTATTTTCTTTCGCCCACCAGTTTCAAAAAGTACACGGATCCGCCTGATCAATTGCTGAAAAGCGCACGACGCATGGATGCCGCGGAGCTCGCTGCGTATTCGCGAGGCGGCGAAATGAAAGTGAGCGCCGATTATCCGCTGCTCATTTTCAAAAATCAGGGTTCCAATCTGATTTTCTGGAAAGGAAAGCCCGACGGCCAGCAGCAGGTGTTTCAGCGCGTTTGGAATGGAAAGATATGGGATTGCAATGGCTACACCAATGGCCACGGGGAAGCCAACGCCTTCGCCATTGCGCTCCCCGCGGATCTCGATCGCTGCTACGTGGTCATCGAGCAACAAAGCGCCGAGCGCGGACACGAAACGATTCACACCGAAAGCATCAGTCTCGGGGCGTGCCCTCCATTTCAGGACCTCGTGACGCGTGCGATTGAGGCGAATGATCTTGTTGTCTACAGACCGCATGAATCGCGGCCGCATGAGTTCGAGGAATCCCCCGGCGCCTTTCTCGATTGCGTCAAAGGCAACATCACGCGCTCAGAACTCATGAAGATCCCCGGCCTCGGCGACACGCATTATATGTCCCTGCTTTTTCTGTCGTCGGGCGAACGCCCCGCGCTTCGTTTCTGGTTCAGTTGCGAATCCAACGCGTTCCACGGTCCGTTCGGCAATCTTTACGCGCCCGGCCAGAAACCGTGGGATGCGCGCGACCTGCGTTGGAAAATTGCGCGCGGGCAAAGTGGCGCGGCCGCCACACAGCCCTCCGCATTGCGCGCGCTGGTCGTACATCCGGCGCAGAACGAATGGCAGATCCTGGAATACACACTCGGAACAGACGCGCCGATCAGTGCGTTTCGGCATTCCGTAATGCGCCATCAGCGCGATGGCGGCGATCCGATTTTTGAATTCGTATTCAATGCCGGCCAGCGCGAGCAGGTCGTGAAACCTGAAGGCCGTTTCGGCGTCGATTCGTTCAATCGGAACGATCCCGAACGCGGCGAACTCGCCATTGAATATCATTTTATCCAATCGCACCCGTCCGTGATCAAACTCTCCGTCCGTCCAACGCAGGGCCCGTGGAAGGGGACCGTCTTCGCTCGTTTTCATCGCAGGGAAACAGTCGATGAAAACCCGGCCATTGGTGCGCTAAAAACGTACAATTCAGCGACGGTTAACCTGAATTGGGAGAAATGATTCAGAGTGCCTGCGGGCGTCTTTGCGCCTTTGCGCGAGCGGCCCGTATCCTTTATCGTACGTTTCTATGCTCTCCAAGGTTTTTTCAGCCGCCGCGCAAGGTGTCGACGCGTCCAGTGTCGATGTTGAAGTCGATTTGTCGCAGGGCATGCCCAGCGAACGCCTCGTCGGCTTGCCCGACGCCGCGGTGAAGGAAAGTCTCCACCGCGTACGCGCCGCGCTCACCAACGCCGGCTACAGTTGGCCGTTCAACAAGCGTCTCACGATCAACCTCGCGCCCGCCGACAGCCGCAAAGAAGGTCCGATGTACGATCTGCCGATCGCCATCGGTGTGCTCGCCGCGAGCGAACAGATGCAGCCCGACCGTCTCGACGATTATCTCTTCATTGGCGAACTGGCGCTCGACGGCCGCGTGCGCCCGGTCAAAGGCGCGCTCCTGTTTGCGCTGCTGGCGAAGCAGCTCGGCAAGCGCGGCATTTTTGTTCCGCCCGAGAACGCCGAAGAAGCCGCCGTCGTCGACGGCCTCGAAGTCCTCGCGCCGCCGAGCCTGCCCGAAGCCGCCGCTCACTTGAACGGCCTCTCGTCGCTGCAGCCGGTCAAAGTCGATCTGAAAGAGTTGTTCGATCGCCCCACGCCCGAATCCGCGCTCGATCTCGCCGACGTCCGCGGCCAGGAACACGTCAAGCGCGCGATGACCGTCGCCGCCGCGGGCGGGCACAACATTCTGCTCGTCGGTCCGCCCGGTAGCGGAAAAAGTATGGTGGCGAAGCGGCTGCAATCGATCCTGCCGCCGTTCTCGCTCGCCGAAGCGCTGGAAACGACGAAGCTCTGGTCGATCGCCGGAAAACTGAACGCGCAGGAGCCGCTCAAGACGCGCCGCCCGTTCAGCAGCCCGCATCACACCTCGACGTACCCGGCCGTGGTCGGCGGCGGAGTCGACCCGAAGCCCGGCGCGATCTCGCTGGCGCACAACGGCATTCTTTTTCTCGACGAATTTCCCGAGTTCGATCCGAAGGTGAAGGAAGCACTGCGCCAGCCGCTCGAAGACCGTCTGATCACCGTGGCGCGTTCGGCCGCGACCTGCACGTTTCCGGCGAACATCATGCTCGTCGCCGCGATGAACCCATGCCCCTGCGGACACTACGGCGATCCGAAAAAGCCCTGCCGCTGCACGGAGATCCAGGTCGCGCGCTACATGGCCAAAGTCTCCGGCCCGATCCTCGACCGCATCGACCTTCATGTCGACGTCCCGCACATTCCCTACGACGAACTCAGCAGCCAGCGCAACGGCCCGACCAGCGCCGAAGTCCGCAAGCAAGTCATCGCCGCGCGCGAGCTGCAAACCAAACGCTTCGCCGAAACACCTACGCACAGCAACGCGGCCATGAGCGAACGCCAAGTCCAGGATTTTTGTAAATCCGACAAAGAAGCCGGCGAACTCCTGAAAAACGCCGTCGACGTCCTCGGCTTCAGCGCTCGTTCCTACGGCCGCATCCTCAAAGTCGCCCGCACCATCGCCGACCTCGACAACTCGCAAAATATTTCCGCCGCACACGTGAGCGAAGCCATTCAATATCGGAATCTGGATCGGTACAAAGGGCTGTAGTTTATGGAGCGCGGGCGTCCCGCCCGCTTCTTTTGAAGCGCACTATTATAGATGAGGGTTTATATGTTCGTATTAATTACACTTGGCCGCTACTTCGGTAAACCGATCAGCTCAGAAAAAATCTACTGCCCGCATGAGAAATGCATACGCATTGGCGAACGCATGCAATACCAATCCATGGTGGGCGTCTTCTTTGTGCCCATCATCCCGGTTGCTACTGTTAAAGATTGGCGCTGTTCTTCATGCAACGGACGCGTTGTTCCGAACGAAGGCGGCAAGCACTCGAAGAGTGTACTGTTGTTCAGTTCAATCGTGGCCATCGGCGGTTTTGCGATGTTTGCGCTATTTGCGTACGCTGCATTAACTCTCGGCGGAAAGAACAGTATGTTTGATCCCGGAGCACAGAAAGCTGCGCGCTGGATGGCGGCATTCATGGCATTTCTTGGATTTTGCATCGTCGCAAGAGCTCTTTTGGATGCAGGAAAACTTGCGAAGACGCTTGGAGAAATTGTAACGCTCAGCCCGGAAAAGTTGTCTGTAATCGATGAAACGCTTCAAGATGGCGACAACCCGGAAATCATTGCATCGAAATTGATAGAAAAGGATTTCTCAGACCCTGAAATTCGGATGTACTTGGAGTCGTGGTGCAAGCCGGAAAGGTAAGACCTGAAAAAAA
>Ga0265314_10002848_pt1 | contig 17217 bp, 13 predicted proteins | sample 4126metaG_FD_203106 | JGI IMG/M metagenome (GOLD analysis project Ga0265314, IMG submission 203106) | Rhizosphere microbial communities from Carex aquatilis grown in University of Washington, Seatle, WA, United States - 4-1-26 metaG | ecosystem: Host-associated > Plants > Roots > Rhizosphere >... | reverse complement strand
CGTCAGCCGCGGCGGCGAGAAGCTCCAGGCCGCGGTGGAGGGGTTCTCGATCGACCTGAAGGGGGCGAATGTCCTCGACGTCGGGGCGTCCACCGGCGGCTTCACCGACTGCGCGCTCCAGTCGGGAGCCGCCTCCGTCGTCTGCGTCGACGTCGGCCGCGCCCAGCTCCACCCGAAGCTTAGGGGCGACCCGAGGGTCGTGAATATCGAGAAACTAAACGCGAGGAACCTCTCCCCCGGCGACCTGCCGCGCGGCGAGTTCGACGCGGTCGTCATGGACCTGTCCTTCATCTCGCTAAAGACCGTGCTTCCGGCCGTGTGGCCGCTCCTTCGCCGGGGCGGCACGCTGGTCGCCCTCGTCAAGCCGCAGTTCGAGGCCGGCCGGGCCGAGGCCGACAAGGGCCGGGGCGTCATCCGGGACGGCGCCGTGCAGCAGGCGGTCCTCGCCTCGGTCCGCGACTTCGCGCTCGAGCGCCTCAAGGGCGCCCGGCTCGTCGGGACCCTGGACTCCCCCATCGAGGGCGCCGACGGCAACCGGGAATTCCTGTTGTGCCTCCGGCGAAGCGCTGCAACCTAGGAGGGTCCGCCGCCATGAAGCCCATCCGCTCCCTAGCCTTTGTCATCAACGCCGAGAAACCGGGCGCGGTGGAGCTCGCCCGCTCGCTTGTGGACTGCGCGCGGGCCAAGGGCATCAGGCTGAAGCAGACGACGCGCTTCCCGCTGCGGCGCGGCTACCTCAGGGGATGCGACGCCTGCTGCGTCATCGGCGGCGACGGGACCCTCCTCGGGGTCGTCCGCGAGGCCGCTCACGAGCAGGTCCCCATCATCGGTGTCAACCGGGGCAGCCTCGGCTTCCTGACGACCTTCTCACCCGACGAGGCCAAGGCCGGGTTCGAGGACCTGCTGATGGGCACGTTCTCCCTGGACCGCCGCGCCATGCTCGAATGCTCCGTCGGCGGCGGTCCGGCGAGCCTCGCCCTGAACGACGTCCTCATCAAGGACGAGCTGAGCACGGGCCTCGTCCACCTCGAGGTGTTCGCCGACGGCGAGCTCGTGACGGACTACCTGTGCGACGGCCTCATCTTCTCGACCGCGACCGGATCGACGGCCTACAACCTCTCCGCCGGCGGCCCCATCATCCACCCGGCCGCCAACGTGATCGCGATGACCCCGATCTGCCCGCACACGCTGACGAACCGCTCGATCATCTTCCGCGACACCGTCAGGCTGCGCGTCTTCAACCGCACCCAGGGCACCCGGGTCCTGGTCGGGCTCGACGGGCAGGGCAACCTCAAGGCGTCCATGGACGAGGAGATCATGATCTCGATAGCGGGCATGCGCCTGCCGCTCGCGCAGCAGCGCGGCTACTCGCATTTCGCGGTCGTGCGCACGAAGCTCAAGTGGAGCGGCGGCGCCGCCGAGCGAGAGTGACTAGGGCCTGACGACCAGCTGCGTGCGGCGCGCGGGGTCGAAGTGGGACCGCGCGAAGGCCGCGAGGTCCTCAAGCGTGACCGCATCGATGAGCGAGTCGTACTTTCTGCCGTGGTTGGCGGGCCGGCCCTGCAGGACGTCGAGGCCCGCCTGCATGGCGCGGGCGGAATTGGTCTGGAGCGCCTTCCTGTGGCCCGCCTTCAGGCGCACCTGGCAGCGGCGCAATTCCTCCATGTCGACGGCGCCCGACTGGACCCGGGCGATCTCGATCCCGATCTCGTCGAGGACCTCGGCCTCCTTGCCGGGCTGGGTCCCCGCGATGAAGTAGAACATGGCGGTTGTCCTGCATGCCATGCGGCCCGAGCGGACGAAATACGCGAGGCCCTTCTGGTCGCGCACGCGCTCGAACAGGCGCGAGGCCATCCCGCTGAAGAGCTCGTCGAGCACCTCGCCGACGTAGAAGTCCGGGGCGTCGAGGACAGCGCCGCGGAAGGCCTGCAGGACGACGGCCTGCTCGCGCGGCTGCTTCTCGACGAAGTCCCCGGCCTCGGCCGGTCCCTCGAACGCGGGGCCGGCGGGAAGGGGCGAGCCCGAGGGAATACGCAGGAGGAGCTTCTCGATCTTCGGGAGGAGCCTCTGCGGCTCGAAATCGCCGGCAACGGAGACGACGACGCCCGGGCCCACGAGGAGCCGTCCCCAGAGTGCCGCAAGGTCAGCGCTTCGCGTGGCGCCAACCCCCGCCTCGTCGCCCTGCGCGCTGAGCGAAAACGGATGCTTTCCAAAAAACTTCTGGCGCAAGAGGCGCCGGGCGCAGGACACGACGTCGTCCTTCTCCTCGCGGAGCCCCGCCAGCTGCGCCTCGCGCTCGGTCGAGAGCGTGTCGGCCTTGAACGCCGGACAAAGTGCGCCCTCGGCCAGCAGGTCGAGCGCCCGGTCGGCGTCGGTCGGCAGCACCTCGACGGCGAGGCCAAGCGTGTTGTCCCCGGAGTACGAGGTGAAGGATCCCCCGACCTCTTCGATCCGCCCCGCGACCTGCGCGGCGGTGCGCTTGGCGGTGTCCTTCGTCAGGAGCGTCGCCAGGAGCGCGGAGCTTCCCCGGCGCCCGGCGGCCTCGCAGAGCGGGCCCCCTAGGGTCAGCAGCCGCAGGTGCAGGTTCGGCAGGCGCCGATCCTCCTGGTAGACGATGCGGGCGCCGTTCTTAAGGCGTATCTCCTTAAAATCCGGGCGGGCCGCACGCGAGCCGGCGGACGCCTTGCCGGCCTTGCCGCCCTGCGACTCGGGCTCCAGCGAGATGGAGGTCAGGCGCCCCGGGACGATGTGGGCGGCGAGGGCCGCCCTCAGGTCGCCGGGCCCCACCCTTGCCAGGCGCTCAAAATACGTCCGGCTAAACTCGAGGTCCCCCACGACGACCTCGGCCACGCCCAGGCGCGACGCCTGGCCGCTCATGGTCTTGCGGGTGTTGATCTCCCCGACAACCGACTGCCGGTAGGCCTTCCTCAATTGCGCCGCATTGAACGCCTTCGGTCGCGCGTGGGCCGAGAGGAGCCCCAGGATCGCCTCCTCGGCCGCCTGGCGCTTGCCGGCGTCGCAGGTGAATGAAATGCAGAAGAGCCCGCTCGAGCCCGGGTTCCAGCTCGACGCGTCGATCGAGTGGACGAGCTTGCGCCTCTCGCGGATCTCCTGCCAGAGGACCGAGCTGTCCCCGCCACCGAGCACCGTCGCCAGGAGGTCCAGGACCGGGGCCTGCGGGTCGGTGAGCCCGGGGATGGGCCAGGCGAGGGCTGCGCGCACGACCTCGACCTTCTCGTAGCGGTGGGCCTGGCGGGGGCCGAGCTGGAGCGGCTCCGACGGAACGAGGACCGGGGCCAGGCGCGAGCGCGGCGCCTCGCCGAAGTGCCGGTCGACGAGCGCCCTCGCCTCGGACGGATCCACGTCGCCGGTGATGACCACGACCATGTTGTTCGGCACGTAGCGCCTTCGGTAGTAGTCGACCAGGGCCCCGCGCTCGACCGCGGCGAAGACGTCCTTGTGGCCGATGATGGGATGGCGGTAGGGGTGCTCCCTAAACGCGGTCGCAAAAAGGGCCTCCCAGAGCCTGCTGTCGGGGTCGTCGCGGGTCATCGCGATCTCGCGCAGGATCACGTCCTTCTCGCGCAGGACCTCGTCGTCGGGGAGCGTCGAGTGGAGCACGGCGTCCGCCAGGACGTCGACCGCCACCTCGAGCTTCTCGCTCGGAAGGTCGATGTAGTAGACGGTCCGGTCAAAGGTCGTGTAGGCGTTGATGTAGCCCCCGTTTGCCTGGACGGTGGCGGAGATCTCCCGGCCGCTCCTGCGGCTCGTCCCCTTGAAGAGCATGTGCTCCAGGTAATGGGAGAGCCCGGCGCCCAGCTGCTCGCCCTCGTGGATGCTGCCGGTGCGCACCCACACCTGGACCGAGGCGAGCGCGACCGACGAGTCCGCCTTGACGAGCAGCGTGAGTCCGTTCGGCAGGACCGCGCGCTCGACGGGTTCGCGCCAGAACGCATCCAGGAGGGCGCGTTCCGACTGCGGGGGTTTGGATTTGGGCATCAGGGTGCTCCCTCAGGCGGAACCGACTGCCTCGGCAGCGGACGCACCCCGGGGGCGCTTCGTCGGCAGGAACGGCTTCACGAATGCTTCGTCGAAATCGTACAGGTCCGCGAAGTCCTCGCGGCGGTCGTTCTCGGTCTTGCTGAAGGCGTTATATTCTATGAGGTTAAAAACGATGTCGCCAAAGTCCTGGCAGCGGCGAACCCCCCAGGAATTGAGGACGGTCTTGCTGAGGGGGCCGTACTGCTCGAGGGCGTAAACACGAAGCCCGTCCAGGAGTTCCGGTCCCGTGACATGCCGGGACTTGCCCGTTCGGCTGGCGTCCTTCTTGCGGATTTCCTTCACGGTGTGGTCGAGTCCAAGCCTCACAAAATCATAGGCTTTGCGGTCAAATCGCGCATCCTCCTTGCATATGAGCGCCACAATGCGCGGGAAATCCGAATCGTGCATATCAGGGCGTCAAAGTTGGCAGGCTCGCGTTACAGGCGCAACTACGGCGTTCAAATGCACTCTATCTGCGTCAAACATGGCGAGTTGCAAAAGAATCGCTTCTGGGCTCGCAAAACGCCCCGTTTCCCGACACTATTGGTCCAAACAATGATAGCTTCCACCCAGACCAACCACCCTATCTCCGGGGTTAAAAATGGTAAGGACCAAAATCCTGTCGACCTCGCCTGTCTGAAACTCAAGGAGGCCGGCCTCAGGATCACGCAGCCGCGCGTTGCCATACTGGCCGCTCTCATCAAGGCCGGACGCCCGACGAGCATTGACGCCCTCCATAGCGAGCTGGGTCCGAAGTCCTGCGACATCGTCACGGTGTACCGCTGCATGGCCGCATTCGAGACGATCGGTCTCGTCCGCCGCGCATTCCTCATTAACGGGACAAGCCTTTACGAGATTAACCTGGGCGACCCGAACCGCTACCACGTCGTCTGCAAGCAGACGAACAAGGTCGAGGAGCTCGACACCGCTTCCGCGACTGAGTTGCGCCGCGCGGTGCAGCTGGTCGAGGAGACCCTGCGGGCGCAGGGCTATTCCGACGTGGGCCACATCGTCGAGTTCTTCGGCAAGTCCCCCGTCGCCAGCCGCGCCCAGGCGGAAGTCTCCGTCCCGGCGGTTCCGGCCACCTGAGCGCCTAGGCCGCGGTGGCCGCGGCGAAGTTTTTGGCCGCCTGGTCCCAGTCGACGACCTTCCAGAAGGCCTCGACATAGTCCGCGCGCAGATTCTGGTGCTTGAGGTAGTAGGCGTGCTCCCAGACGTCGATGCCGATGATCGGCACGGCGCCCTCGCTGATCGGCGAGTCCTGGTTGGCGGTCGAGCCGACGGCGAGCTTGCCCCCCTTGAAGGTCAGCCATGCCCAGCCGCTCCCGAAGCGCTTCATCGCTGCCTCGTTCACCTTGGTGCGCATCACCTCCAAGGACCCGAAGTCCCTCGCGATCGCATCGGCCAGGGCGCCCGCGGGCGCCCCGCCGCCCTTCGGCGATAGGATCGTCCAGAAGAAGCTGTGGTTCACGTGGCCGCCTACGTTGTTGCGAAGCGTCGTGCGCACGGACTCGTCGATCGCCGGCAGGTTCGCGAGGATGTCCTCGGCTGTCAGGGCCGCGTACGCCGCGTGCCCCTCCAGGGCCTTGTTCGCGTTCTTTATATATGCGGCGTGGTGCTTGGAGTGGTGGATCTCCATCGTCAGGGCGTCGATGTGGGGCTCCAGGGCGTCGTAGGCATACCCCAGCTTTGGAAGGACAAAGGGCTGCTTCGTGCCGCCCGAACCCGATACCGGTGCTGACTCCGCGGCCCTCAGGCGCGCGACCGCCCCGAAACCGACCATCGCCGCGCCACCGCCCAGGACCTTGATCGCTTCGCGTCTTGTCATGGCGCCAATCGTATCCCAAACGCCCCGCCTTGCAAGTCGCCCGCGCCGAACCCGCTCCCCTAGCGGGCGAGGAGCTTTCGCAGCATCTCGTCGACCTTCTTCGGGTCGGCCTTGCCCTTGGCGGCGCGCATGACCGGGCCCTTGAAGGCGTTCAGGGCGCTCTCCTTGCCCCCCTTGTAGTCGGCTACGGACTTCGGGTTGCCCGCGATTGACTCGGCGCACCAGCGCTCGAGGTCGTCCAGGTTGGTCTCGGCCTTCAGGCCCTTCCTCGCTACGACGGCCTCGGGCATCTCGCCGCTGTGGAACATCTCGATGAAGACCTCCTTGGCGGCGTTGCTCAGGATCGTGCCGTCCTCGACGAGCTTCACGAGGCCTGCGACGTGCTGGGGCCTCACCTTCGAGTCGGCGAGCGCGGTCTTCGAGGCGCCGAGCTCCCTGAGGAGGTCGTTCGTGATCCAGTTGCCGGCCGCCTGCGGCTTGCCGCAGAGGCGGGCGGCCTCCTCGAAGAAGTCGCCGAGCTGGCGGTCCGGAACGAGGACCGAGGTGATCGTGTAGGGCAGCGAATACTGCTCCTGGAGCCGCCTTTGCCTGTCGAAGGGCATCTCGGGGCAGGTCGCCTGGAGCGCCGCCTTCCACTCCTCTCCCACCTCGACCGGCATCAGGTCCGGGTCCGGGAAGTACCGGTAGTCGTGCGCCATCTCCTTCGAGCGCAGGGACTGCGAGGTCCCCGCCTGCCCGTCGTAGTCGCGCGTCTCCTGGACGATCTTTCCGCCCGACTCGAGGACCGCCTTCTGGCGGCGCACCTCGTGGTCGATCCCGTCGCGCACGAAGGAGAACGAGTTGAGGTTCTTCAGCTCGACCTTGGTCCCGAGCCCCGTCGAGCCGGCCGGCCGGATGGAGATGTTGGCGTCGCAGCGCAGCTGCCCCTTCTCCATGTCGCAGTCGGAGATCCCCCCGTAGATCATGACGGTCTTGAGCGCCGTCAGGTAAGCGAAGGCCTCGTCCGCGCTGTGGATGACCGGCTCGGAGACGATCTCCATCAGCGGGGTCCCCGCCCGGTTGAAGTCGACGAGCGAGGCGCCCTCGCCGTGGTTCAGCTTGCCGACGTCCTCCTCGAGGTGGATCCGCGTGAGGGCAATCCTCTTGTGCTCGCCCATGACGTTGCGCGCGGGCCCGGGCAGCTCGATCTCGACCGAGCCCCCCTTGCACAGGGGCTGGTCGTACTGCGAGATCTGGTAGTTCTTCGGGGAGTCAGGGTAGAAGTAGTTCTTGCGGTCCCACTTGCAGACGGGCGCGATCTCGCAGCCAAGGAGAAGCCCGGCCTTGATGATCTTGTCGAGGGCCTCCTTGTTCATGACCGGGAGGGTCCCCGGAAGGGCGAGGACCACGGGGTCGGTGAGGGTGTTCTCGGGCAGGCCGTAGCCCGCCGCCGCGCGGGTGAACATCTTCGAGCGGGTCTTGAGCTGCACGTGCACCTCGAGCCCTATGACGGCCTCGTAGTTCATAGGCTTGGGTGACGGTTGCGCCAGTCGGTCGTCTGCTCGTAGGCGCTGGCGACCGCGAGGAGCTCCGTCTCCTTGAAGGGCTGGCCGATCACCTGCAGCCCGATCGGGAGCCCGCCGCCGGTGAACCCGCACGGGATGCTGATCCCGGGAAGCCCCGCCAGGTTGACCCCGATCGTGTAGATGTCGTTCAGGTACATGGCGAGCGGGTTGGCCGCCTTCTCGCCCTTCTTGAAGGCCGGTGTCGGGGAGGTCGGCGTCACGATCGCGTCCACCTCCTTGTAGGCCTCCAGGAAGTCGCGGCGTATCAGCGTCCGCACCTTCTGGGCGCGCAGGTAGTAGGCGTCGTAGTAGCCGCTCGAGAGCACGTAGGTGCCGAGGATGATCCTTCGCTTCACCTCAGGGCCGAACCCCTCGGCGCGCGACTTGAAATACAGGTCGAGGGCGTCCTTCGCGTCCTTGGAGCGGTGCCCGTAGCGCACGCCGTCGAACCTCGCCAGGTTCGAGGAGCACTCGGCCGTCGCGATGATGTAGTAGGCGGCGATCGCGTACTTCGTGTGCGGAAGCGAGACCTCGCGGACCTCGCAGCCCATCCTGCGGTAGGCATCGATGGCCGCCTGGACCGCAGCGCCGACCTCGGGGTCGAGCCCCTCGCCGAAGTACTCCTTGGGGATCCCCAGCTTCCACTTGCGCCCCGATCGCACGAGTTCCGCGATTCCCCGGTTGTAGTCGGGCACCTCCATCTTGAGCGACGTCGAGTCCCTGCGGTCGTGCCCGGAGATGGCGCCAAGGACGGTCGCGGCGTCCTCGACCGTCCGGGCAAAGGGGCCTATCTGGTCGAGCGAGGAGGCGAATGCGATCAGCCCGTAGCGCGACACCCGCCCGTACGAGGGCTTAAGCCCCACCAGGTTGCACAAGGCGGCCGGCTGGCGGATGGAGCCGCCGGTGTCGGAGCCCAGGGAGGCGACCGCCTCGCCCGCGGCCACCGAGGCGGCGCTGCCGCCCGAGGAACCGCCGGGCACCCGCTCCAGGTCCCATGGGTTGGAGGTCACCCCGAACGCCGAATTCTCGGTGGAGGAGCCCATGGCGAACTCGTCCAGGTTCAATCGCCCCCAGCAGAGGGCGCCCGCGGCCTTCAGCTTCGCGGTCACCGTTGCGTCGTAGGGCGAGACAAAATTGGCGAGCATGCGGCTCGACGCCGTCAGGGGCTGCCCCGCGACCGAGATCACGTCCTTGATGCCGATCGGGATGCCCTCCAGCGGATGGGACGGCGCGCCCTTCCTCGCCGCGCGGCGCTCGTCCGAGGCCCGCGCCTGGGCAAGCGCGTCCTGCTCGTCGTAGGAATTGAAGGCGCGTACCCGCCCCTCGACCGCCTTCGTCCGCGCGATGACCGACTGCATGAGCTCCAGGGACGACAGCTCGCCCTTGGCGAGGCGCCGCGAGAGGTCCGCCAGGGTGCAGTTGTAGAGCGCGTCGGGCACGGCGGGGTCCGGGGTTACTCGACCACCTTCGGGACGACGAACATGTTGTCGCGCTTCTCCGGGGCGTTGCGCAGCGCGTCCTCCACCGAGAGGCCCGGCTCGGGCACGTCCTCGGCCCAGACGTTGACGACCGGGAACGCGTGCGCGGTCGGCTCGACGCCCTCCACGTTGACCTCGTTCAGGAGCGCGATGTAGGCGAGGACATCGCCCAGCTGGGCGCCGAAGCGCTCCTTCTCCTCGGCCGACAGGTTGATGCGCGCCAGGTTCGTGACGTGGTCCAGCTTGAAGTCTTCGGGTTTGGGCACGGCGGTACGGGTTACTTCCTGACCTGGTAATTGCTCGTCGCCTCGATCGCCACCTGGATCTTCTGGAGGGCCAGGTTGACCTCCTCGTCGGTCAGGGTCCTCGACGCTGAGCGGAACACGAGCGAGAATGCGAGGCTCTTCTTGCCCTCGGCGAGCCCCTTGCCCTGGTAGACGTCGAAGACCTCGACCGCCTCGACCGCGAACGCGTCGCCGGCCGCCCCGGCGGCGGCGGCAAGGAGCCTTGTGCGGACGTCCCCCGCCCTCTCCTGCAGGTCGACGACGAGCGCCAGGTCCCTCAAGGCCGCGGGGAAGAGGCTGAAGTCGCGGAAGCGCTTCCTCCCGGCCGACGCCGCCATCCGCTCCGGCTGGATCGTGAAGGTGCCGGCGAGGACGCTCCCCTCGATCCCCCGCGCCCTGAGCATCGCCAGGTTGACCAGGCCAAAGCGCGCGACCCAGCCTCCCGCCTGCGAGGCGATGCCGACCGAATGCCCCTCCTGCCAGCCGTAGCCGGGGCCGAGGACCGGGTCCGCCCTCTCAGCGTCCAGGTCGACCCCGGCCGACGCCGCGACCGCGGCCAGGTGGTGCTTGACCGTGTAGAAGTCCGCGGGCTCCCTGCGCCTCCACCGGCGGGTGGTGTCCTCGGCGATCACGAAGGCGACCGAGGCGCCCTCGTAGTTGTGGCCGTTGTACTCGACGAAGATCCTGCCGGCCTCGCAAAGGCGGGTCGCGGCGACGCCGCGGGACTGGTTAAGGAGCAGCGTGTCCAAGAGCCCCATGACGAGCGTCGGCCTGAGGTGGGACTGGTCCTCGACGAAGGGGTTGGCGAGGGCGAGCTCCTTGGCCGCCGTCTCCGACACCCAGGTCGTCAGCTCCGTGCCGGGCCTTAGCGTCAGGTTCACGCACTCGTGGAAGTCGTGCCCGACAAGGTAGGAGATCGCCGCCCGGTTGAACGCGACGACGGGGTCGTCCTCGGCGGAAAGCCCGACCGAGGTAAGCCGCGCGGCGGGGATCCTGTCCGTGCCGTGGATGCGCAGGATCTCCTCCACAAGGTCGATCGGCCGGTCGAGGTCGTCGCGCCAGCTCGGGATCGCGACGCACCACTCGGAGCCGCCGTCCCCCGCCGGGTTCTCGCGCGTCACGTGCAATTCGAGCGACTCGAGGGCGGCCTTCATCTCGGCGGGGGGGATGTCGAAACCGAGCCTCTCCCGCACGAATCCCGACGTGAGGACGATCTCCCGCTTCCACGGGACGTCGCCGCCGGCGACAAACGCGGGGCCGGCCGGCACGCCCCCGGCCGTCTCGCTGATCAGGTCGATCATCCGCCGCGCGGCCTCCATGGCCATGTGGGGGTCGACGCCGCGCTCGTAGCGGTAGGATGAGTCCGAGGAGAGGCCGAGCGACCTCGAGGTCCAGCGGATCGACGACGCGCGGAAGATAGCGCACTCGACGACGATCGAGGTCGTCGTCGCCTCGACGCCCGAGTTCTCGCCGCCCATGACGCCCGCGACGACGAGGGCCTTCGCCGAGTCCGCGATCACGAGCGTCTGCGCCGAGAGCGAGCGCTCCTTGCCGTCCAGGGTCGTGATCTTCTCGCCCTCGAACGCCCGGCGCACGACCAGGCGCCCGCCCGAGATCTTGTCCGCGTCGAAGGCGTGGAGCGGCTGGCCGAACTCGAGCATCACGTAGTTGCCGGCGTCGACGACGTTGTTGATGGGCCGAAGGCCCACGGCCCGCAGGCGCTCCTGCATCCAGGCGGGGCTCGGGCCGATCCTTACCCCCGTGACGAGGTGCGCCGTGTAGAGCGGGCAGTCCTCGGGGTTGTCGACCTGGACGCCCTTGAAGCGATCGAGGGGGGCGGGCCCCGCCGTCTCGCCCTGGAACTTCACCTGGGGGTAGACCAAGTCCCTGCGGAACCACGCCGCCAGTTCCCGGGCGAGCCCGAGGTGCGAGAGGCAGTCGGGCCGGTTGGGGGTAATCTCAACGTCAAAGACGGTGTCGCCCGGGGGCAGCACCTCGTTGATCGGGGTCCCCAGCGGAGGGGTCCCGGGCAGGATGAGCAGCCCCGCATGGTCGTCGCCCATGCCCAGCTCCCTTGCCGAGCACATCATCCCGTCGGAGAGCTGTCCCCTGATCTTCGACTGCTTGATCGTGAAATCCCCGGGCAGGACGGCCCCCGGCAGGGCGACCGGGACCCGGTCCCCGACCTTGTAGTTCTGGGCGCCGCAGACGATCGTCTTGACCCCGCCCGCCGGCCCCAGGTCCACCGTGCAGACCGACAGCTTGTCGGCGTTCGGGTGCTTGTCGCGGGTGAGCACCTCCCCCACGACGACGCCCTTGAGCTCCGGGGCGCCGGTCTGCAGGACGTGCTCCACCTCGAAGCCGAGGAAGGTGATCGCGCGCGTCAGCTCCTCGACCGGGGCGTCGAGCGCCACGTAGTCCCAGATCCAGTTGAGCGAGATTTTCATCCTCGGATTCGGGGCCCCCTAGATTGCGCCGCCGAACTGGCGCAGGAGCCTCAGGTCGTTCTGGTAGAAAACCCGGATGTCATCGATCCCGTAGAGCGTCATCGCCAGGCGCTCGATCCCCATCCCGAAGGCGTAGCCCGTCCAGACCTCGGGGTCGTAGCCGACGGCCCTGAAGACCTCGGGGTCGACGATCCCGCAGCCGCCGATCTCGATCCACTCCTTGTTCACCTTGGGCAGGTGCTTGGCCGAGAGGTCGACCTCGAAGCTCGGCTCGGTGTAGCCGAAATAGTGCGGCCTGAAGCGCGTCTTCGTGCCGGGGCCCATCAGGGCCTCGAAGAGGTAGTCCAGGAGCGCCTTCAGGTCGCGCACCGTGACGTTGCGGTCGACGTACAGGCACTCGATCTGGTGGAAGTTGGCGCTGTGCGAGGCGTCCGAGGTGTCGCGGCGGTAGACGCGCCCCGGCGAGACGATGCGGATCGGGGGCGGCCCCTTGAGCATCGTGCGCACCTGCACCGAGGAGGTGTGGGTGCGAAGGAGGTAGCGCTCCCCCGGCCGGTGCCGGGAGACGTTGCCGAACTGCGCCGCCGGCGGGAAGTAGAACGTGTCCTGGGGGTCGCGGGCCGGGTGGTCGGGCGGCGTGTTGAGCGCGTCGAAGCAGTAGAACTCCGTCTCGACCTCGGGGCCGTCGGCGACGACGAAGCCCACCTTGCGAAGGATCCGGCATACCTCCTCGCGCACGAGGGTCAGGGGATGGAAGGTCCCGGGCCCCAGGTCGGGGGACGGGAGCGTCGGGTCGATCGGCGGGCCGAGGCGGGCCGCAAGCTCCGACTCCTCGATCTGGCGCAGCTTCGCGTCGAGGAGCGCCTGCAGGCGACCCTTGGATTCGTTCACGAGCTTGCCCATGGCCGGGCGAAGCTCCTTCGCGACCGACCCCATCTGCTTCATCAAGGCCGTGAACTCCCCGTTGGGGCCCACGTACCGGGCCTTGGCCCCCTCCAGCTCCGGGCGGGTCCGGATCGACTGGAGCTCGGCGCTAGCCTTGGTGAGAAGCGAGGAGAGCTGCTCTTGCATCTCTGTCCTGCTTCAGCGCGTCAGGGCTTCTTGGCGGAGGCCTTGGCCTTCAGGGCCTCGCGGGCCTGCAGGACGAGGGAGTCAAAGGCGGCGGGGTCGTTGACGGCGATGTCGGCGAGGACCTTGCGGTCAAGGCCGATGCCGGCGGCCTTCAGGCCCTCGACAAAGCGGCTGTAGCTCATGTCCGCGGCGCGGCATGCGGCGTTCAGGCGGACGATCCAGAGGGAGCGCCACTCGCCCTTCTTCTTCTTGCGGTCGCGGTAGGCGTACTGCCAGGCGTGCTGGACGGCCTCTTTCGCGTAGCGGAAGAGCTTGGATTTGTTGCCGAAATAGCCCTTGGCGTATTTCAGCACCTTCTTGCGGCGCTTGCGCGACGCGGGGGAGTTTGTTGCACGAGCCATGTTGTGTTGTTCCTTGGGTTAGTCGCCGGCGGGTCGGCTTAGGATTTCACCCGCCAGGCGTGGTTTGGATTGGCGCAGGCCGCGGCCCTTTTAGAGGCCGAACGGGAGGCTGCGCAAAAGGGGCTTGGCGTGGCCAGGGGCAACGAGCTTGTCCTTGGTAGCGCGGCGCTTCTGCTTTGTCGACTTGGCGGAAAGCAGGTGGCGGAAACCGGGTGTGCGGCGCATCAGCTTGCCGCGGGCGGTCAATTTGAAGCGCTTGGCAATGGACTTCTTGGTCTTTTGCATGAGAGGAGCGGTCGAAACCATAGAGTGAGGGACGTGTTTGCAAGGGGAAAAATCCCCAGGGGCATGATTGAGAGCGACCTGAGGACACATCCCGTCGGTTCCGGCCGAAATTCCCGGGCCGAAACGAGCGGTTTCGCCGGACGGGGCGCCTGCCCCTTGCACCCGGCAAAAGGGGGCAACCGAGCGGCAGATCATGTTTGACCACTTTCGCAAGGTCCTGCCGAATCGCGACCTGTCCCCCGTGGTGCCCCCTACCTCGATTTTTTCCCGATCGCTTGCGCATAGACCGCGAGCGAGAGACGGATCCCCCTGGAGCACGAGGAACCCCGCATGAGCGCTCCCGCGACCCCAGACCTAGGCGCGGACTCCCGAATCTGGCCGAGGCTGACCCTCGGCACCCTTGCCCTCGCCCTTGGGCTGAGGTTCCTCCTGGCGGCAAGCGGTGGCCAGAACTACTGGTCCGACGAGGGCCGGTACCACGCCGCGACGAGCGCCGTGGAGCTCTTCTCGAACGGCGAAAACAAAGCCGGCCTACTGAAGGTCATTGGGACGGCCGATCACCTCTTCTTCAAGGTCCTGGCCCTTCCCCTGGCCTGGGCGGACGCCAGGTTTGGGGACTCCCCGGTGCGCGCCGCCTGCGCGATCAGCCTCTTTTCCGTGGCCACCCTTGCGCTCCTCGGGCGCTGCGCCCGGCTGCTCGGGGCTTCGCGGCGGGAGGCGTGGCTCGCGGTCTTCTTCGGCGCGTGCGCCAACTGCCTCTTCTACTACTCGCGGCACCTTTTCCCGTACGACGTGGCGCTCGCCCTCTGCATGGCGTCGCTGGCCGTTGCCCTCGGACCACCCGCCCCATGGAGAAGCTTCCTGGCGGGCATGCTGGCGGGCCTCGGGTTCCTGACCTACAACGGGTACTGGGTCGTCGGCGGGGTCGTCCTCGTGGTCCATGTCGCCCGCGCCCGCGGGACGGGAAGGGCCGCCCTTCGCGCCGCGCTGTCGGGCCTGGGCCTGGCGATTCCGATCCTCGGCGCGGTGGCCGCGGCGCGCGGACTGGGCGCCGACTTGGTCGCGTCCTTCAGGAGCTTTTCGGGGACCGTGTTCCAGGGGGACTTCGGCCGGGGTCATGTGTTTGTGTGGCAGTACCTCTGGAGCACCGAGGGCCCCGTGCTGCTCATCTGGCTTGCCGGCGCCGCCTATGTGATCACCCGCACCCGCGCAAGGGGCCCGCTGGAGCGGCCCCTCCTGTGGGTGCTGATGGCCGCTTCGCTCTACGCCTGCCTCGTGTTCACCGCCGACGTGACAAGGACCTTCGTCGTCTACGGGAGGACCGCCAGGATCCTCGCCCCCTTCCTGTGCCTCTCGTCTGCCTGGGCGGCGGAGGACCTCTGGGCAAGGCGCCGCCCAAGCGCGCGGGTCGCATTGGGCCTTCTCGCCGCGTTCGCGGCGCTTGCGTCCCTGAACCTGTACGCACCCTTCCGGATCGTGTTCGCCCGGCAGTTCCTGGCCGAGGCAAAGAGCGTCATCCGCGCGGCGCCCTTCGGCGCCTTCCACATGACCAATGCGCGGATCCTGCGCCCGGGGGAGCCCGTCGACGAGGACTTCCACCCCGGCAAGCTCCTCCTCGTGCGGCGCCACCCGTTCGCCTTCCGGCCCTACCTCTTCGAGGGGTTCAACGAGGAGCAGCGGCGCTACGTCGGGGACAGCGACATCGCGATGCGCCTGGAGTGGACTCCGTTCACGCCGCCCGCGTCCCTGGGAGGGTATCCCGGCCCGCTCAGGCTTCGGGTGCGCCTTTCGCAGGGCCACGCCGGGTATGCGGATCCCCTGGTGACGACCGGCACGAGCCCGGATGTGTGCACGGCATTCGTTCGCTACCTGGACGAGGGCCACGTGAGCTTCGGCTATGACTGCCACGGTTCCGGAGCCCTCGTTTCCGCGCCGGTGGCCCTGGACCTGACGAAGGAGCATTCCATTGTCGTCCTTTTTGGCTCCATGCTTCCCCCCAATCCGCCCCCGGGTGCGGGCGAGGAGGTCCGCTCGGCGTGGCCCAATCTCCGGCAGAAAGTGCTCCTGAGGCTGGACGAGCAGACCGTCATATCCTCGCGGGCAGCAAGCCATCCCTCGGCGCCCGGCGACATCTTCGTCGGGGTGAACCTCACCACAAACGGGACGGCCGAGCCCACCATGCTCGGCACCGTCCTCGGCATCGAGAGCGTGGACCTGCGCGAGATGGCGCAGCTGGCGCGGGACGACCGCCTGGACTCGCTGCGGCAGGACCCCCTCTGGCTGGGCTACCCCGGTCCGCTTCACCTCTGCGTGGAATTGCCGGCCGGGCGCGAAGGGACGTACGAACCCCTGATCACGGCCGGGGGCCCTGCCGCCGCCGACAGCCTCTGCGTCTCCTTCAAGGAGCACGGCGCCCTGCGCCTGGAGTTCGTCCGCGACGGCGAGACGATACACGAGACCTCGCTCGCCCTGGAGTCGGCGCCGCTCCAGACGGGCAAGGACCGCAGGCTCGACCTCGTCGTCTCCATGGGAAGCCTGATGCCGCCCGACGCTTCGCCGCTGTACTCCGCGCACCCCGAATGGCGCCCGCTGATCGACCACCTCGTCGTGCAGGCGCAGGGAAAGGTGATCCTCGCCCGCAGGATCGTACCCTCGCCCTCGACTCCGAGCGAGATACGGCTCCTGTCGAACCAGGTCGGGATCGCGGGCGTCGAGACCTTCTTCAACGGGAAGGTTGAGATCGCTGAAAGCGCATCCCCGGCCGCGGCGATCGACCTTATCCCGCGCTTCGGCACGGAGGTGCAGCAATCCGCCCTGCCCTTGGGCGACAGCTCGGGCCCCCTTCTGCTTAACCTGCAATTCCCCGACCGCGCCGGCGTCGCCGAGCCGCTCCTGGCAACCGGGGTCACCGGAGCCGGCGACATCCTGTTCGTGCGCTACGAGGGCAGCGGCAAGGCGCGCTTCGGCCTCGACCATTGGGGACTCGGTGGACCCACGTCGGGTTCGGTCGACATAGGGCCGAAGGGGATTCCGCACGAGGTCGTGGTTTCCAACGGTGCCCTCTTCCCACCGGCTTCGGACCCGATCTACACGCTGCACCCGGGCTGGCTCAGGCTCAGGGACTGGACCGTGATCGGCTTCGACCGCAGACCCGTGCTCATGGCGCCGATCAGCGCGTACGCCTCAAGGGCCGACCACATCACGCCCGGTTTCGACGGCATTGGCGGGTCGACCAACCAGTCGAGGTTCACCGGCGAAATCACCTCCACGGCCTTCGCCTCACCCGACCTGGTCCTTGGATGGCTTGTCGCCGCCGGCAAGGTTGCGCCCTAGCTCCTGCGGAAGCGTCTCCCGCGCTGCCTGATAGGCACCCTAGGGGGGTGCCGACCCGCGGCGCTTCACCAGGGCTGGCCACCATTGAATTGGGCTCCAGGAAACGTTTCGCCGGAGCGCCGGACACCCCATCGTGGCCCCCAGCGGCTCCGCCCCCTCCCCCGGCGCCACCACGCATTCCCTGTCTTTCCGCAGCGATACCTCGAAATCGAGTTGACTTGCGGGTGCTATTTTTGAGCTTTTGATTCCTTAGCTTGATGGCTTCCTAGCTCAATGGTAGAGCAGTTGACTCTTAATCAATTGGTTCGGGGTTCGAGTCCCCGGGGAGCCACCATCTTTTCCCCGGCGTTATTTCCCAGTCAAAATTAGGAACCTCCCTTCCGGATTCCCGGGCCGGCGTAGCTCAATGGTAGAGCACGTGTTTTGTAAACACGCGGTTGCGGGTTCGAATCCCATCGCCGGCTCCACTTTTGCAAACAGTCCCACTGCCTGGTGGTGTAATGGT
>Ga0265314_10002847_pt1 | contig 17223 bp, 10 predicted proteins | sample 4126metaG_FD_203106 | JGI IMG/M metagenome (GOLD analysis project Ga0265314, IMG submission 203106) | Rhizosphere microbial communities from Carex aquatilis grown in University of Washington, Seatle, WA, United States - 4-1-26 metaG | ecosystem: Host-associated > Plants > Roots > Rhizosphere >... | reverse complement strand
CTTCGAAATCAGAAGCCCCTTTAGGGGCTGGGCATTGGACTCCGAATTTCGCCACGGTCGTCTAGAGTTGTCCCTTCAGTCCCCGCATCATCTCCGTAATCAAGGTTTCGTTGCGCCGGTACCAGCGCCAGTGACCTTCTCTCTTGGCTTCCACCAGACTGGCCTTCTCCAAAATTCGCATGTGATGCGAAACCGTAGGCTGCGCCAGTTTCACCCGCTGCTCGATATCGGCCGCGCACAGCCCGGTTTCCTTGCCGAGGGAGCATCCGCCTTTCTCCTTGAGCGCGCGCAGAATCCGGCGGCGAGTGGGATCGGCAATGGCGTGCAGGAAGCAATCGAGATTGGGAGCGGCGTGAGCCATGATGACAATTGGTAACTGTGCAATTTGTAATTGGCAATTTGGGACCCATTAATCTTGATTTTCAATTACCAAATTACCCGATTACAAAATTACCAATTCCTCTCTACTTTTTCACAATCGGATTGTAGCCATCGCCAATGAGCCGGGCGCGCATCGCCTCGGCATCCTTCAGTTCGGCGTAAGGTCCGACCTGTACGTGATAGAACTTGTCGACGGGAGTACTGCTGGCGGTGAAGGCTGGATACTGCTTCTTTTTCAAAGCTTCGACCAGCGCTTCGGCATCTTCCTGCCGGCTGACTGCGGCGACCTGCACATAGTAGCCGCCGCTCGTTGTCGTCGATGTCGCGGACGCCGCGGTTGCGCCGTCGGCAGGGGCTTTTGGCGGCGCCTCGGCGCCTGCCGCAGTCGAGGATGCCGGTTGCGCCGTCGAACTCTGGGGCGTGAGCGCGGAGTCGGCGTTCTTCTCGCCTACCGCCTTGTAAAAACTAAAATCGTTGGACTGAGACTGTGACGTGGGCTGAGGGGTATTTTTGGCGGCCGACGGTCGAACCACGGTCGCCGGAACTCCAGTCGGAGCACTCTGCAAGATGCCCGTGCCCGCCATGGCGGTCCTTCTGCCGAGCGAAAAGCCGATCGCAAAGAAGAAAGCGCAGACCAGGACAAAGGTGAAAAAGATGGCCAGCATGCGGCCGGTGCCAAGCGTGATCTCCGTGTCCTGCTGCGCCTTGGCCATGTTGAGTAGCGTCAACCTCTAGCAGGCTGTTGAACCGCCTGTGTTTCGTATCAGGGCATCGCTTCAGCGATGCCGTAACCTTCTCGAAATCGGACGCCCCTTTAGGGGCTGACTCGAAGATCGACTTTTCCGCAACCTCTACTTTCCTTCCGGCGGGGCGGGAGTCTTCGCACCTGCGAGCAAGTTCTGCAAACCGGAGAAGAAATCGATGGGCACCGGGAACACGACCGTCGTATTTTTCTCGACCCCGATTTCGGTAAGTGTCTGCAGATACCGCAATTGGATACTGATCGGTTCGGTCGCCAACAAATGTGCGGCATCCACCAGGCGCTGGGCAGCGGAGAACTCGCCTTCGGCGTGGATGATCTTCGAGCGCTTTTCGCGTTCCGCTTCGGCCTGCTTGGCCATGGCGCGCAACATGGACTCGGGCATATCCACCTGCTTGACTTCCACGTTGGCGACCTTCACTCCCCAAGGCGCGGTGTGCGTATCGAGGATGCTTTGCAGCCGCAGATTAATCTTGTCGCGGTGCGCCAGCAATTCGTCGAGTTCCTGTTCGCCCAGCACCGAGCGCAAAGTAGTCTGGGCAAACTGCGAAGTCTGGTAGGCGTAATTCGAGACTTCCACGACGGCCTTATTGGGATCGATGACGCGCAGGAAAATGACCGCGTTGACTTTCAGCGTGACGTTGTCGCGGGTGATGATGTCCTGCGGCGGAACTTCCAACGCTTCCTGCCGCAGCGAAATACGCACCATGCGGTCGATCGGGCTGAAGACAAGAATGATGCCTGGGCCTTTGGCCGTTCCCAGCAAGCGGCCGAGGCGGAAGATGACGCCGCGCTCATACTCGGCCAGAATCTTGATGGAACTCAGCAGGTAGATGATGACGATGACGATAGCGACGGTGATCACCGGAAATCCGAGATCCATAAATGCCTCCAGGCAAATCGCAATTCAGAGTCTCAGCGGATTGTAGCGCATGCGAGCGCTTATGGCTGTGAGGAACGAGCCCGCGCCATTGTTGAGGATGATGCGGGGCGGCGAAAAGCGAAAAACTCGAAATCACTTCTGGGGCAATGTCAGTTCTTGCTGGCCGGGATGGAGGTTGTAGATTTTCTTGTCCCAGATCAGGTTGCCGGAAACACTTGCAGGCAACACGATTACGGCTTCCAGTCCCGCGTTGGTTCGGGTGTATTCGACTTTGATTTCTCCCTTCGGAGTGGGCACTGCGGCGGCTACATGGTGCAGGGTCCCAAGATGGGGCTGGATGGTGACCTCGGTGAATCCGGCGGTTTTTGGACGGATGCCGGCGACGATGGTCAGCAGATCGAAGTTGGGATGGGCACTCCAGGCGTGCGAATCGGAACGGGTGGGCTCAGGGGTCTCAGCCCACGTGGTTAGGCCGAGGGCGGTCATATCTCTCCAGGGCTGGAGCAGCGGAAGATATCCGTCTCCCATGCCCGCATGGTCGAGGGCCCGGGCGAGATAGAAGCGGAAATAGTAAGTGGATTTTGAGATGGGCGGCAGCGGCTCAGTCTTGGCCGACCCCGGCTGGATTGGGTTTTGCTCCGACGCGAGAATCTTTGCCAGCACGGTCTTTTGCTGTGGGCTGGGAATTACGTCCAGCCACGCGGCGAGAATGTTGGCGTGCTGGCTGAAGTGGGTCTGAGCTGGAGTATCGGCGAACAGGCCATATTGCTTGTTCCAACATAGATTTCGCACCGCGCGCACAGCACGGGCTGCCGCGGATTGATATTCGGCTGCCTGTTTCGCGTCTCCCATGATGCTTTCCAATTCTGCTGCGTTGCGCAGCGCTTCCACGTACTGGAGGGTGATGGGGACGGAGCCTCCGTTCTCGTCTTGCGGTGGAACTCCGGCATCGAAATCTCTTGCCCAGTCCACGAATGGCCACCAGGGCAACTTATCCAAGAGTCCATCGGGTCGCTGGTGCTGGCGGAACCAGGCCAGTACGGTGCGCGTGCCTGGGAGTTGCTGGCGCACAAAATCCTGGTCTCCACGGTAGAGCCAGAAGTCGTGGATCATGCAGATCCAGAGCAGGGAGAAGGTTGGAATGAATTGGCTGGAGTTGGACGGGTAGCGGCTTTGGGTGATGCCGTCGGGGATGCGCGAGTCGTTAAAGGACTGGATGGCTTGGCGGGCGAGGCGGTCGTCTCCGGCAATGGTGTAGGAGAGCAGGGCCTGTATGCGGGTGTCGCCGATGTATTGCAGGCGCTCCCAGTAGGGGGTGTCCATGTAGGTGTCATGGGCGTCGAGGCGGGCCGTCCGCCAGCCGATTTGCCAGATGTCGGATAGATTGGGATCGTCGGAATGGAAGAATCCGCGCTCTTCGAATGGAAAGGCGGTAAACCACGCCCGCAGGCTTTCTACTTTCAGGGACTCGTTGCCGGTTGCGATATCGAGCTGCAAGTAACGCCAGGCTCTCCAGGCTAGCGGCATGAAGGTCCGGGTCGGGCCGTCGGGGAAAAAATCGTCAGCGAGGCCGGCGATTTGCTTGCCTGCGATTTCGTTGCGATTGCCTTTCTGGTTTTTGCTGTCGTACAAAGCTTCAGCGTAGGTCTGGTGGATGCTGGCGCCTTGGCCTCCGCTGACCGTAAGTTCGGGGTAGGCCGTGGTGAGGTGTCCTACGTCTACCAGTACGCTAACTTTCGAATGCGGTGGGACGGTGAAGGGCTTGTCGGGGAATGCTGTGATCTCTGGGCCCGAGGCGCGGACGGTCTTGCCGGCGGAAATCAATTCCATCGCCATGGATGGGAGTGGGTCCGGTACCAACTGCCAGTTTGTCGACTGCATCTGGCTGCCTCGCAGCGCGGGATTGTCGATGGCAACGGCCTTCTTCCACGCAGTCGGCCGATTCGGCTCATTGTTAGTGGGCTCGGCATCCCATTGCCAGTCGAAGGACTGGGCCTCGATGCGCTCGCCGGGTTCGGCTCCGTAAAAATCGGAGACTTCGGGCTTTGGTTCGGGCGCCGTCAGGCCCTTGTCTTCTTCCACCTCCCAACTTTCGTTGCTATCGGCGGCGCGGTCGGCTGCGGCGTCAGCTTGCAGAACAAATCCGGCTCGGTCGCTGATTTGCGCGTACGCCGCTCTTACACCGAAACCCCACACCGTCGCGGCCAACGTGTTTCTTCCGGCGTGTAAGTAGGGAGCCAGATCGTAGGTTTCGAATCTCCAGTGAGGCAGATCGCCGCGCGCAGGTCCGGTGCCGACGCGCTGCTGATTTACGTGCAGCAGGAACTGGCTATCGGCGCTGACGTGTACCAGAAAGTGCGCGGGGGCCTGGGGAAGGTCCAAAACTTTGCGGAAGTGGAATACGAAGGGGTCACGTTGGGGCTCGCCGGGGCCGGTGATCCATTGCGAGGGCCAGGGTTTACCTAGAAGATCGGGGGCGACTTGAGCAGACAGGAGCGCGCCGATCGGAAAAAAGAGCAGGGTGAGTGAAACCAGGACGGCACGTGGAAATCGCATTCATTTTTTCCGTGGGTGCATAAGATATGAGAAGCGTCTTGGGACTGGTCGCAGCGCCAGATTGGGAGTTTGTATGGGGATGGACAAGTCGGCGGTATTCTACCACCACGAGGACCGTCCTTGGCGGTGAGGCATGACCAGCTATACCGTATCAGCGGCATCGCAATCTAGCCTTGCATGGAGCACCCGCATTCCATTACAGGAAAGAAAAAGCTAACCCATCAAAAGGCTGCGCAACCCCCGGCCCAGCGTGCGATAATTCTGTCGGCTATCTTATGGTCTCTCAAAGCGCGGCACGGATCGCAGTTACTTGTTTCATCGGAACTTTGTTTCTCCTCCATCTCCTGGCGAGGCCTGCTTTGGGGCAGAACCCCGGGGGGCTCCCCCACCTGTCATTCCCCAAGTGCGCGACCTGATCGCCAAGCTCGAAGAATCCGGCGCTGCTTCTGTCCGTGACGCCGATACGACGCGGAACAACGCGACGCCTTCGTCCGGCGTCGACTCTCTGCTCGCCACACCTGAACTCGGGCTCTCGGTCAAGCCGTGGCGGCCCGAGGGAATCGATGAAACTAAGCCGCCGGTCGCGGCTGGGGTTAATTGTCCGGTTGAGAATGTCATGGAGATGTCCGGCGGGCGCGTGAAAGAACTGGCGGACAACGTCTCGCGGATCGCGGCCAACGAGCACCTGCTGCACAAGCGGGTGGATGAAATGGGCAACCCCGCCACGACGAAAACTCAAGACTACGACTATGTGGCTGCTCTTTCGGAGGAGAAGCTAGGGTTGGTTAGGGTGGACGAACGGAGGTTTCAGCGCCAGTCGAGCGATGACACTTCCGACGAGATCGGAGACACCAGCGGGTTTGCCGGGTTGGCTCTGGTATTTCACCCCACCAAACGGCAGGATTTCGAGATGACGTGCGAAGGGCTGGGGCGCTGGCATGAGCAAGCGGCGTGGCTGGTTCACTTTAAGGAGCGCGAAGACCGGCCCGATGCATTCCAACTTTTCTTCGTGGGTGGCCAGAAATTTCCGTTGCGGTTGAAAGGCCGGGCCTGGATTACGGCGGATAATTTTCAGATCGTGCGGATCGAATCAGAACTGGTAAGTCCGGTCCCGGCGATCCAGTTGGTGAGCGAGCAACAGGTCGTGGAGTACGGCCCGGTTCCGTTTCCCAAAAAAAATCTGGAGTTGTGGCTCCCGAAGAGCGCGGAAATCTATCTCGACTATCACAAGCACCACTATTACCGCAGACACAGCTACGATCATTACCTGCTGTTTTCAGTGGATTCGGAGGAAAAGCGGAAAGAGCCCAAAGTGCCGCAGTCCCCTCGCACCGAATAGGTGGGTGGGTGGCCACGACCGCCCGCCGCCTGAGATTTTTCGCCGAACCTCCGCAATCCGACTTTCGCCCTTTCTCGGTAAACACACGTCAACACCTTCTGTGAACAAGGCAACACGATAGTCAGTCGCCCCCCCGCTGCTGAGCGGCGATCCGGGGAACTGGCCGGGTGAGGACGCCCGGCTCTCCACAGGCAAACTCTCAAACCATGACTGGTCTCGCCGCAGGCACGGGATCGACTCGCAGCGTTAATCCATCAACTTGGCGAACGACGATGCGCTCTCCGGCGGGAACGGGGACTGCAGAGATGGCGTCCCAGGTCTCGCCGTGCACGAATACTTTTCCAGACGGCCCCAGCATGGTTTGCGCGATTCCGATTTCGCCGATCAATCCTTGTTCTCCGGTAACCACCTTGTTGCGGCGGGCGCGCACGGCGATGCTCATCAGGAAAGCCGTGATCAGTCCGAGCGGGATGCTGACGGCGAGCGCGGTTGCGAGATGGACGCGCATTTCGGGAATCGGCGCATCGACCAGGAACAGGCCGCCCAGCGTCAACAGGACAATCCCTCCGGTGGTGAGCACACCGTGGCTCGCGAACTTGGCTTCGGCGGCGAACAGGGCAAAGGCTCCGACGATCATGGCAATGGCCGCGAAGCGCACGGGCAGCAGGTTCAAGGCGAACGCCGCCAGAAGAATGAAGACCACACCCACGGTTCCGGGAATGACCGCGCCGGGATGGTTGAATTCGGCGTATAGTGCTAGCGCTCCGATGGCCAGCAGGATGAACGCTACGTTCGGATCCATCAGGTAGGTGAGGAGGCGCTGCTTGAGCGTCATGCGGTAGTCGCGCACAGGTTGGTCGGACAAGCTTAGCGTGACGGTCGTGCCGTTGAAACGCTTGAAGCTTTTCCCGTTCAATTGACGGAACAGGTCTTGCTCGCTGGGCGCGATGTACTCGATCAGTTTCTTGTCGAGCGCCTCTTGGTCGGTAAACGACTTCGATTCGCGCACGGCGCTCTCCGCCAGTTCGACGTTGCGGCCGCGCTTGGAGGCAATGGAGCGCATGAACGCCGCGGTGTCGTTTTCGATCTTCCGGTTCATCTCGTCATCCGGCTTGGCCGCGATTGGGCCAAAAAGCAACACTGGATGCGCCGCGCCGGCGTTGGTACCTGGCGCCATCGCGGCCACATCAGCCGCCTCGAGGATGAAGATCCCTGCGGACCCGGCACGGCTTCCAGTCGGGGCCACGTAGACGATAACTGGCACAGGGGAAGACTCGATCTTCTTAATGATTTCACGCGTGGAATCGAGCAAACCGCCAGGTGTATTCATCTCGATCAATACGGCTTGGTCGTGGTTGGCGGCTGCCATTTCGAAAGCGCGGTCTATGTATTCGACGGTGACGGGCTGGATGACGTCATTGATTGCGATCTTCAGGACGTCGGCAGAGCAGAAGGTGGTGAACAGAAGGAGTAGCGCGATCGAGCTGACCGCATGGCGAACCCAGAGTTGCCATGACTGCAGGGAACTGCCGAGCCGCGCTCGGCTCGGACGGGCGAGAGCGTCCGTCCCCACACGAACGTTTCTGAGAACTGAGAGCTGAGAGCTGAGAGCTGTTTTCATGGCTGTGGCTGTGGCTGCGCTTTCTCCGCGAGCTTGGCTGCTAGGGCGTGCTTCAGGTCCTGGACTACGGGATTGCCGGGCTCCAATTGCAGCGCCCGATTGATGTCCTGAGCGGCTGCCTCCATTCTATTCTCCCGCAAATCGAGCCGCGCCAGAACCAGGTAGGCGTCGGCCGACTCGCGAATGTGGAGAGCAGCCTCAGCTTGGGCGCGGGCTTGGCTCGCGTCGCCCCGCGCGTCGTAATCTTCGGCAAGGGCCAGGAGCGGCGCGCTGCTTGACGGATCGACTGCGGCGGCGTGATGGAATTCAGCCTCGGCTTCGGTGGTAAATCCGTGGACCAGAAGTTCCTTGCCGAGTTCGAGGTGAAAGCGGGCGTGGGCGCGGGGATCGGATCGGGCAAATCGCTGCTCAGCCCATCCTCCCATTTGCGTGGTCAACTGGCGGAAGGCGTCTTCCTCGTAGTTGCGCTTGATGCGCTCGAGTGGAGCCTTCGAGTTCGCGCTGCTGGGCACGATACCGCCAGCCGGCGGCGTCATGGAGTCGAGCAACATTTTCGCCTCGGCGTCGCTGGGGCGATGATCGAGCGCCGCGCGCAGTTCGCGGGCCGCGCCGACGCGGTCGCCAGCTTGGGTAAGAGTTACCCCGAGGTTGAAGTGATAGTCAGCGTCGCTGGGATCGTTCTCAATCGCTTTCTCGAAATACTCGACGGCCTTCTTCTGGCCACGTCGCGCGGCGACCACTCCGAGGTCGTTGTACACCTCGGCAAGCGGCAAGCGCGCCGCAACAAACTCGAAGGCGCTTTCGGACTTCGCGAAGTCTCCGTGCGCGTAAGCGGCTAGACCGAGATAGAAATTGGCCTCGCGGGCAACTGCGCCAGACATTAATGAAGATGGCTGTACTTGGCTCAAGGCGGTGATCGCTGGTTCGTATGCGCGCTGCGCATAGTAGGTTTCACCGAGTTCCAGCCATGCCTGAGCGTAATCCGGATTAAGGCGGACCGCTTCGCGATAGCGCTGTATTTTTTCGTCGGCAGTAGTGGCCAGTATGCCGCGTGTGTAATTCTCCAGGGCGTCCAGGCGTGCGGGGGCAGCGCTCGCGATGTACCTGTCCTTGGGCACGGAGAAGTCGGTGCGGATCTGGCGCAGCAAATCCCAGGCTAGCGCAGATTGCAGCGTGCCGAGATCGGCGAGGGGGCCGGACTCTTTGGCCTCGGGCAGGAGTTTCTGAGCGCGCATGTCGAGTAACTGGGCGATGGCAGTGAGGCGCGCGCCATCATACTTATAAGAGCCGAGCACAACGTAATCAACATCCATTTGCTCGGCGAGGCGGTAGAGAGTGGCACGCGACGGATGAATGGCGGCTGGAATGCTCTGGCGATCATAGGCTCGGAGCCGCTCGCCACGGCTGGCTAGGTATAGAACGGGTGAATTGAGCTGCTCGTGGAAGGTCTCGGGAAAGGACTCGCCGAGCCACTCCAGGCCTGGAGTTGGAGATTCGTTCTCGAAGGGAATCACGACCATGGTTTGTCCGGCCACGATTCCTCCTGCAACGGTGCCACCGGAGGCAGGAGTGTCTTGGGCGCGAAGCAAAGGGCAGAGAAGCAGCGAGAACAGAAAGACGAAAACAGCGGTGCGTTTCACGACAAGTTAATTATATCGGCAGGGAGATGGCGCATCACGCCCGTCGCCGGACTGCAGGAAGAGTTGGCTCGGTGTTTTCGTTGTTTTCGGACCGGTGCTGGGATTGGGTCCAGCCCGTCAATTCACTGCTGCCAGTGATCAGGCGGGCGCCGCGCTCGTAAGTTAGATAAGACCATGCCCACTGGATCATCACGATCAGACGATTGCGGAACCCGATCAGGAAAAAAATGTGGATGAACAGCCACGCCAGCCAGGCGAAATATCCAGACAACTGGAATTTACCGAACTGCGCGACGGCAGCGGCGCGGCCGATCGTGGCCAGGCTGCCTTTGTCGTGATAGTGAAAATTGCGTCGCGGCTGATGCTCCAGGTCGCGAGCGATGGTTTCTGCGATCCAGTCCCCTTGCTGGATGGCGACCGGCGCGACTCCGGGGAGCATCTTGCCGTTTTCGTCCGCGAGTGCGGCCAGGTCGCCGAGAACAAATACTTCCCGGTGCCCGGGAATGCTGAGATCGGGTTGGACGAACACGCGGCCAGCGCGGTCGACGGGCACACCCAGCTTTCGGCCGAGTGGCGAAGCGGCCACACCCGCTGCCCACAACACCACCGGGGATGGAATCTTTTCGTCGCCCACCCAAACCGCGCCGGGCTCAACGCGCGTGACCATGTGAGAAGTGCGGACCTCGACTCCCAAGCGTCGCAATTGGTCTTCGGCTTTGCGGGAGAGCTCTTCGGAATATGCAGCCAGAACGCGGGGTCCGCCCTCGATGAGCAGGATGCGGCTTTGCCGCGGATCGATATTGCGAAACTCGTGGTTCATGGCATGGTGCGCGATTTCAGCCAGGGTTCCTGCAAGTTCGACGCCGGTGGGGCCAGCTCCGACCACCACAAACTGCAGCGGAAGCGCGGTTGGACCATCGGCGGTCTTTTCTGTGGTCTGGTCATTGGTTTGGCCAGTAGCAGTCTGGTCAGCAGCCTGGCGCTCGGCCAGTTCGAAGGCCAGCAGAACGCGGCGGCGGATTTCGAGAGCGTCTTCGATGGTCTTCAGACCGGGCGCCAGAGGCTCCCATTCCGGGTGGCCAAAGTAAGCATGGGTGGCGCCGGAGGCGATGATCAGGAAGTCGTAATCCAGTGCCTGCCGACTTGTAATAACCTTCTTTTGTTCCAAGTTGAAATCAAGTACTTCTTCAAGCAACACTTCAACATTGGAGTAGGCTCTAAGTATCCACCGGATGGGCGCTGCGATTTCGCCGGGAGACAGGCCGGCGGTAGCGACCTGATAGAGCAGCGGCTGGAAAGTGTGGTGATTTCTCCGGTCAACGACCGTGACCTGAACCGGGAGGCGGGCGATCCGGCGAGCGGCGGTCAGGCCCGCGAAACCAGCCCCCACGATTACTACTCTCGGTCTGGGCTTGCTCTCCATTTGTCCTTCTTATTGCCCTGCCTGTTGCCCCACTTATCACCTACTATAGAGATTCGCAGAATGGCCATTTCGTCGAAAATTATTGCTGATTCGGTTGCCCCGGTTTCGGCGCCGAATCTCTGGCTGCGAACGCTGGAGGTCCCGTTCGTCTACCGGCGTTATTTCACCTGGTTCCAGGTGATTGTTGCCTATGTGTTCATCGAGCGCGCGTTGTGGTCGTCGCGGCTGGTATTCCGCAACACGTGGGGTGTTATTGCAGTCATCACAGTTTTTGTGTTTGCGGTAGTGGACCGGCCCTCGCTGCGCCGGATGGGTTTGAGCCTGCCGACCAGCTTTGGCTCCGGCCTGGTGCTGGTGGTCAGTTTGGCGGCGTCGCTTTTCTTGGTGTTCGCAGTGCGTTGGGCGGGCGGCCAGATACCGGCGAATCCGACGTGGCCGAACCTTCATGCGACGTGGGAGTACCTGGCGTGGGCGCTGATCCAGGAATTCATGCTGCAATCGTTTTTCTTCACGCGTTGCGAAGAACTGTTCGGGAGTTCGGCGGCGGTTTGGATCGCGGCGACATTGTTTGCTGCCGCTCACCTGCCCAGTCCCATCCTGACGACGTTCACCCTGGTCGGAGGGCTGTTTTTCTGCGAGATGTTCCGGCGCTACCGCAGCATCTATGCCATCGGCATCGTCCACGCGGTGTTGGGGCTGACAGTTGCGGTGACCATGCCGGATAGCGTCCTGCACAGCATGCGCGTGGGGATTGGCTATTTGCGATATTAGAGCCAGGTTTCAAGGTTTCAGAGTTTCAGGGTTTCAAAGACAAATCGCGGTTCGGATTGACGAGCTCTTGCTGGTGTTCTTGAAACTTTGAAACCTTGAAACTTTGAAACCTTGACCAATCAAACCTTGTACACTTCTTCTTCACACTTTGATGACCCCGGCGGATCCCAGTTCGTCAGCCACGCGTTTTCTCCTGCCTTCCGTTCGCGACATCATTTTCATTTTTCTTTTCTGGTCGGTGCTGGCCGGCCCTTTGTCGAATCGGCCGCTGGCCGATCCCGATATCGGATGGCATATCCGCGCTGGCGAGCAGATTCTGTCCGCTCACTCCCTCCCCCGCACCGACCCGTTTTCTTCCACCATGCAAGGTCAGCCTTGGTTTGCCTGGGAGTGGTTGTACGACATACTGCTCGGGATTCTGCACCAGGCCTGCGGACTGAACGGAATCGTCTGGCTTTGTGCCTTGCTGGTAGCCGCGATTTTCGCGCTGCTGCTTTCTCTGCTGCTGCGGCGCGGGACCGGTCTGCTGCTGGCGATCGTGCTGATGCTGCTGGCGCAGGCGGCTTCCACCATTCATCTCTACGCGCGCCCGCACATTGTGAGCTGGCTTTTTTCGCTGCTCTGGTTTGTCGTGCTGGAAGACTGGGAGCGATGGCCGTCGTTCGCTGTTCGCGGTTTGCCGGACGGACGAATGGCCATCAACGAGGAGCGAAGCGCGAACAGCGAACAGCGAACGACCAGCGTCCAACAAAGCGAACACGCAAAGGTTCCGCGATGGATCCCGTGGTTCTTTCCCGCGTCGATTCTGCTGTGGGTGAATCTGCATGGCGGATGGCTCTTCGGAATGGCGCTACTCGGAATCTACACGTTCGTCGCGCTGGTCGAAAGTTTGCGGGCGAAGGACGCGTTTGCCGCGATTCGCGCTGCGCATCGGGCTCGTGCCATGGCTTGGGCTTGGGTAGCCTCGGCGGTGGCGACGCTCGCGAATCCGTATGGCTGGCGGCTGCACGCGCACATTTATCGCTATCTCGGCGATCGCTACCTGATGAACCGGATCGACGAGTTCCGCTCGCCGGATTTCCACGGCTGGGCCGAGCGCTGTTTTGTGGCCATCCTGATGCTTGTGCTCATCGCGTTCGCTAGCCATCCTCGGGGCAACGGAAAGCTGCGGCTTAGCGGCCTGCTGGTCGTGCTGCTGGCGGCGTATGCGGGATTCTATTCGTCGCGCAATCTTCCGGTTTCGTCGATGCTGCTGGTGCTGGTGGCCGGGCCGCTGCTGTGGGAAGACTTCACTTCTCTGGCGAATAGGCCCGGCGCCTGGCAATGGATGCGCAAGCGCACGGCGCGAATTTCAGCGTTCTCCGATCGGATGGGCGCGCAGGAAATGCAGCTCCGCGGACACCTATGGCCAGTTGTCTCGGTGGCCTTAGCGTTCGCAATTTGTCTTCAAGGCGGATGGCTCGGCTCGCGGCATCTGATTCATGCGCAGTTTGATCCCAAAAAAGTGCCGGTCGAGGCCGTGAACTTTCTGCAGAGAGAATCTGTTGGGGAGCAGCCGAGCACGGAGCCGGTCTTCTCGACCGATGCCTGGGGAGGCTATCTCATCTACGTGATGTATCCCGACCGCAAGGTCGTAGTCGATGACCGTCACGATCTCTATGGATCGAGCCGGATTCGCCAGTACTTGATCCTGACCCAGGCTGAGCCAGGATGGCAGAACGTGTTGCAAGACTGGCAGATTCGGACGGCGCTGTTACCCACCGGATCGACCCTAGCCAACCTACTCCGCGAACTTCCGCAGGACTGGCGTGTGGTTTACGAAGACAAGGTCGCGGTCGTGTTTGAGAAGCGTTAAGGCGGGGATGGGTTCGTTCCCCGCCTTTGTATCTCGGAATTCCCGAAAAAGATCTATGGCTTCCCCATGTTTCTAGAAGGTCAGTTTCAATGCCAATTGGATCTCTCGGGGCGAATTGGATGTGTAGGTGATCTGCCCAAAGCTGGGGTCGTCAACGGAAGTATCCGGGGTACCGAAGACGGGATGGTTGAGCGCATTCTGCGCTTCGAGGCGGAACTCAAGTTTCATGCCTTCGTGCAGGCTGGCCATGGAAAAATCCTTTCCCACTGACATGTCGGTATTGAAGGCCAACGGCGTTCGGACGCTACCGATGGCGCGAGGAGTGTTGCCGAAAGTGTATGGATCCGGAAGCTGGAACACGGTGGGGTCCACGAAGTAGTTGTTGATCCAGTTGACGTCGTGTCCACCTCCGTAATTGCGTTTGGGAGTGCCGACGATGTTAGGCCGTTGTCCGCCATAGGTCGGCAAGGAGGTTCCGTCGGCAGTGAACATGGTGAGGGGACGACCGCAGGCGACGCGCCAGATCCCGTTCGTCTTCCAGCCACCGACAATCGCTTCTACAACGCGCGGCATATTGCTGAGGAATGCTCGGCCGCGGCCGATCGGCAGATCGTAGGTATAGCTGAGTTGCAAGACGGACGGAATGTCGAAGGTGGAAAGACTGCGTTCCATCCACGGTTTGTTGGGGTCGACGAGGCTGGAAAAACTGCCCAGCCAAGTGGTGTTGTCGTCCTGAGCCGAGGCATCGTCAATCGATTTCGCCCACACGTAAGTCACCAGGAACTGCAATCCGTTGGAATAGCGCTTTTCCGCCGTGAGTTGCAGAGAGTGATAGATGGAATTGGCAATGGGCGGCACTTCTATGGTGACGCCCCAGGGGAATTGAGGGTAGGGAAGCTTCAGATAGTAGTTCGGTATTGTCGCCGCCGAAAGGGGACTGTTTGGGTCTGTAATGATGGTGGCAAAAGGATTAGGGATTTGGCTCGCTAGCAAAGTGGACTGGACTTGATCCGCGGTTAAGCTCTCGATGTCTGGCCCGAGGTGGTTGATGTAGTTGTCGCCGGAATAATAGAGGTGGGTGCCTTTCTTCCCGACGTACATCGCACTGATCAGAACATTGGAAGGCAGTTGCCGTTCGAATCCGAAGCTCCAACTCTGGGAATACGGGGTGTTGGTGACATTGCGGAGCGGGCCGTTGGCGGCAAATCCGACGTCATTCATCAAGCCGAGAGAACTACCGGCGGGTTGGATCAGGCCGTAGGGATAGGGATTGCTTAGGTGAAGATAGGGAGTTACGCCATCGCTTTGATAGGTGGTTACGATGCCCGTGCCCTGGTTGAATCCCTGGGCGCCATAGGGAGCAACGCCGGTTGCGCCTGAGCGAGGCTGGTCATAGTAAATGCCGTAGCCGCCGCGAACCACTGTTTGGGGCGTGACTTGGTAGGCGAAACCGAATCTCGGTTGGATATCCTTCCAATCCATATTGACGATGGAGCGGTGGTCGGAATTGGCGAAGACTTCGCCTCCCCGCAGCGAGACCGTCACGGGCTGACCAGTGAGCTGATCAGTGTAGGAAAGGCTGCCGCCGTTGAGCGGACTGGCTACGTTCAGGTCCAGCCAGTTTTGGCGGTTGTGGCGGTCGGTTCTGGGCACGGATACGTCGTAGCGCAGTCCGAGGTTCAGGGTCAGCTTGTGGTTTACTTTCCAGTTATCCTGGCCAAATACGGAATACTGGTGGTCCTCGGTGGCTGGCCGGTCCTGAATTTCATAGCCGCCGCTCGACATGGAGCCCATCATGAAGCTGGCCATCGCGTCGCCACCGCAGGTTGACAGGTCGCCAGGAATACAACCAGCGGTACCATATTGATCAAAGTTGAAAGTGCCGACCGGAGCATTCGTTTGAATGTAGTTTTGCTGGTGCAATCGCCCGTCAACTCCGAATTTGATCTCGTGGGCGCCATGCACTTTACTGATCACCACGGTCAACTGTCCTGTGTCTTGCCCTTGCCTGTAATTGCCGTAAGGATTGGTTCCGGTGCTCAATCCCCAGCCGGGGGCGCTAAAGTATCCACCTCCGATGAACATGGCGGGTACACCGGTAAAACCGTTCGCGTCGAGATACGATGGGAATCCAAGTTTGCCGAGAGGATCGGCGACGCCATTGCCGGGATTGTAAGCCTCGATTCGTTCCGCGCCACGGGTGAACCCGAATGTAGTGGTTAGCAACAGGGTTGGGCTAATGGTGTGCGTATCGTTGAGGGTAAAGAGATGCGAAGTACCCGGATTGGGTCCACTTTCGCACGGGTCGGTGAAGTTCTTGAAGCAATTGTAGGAACTACCATGGTTCGAGTCGCGGGAATACTTGGCACTCAGCAGGTTTTTTTCGCTGAAGCGGTGGTCGATCTTGATATCGAATTGACCGTTGTAACCGTGGTTCGGCCCCGATCCGTACCAGTTGTAATAAATGCTTGAGTTGACGAGGTTCGGGGTGGGTTCGGGAAACAGCTTCATCATCTGCTGAGCGATGGGATCGATCAGGTTGCCAGGCGTGCCAGGCTGCGGTTGGAGATTGGAGGGAAAACCTGGAGTTGGACTCCCCGGACTGATGTAGGCGCCGATATTGTTGTTCGGGATGGCCGCCCGGGTTACGACACCGGTACTGGGATCTTTCACCCCGCTGTAGGGGTCGTAAATCTGACCCTGGGGGACGCTGCACAATCCGGAGACGAACGATCCGCCCTGCGCGGTGCAGACTTCGCCAAAGTCAGCGTTATTCCGCTCAAGATCGGTGGGCACACCGGCGGAGTACGTACCCATCGTGGTTGCTCGCGTGCCGTCGTAATCGAAGAAGAAGAAGGTCTTGTTCTTGAAGATGGGTCCCCCGATAGTTCCGCCATAGTTGTTGCGGCGCAGGGGTGGGATAGGTTGTCCTTGCTCATTGGCGAACCAGTTGTTGGCGTCGGTGATCTGGTTGCGGATGAAATCGTAGCCGCTGCCGTGGAAGGAGTTGGATCCGGAACGAGTGACCAAGTTGACGATCGAGGCGCCAGAGAAGCCGAATTCGGCGCTGAAACTGGACTGCTGCACTTTGAATTCTTCCACCGCTTCGGGCGAAGGAGTGTAGGTGGCTTGGGTGACGCCTCCGTTGGGCTCATAGTTCGTGATCGATGCGCCGTCCATGAGAATGTCGGCGGTGGCTCCGCGACTGCCGTTGGAAACGAAGTTGGTGCCAGTACAGTTGAGTCCGCACTGATCGTCCATCTCGGTGACACCTGGCGTTAGCATGGTCAAGTCCATGACATAGCGGTCGATCAGCGGCAGATCGTTGATGAACTTGCGGTCGATCACTTCGCCGGTTACGGCATCTTCGGTGGCGATGGTTTGCGTCTGGGCTTTGACGTCAACACTTTGCGTCGCGCTGGCAATCTTCAGCGTCAGGTCGGCGGTGGCGTTCTCGGTGACGTTCAATCGGATGCGAGTGCGGACGGTTTTCTCAAACCCTTCCATCTCCGCCGTCACGGAATAGAGTCCCGGCGGAATCGAAACAAAAAGATAGCGCCCAGCGTTGTCTGACTTCGCATTGAACTTGTATCCCTTGTCCAGATCGACGAGGGTAACCTTCGCCCCCTGGATTACCGCTCCGGTTGGGTCCGTCAACACGCCACTCACAGTTCCAAAGTAAGCTTGGCCGAAAAGTACCGCGGGTATGAGAACAAGTAGAATTGTGGCCAGCAGCACGGGGAAAAATACCCGCCGGCAATTGGATACCACTTCTGAAGTAAAGACACTCATGACGGCCTCCATGACGCAGCCGGAACGTATGCCGCGTTGACTCCTCTTCGATGGTTTTTCCCTGGACACCACAGCCTGGGCCTCTGAACGAGCCTGTGCTCTGTTCCGGGGCCCGCAGAAAAGCGGTCCGCATATTGAAACGTTTTAATCTCACAACAGACCGCTCCTCACTGTCAAGCGGAATACGTCCTATGGGGCGGAA
>Ga0265314_10002846_pt1 | contig 17224 bp, 15 predicted proteins | sample 4126metaG_FD_203106 | JGI IMG/M metagenome (GOLD analysis project Ga0265314, IMG submission 203106) | Rhizosphere microbial communities from Carex aquatilis grown in University of Washington, Seatle, WA, United States - 4-1-26 metaG | ecosystem: Host-associated > Plants > Roots > Rhizosphere >... | reverse complement strand
CTCGCCGGCGGCCTGGTGGGGTTAGGTATCGGCTTTGTCGGGATTCGCGCGATCCTGAGCATCAATCCGGGAAACATTCCGCGCATCGGATTGCAAGGCGCCGAGGTTGGCATGGACTGGCGGATCGTCCTGTTCACCCTGACGCTATCGTTTGCGACCGGTATTCTATTCGGCCTCATTCCCGCGCTTCAGGCATCGCGCGCCGACCTGAGCAGCACCATCAAGGAATCCAGCGGCCGGGGCGGGACCAGCTTCCGCCACAACAAGGCGCGCTCGCTGCTGGTGATCGTAGAAGTAGGGCTCGCGCTGGTGCTATTGATCGGCGCCGCTCTGCTGTTGCGAACCTTCACTGCCCTTCGCGCTGTGAACCCGGGGTTCAACTCGCACAATATCCTGACCCTGAGGATGTCGCTAAACGGGCCGCGCTTCATGAAGACCGCGGATGTCGATCGGATGTTTCGCCAGGGAACGGAGCGGCTCAACGCTTTGCCTGGCGTCGAACTCGCCGGTGCTACGTGCTGTCTGCCCCTCGAAGGCAGTCCCGGGCTTCCGTTCATCATCGTTGGCCGGCCTTTGAACGGGACGTCGCACGGCGGCGGTGGATACCTGATCACGACCCCGGCCTATTTCGAAGTGTTCAAAATTCCGATGATGCGCGGGCGAGCCTTTACAGACCAGGACACTGCGGGTTCGACTCCGGTGGTGATTATCAATCAGGCCATGGCAAAGGAGTTTTGGCCGCAAGGCGATCCCTTGGCCGACCAACTGATCATCGGCCGCGGCGTGGGGCCCGAATTCGTCGACGCCCCCCGGCAGATCATCGGCGTGGTCAGCGATGTCCGTGACAACGGGCTGAACCGCAATCCGGAAGCCACGATGTACATCGTGCAGTCGCAGCTTCCCGATGGGATCAATGCGCTGCTCGCCAAAGTCTTGCCGATTAGTTGGATCGTGCGGACGAAGGTGGAGCCCCATTCGCTCATTGCGCCGATTCAGAAAGAGCTGAACGACGTCAGCGGAGGCCTCGCCGTGACGCCAATCCGCACCATGGACGAAGTAGTAAAACGGTCGACTGCCAGCACCGACTTCAACACGCTGGTGCTGACCATCTTCGCCGGCACGGCGCTGCTCCTCGCCGCGATCGGAATCTATGGTTTGATGGCGTACTCGGTGGAGCAGCGCACGCAGGAAATCGGAATCCGCCTGGCGCTGGGCGCGCAATACTCGACCGTGCGAAACATGGTGATCTTCCAGGGCATGCGCCTCGCGCTGGTCGGAGTCGTCATCGGGGTGGGTGCCGCGTTCGCGCTCACCAAATTGATCGACAGCCTGCTGTATGGCGTCAAGGCTCGCGATCCGCTGGTGTTCGTCGGCATCCCGGTGCTGTTGAGCCTGGTGGCCCTGATCGCGGTCTGGCTCCCCGCCCGGCGCGCGACAAGAGTGAGTCCGATGGACGCGCTGCGCTGCGAATGATCGCGGGTCGGGCGTGCCCGACCCCTACAAGAGCGTCGCGTTCAACGTGATATTCGTGTTGTACAACTTCGACACTGGGCAACCGGATTTCGCACCGGCCGTCGCTGTATCGAACGCTTCTTTGCTGATGCCGGGAACTTTGGCTTTCAACTCCAGATGACTCTCGGTGATTCCGAACCCGCCCTCCGTTTTGTCGAGCGTAATGGTGCAAGTGGTCTCGAGGCTCTCCGCCTTGAATCCCCCTTGCGCGAGCTGATTCGAGAGGGCCATGGTGAAGCAGCCCGCGTGCGCCGCTGCCAGCAATTCTTCCGGATTGGTTCCCTTCCCCTCCTCAAAGCGGCTGTGGAACGAATAGGGCACGTGGGACAGTGTGCCGCTCGCCATCGATATCTCGCCCGTCCCGGTCTTCAGGTCGCCTTGCCATTTTGCATCTGCAGTTCGCTTCATGAATAAGTTCCTCTTGTCTATTGTAGGTGTAGAATCTCTTGTGGATAAGGAGTCGCCATGTTGCCTCTCGGCCGGCGTGAGTTTGTAGCTGGACTTGCATGCGCCCTCGCGAAAGGTGCCGCGGCACCCCATCGCATCGACGTCCACCATCATCTCTTCCCGCCCGCGTATCGAACCGCCATTGGATCACAGGCAGCGGCGTTGCCGGCATGGTCCCCCGCGCAATCGATCGAAGAGATGGACAAGGGTGGGATCGCGACCTCGGTCCTGTCGTTGAGCTCGCCCGGCGTATGGTTCGGGGATGCCGAGCAAGCCCGCAAACTGTCGCGCATCGTCAACGACTACGGTGCCATGACCGCCAGGGATCATCCCGGCCGTTTCGGTCTGTTCGCCGCCTTGCCTCTGCCGGATATCGACGGCAGCTTGCGTGAAATAGGGTATGCGCTCGACACGCTCAAGGCCGATGGCATCGGCCTGTTCACCAGCTACGGCGATAAGTGGCTGGGGGACGCGTCGTTCGCGCCGGTCTGGACCGAGCTGAACCGGCGCAAGGCGGTGATCTACACGCATCCGATCACGGCCGCCTGCTGCGGCAACCTGAAGAACGAAGTGCCCGCGGTGATGATCGAGTGGGCCACCGACACCACCCGCACCGTAGCCAGCCTGTTGTTCAGCGGGGCTGCGGCACGCTATCCCGACATCCGGTGGATCTTTTCTCACGGCGGCGGGACCACGCCGTTCCTGCTGAGCCGCTTCGTGTATCAGGAAGCGACCATGAAGGGGAAAGAGCAGGTTCTTCCGAAAGGCCTCATGTATGAACTGAAGAAGTTCTACTACGACACGGCTCAGGCCAACAGCGCCCCAGCACTGGCGGCTCTACTGAAGGTGGCTCCTCTGTCACAGATCCTGTTCGGCACCGACTACCCCTTCCGAACGTCGGCGGAAGTGACTGGCGGTCTCACTGCACAGCGCTTCCCGACAAAGGATCTTCGTGCGATTGAGCGCGACAACGCGCTGCGGCTGTTGCCTGAACTACAGCGGTAAGGCCCATAGATCACGTGCTCTGGTCCAGGAACTGCGGCCCGCTTAGCGCGCGCCGGCGGCTTTGGCGGCGGCTTTGGTCAGAATCAGGATGTGTTGCCGCGGCAGGGTCTCGATCACGGGCTGCAACACGAATCCTTCCGCTTCGATCTCGGCCTTCACCTGGCCAACGGTCATTTTGTGCTCGGCGATGATCGGGACGTTGGGATCCTCGGCGCGATACTCGAGCAGGACTAGTCTTCCATCCGGCTTCAATGTCTCGCGGATCTTCCGCAGCATCTGTTGCGGCTGAGAAAACTCGTGATAAACGTCGACAAGCAGGACCAGGTCCATGGTGTTCGGGGGCAGCTTGGGATCGGCGACCTCGCTCAGCACGGTTACCACGTTGGTGATCTTCGCTTTCGCCGCATTCTCATTTAGTTTCGCGAGCATCTCGGGCTGCAGATCGTTGGCGTAAACCTTGCCCGTCGGACCGACACGCTTGGCCATACGCAGGCTCATGTAGCCCACGCCCGCGCCGATGTCGGCCACCACCATGCCCGGCTTCAATTTCAGGGCATCGAGAGCTTTTTCGGGCTGCTCCTCGGCTTCGCGCTCGGGCCGCACCAGCCAGTCGGCGCCGCTCATGCCCATCACTCCGGCGATCTGGCGTCCAGTGACGGGATGCGTGCCGGGCGCCTGGTAGGCGCTCACCCTCAAAAGAAGAAATGCCGCGAGAAGGATGACTCGTCGCGTCATCGAAGAGCCTTTTCAATCTGCGCAGACAGTTCCGGCTCGGTGGCCGCCCCCGGATGGTACCAGCTCACGATTCCCTTGCGATCCACCATGACCAGCGTCGGCGTCGAGCTCGCTCCGTAGCGGGCGAAATTCGCGTTGCTCAAAGGCGCGGGCATGTCGGACAGAGGCGCGTAGAACTGGCGGCGGATCTGCTCGATATACGGTTTTTCGACAGCAGGAGGCGCATCGGCGCCGTTCGCTACGTAGCCGTAGTATTCCGTCGGCCCAATGATCGCCAGACCCCGCGGAGCGTACTTCTTCATCAGCCCGGCGATGATGGGGACATCGGCCTTACAATCCGGGCACCAATGTGCCCAGAAGAACAGCAGGACCGCCTTGCCGCGCAGGCTGGCGATGGTCGGAGGCTTGGGCCCGAACCACACGGCCGCTTCGAGTTCCGGCGCGGGCTTGCCTTCGAGACTCAACAGATTGATGTTCTTCTGAATTCGCTCATGGATGGACGTTCCGGAGTACTTCTTCAGCTCATCTCGAAGAAACGTCACTGCCTCGGCGGTTTCGTCTCTGGCTGCCATTACTTTCGATTGGACCTCGATCGCCGCCCCCATCGCGGTCAACCACTGCTCGCGATCGACCCGCGGCCCGCGCAGGTTCGGCAGGATCATTTGGCGGGCTTGATCGGCATAGGTGGCGGCGCGGTCCAGGTCCTTCGCGGCGAGGGCCCCGCGGGACTGCCAGGCGATGGCCGTAGCCATTTCCGGGGAGGGTCCGTGCGACTGGCGGTAGGCCTGGACCAGACGATCCGTAGCCGCAAGGTCGTTCTTATTGATGGCGGCCCGCACATCGTCGACGATCCCGGCGAACGCCGTAGAGGCCAGCAGCAAGACTGAAAGGGCGATCCGCATCTGAGAATTATACTCCCGGGTCCGGGAGCGAAAAGGCAAAAAAGGGGACAGCCCCTGGAGTTCTGCTCACCACGGATTCTGCGGCAAACTAAGGACTGTCCCCATTTTTGCCCCTGGTTTGACACGGCTGGGCCGTTTTCGGTAAGCTCAATGAGGTTCTAGAACTCGCAGGAGTACGTCTGTCTTCATGAAAACCTCAATTCCATCGCTCGCCGGGCTCACGCGCGAATGGCACGTGATCGATGCCGAAGAAGCGGTGCTGGGCCGTGTCGCCAGTAAGGCGGCCAAGATTCTGATGGGCAAGCATAAGCCCACCTATACACCGTTCCTGGATACCGGCGACCACGTGATCGTGGTCAACGCAGCGAAAGTAAAGCTGACCGGAAATAAAGAGGAACAGAAACTTTATCGCCGGCACTCGGGATATCCGGGCGGCTTAACCGAAACATCAGCGCGCAAGGTGCGGGCGGCGCGTCCCACGCGGATGGTGGAAGAAGCAGTGCAGGGCATGCTCCCGAAGAGCAAGTTGGGGAAGCAAATGTACCGCAAGCTGCAAGTCTACGCCGGTCCGACCCATCCGCACCAAGCTCAAAAGCCAGTCGCACTGGCTGCGTCGTAAGGAGATCTGACGAAATTGGCTTTTGTACAGCACCTCGGAACGGGTCGCCGCAAGAGAGCGGTGGCCAGAGTATTTTTGCGCGACGGGAAGGGCGAGATCACGGTCAACAGCCGCGCCTTCGACCACTACTTCCCGAGCGAGGCGGCGCGCGCCATCGTGCGGCAGCCTCTTTTGGCCACCGAAACGGCCGATAAGTTCGATATTTGGATCACCACAGCCGGCGGCGGCCCTAACGGGCAAGCCGGAGCCGCCAAGCTGGGCATCGCTCGCGCACTGATCGAGTTCAACTCGGAACTGCGCGGGAAACTGAAAGAGCTGGGCATGCTCACGCGCGATGCGCGCCAGCATGAGCGCAAGAAGTACGGGCAGAAGGGCGCCCGCAAGCGATTCCAGTTCTCCAAGCGCTAGTTATTGCCGCATTATCCTCGCCCATGAACGTAGATTGTTTACGTTCATTCGCGTTCATTCGCGGCCGGTAGTTGGTTCAGCAACCCCGGGTCTGCAAATCCCGCTTTGGACCGCGGAACCGGGTTCTCCGAAAACGAGAAGAAGGAGGAATATTTGCCGTCGATTAGCATGAAGGAATTGCTCGAAGCAGGCGTTCATTTCGGGCACCAGACCAAGCGCTGGAATCCAAAGATGAAAGAATACATCTTTGGCGAACGCAATGGCATTTACATCGTTGATCTGCAGAAGACGCTGAAGTTGTTCAAGGACGCCATGCGGTACGTGGGCGAAATGGCGGCTCAAGGCAAAACGGTTCTATTCGTAGGCACCAAACGCCAGGCGCAGGAAGCCATCGCCGAGGAAGCTGTACGCTGCTCGCAGTTTTACGTGAACCAGCGCTGGCTGGGCGGACTGCTGACCAACATGACCACCGTGCAGAAATCCATCAAGCGATTGAAGGAACTGGACACGATGGCCGAAGCAGGCGATTGGGGCGGTCGCGCCAAAAAAGAAGTCGTGCGCATGGAGCGCGAGCGCAAGCACCTCAACCAGAACCTGGCCGGCATCAAGGACATGAACGGCCTGCCGGATCTGCTCTTCGTGGTCGACTCGAACAAAGAAGCGATTGCTGTGGAAGAAGCCCGCAAGCTGGGCATCGCGGTAGTGGCCGTGGTCGACACCAACTGCGATCCGGACAAAGTGGATTACGTGATCCCGGGGAACGATGATGCGCTACGCGCCATACGTCTGTTCACCAACAAGATCTCGGAAGCGGTGATCGAAGGCCGTCAGCTGGCGACCGAGCACGATTTCGTTCCCGAGAAGATCGCCGTAACCGCAGATGGAGACGAAGCTCCGGTGGAAGAGATGCCGGAGTATTCGGAATACGTCGATCCGAAGTATGCCGCGCAGCTCATGTCGGAAAGCATGCCGGACGAGGATCTGCCGTCCACTTCGCTGCCGCGCAAAGGGCCGGGATCGGAAGCCGTGGCCGACGAAGCGTCCAGCGGCAATCCGTAAACGCGGGCGAAAAATAACAATTTAGGGGCGAGGCGCACGCCTCGCCCCTAACACCTGAAGGAATCTATGGAGATCAGTGCACAGTTAGTAAAGCAGCTCCGCGAGCGAACCGGAGCCGGGATGATGGAGTGCAAAGCCGCTCTGAAAGAGGCCAAGGGCGACCTGGGCGAAGCTGAGGTCGTGCTGCGCAAAAAGGGGATCGCTTCGGCGTCCAAGAAATCCGCGCGAACCACCAAGCAGGGCGTGATCGCCAGCTATATCCATCCGGGAGCGCAGTTGGGCGTAATGATCGAGGTCAACTGCGAGTCGGACTTCGTGGCGCGCACCGACGATTTTCAGGAGCTGGTCCACGATCTGGCCATGCAGGTGGCCGCGGCCGATCCGCAGTTCATCCGCAAAGAGGAAGTCACTCAGGCGGCGCTCGACAAAGAGAAGGACATCCAGCGCAGCCGTGCACTGGCCGAAGGCAAGCCCGAGAAGATGGTCGACAAGATCGTCGAGGGCCGCATGAACAAGTACTACGAAGAGGTGTGCCTCTACGAGCAGCCCTTCATCAAGGAAAACACCACCTCCATTTCCGATGTGATCAAGGCGAAGATTGCCAAGTTGGGGGAGAACATCACCGTCTCGCGCTTCGTGCGATTCAAAGTCGGCGATGCGGTGTCGGCCGATACATCCGGATCTGAAACACCCGGTTCCGAAACACCCGCGGCCGAGTAACTCGTGCCTCGCTACGGTCGCATCCTTCTGAAGCTCAGCGGTGAAGTCCTGGCCGGAGATGCGTCCTTTGGCATCGATCCGGAGCGCGTGAAAGCGCTTGCCGCGGAGGTCGCGGAAGTGGCGCAATCCGGCGTTCAAATCGGACTGGTGGTGGGCGGGGGGAACTTCTTTCGTGGAGTGGCGGCTGCGGCGCAGAAGATGGAGCGCGTCACCGCCGATCACATGGGGATGCTGGCCACGGTGATCAACGCCCTGGCCTTGCAGGACGCACTCGAGAAAGCCGGCGCCCCCACGCGCGTAATGACTGCCATCCGAATGGACTCGGTGGCCGAACCCTACATCCGGCGGCGGGCCATCCGTCACCTGGAAAAAGGCCGCCTGGTGATCTTCGCGGCCGGCACGTCGAATCCGTACTTTTCGACCGACACAGCGGCTACTCTGCGGGGCCTCGAAATCCACGCGGAGGTGGTAGCGAAGGCCACGCGCGTCGACGGGGTCTACGATAAAGATCCGTTGAAGCATTCGGATGCCTCGCGGTTTTCGGAAATCAGCTATTCCGACGTGCTGTCGCGTAACCTGCGCGTGCTGGATGCTTCGGCAGTCGCCATGTGCCGCGACAATCATTTGCCGATTGTGGTTTTCAATTTGAACGTCCGGGGCAATATAATGCGTATGGCGATGGGAGAACCCATCGGCACGCTGATTACCTAAACCTTATGGCTGAACAACCTGCCGCTGCGGCGGCGCACAACTTCAAGAGCGTCAAGGACGTGGAACTCGCCGCCAAGACGCGCATGGACAAATCCATCGCCGATATGCAGCACACCATCGGGGGCATCCGCACGGGGCGCGCTTCGGTGAGCGTTTTCGACAACATTCGCGTGGATTACTATGGCTCGCCTACGCCGATCAATCAGGTCGCCAACCTGCACGTGCCCGAACCCACGCTGATCACGGTCACGCCGTGGGATGTGTCGCAAATCGGCGCGATCGAAAAGGCCATTCGGACTTCCGACCTGGGCTTGAATCCGGCCAACGACGGCAAGATGATCCGCGTGCCGATTCCCCCGTTGACCGAGGAGCGGCGCAAGGAAATCGTCAAAAGGCTGCATCATGTAGCCGAGGACCATCGGGTAGCGCTGCGCAATGTTCGTCGCGACGCCAATGAGCATTTGAAGAAGCTGCTCAAGGACAAAGCCATCAGCGAGGACGAGGAACGCCGGGCCTTGGAAGAAACCCAGAAGATGACCGACGTCTACATCGGCAAAGTGGACGCGGTGTCGAAGACCAAAGAGAAAGAAATCCTGGAATTGAAGTAGGAGTGACAGGCGACCCGCTTGCGGCCAAGCAAGATCGCCTGTCCTACCGGCCTTGATACCCTGGATGCATGCGTTGCATGCGGGTCCGCGTCCTCCTCTTCGCTTTACTCCCCGGCCTGCTGGCCGCACAGAGCCTTCAGGATTTCGAAAAGAAAGTCACCCAATTCACGCTCCCTAACGGCATGACGTTTCTGGTCATCGAACGCCATGACGCCCCGGTGGTGTCCTTCCACACCTACGCGAACGTGGGCGCGGTGGACGATCCCACCGGCCGCACCGGACTGGCGCACATGTTCGAGCACATGGCCTTCAAGGGCACTCCGAACATCGGCACCAAGAACTGGACCGCGGAGAAGAGGGCGCTTGACGCCATCGAGGCGGTCTACAATCGCCTGGACGCCGAGCGCAACAAAGCATTCCGCGCCGACCCCAAGAAGATCGAGGCGCTCGAGGCCGAGCTGAAGGCCGCCATCGCCAAAGCCGACAGTTACGTCGAATCGAACGAATACGACCGCATCGTGGAATCGAACGGCGGCGTGGGCATGAACGCCGGTACAGCCGAAGATCAGACCACGTACTTTTACAGCTTTCCGTCGAACCGCATCGAGCTGTGGTTCCTGCTGGAATCGGAACGTTTTCTGCATCCGGTGTTTCGCGAATTCTACAAGGAACGCGACGTGGTGCGTGAAGAACGGCGCATGCGAATTGAATCGAGTCCACAGGGGCAATTGGTGGAGGCGCTCGACTCCACCGCTTTCGCGGCGCATCCTTACAAGAACAGTCCGGCGGGATGGGCCAGCGATATCGAAAGCCTTCGTGCAACGGATGCGGAAGCGTTTTATAAACGCTATTACGGACCGTCGAATCTGACCATCGGCATCGCGGGCGACGTGAATCCCGCGGAGGCGAAAAAGCTCGCCGAGAAGTATTTCGGGCGGATTGCGGCGCGGCCCACGCCACCTGTGGTGGATACGGTGGAGCCACCGCAGAACGGGGAAAAGCGCGTGATGGTGGCCTCGCCCGCGCAGCCGTTCCTGATCATCGCTTATAAGCGGCCGGATCAGTACTCGAAAGACAATGCCGCGCTCGATGTGCTGGAGCAGATTCTCTCCGGAGGCCGCACCAGCATTATCTATAAGGAGATGGTGCGCGACAAAAAGATCGCACTAGGCGCGGCGAGTTACGCGACCTATCCAGGCGGCAAATATCCTTCGCTATTCCTGTTTTTCGTGGTTCCCAACAGCGGCCACACCGTGGACGAAATGGAGAAGTCGGTCTACGAAATTGTCGATCGCGTGAAGAAAGAAAAGCCAGACGCGGCGGCACTGCAGCGCGTGAAAATCAATCTGCGCGCGGCGCTGATCCAGAAGCTGGACAGCAACTCGGGGCTGGCGGCTGAGCTGTGCGCTTATCAGGCAGGTTACGGCGACTGGCGCAAACTGTTCACCGAGCTCGACGAATACAATCAAGTGACCGCTGAGGACGTCCAGCGCGTCGCGCAGCAGTATCTGCTGGAGAGCACTCGTACGGTGGTGTATACATACACGCCGAAGGGAGATGCGAAATGAAGCGGCTCCCGCTATTTCTTGCGATTCTCATGGCTGGAGTTGCCTTCGCTCAGGAGGCGCCGGCACCGGTCTACCCGAATCCCTCTTACAAATCGCTGAAGTACCCGCCGCTGGGTCAAGTCAAGATTCCCGAGCCGGTGGAAGTGACTTTATCGAACGGCATGCGCCTGTTGATGCTTGAGGATCACGAGCTCCCGCTGATCCGCGGCCTGGCGATGATCCGTACGGGAAACCTGCTGGACCCAAGTGACGAGCACGGCCTTTCGCAGGTCATGGCGGATGTGTTGCGATCGGGCGGCACAAAATCCAAGACCGGCGACCAGATCGACGAGGAGCTGGAGAACATCGCGGGAACCGTGGAAGCCGGGATGGATGAAACCAGCGCCAACGTGAGCTTTTCAGGATTGAAGGAAACCACCGATCAGGTGCTGGCCGTCTTTAAGGATGTGCTCACGAATCCGGAGTTCCGCCAGGACAAACTGGATCTGACACTCACGCAGTATCGCAGCGCTATCGCCCGGCGCAATGACGACGCGGGCGATATCCCCGGCCGCGAGCTGGCGCGGATTCTCTACGGCAAAGATACGCCTTACGGCTGGCAGGCTGAGTATGCCGACCTGGCGCGCATTCATCGCGAAGATTTGATCGCTTTTTACCAGCGCTACTATTTTCCAAAGAACATCATGCTGGCGATGTACGGCGATTTCACCGCTGGCGATATGCAGGCCAAGCTGGAGAAGTTGTTCGCGGATTGGAAAGTGGAGCAGCCTGCCGCACCGCCATTCCCGGTGGTCACGGCCAAGCCGGCGCCGGGCGTTTACTTCGCGGCGAAAGAAGACGTGACCCAGACGTTCTTCTCGATCGGGGAATTGGGCGGAACGCTGCGGGATCCCGATTACCCCGCGCTCGAAGTCGCTGCCAATATTCTGGGCGAAGGCTTCAGCAGCCGCCTGGTTTCGCGGATTCGCACGCAACTGGGCTACGCATACAGCATCGGCGCGAGCTGGTCGGCAAACTATAACCACCCTGGCACGTTCCGCATCGGAGGCAGCACGAAATCCATGACCACGGTGGAGACCGTGCAGGCCATCCGCGAGGAAGTGGAAAAGATCCGCACAACGGAAGTGACGGAAAAAGAGCTCGACGAGGCCAAGCAAGCGGTGCTCAATAGCTTCGTGTTCTTCTTCGATAGCCCTTCGAAGACGCTCAATCGCGTGATGCGCTACGAGTATTTCGGCTATCCCAAGGATTTCCTGTTCCAATACCAGAAAGCGATCGCGGCGGTGACGCGCGCAGACGTGCTGCGGGTGGCGAAAGCGCATATCCATCCCGAGGAACTGGCGATCGTCATGGTGGGGAATCCGAAGGAGTTCGGGAAGCCCCTGACCACGCTCGGCAAAGTCACAGAGCTCGATCTGACGATTCCCGAGCTGAAGCAGGAGCTTTCGAAATCGGATGCGGGGAGCCTGGCGCGCGGCAAGCAGCTGCTCGAACGCGCCCAGCAGGCCATGGGCGGAGCGGAAAAGTTAGCCGCGGTAAAAGATGCGACCTATACGGCGAACATCGCTTTGGAGGCTGCCGCGGGGGGCATCAAGATGAAGCAGGTCAACATGTATCTGGCTCCCGGCAATCTCCGGCAGGAACAGGAGTTGCCCGTCGGTAAGGTCATCGCGTTTACCGACGGCAAAACCGGATGGCTATCGACACCGCAAGGCGAGCAACCCATGCCGGCAGAGGTCCTGAAACAGGCGCAAGGTGAGATATTCCGCGAACCATTCGCGTTGATGCTCTCCGAGAGCGATCCTTCCCGCGTGGTGAATGCGATCGGCGAGAACGCCATTGAGGTCTCGATCGCGAACGGCGGCCTTAGCGTGCGCATGGAATTCGACCCTGCCACCGGTTTGCCGGCGCGTGAGATCTATGCAGACATCGGATCGGGTGGCGCTCCGGCGGAGACCACGGAGATCTATTCGGACTGGCGCGAAATTGCGGGTATTAAACTGCCGTTCAAAGCCATCCAACTGGAAAACGGGATGAAGATGCTGGAAGCGACGATTTCGGAATACAAGATCAACAGCGGCTTGTCCGCCGCAGAGTTGAGCAAACGGCCATGAAACGGGTTTTATACATGTTGGTGGCGGCGGCCACAATAGTAAGCGCAGAGGACGCCGAGGCGCGCGGGAAGAAGGTGGTGGACGACGCGATCGCCGCGCTGGGCGGGCAGAAATTCCTGACCATGCAGGACCGTATCGAGAAAGGCCGCGCGTATTCGTTCTTTCATGACCAGATCAGCGGGCTTTCCGTGGCCAAGATCTACACGCGCTACATATACATCGCGCCGGACCGGACTGGAATCGACCTGGGCATTCAGGAACACGAAGCGTTTGGGAAAAACGAGGACTACTACGTTCTGTTCCGCCAGGAAGGCGCCTGGGAAGTCACCTTCCGAGGTCCGAAAGCGCAGGAAAAAGACCGGATTCAGCGCTACCATGACACGACGCTGAACAACGTTCTCTACATCTTCCGCCAGCGGCTGCACGAGCCGGGCTTGATCTTCGAATCGCAAGGCTCCGACGTGATCGAGAACCAGCCGGTGGACGTGGTCGATATCACGGATTCGCAGAACCGGGTGGTGCGGGTGTTCTTCCACCAGACCACCAAGCTTCCAGTCCAGCAAACCTGGGTGTGGCGCGATCCGGAAGCCAAGGAGCGCCAGGAGGAAGTCACGCGCTTCTCGCGATACCGGATGACGGACGGAATCCAATGGCCCCAGCAGATCCACCGCGAGCGCAATGGCGAGAAGATCTACGAGATTTTTTCGGATTCGGTGCTGGTGAACCAGGATCTGACGGATAATCTGTTCGCAATACCGGGGCCGGACGCTAAGCCCGATCCTCCGCGGAGAAAATAGGCGCTACTCGGTTGGAACCGGGTCCGGTGCGGAGACCCGCGCCGCATCCTTGCGCGCGAAAAGAATTGCCGTTCGCTGCAAGAGTTCCTGCTGCGTAAATGGCCGGCGGATTTCGTTCAGTGAAGACTCCGGCAGATCCACCAGAGTCAGACACTCCAAGCCGGGGTGCTTGGAGTGAAGTTCGCTTAGGATAGGCTCGCAGTCCCCGGCTTCGGCGATCAGCAAATCGAGGGGGCCCTCGTGCACCTGACCGAGCGCGGAAGCCTCTTCGCGGTCGGACGCCTCCAGCAAATTGTAGCCCGCGGCCTCGAAGAATTTGTGCAGTTGGGCACGGACGCGATCCCGGCCATCCACCAGCAGAACCGTGCGGGCTTGTCCCGCCCCGGGCGACGGATCGAGTTGAAGCGATTCCTCATTCACGCGCGGCAAAAGGAGTTCGATCCGGGTGCCTTCCGTAACCGCGCGCGCCGTGAGATAGCCGCCGTGTTCGGCTGCGATGGAGTGGGCCACCGACAAGGCCAGCCCGTCCTGGCCGCTTCCGGCTGGATCGAACAAACGGTCCAGATCGGGCTCGGTGGCGGTGTACGTTATGCGGAAGGCCGTGAAACTGGCCAACGCACCGTGCTGCGGCGCCTCTGTACGATTGGTCTGAATCAGGAGACGGCCGCCGTCCGCCACCATGGCGCAGGCGTGCAGAACCAGGTTCATGATGACCTGCTCGATCTGGGCAGGATCGGCCTTGATGCGCCCTGCCTCGGGTTCCGGCTGGATGGCCGTGACGACGCGCCCGGCCGCGGCCATTTCGATGGTCTTCGACATGCGGCGCAGAACTGTGTTCAGGCTCACGACCTCGGGCTGGGTCGCCTGGCGCGCGCCTAAGCCCGCCAGCTTCTCAGTAACCTGCTCGGCTGCGATCGCGGCCTCCCGGATCTCCGCGAGCGCGGTTTGGGCAGGGGAATAGTCGCCCAGCTGCCGGGACAGCAGGCCGGTCCGGCTGCGAATGATCTGAATCAGGCTGGCGTATTCAGCAGAGATGCGGGCTGCCAGCCGCCCCGCCGCTTCCACCCGCTGGGCTTGCCGGAGCTGCCGCTCTTCCCAGCGCCGTGCACTAACGTCGCGCAGGGTCAGCACCACCCCCAGCAACGTCTCCGAGGAGGATCGCACGGGCGCCACCGTGCCTTCCACGGCCATCTCGCGTCCTCCTCGCGCGATCAGACGCAATCCACGATCCAAAGGCACGGGCGTGCCGCTCAGAATCGCTAGGGGAGCCGGATCGCCTAACTCACCGCCGGATTCCTCTTCCACTAGCCGTATGACGGTTTCCAGACGCTGGCCTATGGCGTTCCCCGCAGTCCACCCGCTGAACGCTTCGGCCGCACGGTTCAGAGTGCGGATCCGCCCGAGAGGATCGGCGACCACAATGGCTTCGGCCACCGAAGCCAGGGTCGTGCGATACCAGGCTTCCTGCTCTTCGAGTTGGCGCTCCATGCCGTGTTTGTAAATGGCCAGCTCGATGGAGGTGTTGAGAGACGCCGGACCCAGGGGTTTGACGATATAGCCATAGGGACCGGCGGCCTTAGCGCGTTCGAGAGTGGACCGGTCCGCGTGCGCCGTCAAGAAGACGACGGGCACGTGATGGCGCGCGCGAACCTCCTGCGCCGCGGCGATGCCGTCGCGCTGGCCGTCGATATGGATGTCCATCAGAACCAGGTCGGCGCCGGCGGACTGCTCCACCGCTTCCTCGGCGGTCCCGACCGTAGCGACTACGCGATGTCCCAGGGCTTCCAGGCGCGAGGCGATGTCGTGCGCGATCAACCCTTCGTCTTCCACTACCAGAACTTTGTATGAGTTCGCGGCTTGCATGTTCCTACCTTTCGGGAAAGGACAAGCGACATATCGTCCCGCCTTCGCGCTTTAACTCCCACGTTCCCCGGAGCTGGCGGGCCAGGATTTCTACGATCTCAAGACCCAGGGATTTGCGCTTCCGGCTGTCCAGGTCCTCCGGTACGCCAACACCGTTGTCGATCACGGCCAGGCTCACCTTGTCTTCGCGGCTTTGCGCTTCAATCCGGACGAGGCCGGAACGGCCATTGGGGAACGCGTGCTTCAGCGAATTGGAAATCAGCTCATTGAGGATTAGTCCGACGGGAATGGCCTGATCGACGCCCAGAACCAGCGGAGTGCCATCGGGCTGGGGGCAGACGACCACCTGCCCCGAAATACGCACGGGATCCACGCCGAAGGCATCGAACAGATTGGCCATTAGCAGATTAGCCTGCTGCTCCAGGCGCACCTGGCGCAGGTCGGCCGATTCATACAGCTGCTCGTGGATCATGGCCATGGCTTCCACGCGGTGCTGGCTCTCCCGGAGCACCGCGATGGCGGTCTCGTCGGTGGCCGCCTTGGCCTGCAAACGCAGCAAGCTGGCGATCACTTGCAGGTTGTTCTTCACGCGATGGTGGAGTTCCTTGATCAGGACTTCCTTTTCAGCCAGCGACCGTGCCAGCCGTGCATGCTCTTCTCGGAGTTCGCGAATCAGCCCGACTTTCTGGGTAGCCCTCAGAATCGCCAGGCCTAGTTTCTGGCCGGTGATGCGGTCTTTGACCAGGTAGTCCTGCGCACCGGATCGCATGGCTTCCAGGGCTATCCGGTAATTGCTGACATCGGTGAGCATCACCACCGCGAACACCGGTTCGTTGAGGGGCGCTTGCAAATGCAACTGGGTCAGAAACTCCAACCCGGTCATATCCGGTAGGTTGTAGTCGAGCAATACACAATCCGGCGCTATTGTGCGGCAGGCTTTCAGGCCGTTGAAGGCTTCCGATTCCTCGAAGAATTCGAGGTCCGGACCGTAGATCTCTTCGAGGAGAATCCGGCACAGGTTACGGTCTGCCGCCGAATGGTCCACCATGACCACCTTCATCGTGATGTGGGATAGTTCTCCAATAATCTGGTGGCCCAGCCAGGCTGTTTTTCTCAGCGATTTGCGTGATAAGATTCGGGCATGTTTCGACACCTGATCGCCGGGATTTTGGCGGGGAACAGCGCGCTGCGATCAAAACGGTAGTAGTCACGCGCGTGATGCCGCCCTGGTTCGCCGATCCCAACTACGGCCACTTCGCGAACGATCGCCGCCTGAGCGATGCGGACGTGAGTAAGCTTTCGGCGTGAGCCGATGCCGGCGCTCCGGAAGGCGATGGCGGTGCCTCGCGGCAACGCGGCTAACTCGAGTCAGCAGCCCTAGGGGGGCGGGCTTCAGCCAGCGCGGGACTTGAGTCCCGCAAATACGCTCGACCAGTGAAAGTCTTCCGGCTGTGCCACTAGCGCCGCTTTCACGGGATTCCATTCAATGTAGCGGTGAATTCGGGAGAATTCGGCCTCACTCCTCACCATCCGGTCGAAATACTCTTCCTGCCAGAATGGCTTGCCGGTTCGCGCCAAAAGCTGGTTCGCCGAACGCGCAGTCGGACCCTTGACTTGACGGACTAGTTCGGGGAGAGACACCTGGGGCGTCCATAGAACATGGACGTGATTCGGCATCACAACATAAGCGTGGGATAGCACAGACCCCGAGAATCTGTCACATGCAATTGTTCCGAGACCACGCTTGCGATCTCGGGCCGACGCTGATAGACGGGTCGCTTCGGGCCGTGTCTAGCAACCGATCGAGAGCGACGAATGCTTCGCCTGAAGATGTGTGCTCGGGTGAGAAGACGCGCTCTTGTGGGAGGCTTCCCCTTAATCGCCAGGTTACAAAGACCGCCGATCCTGGAGCATCGAGGTGAGGGAGGCGACGGCGATACATTCTCACCTGGTTCTAGTGCGAGGGGAACAGGACCGCTCTCACCCAAATCTGCGGGGCTAAAGCCCCGTGCGGGCTGAAGCCCGCCCTCCAGTTATCCCTTCACTTCGACGCCAGCCCACTCCTCTACCGTCTTGACGATGGTCGTAAAGTCAGCGTCCGAGCCCTGGCGCAGAGCGGTGATCGCCAGGAGCTCGCGGATCGCGTTGCCGCAGAT
>Ga0265314_10002845_pt1 | contig 17225 bp, 16 predicted proteins | sample 4126metaG_FD_203106 | JGI IMG/M metagenome (GOLD analysis project Ga0265314, IMG submission 203106) | Rhizosphere microbial communities from Carex aquatilis grown in University of Washington, Seatle, WA, United States - 4-1-26 metaG | ecosystem: Host-associated > Plants > Roots > Rhizosphere >... | reverse complement strand
CGCGTCACGCACTTCATCATCATCTAGCTCCTCCAGATTGACTCTTGACCGGCAGGAGCTTGCGCTTCAAGAAAAGCTTTACCGGCGGGCAGTCACGAAGCGCTCTTTGGAGCATGGTTCAGCGCAGATTCCTGGCAAAATTGCGGACTGCTTAGCCGTAGCTTTTTGGCCGTTCAAGTATCGACAGCGATTCTAGCGCGTTTGGGTGTACTCAGGTAAGGAATCAAGAGCTTAAAAGCGCACGTTGGTAAAGTTATCGATAAATCGGTTCACTGGCTGGTTTTTTCCTGCTTGTATCGCCTCAAGTAAAGCCCTGTCAATTCGGAAACTTAGGTGCTGATGGCCACCGTCTGGACCGTGTGCGGAGCGAGTTTTACCTGGAAAGCAGCGCTTCCTGAACGCGCAGTGGCGTCTTCGGGTGAAATTGGGGCATTATCCACCGTTCCTGGACGTCTGACTGGGCCTGCTTTTCGTTGACTCCAAGCCCTGTTTCAGTTATCCTGAAGTCCTTGCGCGGTGTTGTGCCTGCGGTCCTGATAGTAGCCGGGACCCGTTCGCGGATGGCATCTAAGGAGTATCCGCTGCGACAGGCTAAAGGCTGTTGAGCAACGATTCGGTTTTTACAGGCGATTCTGCTCAGTCTGGCTAAAGAACCCAAGCAATCCTCACCCGAACAGATTTGTTTGGCAGTGGGTAGAATTCAGGCCCGTGCGCTTTTGAGCGCGGGTAATTATGATTTGCGCCGGTCTTTTTTGAAGAGGGTAGGAGTTCTAATGGGAACCTTTGTTCCGAGCGGCAAGGATATTGACCGCAAGTGGTATGTGCTGGACGCGAGTGGCAAAACGCTGGGGCGGTTGGCCACCAAAGCTGCTGATGTGCTCAGCGGCAAGTTGAACCCCAGGTACGTGCCGTATATTGACACCGGCGACCACGTGATCGTGATCAACGCCGATAAGGTACGCCTGACTGGCCTGAAGGCCGAAAGCAAGCTCTATCGCCGCTACACGGGTTTTCCGGGCGGTCTGCGCGAAGAGTCGTTTACGCGCCTAATGAGCCGCAAGCCGGAGATGGTTCTGGAACAGGCGATCAAGGGCATGCTGCCGAAGACCAAGATGGGCCGCCAGATGGCGACCAAGTTGAAGGTTTATCGCGGCGACCAGCATCCGCACCAGGCACAGCAGCCGGTTGCGATGGAGATTAAGTAAGCCAGCTTTCAGCTTTTAGCCATCAGCTTTCAGTTTTTTCTTGCTGATGCGGAAGTTCGAGGCAGCACAAAGATTTGAGCGGAAGCACGACAAAGCTGAAAGCAGAAAGCTGACAGCTCAGAGCTAAGAGGAAACGAATGGCAGATTTGGTTCAGTATTACGGGACGGGACGTCGCAAGTCGGCAATCGCGCGTGTTTTCCTGCGTCCCGGAACGGGCGAGTGGAAGGTCAACGGCAAAGCATTTGACGAATATTTCGTCACTGAGCAGCAGCGTGTTTCGGCAAAGCGCTCGCTGGTTGTGGCAGAAATGACCACATCGTTTGACGTTGTCACCACCGTTAGCAGCGGCGGAGTTGCTTCGCAGGCTGATGCTGTCAAGCTGGGCGTTGCCCGTGCGCTGGTTTTATTCAATCCTGAGCTGCGCAAGCTGCTTAAGGGCGAAGGCCTGATGACGCGCGACGCGCGCCAGAAGGAACGCAAGAAGTACGGCCAGAAGGGTGCGCGCAAGCGCTTCCAGTTCTCGAAGCGTTAATCCCGCTTCAAAGGGTTCAGACTTCAGGTTTCAGGGATCGGTTATTAAGCATTGTGCTTTTACTGATCCCTGATCTCTGAGCCCTGATCCCTCGGTGTTAAATCTCCCGCGCAAGCGGGTTCAATCCGGGTCGCGGCAGAGCCAGCCCGGATGCAATCCACGAAGGAGGCCCTTTGGCCACGATCACAATGAAGGAGCTGCTCGAAGCGGGAGTTCACTTCGGGCATCAGACCAAGCGCTGGAATCCCAAGATGAAGGAATACATCTTTGGCGAGCGCAATGGGATTTACATCATCGACCTGCAGAAGACGCTTAAGCTCTTCAAGGACGCGTCAAAGTTTGTGACCGACCTTTGCTCGAGCGGCAAAACGATTCTGTTTGTCGGCACCAAGCGCCAGGCACAGGATGCAGTCGCTGAGGAAGCCACCCGCGCAAGCATGCCGTATGTAAATCAGCGCTGGCTGGGCGGACTGCTCACCAACTGGGTGACGGTGCAGAAGTCGGTGAAGCGCCTTCAGGAACTGGACGATATGGCCACTGACGGCCGCTACGAGCTGCTGACCAAGAAAGAAGTAATCAAGCTCGAGCGCGAGCGCAAGCATCTTCAGGCCAACCTTGCCGGCATCAAGAACATGAAGCGTTTGCCGGATGCGATCTTCATTGTGGACTCGAACAACGAAGCCATTGCGGTGAAGGAAGCGCGCAAGCTGGGCATTCCCGTAGTCGCGGTGGTGGATACCAATTGCGATCCTACGGTGGTGGATTACGTGATTCCGGGCAACGACGACGCGCTGCGCGCCATTCGCCTGTTCACTTCAAAGATTGCCGATTCGGCGGCCGAAGGCGTGAACATGGTTGGCGACAAGGCATTTGCCGAGGAAGCGCCTGTGCAGGCTGAGGGAGAAGTTGCCGCAGAAGCAGCCGCTCCCGCTGATGACGCGGAAGTGGACCTTGAAGCAGTGCTTGGCGGCGGAATTCGCAAGGCGCCCGCTGCAGTGGCAGCCCTGGAAACGGCCGACGCGGCTGAGGGTGCTCTTTAATCAAATCTGCGCACGCAAGTGCGCATACTGAGACGAGCGTGGCCGCCCGGGTTCAGGTGCCACGCTTTTCTTATGTCAGAAGTACGGCTTGACCCTACAAGAAATTGGCTCGACGCCGGGAAGAGAGAGATGACTACAGTGAGTGAGAAGATTGATGCCAAATTGGTAAAAGAGCTTCGTGAGAAATCCGGAGCCCCGATGGGCGACTGCCTGAAGGCTTTGCAGGAAGCCAATGGAAACATCGAAGATGCATTTGTCGTGCTGCGCAAGCGCGGCATGGCTTCAGCCCAGAAGAAGGCCTCCCGTTCAACGAACGATGGCTCGGTGTATCCCTATATTCACGCGGGCGGCAAGCTCGGCGTTCTGGTAGAGGTCAATTGCGAAAGCGACTTTGTGGCGCGCACGGACGACTTCCAGGAGCTGCTGAAGGATATCTCGATGCACATCGCGGCCAGCGATCCGCGCTACGTTCGCGCTGAAGATGTGACGCCTGAGGATATGGAGCGCGAGAAGGAAATCTATCGTGCCCAGGCTGCTGCTACGGGTAAGCCGGCACCGGTGATCGAGAAGATCGTTGATGGCAAGATGGCCAAGTTCTACGAGGAAGTGTGTCTGCTGGAGCAGCCCTTCATCAAGGACCAGTCGGTCAGCATCAAGGAACTGATTGCGCAGAAGGTTGCCAAGCTGGGTGAGAACATCACCGTGCGCCGGTTCGCACGCTTCAAGGTGGGTGCACCGGAGTGGACCGTGGCAACGACCAAGCAGACTGAAGCTGCCGCAGAGTAACTGCGCTGCACGTAAGTAAAACGAAAGGCCCGGAGCATTTGCTTCGGGCCTTTTACTTATTGCCAGAGATACAAAGCAAAAGTTATCAAATAAAAAGGGCAGCCCTCGGAGGCTGCCCTTTTCTTCTAGATACGGCGTTGCCGAAGTGAGCTTCCTGTTTACGGCAGGTAGTAGCGGAGCGAGGTGAAGACCATGTTGTCTACGCCCTTGGCGCCGCCGCCGGGATTGGTGGTACCACCCGCGCCAGACCACAGGTCACGCTCAAACCAGGCATACTGAAGTCCCTGGCGGAGACGGCCCTTGGGTCCGTTGTAGATGTTGAACCAGTAACCGGCGGTGAACTCCTGCACGTCCTTGGTGTTGGCGCCGCAGTTGGCTGGAGTGATTGGGGCGCCACCGCCCGCGCCTGCCGTCGCGTTAAAGGTTTCAGTCATGCAGCCCGACATGTTCGCGCTTCGCGTACCATAGCCAACCTGCGTGGCTCCGTTCAGTACGTAGTTGCGATCGATGTAGTCAGCGCCGTAGTTGAGGTAGATGTTCAGGCGCGCAGTCGGATTGAGCTCAACGGTGCTGAGAGCAGAGAATCCGTGCAGCGGCGAGAGCTGACCGTTCGGACGGAGCGTTGCGTCAGCAATCGTCGAAGATCCGTAACGTCCCACGCCCTGGCCCCAGAGGCCCTTGAGGCCGATGGTGACCTTCTTGTTGAAGACCGGGCCGCGGAAGCCGCCGCCGATGCCTGCGGCGATCTTCTCGTCGTTGTATGCACCCGTTCCGGAAGGAGTATTCGGGTAGATGCGGTCACGGAAATTGCGTTCGATGCCGATCAATTCCCAATGGCCCCAGCCCGGTTCCAACGCCACCTTTACCACAAAGTCCGGGGTGTAGTTGAACGAATAGTTGGCGTTCAGGTTGTAGAGGCCGCCACCGGTTCCTGTTGAACCAAACAGATAGTTGGTCGGCGTATTCTGGCCTGCAGGATTGAGCATTTCAGCGTTCTCAATCGAAGCGCCAATGAAAAGCTTTTTGCCGATGTCCTTGCTCACGCGGAAGCTCTCTTGACGCCCCCACATGAAACCGGCGGTATATTGCGCGTCAATGGTAGCGGGAAGGATTTCAGTTCCTCTGGTAAGGCCTGCCGTCGTTTCGGTCACAAGCGACCAGCCCTGGCCACCCGAGAAATCCCATCCATTGGCTGTCTTGGCATCGCCCCACAATTGGCGCTGGCGCAGCGTGTAGCTATTGCTCTGGTTGCTGTTCGAAGTAACTCCGGCGCTGAGCCAATCCAGTTCGTAATAGCCTGTAAAGGTGACCTTCGGCAATTTGCCGACAGCCTTGATGGCGATCCGCGACTGGCGGCCCGAACCAAAGAATTCGCTTAGCTGCGAGGCGTCTGAATTGTTAATCGGAATACCCGTAAACGGTGTGTTGATGTCGCCGCCCGTTGCACCCTGGCGCCAAACAGATTCGGCCGCAAGGAAGCTGCCCGTCGGCGAGATCGAGATGCCCTTGAAGTTGATAACGTCCGGGTTCGCAATCGATTTCTTGACGGCGCCGATGTCATCGGTAAATGACGATACTACCAAGGCGTTTGCGTTCTTTACGTCGTCCACGGTGGCCTTCAAAGTAGAAACGGCGCTCGCGTTCTCGGTCACCGCCTGCTGTTGTGCGTCCGCCGCTGACTGAGCTTTGGCTGCCGCTGCTTGTGCATCAGCCGCGGACTGCTGGGCCTGCTTCAACTGCGTGTCTTTGTCGGCGAGGCTGGTCTTCAGGCCGTCAATCTGCCCTTGAAATTCCTGGCGGAGCTGCTGGATCTGCTCTTCGACTGTCGGCCCCGGAGGTGTTTTAGCTTTCTTTGTGGCTACGTGTTTTTTTGCCGGTGCCGTTTGGCCGCTGGAGCTCGCGTACGAAACAACGAGACTGGCCGCCAATATTCCGGCTGCAACAGTGTTGAGTCTGAATTTCATTTGAGCCTTCATCCTCTCTGGATTAGTGGAATCGTTTTCGCGTCTTCTTGCAGGCAGACGCTTTCTGTTCTTCGCATGCTTGGTTTTTTGAAAATCATGTGCTGCACAACTCCATTGGCATTGCGTAGAGAACAATGTGTTGAAACAACTCAGCAATGAATGTGATTACTTCCGAGATTCAGACTCGCAGAATCAGATGAATATTTGACGAATTCACAGAGGATTAACAATTTGCAATCGCGCATGGGCGAAATGAATCTTCGATCGCCAGCTGCTTGCAGAATCAAATAGTTAATGACGCGCGCAGACGATCCCGCATGTGTTTATGCGAGATGATCTGCGCACTGCAATGTGAATAGATTGTGAATTGCGATTACTGCGCGGCTGTACCGGCGCTCAACATGTTCGCAAGCAGTCGATATGCGCCGGGCACAAGCTCCGGCAGCTGGCGATAGAGTGCGTAGGCGACATATATATAAGTTCCCTTGCCGGGATGCGTGACGATGAGTCCGCCGCGCTGCGGGTCCTGGCCTTGATCGGCAGTTTCAGTAAGTGCTGTGTAGCCGGGGTCGAACGAGTCAAGAAACGAGTGGCCGCGCTCTTCGACCCAGCCATCAAAATCGGCAGTGGTGATTTTGTTGGGCCAGCTCAAAAGAGGATTCGCAGGCTCGAGCAATTTGACCGGCGATTGTTCGTCGACGACGTTCTCAGGCCTGCCGCCCATCGCGAGCGGTAGCGGTGCAGGGAAAGTTCCGCTCTGGTACTGCACGATGAGCGTTCCACCGCGACGGACGAACTCATCAAGATGCGCTTGCGATGCGGCGACGGTTGGACGCGTAGAGTATGCGCGAATACCGACGACGATTACGTTCCATGCAGAATAATCGCCGGCGGCAAGTTCCGCGTCACTCAACAAGTGGGGCGCGACACCAAGTTCCTCAATAGCTTCTGGAACTTCATCGCCGGGGCCCATGATGTAACCAATCTTTGATCCGGGCGCAAGTTTCACATCGACCTTGCGCGTCTCAAGTTTCGCAGACTGGTATTGGTTGTAAGGCTGAATGCCGGGGTAACCGATGGTCTGCCAGCCCGTTTTAAATTCGTGTCCATTGGAATGCGCAACCGCCTCGACGTTGTAGACGCCGGTGGCGACTTTGGCCGGCGTAACTGAAAACACGATGGGAGCGGAATCAACTCCGGCCTTCAAATTGAACTGCGCTTCAGATGGCGAGGCGTGCCATCCTTCCGGAAGACTCAGCGTGACGGTTCCAGTCGCAGCGTGCGTAGCGTGCACCGTTACTCTAACCGGCAATGCGGATCCATCGAGCGGCAGAATGCGTGCTGCGGGCGCCATGCGAACTCCAATGGCTGGAGTGACGATGAGTGGCTGATAGATGCCGCCGACTCCGATGACGCGCTGCAGCGTTTGCACCACACTGCCAATGCGGATCGGCAGTCCATCAAACGTAAATTCCACCCACGCTGCCAGCGGCCATGGCGCAAAGGAGCGGTCGCGCCATGCCTGGTTTGAAATGTCATAGTATGGCTGTTCAATCGATGGCCGCGTGTTGAAAGGTGCGGTGGGTGCAGCGTCCTCAGCCACCTTTACCTGGAACACGCGATCGCTGACCGCAGCATCGGGATCAAGCACGCCGCCCGTGTCCTGCGCCTTCCATGGAGTGCCTGTCTGAGTGTTGAGCCATACGCGACTGAGTTTTGCCGCGCCGAGTGCCTGCGTCGCATGTACGCGCACGCGGAATTCCTCACCGGGTGTGACGCTGCGAGCGGTTTCGTCGCCGAAACTGCCGCCGCCGGGACCAGTGCGCTCCGCACCGCTCGAAGTCTGGGCCAGCATGTCGAGGCCGAGCAGTTCTTTCAATGCCGATTGAAACTGTTTAATCTTCTCGGTGAGTTCTATCCCAACGCTTGCTTTCGATTCCGCATCGAGATCGGAATTTTTGACGCGTGTGTAAAGCTCGAGCGTCTGCCGATAGATGGGAGCGAGCTTGCGTGCGCCTTCGACACCGGTCTCATTGCGGCGATCGCTCAGATAGCGGGTAAGATCGTCGCCGATTTGCTGAAGACCTTGCGCGAGCCACGCCGGCGGAGCACCTTTCACCAACGACGCGAGGCCCACCAGACTTGTGTCGATCTTTACCTTGCGATTCTTGAACAGACTTGAATCGCTGCCACTGTTTTCCGTGCTGGATGCGGATACTTTGGCAATCGGAGCCACGCCCCACAGGTGATAGCTTGACGACTGCGGTCCGCTGAGCATCGGGTTGGCGCCGCCGTTTTGTGATTTTTGCTCGCCCCATCCCTGGCGCGCGATCTGCGCGTAGCTGCGGCCCAGTACTGCATCCCATGTACCTACCTGCAGCGTTACATCGACAGATGGAGCACCGTTAATCCAATCGTCGGTGATGTAGTTGTGGAATCGCGCAGGCGCCCACTTGCCGGTTGCATAGTCGAAGATGCCCTGGCTGGTAACGCGTGCAAAAGGCGAGCGCGAATACATGGCCAGCGGCTGCCACGGCTGCAGCCCATCCTTCAATTGCTCAGGGAAGACTTTCGGATCGCCGGCCAGTTTGAATGCTTCCTGCGCGGCTTCGCCTGATACCTGGTGCTGGCCATGCCCGTCTGAAACGCCGCCGACAAAGGTTGCAATGATAACCTGCGGGCGGACTTGTCGCACGGCGAGCACCGCGTCATAGAGGACGCGATCGTGTCCCCAGCGAGCGTAGGCTTCCTGTTGTGTTTTTGAAAATCCGAAATCGGCTTCGGTGCCCCAGAGCTGGCCAGACGCGTAGTACTCATCTGCTTTGAGCAACTCGCTGGTGCGCATCAGGCCAAGTGCATCGTAGGTTTCTCCTGAGATGGCATTCTGGCCGCCTTCACCGCGGGTGAGCGTAAGCAACGTAACCCGTGCGCCCAGTCCGCGCGAGAGATAAGTCATCAGCGCACCGTCTTCATCGTCAGGGTGCGCGACGATGTAGAGCACGCTGGCCGTGGTTCCCAGACGTCGCAGCGACTGTTCGAGCGCGGCCTGGCCTCGGTCTTCAGGCAGCGGCATCGCGACTGCGCTGGGTTCGACAGGGGGAAGCAAAAAAGCGGGCTCCGCAGTTTGCGCGATAAGGCTCATCGGCATCGCAGTGGCCAACGCAAGCCCCATGCAGGCGGCACTCAGGATTTTAGGATTCGCTGACTGGGACAGAAACATGGTCTCCTGTCAGTGTACAATCCGGTGAGCGTCTTCAGCCTGATGAGTTTACCCCAGTCCAGTTCCACCGGTTCCGCGACACTTGAGCGCCGTATTGGCCTGCGTTCGGCTGTGCTGTTCAACATGCTTGAGATGATCGGCGTGGGCCCGTTTATTACGCTGCCACTTGTGATTGCTGCCGCCGGTTTCCGGCTTTCAGTGTGGGCATGGGTGGTGGGCGCAGCTATCGCGGTGGCGGACGGGCTGGTGTGGGCTGAACTTGGCGCTGCATTTCCGCGGGCTGGTGGATCGTATGCATTTCTTCGTGAGATTTACAGACCTGATCGCGCCGGCAACTGGCTGAGTTTTCTTTACGTGTGGCAGTTGAGTTTTTCAGCCCCGTTGTCGATTGCGTCGGGCTGCATTGGCTTGTCGAGTTTTCTGGGGATGTTCTGGCCTGGCCTTGACGCGACACCAATCGCGGCTATGCCAATGTTGCACTACTCGAATTTTGCTGCTGCCGGGGCTTGCCTGGTGATGACCTGGCTGCTCTATCGAAATCTGAAGACCGTTCAATGGATGGCCTGGGTCATGTTCATTGGCGTGATGGTTTCGATTGCCGGCGTGGTCGTCTCCGGCTTGGCTCATGCTTCGGCAACGGGTGGTTTTCAAATTCCACCTATGCCCGTGCTGCCGGCTAATTTGGCCATCGGCGGACTTGCGCAGGGCACGCTGCTTACCACGTACTGCTACTGGGGCTACTACAACATCACTTTTCTCGGCAGCGAAGTGCGCCAGCCTGAGCGCACTATACCGCGCGCTATTCTGCTGAGTGTTCTGCTGGTCGCGGTTTTTTATGTCTCGATGGATCTAGCGGTGCTGCCTTCGCTGCGCGATGCCGCCGCGCACTCCGCCGAAAGCGCGCTGGTGCGGGTACGGCTGGTGGCGGAAATTGCGCATTCAGCTTTTGGGACATGGGCCGGATACTTGATGGCTGCGTTGATTATCTGGACTGCTTTCGCGTCGGTGTTCTCGCTGCTGCTGGGTTACTCGCGCGTGCCTTATGCGGCCGCGCGTGACGGCAACTACTTCAGCTACCTCGGCGCTGTGCATCCAAAACACCATATCCCGCACCGGTCGCTGGTTGCGCTCGGGTTGGTGGGCGCGGCATTCTGCTTCTTTACGCTCACGCAGGTCATCACCATGCTGGTAGTTACGCGCATTCTGCTGCAGTTCTTTTTGCAACAGGCAGGGGTTATTTTGCTGCGCATTCAGAGGCCGGAGCTTGAGCGGCCTTTCCGGATTCCGTTTTATCCGCTGCCGCCGCTAGCTGCGATGGGTGGATTCATATTCCTGCTCATGTACCGCCCAAAGGCTCTTGGCGGACTTGCCGTGGCAGGATTGATTGCCGTTTCAGGCACCGTGATCTATCTGATCCGCGCCCGCCGATTGCGGCAATGGCCCTTTGCTCTCGGTTCCGAACTGAAAACTGGATCGTAAGTTTTGACGGAGTCAATTTCCAGTAATTCGCAGGTCAAAATCCTGTAACATCTGGCTGCTCGGCAGTGTCTAATAGTTTGCGTGCGCAGATTTTTTCTGCTGCAGCAGGTTTTCCCCAACGCGAGGTCAAGCTCATGCTCATCGGTAAGAATCCCGATATTCCTTCGTCTGAAATTACGCCGCAGCGCAATTATGAGTGGTATCTGAGCCGCCGGAAGTTTTTACGCGGCGCCATGGCAACAGGAGCTGCCGCACTGGGTGCTGAACGGCTTGCCGAGGTGCTTTCTCCCTCGACCGCTGCGAAGGCCGATACCAAGCTGCAGACCGTGAAAAGTCCTTTGTCTACCACCGGCGAGCAGCTCACCAGCTTTGAAGACATCACGCATTACAACAATTTTTATGAGTTCGGCGTGGACAAAGACGCGCCCGCACGGAATGCCGGCGGATTGCCGACGCGGCCGTGGACGGTGAAAGTCGAGGGCAAAGTGAAAACGCCCAAGACGTTCGACATTGAGGCGCTGCTGAAGCTACGGCCGCTTGAGGATCGCGTCTATCGCCACCGCTGCGTTGAGGCGTGGAGCATGGTGATTCCGTGGGTGGGCTATTCACTCTCGGAACTTATCAAGGAATGCGATCCGATGCCCTCGGCCAAGTTCGTGCAGTTTCTTTCCTACTTTGATTCAAAGGTGGAGAAGTGGTACGGCGAGGACGCGACCATTGTGTGGCCCTACTCTGAAGGCCTGCGCATGGATGAAGCGATGAATCCGCTGACCCTGCTTACGTTCGGACTTTACGGCCAGGTGCTTCCGAATCAAGACGGTGCTCCAGTGCGTATCGTGGTGCCATGGAAGTACGGCTACAAGTCTGCCAAATCGATTGTGGCGATTCGATTCCTTGACAAGATGCCGCACACGACGTGGAACGATCAGGCGCCGAATGAATATGGATTTTATTCGAACGTAAATCCGAATGTAGATCATCCGCGCTGGAGCCAGAAGACCGAGCGCCGCATTGGCCAGGCGTTTTACGCGCAACGCAAGGGCACGCTCATGTTCAACGGCTATAGCGACCTGGTCGCTTCCATGTACAACGGAATGGACCTGAAGAAGAACTACTAAAGGCAGGGTTCAGGTGTCAGGGTTCAGGTGTCGGCAAAGACGATGAAACGTTCGCAGATTGTTCCGCTCAAGTCGGTGGTTTGGATTGGCTGCCTGCTGCCGCTGGCATCGCTCGTGCAGCGCGCGGTGACGAATTCGCTTGGTCCCGATCCTACCGCGGAGATTGCTTCAGTTACGGGGCTCTCGGCTCTCTGGATGCTTGTTGCAACGCTGGCTGTGTCGCCCCTGCGTGCCATTTCTCCGCGGCTTAGCTGGCTTATCCAACTCAGGCGTTTGATCGGGCTGTTCGTGTTCTTCTACGCTACGCTGCACATGCTTACGTGGCTGGGCTTGTATGCGGGCTTCGATCTGAACACCATTAAGACCGACGTCCTGAAACGGCGATTCATTATTATGGGCGTGACCACCTATCTGCTGCTGTTGCCGCTGGCGGCCACTTCGACTACTTGGGCCATTCGCAAGATGGGCGGAAAGAACTGGAACCGCCTGCACATGCTGATCTATGTTGCGGCGTTGACGGCCATGGTGCACTACTGGTGGAAGGTAAAGACGGGCGTGATCTCGCCGGCGCCATACACGATCGTAGTGCTTTTGCTGCTGGGGGTTCGTCCAGTGATGGCATGGGCTCGGAAACGCAAAGCGCGCGCCGCTGTTGCAGCCTGAGAGGGATTTGAAATTAGTCCATCAGCTCGACGGCTTGCACTTCCTGATCGAAATTTAAAATGCGCTGCGCCACGGGCTGATAGCTCTTGCGATGCAAGGGCGTTGGCCCCAGTCGCGTGAGGGCATCCATGTGCTCTCGCGAGCAGTAGCCCTTATGCCGAGCCAGGCCGTACCCGGGATAGACGGCATCAAGCTCAACCAGCAGGCGATCACGATACACCTTTGCCAGCACGCTTGCGGCGGCGATGGAGAAGCTTGTGGAATCACCTTGCACAAGTGGCTGTTGCGGGCACGGCCAGTCGATGGTGTCGAGGCCGTCGATGAGCAGGTAATCCGGTGAGGGCGCGATCTGCTCTACCGCCAGCCGCATGGCCAGCAGCGATGCTTTGCGGATATTGATGCGGTCGATTGTCTCCACGTCGACGGCGCCGATGGCCCAGGCTTCCGCCTCCGCGCGAATCACGATGTCGAATTCGTTGCGCTGTTTTTCAGTAAGCTTCTTTGAATCGGTGAGGCCATGCAGGCGGCACTTCTTCGGCAGCACCACCGCTGCTGCCACCACCGGTCCGAACATGGGACCGCGGCCTACTTCGTCAAGCCCGGCGATGCGCAGAAAGCCTAGCTTGCGCGCGGCAGTTTCGAGCTTCCATCCGCATGCCGAAGTTTTGGCCATGCGTTCAGTGTAAAGCAGCTTTCAGCCGTCAGCTCTCAGCCTTCCGTTGGAATGCGTAATCGCGTTCGACACGGCAGACGCGGACCTTGAAGGACTGATACCACTCCGCGCGGCCGCGATGCTGCGCAACCATGTGACTGGAATTTTGCTGCCACGCCGCGATCGAGTTGGGGCTGTCCCAGTAGGAGACGGAGATTCCAATCTCGTTGCGCGCAGATTCAAAGCCGAGGAATCCAGGCTGCTTTGCCGCCAGATCGAACATGCCATCGGCCATCTGTTCGTAGCCGTTGTCGCCGTCGGTCCTGGTGGAAGTAAAGATTACGGCGTAGTAGGGCGGAGCGGGAGTTTTTGCAATCGTCATGGGCGCCTCTTGGGGGAGGGAATTGATCAGAAAGCAAAACCCTCAGCGGTGTCGCTGAGGGTTTTGTCGAACGAATCGCGTTAATGCGGCTTAAGCGCGGACCTTGCCGGTTACGTGGTCTACTTCGCGCAGACGGGCGGCCTTGCCACGCAGTCCGCGGATGTAGAAGAGCTTGGCGCGACGAACCTTGTAGCTGCGAATCTTTTCGATCTTGTCGATGACTTTGGAATTGAAGGGGAAGATGCGCTCTACGCCCTGTCCGAAGCTCATCTTGCGGACCGTGAATGTCCCTTGCGGGCCGTTATTGATGGCGATCACCAGGCCTTCAAATGCCTGCAAGCGTTCCTTGTCGCCTTCCTTGATCTTTACCTGGACGCGAATCTGGTCGCCGGGCACAAACGCCGGCAAATCGGTGCGCTTAAGCTTGTCGGCCAGGCGCTGCATTACTGGATGTATGGACATGGTATTTTCCTGCTGTTGGACTCAGAACTTCCAGTTTATCAGAGAACTGGCCCTAGCGCGAATCCCGACCCTATGGGGTTAGTTTGCAGATTAGACCAGTCGGTGGGACGATTAGAGGGCAAGGCAGAGGGAGGCGACGGTATGAAAAGCCGGATCGTGCTATGGGCTCTTATGGGTGCCTTGGTTGCCGCTTTATGGTCGGTCTACATTTCACAAACGATGCAGAACCTGAAGAATCCGGACAGCTTCAGCGGGGTTCTGATTCGTATTACCTGCCCAATTGCTCTGGCTAATCACCACGCTATCAGCCTCTACCAGGTCTTGCTTGCGAATGCGGCCACGTACGCTATAGCGGGCGCTGTTGTGGAAATCCTGCGACGGCGCTCCCGGTTGCAGTCAATTCCAAACTAACCAACGCGGCAATACCGGTGGCGTATCCTGTTGCGTTATATTGGGCCTCATGGAAACCGGACGTGCCGCACTTCGCCATCTACTGGCCACCCTGGCCTACCGTGCTACGCGTGCGCTGGAGAATGCGCCGGATAGCTTCGCCCATTTCGACGGTGCTGGACGGCAACCAATCCAGATCCTTGCCCACATGGGAGACCTTTTCGACTGGGCGCTTTCCATGGCTGAGGGCAATCCGCGGTGGAGCGATTCTAAACCCCTCAATTGGCAGGAGGAAGAGCAGCGCTTTTACTCTACCCTCTCGCAATTTGATGGTTTTCTGGCCTCCGGAGCACGGCTTCAGGCTCCAATGGAGCGGCTCCTTCAGGGGCCGGTTGCAGATGCGCTCACCCATGTGGGCCAGCTTGCCATGCTGCGTCGCATGGCTGGCTGTCCGACAAAGGGTGAGAATTTCTACGTTGCCGAGATCGCTCTCGGGCGCACAGGCTCAGATCAGCCCGCAGCGGTAAAGACGTTCTAGCTGGTTGGGACTCGCCGCATTAGCGGCGGTCGGGCCGGCCATCCATTGGCAGGGCCATGGCTCGGTCGTATCCGCGCCGGTAGGCATCCCGATATTCATTACGCATCTGATTGGGAACATTCGGATGACGGTATTCATCACGATTCTTCGCGTTTGCCCGGCGGTGGTCGTCGCGGTCTCTGCGTGCGCCTTCCATGCCGTCCTGAAAGCCACGACGTTGAATGTCGCTAGCTTGTCCCTGCCACGGGTCAGGTCCGCCGCGAAAGGGATCTCGCATCTGCTGGTCATGATCGCGCATTTGCTGGTCATGATCACCCATCTGCTGGTCATGGTCGCCCATCCGCTGGTCAGGCTGGCCCATGGGCTGTTGAGGGCCGCCCTGGAAGTGGGAAGCGCCCTGTTCGTATCCACGACGATATCCGTCTCGATAGGCTTCGCGCTGTTCGCCGGGACGCCGCGGGTTTCGGTATTCGTCGCGATTGTTCATGTCCAGGCGGCGGTGATTGTCGAAATCATTGCGCGCGCCTTCGATTCCGTCGTGAAAGCCCTCCCGTTGAACCTCCTGCAGGTCCCCTGGAGGTGTATCCCAGCCGCCGCGATCCTGGGCGCTGGTGGACAAGGGTGATCCCGTGGACAAGCTGGAAGCTCTGGCTGTGCAAAATCCCGTAGCTCCCAGAACAAGCACGAGTGCCGGTACTGCCATCCGATTGAGAGTCATCGCGTATATCTCCTTTATCTCCATACGCTTCAAAACAAACTAAACGCATAGACAGGGATAGAGTATGAGACTGGACTCTCGCACGGATGCTCACTCTTGCTCAGAGGGGGTTCTTTTGTGAAGGCTCTCTTGCGCCTAACGAAGCAGATCTTCGAGGGTGGTGCTCAGGCTGGTCTTATCGTCTCGATATTTCACGATGACGGCCGCGTAAAGGCTCAAGCCCCATTCCTGTCCCTTGCCCCTGGTTACGGCGCGTGAGCCCGGAACCACAACGGCATTCTCAGGGACGATGAGCGGCATTTCCTCGGTGGCACGCAGAACTTCGCCGCTGACCAGATTGAAAACAGGAGTGCCGCGGGTAAGAATTGTGCCGGCCGCCAGCACCGCGCCTTTGCGGACGATAGTGCCCTCGTAAACGCCGCAGTTGCCACCCACCAGAACGTCGTCTTCGATTACCACCGGTCCGGCGTTTACCGGCTCGAGAACGCCGCCGATCTGGGCTGCTGCGCTGAGGTGTACGCGCTTGCCAATCTGAGCGCAGGAGCCGACCAGCGCATGCGAATCCACCATGGTGCCTTCGTCCACGTAGGCGCCGGTATTGATGTACATGGGAGGCATGCAGACCACACCTTTGGCCACGTATGCTCCAGCGCGGACAGAAGAGCCGCCAGGAACGATGCGGATTCCGCGCGAAGGCTCAAACTGCTGAACCGGATAGGTGTGCTTGTCGACGAACGACAGGCCTCCCGAAGGAAGGGCTTCAAGCGCTCCCAGACGGAATCCGAGCAGAATGCCTTGTTTGACCCAAGCGTTAACACGCCAGCCGGTGGGCGACGCGGGGTCGGGTGATGCGGAGCGGATTTCGCCGTTCTCAAGTGCGCTGCGAAGAGCGATAAAGGCCGAAATCGCGGCGGGATCGCCAACGGCTGCGGGGCCGGCGGCAAAGTGAGTTTCAATTGCGTTTTGCATTTCGGTGATCGACATAGCGAGGCTGTATTCGAGTCTATCAACTCAAGTTGCCCCCGTCGTGTCTGCTGAAAAGTATGCCGCTGGGACTGCCCTGAAAGTGGACAGATCCTGCGAGGCGAACGGCCACTTCTATATGCGATACTCGGGATGAGATGTATAAACGGATCGTACTTAAGCTTTCCGGTGAGGCTCTGGCGGGCGAGCGCAAGTTAGGCCTTGACGCGCCTAAAGTGTCGGAAATTACCGCCGAACTGGCTGATGTCCACGCTCTCGGAGTTGAGATTGGTCTGGTCGTGGGCGGCGGAAATATTTTCCGCGGAATTGAAGGCCAGGCGCGCGAAATGGATCGCGTAAGCGCCGACAGCATGGGCATGCTGGCTACTGTCATCAACGCCATCGCACTGCAGGACGCACTTGAAAAGCGTGGCGTGCAGTGCCGCGTGATGAGCGCCGTTTTCATGAACCAGCTGGCCGAACCGTATATTCGCCGCCGCGCTGTACGTCACCTTGAAAAAGGCCGCGTTGTGATTTTCGCCGCGGGCATCGGCAACCCGTTTTTCTCGACCGACACGGCCGCCAGCCTGCGCGCTATGGAGATCAAGGCAGACGTGCTGTTGAAGGGAACCAAGGTTGAGGGCGTCTACAACGCCGATCCGATACTGGTGAAGGACGCCGTGAAGTACGACGAAATCACGTATATGGAAATCCTGCGCCAGGGACTGAAAGTGATGGATCTGACCGCGGTGAGTTTGTGCAAAGACAATAATCTACCCATGATTATTTTCAATATGAATCGGCCAGGGAATATCCGGCGGGTTGTCATGGGCGAAAAAGTTGGCTCGCTGGTTACGGCGTAAAGACGGCACGCGAGCATCAAGTCTTAATTTCCGCACAGGCCGTCCGGCGGCCTGCTCACTGCACGCGGCTGTCGGTGATGTGCGGCCCGGAGACGTCTAATAGTTAGTGGAAACTCGCAAGCCAGCGCCGTTGCACGCATTGACAGGTCTGCGATGCTTTGCGGCTCTCAACATCGTCTTCTTTCATTTCTCCAATCCCCTCTGGTTTGGTTTTCTGGCGCCGGTGGTCAACGCCGGCTTCATCTCAGT
>Ga0265314_10002843_pt1 | contig 17232 bp, 14 predicted proteins | sample 4126metaG_FD_203106 | JGI IMG/M metagenome (GOLD analysis project Ga0265314, IMG submission 203106) | Rhizosphere microbial communities from Carex aquatilis grown in University of Washington, Seatle, WA, United States - 4-1-26 metaG | ecosystem: Host-associated > Plants > Roots > Rhizosphere >... | reverse complement strand
TGGTCGCTCCGGTACCGAGCGACAGGAAGACCGTCTGGCCGCCGACCGTCAGCGCCACGGTGGCCGGCGCAACCCCCGGCGCTCCCTGCACCGTAGCGGTCACCAGCACGCCCTTACTCGCGCTGGCGACGGTGCTCGCCGTGTACACGGTCTGGGCCTGCCCCTGCACGTCCGTGGGTGCGGTGCCGACTGAGAGGTGCCCACCGGTGATATCGGTGAGCTCGAAATTCACTGTCTGCCCTGATACCAGGTTGTTTGCAGCGTCGCGTACCGTGGCGGTAATCGTGCTTTGACCCTGTACGGCAATCGTTGCCGGACTTGCCTGCAGAGAGATGACCGCCGGCACAGTGGCCACAAACGTCATCGGCAGCTGGGCGGTCACTCCTGTTGCGGACGCGGTGACTATTCCTGGTCCGGCGGTGGTCGATGAAATTGAGACCGTCGCAGTGCCGGTGCCATCTGTCATCGCCGTTGTGGTGACGACTCCACCTGTGAACAGGCCCCTGGTCGTGGAAAACAGTACAGTCTGGTTGGCCTGCGGCACGCCGTTGTTGGTCCAGACCACGGTCAACGGTTGAACGACGTTCAACGCCACCGCTTGGTTCGCGGCCGGCGCGGTGAAGGCGAAACTTTCACTGCTTACGGTGACGGTCTGCGTGGCGGTCAGACTCAGTGCGGTTGCCGTTAGCGTATCGCTACCGGCCGCGGTGCCAGTGAGCTGGAATATCGCGTGCCCACTGGCATCCGTTGTAACAGTACTGCTGCTGAGCTTATTGCCCTTCGCCGATGCCAGGGTCACGACGATACCGGGAATGGCGTTGCTGCCCGAGTCGCTAAGGGACACGGTATAGGTTGCAATGGCATTCAGAATGAGGTTCGCAGGACCCGTCACGCTGAGTTTGGTTCCAATCACATTGGCGGTGATGGTGGCGAAAGTGGCGCCCGAGGTCGCGGTCACCGTGATCGTCCGATTTGTGGAATCTCCGGGCGTACTGAGCAGGGCCTGCGCCACGCCGTTGCTGTCGGTGATTCCTGCCGCAACCTTATTCGTTCCGGACGTCCCGGCAGCCGTCTGCACCGCCTGAATGGCGCCGGAACTACTTGTGAAGTTGACTCCAGCGCCGGCGATGAGCTGATTGCTCGCATTGCGCGCGATCGCGGTAATGGTCACCGGTTTGGAGCCGTCGGACGGCAGATTCGGATTGCTCACCAGCAGGGTGATGGAGGTAACCGTGGGTACAACGGTGCCGCTGCTGCTGCTACTGCTGCTGGTTCCGGCAAACGAGCTGTCTCCGGGACCATTGCACCCGGCGAGCGCCAGGGCGCCGAGCACCCCGAAAGCTGCCAGTAACCAGCGGAACTTGTTCATCGTATTCACCCGGGCTGTCGATCTAGGTTGGCTCATGGCGCAGCGGTCTCTGGCGTCAATTGACGCTGACCCCCTCGTGCAGGATCTTTGGCGTCACGAAGATCAATAGCTCATCTTTATCGTTCACGGCGGTGGTCTGCTTGAACAGAGTTCCCAAAATCGGAACATCGCCGAGCCATGGCACCTTGGTCTGGGCATCGCGATGCGTAGTCGCGAGGATGCCGCCCAGCACGACGGTCTGGCCGTCATTGAGCAGGACCTGGGTGTCGATGCTGCGCGTATCGATGGACGGCACGTTCACGCCGCCGGAGGCCACGACCACGGTGCCGACGCTGTCGTCCGAGACCGTCAGGTCGAGGATGATCCGGTTGTCCGGGGTGATCAGCGGCTTGACGCGCAGCGAGAGCACCGCGTCCTTGAACTGGATCGAGGTCGCGCCGCTCGAGGCGGACTGCTGATAGGGGATCTCGGTACCCTGCTTGATCGTCGCTTCCTGCTGGTTCGCCGTGATCACTTTCGGGGACGAGATCACCGTCGCGCGGTTCTCGGTCTGTGCGGCCGATAGCTCGAGATCGACCAGGTAGTCGGCGCCGAGGATTCCGAGTGCGATGCTGCCGGCCGGCGTCGCGACCGGGAGGTTCACGTTATAGCGGTTGATCGCGGAGGATCCGCTGGGCACGGATATCGGATAGACCGAGGTGCCGTTGCTGCTCGTCAGGTTGCTGATGGCCGAAGTCACGCCCTGATCGGTGGCGGCGGCGGTGCCGCTGGTCTCGATCAGGCCGGTCGTGCCGTTGCTGTGGGTGCCGGTCACGCCGAAGCGTGCGCCGAGGTCGCGCTCGAAGTCGTTGCTGACGATGACGACACGCGCCTCGATCTGCACCTGCTTGACCGGGACGTCCAGGCTTGCCACCAGCCGGCGCACGTCGGCCAGGCGCTCCGCGGTATCCTGCAGCAGCAGCGTGTTGGTACGCCCGTCGACCGAGACGCTGCCGCGCTCGGATAGCACCGAGTTCCTGCTGGTGCCACCGCTGCCGCCGGCCGGCGCCCCGCCGGCTGAGCCGGCCGCGCCGGTGCCCGCGGTGCCGCCGCGCAGCAGGATCGCGATGTCGGACGCCTTCGCGTAGTTGATCTGCAGGTATTCGGTGCGCAATGGCTCGAGCGCCTGGATGTCCTTGCGCGCCGCGAGCGAAGCCTTTTCACGCGAGGCAAGTTCCTCGGCCGGTGCGACGATGATCACGTTGCCGTCCTGCCGCTTGTCGAGCCCCTTGGTGCGCAGCACGATGTCGAGTGCCTGATCCCACGGCACATTCTGCAGCCGCAGCGTGACGCTGCCCTGCACCGAATCGCTGACCACGATGTTCTGCCCGCTGGCGTCGGCCAGCAGCTGCAGCACACTGCGTACCTCGATGTCCTGGAAGTTCAGCGTCAGGCGTTCGCCGGTGAACTGGTGCTTCTCGTCGGCCGGATTCTCGGCCGCGGCGGCCTTGTGCTTCGGCGAGATCTCGACCACGTACTGGTCATCGGACTGATAGGCGAGCTGATCGAAGTCGCCCGTCGCGTTGATCACGATGCGCGTCGAGCCATTGATGCGCTCGGCATCGAAGCCGTTGACCGGAGTTCCGAAATCGGTCGTGTCGTAGCGGCGGGTCAAATTACGCGGCAGGTCGGTGCCGGCGAAATCGACGAGGATCTGTGAACCCTGCTGCTTCAGGTCGATTGGCGTGCGCGGGTCGGACAGGCGCACGACCAGGCGCCCGGCACCGGTTTCGCTGCGGCGGAAGTCCAGGCTGCGGATCGCGCGCGGCCCGCTGGCGATCGCGGCCACCGGCGCCGCGCTGGCACGTGGCGCGGCGGCCGCCAGGTGCGTGTCGGCGACGGCGCCGACCAGCACAATGAGATCGTTGCCGTTCACGTGGGTCTGGTAGGGCACCTGACGATCGAGGTTGAGCACGACGCGCGAGCGGCCATTGGCCTCGGCGGCGAGCACGGTGTCGATGCCGCCGACGCCGACCTCGATGCGGTGCGAGGGCAGTCCCAGGGTCGTATTGGGCAGGTCCAGCGAGATACGGGCGGGCTTGTCGATCGTGAAGGCCAGCGGTTCGGGCGCGGGGCCGGACAGATGCAGCGTCAGCTGCACCTGATTGCCCGTCAGCTTCTGCACGTCAATCGACTGAAGCGTATCCACTGAGGTGGCGGTCGTCGGAGCCGGCGCCGACTCGGCAGGGGCCGGCGCTGCGGCAGCGGCATCGGCGGCGCGCACGGCCGGCACCGCCAGCGAGCTGGCCGTCCAGACGAGTACGGCCCAGCAATCGCGCCGGCGCAGCGTAGGGAGGATGGACCGTTTCATTCGATGTATCTCCTGCCGATCACTCGTTCAGGGCCAGCGCTGCCGGCCGCTCGATGTAGCCGCCCAGTCCGTCGGGGATGATCTCCGACAGGGCGATCCTGGAGGGCGTGATGTCCATGATCCGGCCTTCATTGGTGCCGAGGTATTCGCCGACGATTACCCGGTGCACGCGGCCGTCTCTGGTCTGCACCAGGCCGTAATACTTGCCGCCGAGGTTCAGCGTGCCGACCATCTTCAGGGTGTCGAGCGAGAACTGCTCGAGGTACTCGCGGTTGCGATGGCTGTCCGGCCGCAACCCGCCGGTCTGCGCGCCGCCCGTGCCGCCCGGCACGAATGGCGAGCGCAGGCTCTTGTCGCCGTAGCGGTACGCCTCGTAGGGCTTGACCTCGGGCAACGGCTCGACCCGCCCGCCGGACTCGGTCCGGGTCGCCGCGATGAAACCGGCGAGGCCCGAGTCACGGCCGCTGCAGCCGGCGAGCGCGAGCAGCGCCACCAGCGCGCCAGCGGCCCGGGACCGCGTCCCGCTATGCAGGGTGAGTAGGCTCATCGATCAGCTTCCCGCCCCGGCGGCCCGGTGATTGAGCTGGTCGGTCTTGCGCTTCTCCGCTTCCACGGTCGCGATTTCCTCATCGTCCAGGTAGCGGTAGGTCTTGGCCGTGAGGTCCAGCTGCAGCTGGTCATAGGCCGAACCGCTGCTCGACACCGGAGTGATCTGGATGTCGTGCAGCGTGACGATGCGGGGCAGCGCCGCGATGCCGCTGACGAATTCGCCGAATTCGTGGTAACTGCCGGTGAGCCGGATCTTGATCGGCAGCTCGGCGTAAAAGTCGCGCTTCAGCTCCTGCCCGGGCTGGAACAGCTTCTCCTCCAGTGCGGCCGCGAGGCCAGTCTGGGAGATGTCGACCAGCAGGTTCGGCACCTCGGTCTTGCTTGGGAGCTGTCGCAGCAGTGCACCGAAGGATTTCTCGATGTCCACCAGCTGCTGTTTGTAGACATTCAGGTTCACGGCCTTCGAGTGCTTGTTGCGGAACTCGCTGCGCAGCGCGTCTTCCTGATCCTCACGCTGCTGCAGCTCCGGCATGCGGTCCTGCCAGACGAAGAAGTAGATCAGGGCCAGCGACACGGCGATGAAGCACACCAGCACCGCCAGCGCGCGCACCGCCAGCGGCCAGCGGCCCGGGTCGCGCGGATCGATCGAGCGCAGCTCCTGCATCAGGTTCATCGCGTGCTCCCGGAAGAGAGGCGTACCGGGCGCTTCGGCGCTGCCGCGGTGTCGTCTTCGGTCGTAGCGCTGACCTGCTGGGCATCGAGCACGAAGCGGCTGCCCACGTTGTCCTTGGCCGTCTCGACGACCTCGAGCTCGGGATTGCGCAGCCACTGCGAGGCGGCAATGTTGCGCATCAGCGTGGACACGCGCGTGGAGGACTGCGCGACGCCCTCGAGCTTGAGCTTGACGCCGTCCTGCTTCACCGACGTCAGGTAGGTGCCGTCCGGCATCGCCTTGACCAGCTCGTCGAACAGGTGCACGACCTCGGGACGCGAGCGCTGCAGCTTCTCGATGATCTGCATGCGCGAGATGAACTTCTGCTTCTGGGCCTCGAGGTCGTTGATCTCCTCGATCTGCTTGTCGAGCACCCTGATCTCGCCGCGCAGGCGGTCGTTGCGTGCTTCCTGGGCGTCGATCATCGAGCCGAGCAGCAGGTAGGCGGCGAAGGCCGTCACCGCGGCGACACCGGCGGCGATGCCGAGCGCGACGAAGAACGCCATCTTGCGCTCACGCCGCTCCTGTTCACGCCACGGTAATAGGTTGATGCGTGGCATCAGTCGAAGCTCCGCAGCGCGAGGCCGCACGCGGTGAGCAGGGCCGTGGCGTCGCGCTGCACGGCCTGGGCGCGGGCGCGCGAGGACAGCTTCATCTGGCCGAGCGGGTCACCGCGCTCAGCGCTGATGCCGACCCGGCTCTGCACCACGTCGGCGACGCCGGGGATGTTGGCGCAGCCCCCGCAGATCAGGATCTTCTCCGGCTGCTCGCGGCCGCTGCCGGAAGCGAGGTAGAACTGCAGCGAACGGCTGACCTGCTGGGTCATGTCGTCGATGAACGGATCGAGTACTTCGGCCTGGTAGTTGCCGGGCAGCCCGCCTTCCTTCTTGGCACGTCCGGCCTCCTCGATCGAGAGGCCGTAGGTACGCATGATCTCCTCGGTCAGCTGCTGGCCGCCGAAGGCGAAGTCGCGGGTATAAATCACCTTCAGATTGCGCAGAACGCTGAAGGTCGTGCTGCTCGCCCCGAAGTCGACCACCGCGATGCTGCGGTCGATGCCGCCGTCGGGCATCTGGTGGGTCATCAGGCGGCAGGCGTTCTCGAGCGCGAACGCTTCGACGTCCACGATACGGGCCTCGAGCCCGGCCGCGGCAACCGCGGCGCGCCGCTGCTCGACGTTCTCGGTACGCGAGGCGACCAGCAGCACGTCGATGGAGTCGCCTTCCTGATCCGACGCGCCAAGCACGTCATAGTCGTAGCTGACTTCGTCCATCGGGAACGGGATGTACTGATCGGCCTGCATCTCGACCTGCGCTTCGAGCTCCGAGTCGCGCAGGCCGCGGGGCATCTGGATCACCTTGGTGATCGCCGCGTCGCCGCTGATCGCGATCGCGACCTCGTGACTCTTGGCGCCGGAGCGCTTGATCGCGCGTCGAATCGCCTCCCCCACCGCATCGGGATCCACCAGCGTCTTCTCGTTCATCGCATTGGGTGGCGTCGGCTCGGCGGCGTAGGACTCCACCCGATATTGACCGCCCGCGGTGGCAAGTTCGATCAGCTTGATCGAGGATGTCGTTATGTCCAATCCCAGCAACGGGCGGTACTTACGCGAGAATAGGAACACTTTTTCCTTCCGTTTCAGTAGGCTACGTGCTTTTCTGGGATCTTATATCGGCTTTCGCCGGCAATATAGTACAAGCTAATGTTAAATACGACGGAAGACCGCAAATCTCCTCTTAACCTTAAACCGCTAACGGAATCCCCAGCCGTGATGCAACTCTAAGTTCTACAGTTGCCGGCAAGCGACAGGCGCTCCAGCGCGACCGGACCTGCCCCGCTGCTATGCTTGGCCGCGCGTCCGAGTACCCCTTGGATCCCCTTAGTCACCATCCGCCCCACACTAGCCCCGAGCTGAGACGAAATCGGTGAAGATCGGCACAGTTCGCGTGCTCGGCCTGTTGGCACTGGGTGTCGTGCTCGGCAGTTCACTGCTGGCCTATGCGCTGATCGCGAGCTACGTCTACCTCGAACCTTCACTGCCGACGGTCGATGCGATGCGCAGCGGCAGCCTGCCGGTGCCGCTGCGGATCTTCAGCCGCAGCGGTGACCTGATCGCCCAGATCGGCGAGAAGCGGCGGGTTCCGGTCGCCTACGAGGACATCCCGGTGCTGGTGCGCGAGGCCTTTGTCGCCGCCGAGGACCAGCGCTTCTATACGCACCATGGCTTCGACTACAGCGGGGTGCTGCGCGCCGCGCTCGTGGACCTGACATCGGGCGATTTCTCACAGGGCGCGAGCACGATCACGATGCAGGCGGCGCGCAACATGTTCCTGACCTTCGACAAGACCATCCGGCGCAAGCTGCAGGAGATCTTCCTGACTTACCGGATGGAACATGAGTTCAACAAGGAGCAGATCCTCAGCACCTATCTGAACGTGATTTTCCTGGGTCAGCGCTCATACGGTGTCGCCGCGGCCGCCGAGACCTATTTTGGCAAGGAGCTCGACCGGCTCTCGGTCGCCGAGGCCGCGACGCTGGCGGGCATACCCCAGGCGCCCTCGCGCTTCAATCCGATCACCAATTCGCGCGCGGCGCAGAACCGGCGCCGCTACGTGCTCTCGCAGATGCAGAAGCTCGGCTACATCGATGCGGCCACCGCGGCGCGCTCCGGCGCCGAACCGGTCGAGGCGCACGACCATGGCATCCTGACCGCGCTCGATGCGCCCTACGTGGCCGAGATGGCACGGGCCGACGTGATCGCGCGCTACGGCGAGGACGCAGTCAACCAGGGATACCGTGTCTACACGACGATCGATGGGCGGCTGCAGACCGCGGCCAATCGCGCCGTGAGCGTCGGGCTCATCGAGTACGACCGCCGGCACGGCTATCGCGGACCCCTCAAGCAGATCAGCGTCGATGAGCGCGCGACCAATACCCGGCTCGATGCCGCGATCGGCGAGATCCCGGATATCGGCCTGCTGCACGCCGCGGTCGTGCTCTCGGTCGCGCCCGAGGCCGCGCGAGTCTATGTGCGCGGCATGGGTCTGGCGCAGATCGACTGGGACGGGCTGTCGTGGGCCCGCAGGCGGCTTTCCGATACACGCACGGGACCGGCGCCGAAGCAGGCCGAGGAAGTGCTGCGCCGCGGCGATGTGGTGTACGTGGTCACCAACGGCAGCGGCCAGGCGCAGCTCGCGCAGCAGCCGGAAGCGCAGGGGGCGCTGGTGGCCATGGACCCGAACGACGGCGCGGTCGCCGCCCTGGTCGGTGGCTTCGATTACTTCGACAACAAATTCAACCGCGCGACCCAGGCCCGGCGCCAGCCGGGATCCGGCTTCAAGCCGTTCCTGTATTCCGCCGCGCTGGAGAACGGCTTCACGCCGGCCAGCATCGTGATGGACGCGCCGATCGTCTACGACGACACCGGCCAGGAGCGCACGTGGAGGCCTGAGAACAACGAGAAGGGCTTCGAAGGTCCGATGCGCCTGCGCGAGGCGCTGGTGCACTCGCGCAATCTCGTGACGATACGCGTGGTGCGGCAGCTCGGCGTCGACGCGGCGATCGACTACGCGTCGAAGTTCGGATTCAATCCGCAGGAGATGCCCCACGATCTGACCGTGGCCTTAGGCAGCCTGCCCGCGACTCCGCTGCAGATGGTCGCGGCGTATGCGGCGTTCGCGAACGGCGGCTACCGGGTCGAGTCGTACTTCATCGACCGGATCGAGAACGCCGCCGGCGAGGTGGTGTACCAGCCGGCGCCGAAGGAAGTGTGCGAGGCCTGTGAAGCGCCGGCGGCGGCGAGCGGCGCGGTGCAGCCGGTAGAGGCGCCGGTGGCTGCCACGGATCCGGCCGTGGGTAGCGCGAATGCGGCGGCGGCGCCCGATGCGGACCTTGCACCCGCTCATCCGCTACCACCCTATCTGCCCGCCTCCCGGCTGGCCCCGCGCATCATCTCGCCGCAGAACGCCTGGCTGATGGACGACATCATGGCCGACGTGATCAAACGTGGTACCGGCATCCGCGCCGGACTCGCACTGCATCGCAGCGACATCTCAGGCAAGACCGGTACCACGAACGAGGCGCGTGACACCTGGTTCAACGGCTTCAATCGCAGCATCGTCGCGACCGTGTGGGTAGGCTTCGACCAGGAGCGCCCGCTCGGCGAGGGCGAAGAAGGTAGCCGCACCGCAGTGCCGATCTGGATCAATTTCATGCGCGAGGCACTGCGCGGCCAGCCGGACCTGGCGCGCCCGCTGCCTCCGGGGTTGGTGACGGTCCGCATCTCGCCGCGTACCGGCACCGTGGCTGGACCGAACGAGAGTGAAGCGATGTACGAAACCTTCATGGACGGTCACCTGCCGCTCGCGGTGAACGGCGGCATCGTCAATCCAGGCCAGTCACCGCAGAATCCCGCAGGCGGCACCGAACCCCTGTTCTGACCGGCACCAGTGCTCACGAGGCGATCGACCGATGAACCGCCGCGCTTCTCCCCGCTCCGGCAATCTGCGCCGCGCGCTCGCCCAGGAGGCGGCGCGCATCATGGCCGAGCACGGCATCCATGACTTCCTGACCGCCAAGCGCAAGGCAGCGGAGCGGCTCGGGGTCATGGACGCAAGCGCGCTACCCCGCAATACCGAGATCGAGCAGGCGCTCGCCGAGTACCAGCGGCTGTTCGACGCGACCGGCCATGAGCAGACGCTGCATTCGCAACGCCGTGCGGCGCTCGACGCGATGCACTGGCTGTCGGCATTCGAGCCGCGACTGGTCGGCTCGGTGCTGAGCGGCACCGCGACCGAGCACGCCGACATCCAGCTGCACGTGTTTGCCGACCGGCCGGAGAGCGTGGCGTTGCAGCTGATCGATCGGGGCGTCCTGCACGAGGTCACGGAGCGGCGCGTGCGGCTCGATGCCGAGCGCACCAAGGCCTATCCGGGGGTGCGCTTCAGCGTGGGCGCTCGACGCATCGACGCTACCGTGTTCCCGCTGGATGGCATCCGGCAGTCGCCAGTCAGTCCGGTGGACGGCAAGCCGATGCGGCGCGCCGATACGGAAGAGCTGGAGTCGCTGCTGGGGCCCTAGAGCCAGGGCCTTAGAATCTTCCTAGGGACGATTGCGCAGCGCGATAGCCACGTAATCGCGCGGCGGGGCGCCGGTGTAGAGCTGCCGCGGACGCGCGATCCGCATATGCGGGTCGCCGATCATCTCGAGCCAGTGCGCGACCCAGCCCGCGGTGCGCGCGATCGCGAACATCACCGTGAACATCGAACGCGGAATGCCGAGCGCGCTGTAGATGATCCCGGAGTAGAAATCCACGTTCGGATAGAGCTTGCGGGATACGAAATACTCGTCCTTGAGCGCGATCTCCTCGAGCCGCAGCGCCAGCTCGAACAGCGGATTGTCCGTCCGGCCGAGCTTCGCCAGCACCTCGTGGCAGGTCTCGCGAATGATCTTCGCGCGCGGATCGAAGTTCTTGTAGACGCGGTGACCAAAGCCCATCAGCCGGAAGTGGCTCGACTTGTCCTTGGCCATCGCGAGGTACTTCGGAATGTTCTCGACCGTGCCGATCTCCTCGAGCATCGACAGCACCGCCTCGTTCGCGCCGCCGTGCGCGGGGCCCCACAGCGCGGCGACACCGGCCGAGATCGCCGCATACGGATTCGCACCGGTGCTGCCTGCCAGCCGCACGGTCGACGTGCTCGCGTTCTGCTCGTGGTCCGCATGCAGGATGAACAGCAGGTCCAGCGCCTTGGCCGCGACCGGGTCGACCTGGTAGCCCTCGCACGGCACTGCGAAGAACATGTTCAGCAGGTTCGAGCAGTAGTCCAGGTCGTTGCGCGGATAGATGAAGGGCTGGCCGAGCGAGTGCTTGTGCGCGGCCGCTGCGATGGTCGGGAGCTTGGCCACGATGCGGTGCGAGAAGATCTCGCGGTGCCGCGCATCGTGGATGTCCATGGAATCGTGGTAGAACGCCGACATCGATGCCACCACCGCCGACACCATCGCCATCGGATGGGCGTTGTGGTAGAAGCCGTTGAAGAAGCGCAGCAACGACTCGTTGATCATCGTATGGCGCGTGATGCTGGTCGTGAAGTCCTGCAGCTGCTTCGCACTCGGCAGTTCGCCGTAGATCAGCAGGTAAGACACCTCCATGAAATTGCTCTTCTCCGCGAGCTGCTCCACCGGGTAGCCGCGGTACAGCAGGATGCCGGCATCGCCGTCGATGTAGGTGATCCTGCTCTCGCAGCTGGCCGTGACGCCGAAGGCCGGATCGAAGGTGAATACCCCGTGGTCCTTGGCGATCGCGGAGATGTCCAGCACGTCGGGGCCGATGGTGCCGGATCGCACCGGCAACTCCGTCGTGAGCCCGGTCGCAGGGTTGCTCAGGTCGAACTTCTTGGCGCTCATCCTACGGATCCTTAGCAGGCAGCAGACTGCCGCGGCTGCCAAAGCAGATTTACATGGACGCTGCGCGGAATCAAGGCACTGCGACACGGCAGCGGGGACGGATTCCCCGCGGCAGCGCTCGGAAGTTCGATGCGCCCCGCAGCGGCGCGGCGCGATGCCGGATCGCGCTCAGCGCGCGCCGGCGTGAGCTGCGTACTTCTTGCGGAACTTGTCGACCCGGCCGGCGGTGTCGACCATCTTCTGCTTGCCCGTGTAGAACGGATGGCAGCTCGAGCAGACCTCGAGATTCAGATCATGGCCGATCGTGGAGCGGGTCTCGAAGCTGTTGCCACAGCTGCAGGTGACCTGGATGGCTTTGTATTCCGGATGGATCGACGCTTTCATGGACACTTACCCCTGAATTCAAAGGGAGCTGCCGGCTGCCGTTTCGGCGGACCGCCCGCTGTGCTGGTGCGGGAAAAAAGGGCGCGAAGTCTAGCCCCAAGTTTCGCTGCTCACAAGGGGTCTGGTCCGGTTCGCCGCTGCTCCCGGCGGCCGCCCCGACCGGCGATGAGGATTATCCACAGAATCTGTGGATAACTCTGTGCGTAAGGACCCGGCCGCAGGTCCGAAAGTGCGCCTGGAATGCATAATTGCCATCTTGTACAAAAAATGACCAGTAAGTTTCAGCCTAAGAATTCAATGTGTTACATCCCCATCATCGAGCGGGTTCCGTGAAATGAGACGTAATCGGCTAATTTAATGGCGCGGCCGACCGGTGCTGTGTATAAAACCGGTCACGGAATCCTCAGCGGGCGCGGGATTGCGGCGGCTCGCCGAGGAACTCGGCCAGCAGGTCGTTCAGGAAATCGAAGCCGCCAGGCGTGGCGCGCCAGCGCGCGCCCTCCCGCCCGATCAGTCCGCGCCTCGCTGCGCGCCCGAGAGCTTCGGCAATCACGGCGCATCCCAGACCCGTGCGCTCCTCGAACTCACGCTCCTGGAATCCCTCGACCAGCCGCAGCGCATTCATCATGAACTCGAATGGCAGTTCAGCGATCGGCACCTCACGCCATCCGGGTGCGCCGTCCGTCATCGATACTGCCGCCACATAGCGGCGCGGCTCGCGCGGACGCGCACTGCGTTCGACCAGCAGCCCGGCCCCGCGTCGCCTGCTCAGCTTGCCGTGTGCGCCGGCACCGATTCCGAGGTAGTCACCGAACTGCCAGTAGTTGAGATTGTGCCGGCAGCGTCGTCCGGTACGGGCGTAGGCGGAGACTTCATACTGGGCGTACCCGGCGCGCGCGAGAGACGCCTGGCAGCGCAGCTGCATGTCGGCCGCCGCATCGGGATCGGGCATTCCCGCCGGCGGTCGCCCGCTGAACACCGTACCGGGTTCGAGCGTCAGCTGGTAATGCGAAATGTGCGCTGGTGCAAGTGCGATCGCCGCTTCGACATCGGACAGCGCCTGCTCCTGCGTCTGTCCGGGCAGCGCATACATCAGGTCGAGGTTGAAATTCTCTATCCCTGCCCCCGCCAGTTCATCGACGGCGCGCCGGGTGTCCTGGGCGTCGTGGATGCGGCCGAGCACTTTCAGGTGCTCCGGATCGAAGCTCTGCGCCCCGAGCGACACCCCGGTAACGCCAGCGCCGCGATAGTCCGCAAAGCGCCCACGCTCGATCGTGCCCGGATTGGCCTCGAGCGTGATCTCCGCATCCGCGGACACCGGAAGCCGGGCGCCGACGCCCTCGAGCAGGCGAGCGATCCCATCCGGCGAGAACAGGCTCGGCGTGCCCCCGCCCAGAAAAATGCTGCGGATCGCTCGCCCCGACACGCGCGGGAGTTCCGTGGCAAGGTCTGCGAGCAGCGCTGCGACATAGGCCTGCTCCGGCAACGCCTCCTGCAACGCGTGGGAATTGAAATCGCAGTACGGGCACTTGCGCACGCACCATGGGAAATGCACGTACAGCGCGAGCGGCAGATCCGCGTCGGGTTCAGCTGCCGGCACCGGATAACTCGCGCACCAGCAGCGCCAGCGCGACAGCCCGGTGGCTCAGACGGTTCTTGATGACGAGGGGCAGCTGAGCCACCGTCTGGTCGAACCCGCGCGGCACGAACAGCGGGTCGTAGCCGAAGCCTCCGGTGCCGGCGGGCGCGAGCGCGATCTGACCTTCCCAGGCACCCTCGGCGAGCAGCGGGGCGGGATCCTCCGGGTGCCGCACCAGCGCGAGCACGCAGCGGTACCGCGCCGTGCGCGCGCCCGCCGGCACTGGCGCGAGTTCGGCGAGCAGCTTCGCATTGTTGTCCTGATCCGTGGCCGCCTCGCCGGCATAGCGCGCCGAGTACACGCCCGGCCGTCCCTCGAGCGCGTCGACTTCGAGACCGGAATCGTCGGCGAGCGCGGGCAGGGCGCCGGCGCTCGCGGCGTGACGGGCCTTCAGCAGCGCATTGGCCTCGAAACTCGTGCCGGTCTCGGCAATGCTCGGGATGCCGAGCGCGGACTGCAGCAGCAGCTCGATGCCGAACGGGGCCAGCAGTGCCGCGAATTCGCGCTGCTTGCCTGCATTGGCACTGGCGAGCAGCACGCGGCGCAGGCGCTCAGACACCGATCGCCTGGGCCTGCAGCGCGCACAGCTCGCCGATTCCGCTCGCGGCGAGATTCAGCAGCGCGTCGAGCTCGTGGCGGCGAAAGGCATGCCCCTCCGCCGTGCCCTGCACCTCGATGAAGGCACCGCCGTTGTTCATGACCACGTTCATGTCGGTCTCGGCCTCCGAATCCTCCTCGTAGTCGAGGTCCAGCATGGGCGCGCCACGCACGATGCCGACCGAGACGGCGGCGACCTGGCCGTGCAGCGGATTGACCGTCAGCGAGCGACGCGCCTGCAGCGCCTCGCAGGCTTCAGCGAGCGCGACATAGGCGCCGGTGATCGCGGCGGTGCGCGTACCGCCATCGGCCTGCAGCACGTCGCAGTCGATCGTGACGGTGCGATCGCCGAGCGCGCGCAGATCGACCGCGGCGCGCAGCGCACGTCCGATCAGGCGCTGGATCTCCTGAGTGCGGCCAGTCTGCTTGCCGCGAGCGGCCTCGCGCGGGCTGCGCGTGTGTGTGGCGCGCGGCAGCATGCCGTATTCCGCGGTGACCCAGCCCTGGCCTTTGCCGCGCAGGAACGAGGGGACCCCATCCTCGACGCTCGCCGTGCACAGCACGCGCGTATCGCCGAACTCGACCAGCACCGAGCCTTCGGCATGACGCGTGAAGTGGCGCGTGAAGCGCACCGGACGCAGCGCGTCGCCCGCTCTTCCGTCCCGGCGCTGGTAGGTATTCAGGTGGAGTCTCCGTCGGCGGTTGGTTCAGTCCAGAAAACGCAGTGCGGCTACCGACGTGTTGTCGCTGGCGCCGCCCGCGGTGACCAGAGCCTGGGCGCTGAGCGCCTCCAGGGTCTCGTGCAAGGATAGACCCAGGGTCACGAAGGCGCTGCCGATCACCTCCTCGTCAAGGTTGGCCCAGAACCCGTCGGTGCAGACCAGCAGCACGTCGCCGGGCAGCAGCGTACGCCGCGCCGTAATTGCCATCTCAGGCAGGATCGGCTCGCCGCCGAGACAGGATTCGACGAAGTTTCGCATCGGATGACCCTGCACCTGGCCGGCGCTGATCAGCCCTTCGCGCACCAGCAGCTCCACGTGGCTATGGTCGCGGGTACGTTCCCGGATGCGCCCGGCGCGCAGGTGATAGACACGGCTGTCGCCGACGTGCGCCCAATAGGCCGAGTTCTCCTGCACCAGGCAGATCGCGCAGGTCGCGCGTGGACGCAGTTCGAGCGGCAGCGGAGCACCCAGCGTCGCGACACCCTCGTGTGCGGCACCGAGCGCCAGGTGCAGGAAGCCGAGCGGATCGAGTTGCGACAGCGCGTACTGCGAGAAGCGGTCCAGGACGGTGCGCTGCGCCAGGTCGGCGGCGCGTTCGCCGTCGGCATGGCCGCCCATGCCATCGCAGGCAATCAGCAGCGCGGCCTCGTCAACCACGGACACGCCGACACGGTCCTGATTGCTGTCACGGGCGCCCTGAAGGCTGAGTTCTGCATGTTCGACCCGCAAGCGAGCTCCGGCGTTTTCCGCTACACTGCGCCGCGCTTTATACACCATTAGCCGCCCATGATCGCAAGCATGACGGGGTTCGCGCGGCGCGAGCGCACCGGAAGTTTCGGGACCCTGGTTTGCGAGATCCGCAGTGTCAATCACCGCTTTCTCGACGCCACGCTGCGCCTGCCCGATGGCTGCCGCGCCCTCGAGCCGGAGCTGCGCCAGTCGCTGGCGGCGGCGCTGAAACGTGGGAAAGTCGACTGCACGCTGCAGCAGCGGCCGGCGGCCGGCGGCGGCGGTGAACTCGACGTCGACCGGGATGCGCTGGCCCGGCTGCTTGCCCGCATCGCCGAGCTGCGCACCGCTCTTCCGGAACTGGCGCGCGTCGATCTGATCGAGCTGCTGCGCTGGCCCGGCATCGTGCGCGGCGATGACACCGACCCCGAGTTGCTGGCCGCGGCAGGCCGGGAGCTGTTTGCCGCGACCCTGGCGGAACTCCAGCTCGCCCGCGAGCGCGAGGGTGCGCGACTCGCGGCACTGATCGAGCAGCGCTGTTCGACCCTCGCCTCGATGGTAAGCGCCGTCCGTGCGCGTGCTCCGGCAATCCAGGCGCGCATCCGGCAGCGCTTCGAGGAGCGGCTGCGCGAGCTCGGCGCCCAGATCGACCAGGAGCGCGTCGGACAGGAAGTGCTGCTGCTGTTGCAGCGGCTGGACGTCGACGAGGAGCTCGACCGACTGGTCGGTCACGTCGAGGAGACGCGCCGCACGCTGGGCGGCGCCGAGCCGGCGGGCCGGCGCCTGGATTTCCTGATGCAGGAGTTCAACCGCGAGGCCAACACCCTGTCCTCGAAGTCCCAGGATCTCGAGACCACACGCGCCGCGGTCGAGATGAAGGTGCTGATCGAGCAGATGCGCGAGCAGGTGCAAAATTTGGAGTAGCCTGCAGCACAACCACCTTCCGTTTCACAGCCCACTTTTCTTGATCGTCTACCGCGCAGTTAACGCGGACGTTGCGTTTGCACAGCTCGTGCGGTCCCCTTGAAGTCTCTCGCCAATGCGGCTGTAGCTTCCCGCGCTGCGGCTAGCTGCTCAGGACTAAGGACGAGAACATCACGATCCGTCGTGGAAATCCCGAAATCTTCCCGAAAGTAAGATTCTGCTGCTTGTCGCTCACATTGCAGTTGATCCGTCGGCACGCCATATCCTGCTAGCACTCTATTCAGGATCGCTCGTGAGACCGTCGAAGCTTCCCTGATCCGCACGGCAAGCGCAGAAGTCTTCGCCCACATTCCGGATTGTGGTCAAACGTAAGTACGTCTATGGGCAGATTCTCGAAATCCCGGTGGGAACCAGCTGGGCACGATCACCATCGGTCACCCACTCGTACGCATGCTCATCCAGATCAGGAAAGAACGGGTTGGATGGCATCTCCGCCCTGAGGAAGACAATTACTTCGTCAATGGAGAAAAAATGCCGGGATTGGTTCGCCACTTCGCCCTCGGGAATTTCAGGTCCTAACTGCAGCAGCGCGCTGGGGAGCGGACAATAGCTCCTTCCGCATCGGCGTTCATTTACCCTCTAAGAGGGGTATATTGAAGTTACACCGTATAGAGGGTATATTTACTTTACCCCTTACCGAGGGTGAAATGACGACAGGGGAACTCGATGGAAGCCACGGCCAGAACACCTCAACAGCTTGGTCAAGCCCTCAGATCGCGAAGAACCCGGCTGAAACTGTCCCAGACCGACATTGGCAGCAAAGTGGGAATCAAGCAGGACACCGTATCCACG
>Ga0265314_10002842_pt1 | contig 17232 bp, 13 predicted proteins | sample 4126metaG_FD_203106 | JGI IMG/M metagenome (GOLD analysis project Ga0265314, IMG submission 203106) | Rhizosphere microbial communities from Carex aquatilis grown in University of Washington, Seatle, WA, United States - 4-1-26 metaG | ecosystem: Host-associated > Plants > Roots > Rhizosphere >... | reverse complement strand
GGCCGGCGGTGAAAGTTAAATCGGACGGGAAAACTTACCGGCGAGCCGATATAAAGATGGGGTAATCAAATACATCGGGATTTTGAAAACGGAGCGAGACATGGAAGTTCGCAAAGACAAAGGCGTCGTGATTCTCACGATCACCGAAGACGATCTCAACGATCCCAAAACGACCTCGCGCATTGTTGAAGACCTGTTGAAAATCGATGGTGAAACGCGCATCGTCGCGGACCTGAGCCAGATTCAGAATATCTACAGCCTGCAGATCGGAACGCTGGTCACCATTCACGTGCTGTGCTATGAAAATGTGGCCGTGATGAAACTGGCCGGCGCGAGCGAGAAAGTGAAAAATCTGCTGCGCATGGTTGGGCTGGAATCGATGATGGAGATGCATCACGGAGCCGATGTTGCGGCGCAGAGTTTCGGTCCGCCGCAGGGCGGGCCGGGCGATCCGCGCCTGAAACACTGACGCGCCGCGGCGAACGCATGACTTCCACCGAACCCGAACCGTCTGGCGGCGCCTCACCGGAGCCGCCGCAGACCAAGGCCGAGACCATCGCGCCGTCCGCGCCGCCGCAACCCGCGCCCGTTCCCGCCGAGCCGCCTTCGCTGCTGCGGCGAACGCTGGGGCCGGCGATCAAGTTCGGAATTGCCGCCGCGCTGCTGTATTACGTGCTCAACACAAAAATGACCGACGACGCGAAGAAGGAATTGAAGCACATCTTCGTGGATGCGCCGAGCGTTCTGGCGTGGGCGATCGCGGCGTATTCGGTGCAGATTTTCATCGGTGCGTATCGCATGCGACTGCTGCTGGAACCGCAGGGCGTGCAGATCGGGTATTTTCAATCGCTGCGCCTGACATACCTTGGCGCGTTTTTCGATACGTTCATGATCACGTCGGTCGGCGGTGATGCCGTGAAAGCGATTTACCTGGCGCGCGAATGTCCGGCTGGAAAACGGCTGGAAGGTGTGAGCATCCTCCTGCTGGACCGCTTGATGGGGCTTCTGGGATTATTGACGCTGATGGTCGGGATGACGGTGGCGTATCTGCCGCAGCTCAGCGCCGATCCAGCAATTCAGCCTCAACTGAAATGGCTGTTCATTGTGCCGCTGATGTTGTTGATCGGCACGGCGATGCTGCTCTCGAGCCGCATGTACGGATTTTTCTCGCGCTTGATGGCGCAAGCTCAGCACTACAGCCTGTTGCGCCGGCTTGCGCCGCTGGCGGCCACGGTGGATCGCGTCTACGCGACGCTGCAGAAATTTCGCAATCGCCCGCTGGTACTGCTGCAGACGTGGGGCTTGTCGATCCTGGTTCATCTTTTTGGCGTGATCTGCGGCTATGTACTGGTCGGCGGGATGGGACAGGGCGAAAAGGCGTTCGGGCCGTTTCTGGTCGCGTGGTTTGTGGCCAATTTTGTATGCTCGTTCGCGCCGGCGGGCGGAATCGGCCTGGGCCAGGCATTGTACAATCCGATTTTTCTGAAAATTGCGGACATCCAGAACGGCTGGGTTCTGGCGACGGCGGTCCAGGCCACGGCGATTCTGGCGAAGACGCCGGGTCTGTTCGCATGGCTGGGCTCGCGCGAAAATCCGAATCTCCCCGGTCCGGAAAATCCAAAAGACAACTCGGTGATGTGAGGCCTATGACGATGGACGCGGAACTGCTTAAAATTCTGGCCTGCCCCTTCTGTGTCACGCGGCCTGAGCCCGGCAAAACTACCCTGGCGACGGGGGAACTCGAATTGCAGGGGCCGCCAGACGCGCCGACCGGATTTGGATGCAAGTCGTGCGGAAGGACTTATAAGATTGAGGGCGGACTGCCGAATTTCTTGATTGACGAAGCGGTACCGCCGCCGGTTAAAGCGGCTGCAAAATCTTAAATCGTGCGTACGTAACTTCTTGCTACAGGTTGTGAAATCTGCGACACTGCACAGCGTGCTTTAATGGCCAAAAGCCTCTTGACCAGCGCGTTTCTGGCCGCACAATTTCGCGGAGTCTAAGGCGCAAACAGGATAATGCCTTTTTAGGGTGCGTGAGCAATGGCGCAAATCGACATTCTGTTCCAGACGATGGTCGAGCGAAAAGCGGCGGACTTGATGCTTTCGGTTGCAGCCAAGCCCTGCTTGAAGATTTCGGGCGAAATCACGCCGCTCGAAGATTTCGGCGAAGTCACCGCCGAGGACGCAGAGAGCGTGCTCTTCGAGATCATGCCGGAGCGCAATCGCGAAGAGTTCCAGAAGATCAACGATACGGACTTCGCGTACGAGCTGAAAGGCTTCGGCCGTTTCCGCTGCAATGTGTTCCGCAACCGGCTTGGCATGGGCGGCGTATTTCGACTCATTCCAGATAAAATCGTAACGACAGACGATCTCGCGCTGCCCAAGGCAATCACGGATTTGTGTTTTCTGTCGAAGGGACTGGTCGTCGTCACCGGACCGACAGGTTCCGGCAAATCGACCACGCTGTGCGCGATGATCGATCTGATCAACCGCAAGCGCAAAGCGCATATCATTACGATTGAAGACCCCATCGAATTCGTTCATCCGAACAAGCTGTGCCTGATCAATCAGCGCGAAGTTGGCGTGCACACCAGCGGCTTTAAACGTGCCTTGCGCGCGGCGCTGCGCGAAGCGCCGGATATCGTGCTTGTCGGTGAAATGCGCGACTTGGAAACGATTGAAATCGCGGTCGAAACGGCCGAAACAGGACACTTGGTTTTTGGAACGCTGCATACGACGACGGCGGCGAGCACGGTGGACCGCCTCATTGACCAGTTCCCGGCCGACCGGCAGGCGCAGATTCGCATGATGCTGAGCAGTTCGTTGAAGGGTGTGATCGCGCAGAACCTTCTCAAGAAGAAGGGCGGCGGACGAATTGCGGCTCTGGAGATCCTGCTGATCACCTCGGCCATGTCGTCCCTGATCCGCGACGGAAAGACGTACCAGATCCCTTCGCAGATGTCGATCGGCAAGAGGCTGGGCATGCAGACGCTGAACGATTCTTTGATCGACATTGTAAAGAAGGACCTGGTTTCACCGGAAGAGTGTTACATTAAAGCGGTCGAAAAGGACGAGTTCACGAAACGCCTCAAAGAAGAGTGCAACAAGACTGTGGACCTGGGTTCTACGACGAGCTAATCGGCACAAGAAGCGCTTCCCGCGAAGCGTTTCTTGAGAACGTTCTGCCAGCAGGGCGCGGGACCTGCGATATACGGATGGCAGCAGATGGCCGACGATCCAAAGCCCGTAGCCTCATTTCTGAAAAAGTCCGGTCCGTCCGGTGCATCGCCCGCGCCTTCTGCTCCCGCGCCGGTTGCTGCACCCGCGCCCGCTGCGCCGCCAGCCGCGGCTCCCGCGGGAGGATTTTTAAAAGCGAAACCGCCGGCGCCACCGCCAGCGGCAGCGCAGCCTCCGGTGATCGCTGCGCCAGCGCCTACGCCCGGAGTCACTAAATCGGCCGGCAATCGTGCTCTCGCCGAACAGTATCTGCAGCGCGGCATCAATCATTACGACGCGCAGGAAGTCGACCAGGCGCTTGCAGCGTATCAGCAGTGCATCCAGGCCGATCCCACCTTTGGTCTGGGTTATAACAGCCTCGGCATGGTGCTGATCGATCTCGAGCGCTACGACGAAGCTCTGGAAGCGCTCTTTCAATCGATCCGTTGCGACAACACGTACGCCGAAGCGTACAACAATCTCGGCTTCGTTCTTCGCCGCATGCAGCGCCCGCTGGAAGCGATCGCCGCCTACGGGTGTTTCCTGAAACTGGAACCCGACGTCGAAGAAGGCCCGCGCATCCAGGGCTGGATTCAGACGGTGATGCAGGAAAATAATCTGACCAGCATCCCGGAACTGGTGCTGCCCGGAGCGCCGCCGACCGCGGAAGAAGCTCCAGAACCCGCGCCCGCTGCGCCAGCTCCGCCTGAGCCGCCGAAGATCAAGAAAATGGCGGCGTGGGAAGCGGCCGCTGGAGATATTCAAACCGCCGCGCCCGTTTCGGCACTGGGAGAAATTCAAGGCGATGCGCCCGCGCCTCCGGCACCCCCGATTGCGCCCGCAGCGCCGTTGCCGCCGCATCCCGGGAGCGCGCCGCTTCCAGCTCATCCGGCCAGCGCGCCGCTGCCGCCGCATCCGGCTGCAGCAGCGCCCGCGCCGGCAAAGCCGCCGTTGGCACCCGCACGCGCAGGTGGAATGAAACCCGCGTCGTCCGGCACGACTCCGACGGGCGGCGCCGTTGCACTGGTCGAAAAAGGCCTGGACCAGTTTGCCGAAGGGAACATGGACCAGGCCGCCGAGCTGTTCCAGAAAGCGATCGCGGCCGAGCCGAACAATCCCGAAGGCCACATTGGCCTCGCCAAGGTCTGGATTCGGCAGGAAAAATTGGACGAAGCGATCGAACTGCTGCAAAAAGCAGTGCAGATGGACGCCAATGATCCGGCCGGATTTTACGTGCTGGGTTTTGCGTTGCGCGCCGTGGAGCGCAATGTGGAAGCGTCCGAGGCGTACGAGGCGTTCCTGAAGTTGATGCCGACCGCGCTCGACGCCGGAAAAATGAAGTCGTGGGTCTCGAATGTCAAAGGCACTGACGTTGTCGCGACGCCGGAAGGCGAAGAAAGTGTTGAAGACGAAGAACAAATCGTCACGGAAGTCGACAAGAAGTACAAAGACGCGCTGACGCTGTTCCAGGACGGGGATGTTGATTCATCTCTGCGGAAGTGCATTGCGGTTCTGAACGAAGACCCCGGACACATCCGCACACGGGTGCTGCTGGGGCGCGCGTATCTCCGGCAGAAATCCTACGACAACGCCATTGAGCAGTTCGAAGCGGCACTGGTGACGCGTCCGGATTTTCCCGAGGCGCTTTATTTCCTCGGTCAAGGTTCCGAAAAAAAGGGCGCCAACGACAAGGCGACCAGCAGCTACAAGCGCTACCTGGACGTCGCGCCCTCCGGACCGCGCGCCGAACGCCTGCGCGATTGGCTCATTACGCACGGCGCTGAGAAGGCCGGCAGCGGCAAACAGGCGCAGTGCGAACTGTGCTTGCGATTCTTCCCCGAAAACGAAATGACCGACCACGAAGGCCGCGCGACATGCCGCAATTGTATGGCGGTGATGGGCGGCACGCCGACGCTGGAAACGTCCACGCTGCCGGTCGAGAGCGCTCCCGTCGCCGCGGCGCCGATTCAGAACGCGCGTGAAGCTGCGGCACCGCGCCGCTCGAAGGGCGTGGTGATTCTGGGTGGGTTGTTGGGTCTGGGCGCAGTGGGCGGTGTGCTCTTCTATCTGGGCATGCTGAATCCGCTGCTCGAAAAAGTCGGACTCGGAAAGCCTAAACCGAAACCGGGCCCCGGACCGACGACGATCATTCAGCAGCCTGTGGGACCAACTGAGGAATTCGACGCATCCAAAGTTAAAATTGCCAATGAACCTGTGGCGCGCGTGACGCCGCTGGGCCGCTGGACGTACACGCCGGTGGTGGAAGGGCTGGAGCAACTCGAAAAGACGAATCCCGGCTGGAAAAAAGAATTCCAGTTAAAGAACGAACCGAAGGGCATGACGATCGACAGCACGACGGGGCAAGCCGTCTGGACTCCGGAGTACACGGACTTCGACCTGTTGAAAAAGGGCGAAGCGTGGAAGGTGGAGCTGGTCGTGAAGGGCATCGCGCCGGCGGACCCCAAGAGTTCCAAGCCTGAGGCCGCCACGGCGCGCGATTTGTTCAGCGTCACGAAGGCGTTCACGCTGGGCTGCCAGTTCGGTTACACAATGACGCCGGAAGTGGATTTGGGATTGGCGCCGGACGAACGCGTGGCGCTGGCCGTGGGTGAATTCACGGGCGACGATCTTCCCGACGCGGTCATCGGCACTGGAACATTCCGCGAAGGTTCGCTGCGGCTTTACGTTCAACGCAAAGACAACCCGCTGCCGACGGCGGCGGAACTGAGTGGAAAAACGCGCTTCTCGGCGCTGCTCGTCGCGGATCTGGATGGCGACAAGCGCGCGGACATGCTTAGCGCAGACTGGCTGAAAGGCCGCATCAAGCTTTTCTACCAGAAGCAAAATGAATTCGCAGGCGACAGTCCCGAGGTCAGCGTCGGTGCCGGTCCGGTGGCGCTCGCTGCCGCCGACATGAGCGGAACCAAGAAGTTTGAAGTGGCGGCGCTGCTCGGCCCTGGCAATGCGCTGGCCGTGACGACGCTTGGGGAAGACCACAAGTTTGGCGAAGTGACCACCATTCCGCTGAACGGCATCGGCGGGCGCGGCTGGGTGATGCCGTGGACGTCGGCCGAAGCGGGTCCGGGCTTTCTGGTGGTGACTCCGCTGTCCGCCGCGCCGCTGCAATTCATTCCTTACAACAAGGGACAGTGGCACAAGGGTTCAACGGGGATCGTCGAATCGCCGATCGATGCGGGCGACGTGATCACCGCGGCGGCGGTGGTCTCGGGCGGCGCCAAAGGCGTTTCGCGGCTGGCTGCGCTGGTCGCCGGGCGTGGAAACCGGCTGCTCCTTTTTGAAGAGAAGAATGGGAAGTTTGCTGCGGCGGGCCAGCCGATCACGCTGGCGGGCCTCGGGACGGGATTGCTGGCGCGCGATTTCAACCAGGACGGACAGGACGATCTGTTCGTCGTCGGGCGCGAAGAGAGCGGCTTTTATTTCTCACGCGGCGCGGACTTGGTGCCCGGACCGCGCTATGCGTCGAAGGCAAAGATGCTCGGGCCGGTGGCGTTGTTCAGCCTGCCGGGGAACGAACGGCCGGACATTCTGTTGATCAACGAAGACCGCAAGGCGCAGATTCTGAAGGCCGTGATCAACGATCCGTTCGCGGCGCCCGACTACGAAATCAAGCTGAGCCGCGCGTCAAAGGTCGGCGATAAATACCACGTGGTGGGCACGGGAACATTAAACACGACGGCCAAGACGACGTCAGGGGCAGCGGCGCCGGATGATACCAAACAATTCCGCATGGAACTCGACGCGAACGTGGAAGTGCTCGCCGTAAATGCGCTGGGCGGCGAGACCAAGCGCTCGTACGTCATTGCCAAGTGCGTGAAGATCGGGGATGGCGACGCATCCAAGGACGTGATCGCAAAAGGCCGCACTCTGGTTGCGGAAACGAAGGGTGACAAGACGGTGTTTACGCTCGATGGCGGGCCGGTGACGGACGAAATCGCAGAAGTGTTGAACGTGGCCATAATCACGGACCGCGCCAACGCGATCGACCTGTCGCTGTTCGATCCGCCGGCGCGCGAGCACGTGGGCGACACGTGGCTCGCCAGTCCTGAGGCGCTCGCGGCCGCGCACAAGAAACAAGGCATCGATTTGAAACCTGAGGACATTGCGGGACGCGGGAAACTGGAAAGCCTTTCAAAGGTGCAGGATATCGATTGCCTCACCGCGACGATCGAGCTGACGTTGAAACTTCCGCCGCCGAAGAGCGCGGATCCGAAGTTTGAAGTGTTGAGCAAGGACAGCATCTGGACGCTGCAGCTTGCGTTGCCCATGAATTCCCTGCAAATGCCGGTGCAGGGCAAGCGCACGAAAATTGTGACGACGAAATTCAATTCCAAGCCGGGCAATCCGCCGCAGTCGATGGAATCGACGACGACGGAAACGTTTGAGTTCAAGCAGTCCCCGATCGTGAAGTAATGTTGCGGAGGAATGCCATCATGAAACGGATGACGATGCTGCTTCCGGCGCTGGCGATCCTGTTGTGGGGCATCGCCTGCACCTCGCGGGCAGAAGACCGCGCCATCAATATTGACGAACTGCCGCACAAAACGATTGAACTGCCCAACGGCTCAAAGGCGGAAGTGATCCAGTTCAACGATCACTGGTGGCGCGTCGTCGATGTGTCGGTACTTTCCAGCAACGACGATCACGACCCGGACGTCTGCTTCGAGGCCAAGTACGATACGCTGGTTGCGCCGGACAAGCTGAAACTCTTCGGCATGAATATCACGCCCACTCCGAACGACCCGCAGCGCCTGTGGGCCTCGATCATTGTTGACGACCGGCTTAAACATCGCGCTGCCGACTTCAAGCGCAGCGACAATCTCTGGCTGTGCGGCACGCTGCGCCGCTCACCCACGCTGAAGGGGCTGGATTTTTACTCGAACGAAATCCTGAAGCAGCCGGCCGACGCGCAACGTTTTGAATTCCGCATCGGCGTTCTCGAAAAGAAGGCCGACTTTGAGGCGCTGATCGACCTGGGGCAGAAGATTCTGCAGCAGACCAAGGGCGAAGTGCGCGATTTTGCCGACTACGACAAGCTGGGCAATCTGAGCCGGCGCGCGTTTGAGTCTGGCCTGACGCTGAAAGAAAAATCGATCAAGACCGACGACGCGGACGGCATGTACGAGCTGGCGCTGCAATGGAAAGAGAAGGGGCAGCGCAAGAACAAGTACCGCGACCTGGTCGAAAAAGTGCTGAAGATCCGCCCCGACCACCCGCAGGCCGGCCACGACGCCGAGGGCTTTGGGCTCAAGCGTTTTGAAGGCAAATGGCTGGGTGAAGACGAAATTGCTCTGATCCTGGAAGATCGCAAGAAAAAGGCGGAGATTGAGCAGAAGACACAGCAGGAACAAATGGAGCACGAACGCGTGGAACTTGCTCGTTCGGTCGAACAGCGCGCGTCGCTTCTGCTGCGCCAGCAGGCCGATCTGCGCAGTGGCGATGCGAAGGCGCGCGACCAGGCGCTTTCGGCGTTCGGCGAGGCGATTCAAAAGAGCGTGGATCCCGGATTTGGAAAGGAGAGCATTGAACTGCTCTCGAGTCTCGACGTCAAGACGCCGGTGGCGACGGCGCTGAGCCTGGCGGCTCGGAGTTCTCTGCCGGCCGTGCGGCGCTGCGCCCTGGAAGCGATGGCGTGGCGAGGCACGCAACAGGAAGCCAATATTTACGACGCGCTTTCGGTGGCGCTGCGTTCGGAGAAGGACGTGACCACCGTCAAGGCCGGCGTGAGCGCGCTGGTGGCGAGCGGCGGAAAAGGCGCGGTCGACACGCTGGTAGCGAGCCTTGCCGCAACTGACAAATCGGTGCGCGACGAATTCATCGACGGCCTGAAAACAGTGACGCGCCAGCAGTTCAACACGCGTGAAGAGTGGGAAGGCTGGTGGAAGACGAATAAGGCGACGTTTAATCCGAATTGAATGAGTGACGGGTGGCGGGTGACGCGATGCTTGCGTCACAATGTATTCACCAACTATAATTTTTCGACACGGGCGCCGGCGGCTGGAGTGAGGAGGAGCGAGCCGCCTTTGGCGCAGGGTTTCATCGCTTCGGCGTAATTCTCGTACGCTTCCGTCTTCAGCAACGCCACCACGGCTCCGCCGAAACCGCCGCCGGTCATGCGCGCGCCGGGACAGGCGCCGTCGGCGGCGTTGCGGAACAGGAGTTGGCGCACGACCTCGTCCAACTCGCTGCAACTGACTTCGTAATCGACCGCGAGACTGTAGTGGCTGGCGAGCAGCAGGCGGCCGAGTTCGGCGATATCGCCGCGTTTCAATGCGGCCGCGAAGTGTACGACGCGCATATTTTCCGTTAATACATGACGGACGCGTTTGTGTTCGCTGGGGGTGAGTTTGTCCGCGGCCTTCAGCAGATCTTCGAGGCTCGCGTCGCGCAGGTTTTTTCGCTTCATGATGCGCGCGGCGCGTTCGCATTCGGTGCGGCGCTTGTTGTATTCGCTGGAGGCGAGCTTGTGGCGCACGCCGGTGTCGAAAATGGCGAAGCTGTAGCCTTTCAGGGCGACCGGCGTCTGGCGCACGGTGATGTGTTCGCAGTCCAGCAAGAGCGCGTGGCCTTCTTCGGCGCGCGCGACGACGGTCTGATCCATGATGCCGCACTTCACGCCGGCAAAACGGTGCTCGGATTCCTGGCAGGCGAAGGCGAGTTCCTGGCGGTCCATTTTCGCGCCCGCCAGATCGAGCAGCGCCAGGCCGACAGCGACTTCGAGCGAGGCGCTGCTCGAAAGTCCCGCGCCGCGCGGCAGATCGCTGCAGATATACAAATCGCCGCCGCGAAGTTTGACGCCGCGGTCGGCGAGCGCTTTGGCCGTGCCGCGGACGTAGTTGGCCCAGTGCAGGTTCTCTTCTCTGGCTGGATGAATAGCGCGGGCAGAAAATTCGTCAGCGGAATCGAGCGCTTCGGCGAAGACGCGGAATTTTCCGACGCCCCCGCCGGGGCGGAAAAGAACGGCTGTGTGGCGGTCGACAGCGATGGGCAGCACGAGGCCGCCATTGTAATCGGTGTGTTCGCCGATCAGGTTGCTGCGGCCGGGAGCGAGCGCCGCGCGCGGACGCGCTCCCGTTCCGAAGCGTTTTTCAAAAACGGAGAGCAGGCGGGCGCGTTCTTTTTTCAGGTTCATCAACGGTTGTCTCGAGAGAAAATTGGCCAGCCGCGCGCCAAAGGTACATCAACATATGAAAATGGAGTGCCGCAGTCCAAGAAAAGTTATGCGGTTCTGCATTGCACTGTTGTGCCGATTTGTGGTTAAATTTCAATAGCTCGGGTCGATGAGACCGACATCCGGGGTCCGCAATGGAAATCGAACGCGTCGTTCAAAAATGCAAGAAATGCGGGAATCTCGCTCCCGGCTTTATTGTGAACGGTGCTTATTTTGCGTGCGCCTTCTGTACTCACCCGATCGTCATTAATCGTTACAAGCGAGCCTGGGATAAGCGCTACCTTTTCGATTTGGAACTCGACTATCGCGAGCGATAACATTCGTAAACCGGGCGTCCCGCCCGGAGTTTAGCGGCCTGATACTCCGGGCGGGACGCCCGGTTTACGGTTTCAAAACAGATTCAATTGCGATTCGGGGCGGCGGAAGGTGTTGCGCGGGGTGCCGTGGCACGCGCCTTCTTCGGCGAGATTCATGCCGAGTTTTTTGCAGGTGACATCGAAGAGCCACTGGATGGCGTCCCAGCGCTGACCCTCGCCTTTGCCGCGTTTTCCGAATTGTGAGACGTAGAAATTCCCGCCGCGCATTTCCTGAATAGCGTGCGTGACTTTGTCGACACGGTCGGGATACGTTTCTTTGAGGCGCTCGAAAAAAACGGGCTTCACTTCGAGCGGCAGGCGCAGCAGCACGCGAAACGCGCGTTTTGCTCCAGCTTCGTGCGCGCGTTCGAGGATCTCGGCGATCTGCGAATCGTTCAGGCCGGGAATGATCGGCGCGATGCCGACGCCGACTTCAACGCCGGCTTCGCTCAGCGCTTTGATCGCGGCGAAGCGCGAACTGGGCGTCGGCGCGCCGGGTTCGATTTTGCGTGCCATTGCGTCGTCGGCAAACGCGACGCTCATGTGGACGTAGACGTGTGCATCGCGGGCGAGTTTCTCTAGCACGTCGATGTCGCGGCGGATCAGCGGCGATTTGGTGATCATGCCGACGGGATTGCGGAATTCGTAACAGATTTCCAGGCAGCGGCGCGTCAGGCCGTAACACGCTTCGAGCGGCTGGTAGCAATCGGTGTTGCCCGAGAAGCAGATCAGCTCGCCCTGCCACGATTTTTTCATGAACGTCTCGCGCAGAACGTCGGGCGCATTGACCTTCACGATGATCTTGCGTTCGAAGTCGGTGCCCGCGCCGAAGTCCCAATACTGATGCGTCGGCCGCGCGTAGCAGTACGCGCAGGCGTGGAAACAACCGCGGTAAGGATTGAGACTCCAGCGGAAACCGACGTCAGGGCTTTCGTTTTCGGAGAGGATCGTTTTAGATTTTTCTTCGTAAATTTCGAGCTCAGCCTTGGGCGGCGGTTCGTCGAGCCACTCCCTATAGGAGGTGTGCCAAGGGTTCGGCGGGTTCGAGATCACCTTCAGGCTCATGACCTAAACAATACCTAATGAAAATTGTAAAGTCAATCGGCCGTTTTGAGTTTTCGGTAAATGTTAACTTATTTGCCATTATAAACTTTGGCTGTTATTAAGGTTGTATACATTTGGAAGATATTTGGAAAATCTGCGTCCAGTTTTAAAATCTCAGTTGTCTTAGTATAGTAAGAGGAGATGGAATCTCTCCGTTTGCGCAACCCATGCAGGGTTGGGGTGCGGTTGAGATCGCTAGCCCAGGGTAGCGGGCGCCGCTCTTCGAGCGACCTCCGCAACTCTGGGCTAGATTACGTTACTCCTTCGGAGTAAGTAACGGCGCGGAATCGTGAGTCAGCCACCGCAGATCGAAAATCTCAACCAAGAATGCGCGTGACTTCAACGGCATTCGCGGTGGAGCTCGGCACGCAGATAGGTGTGCCGGTGACGACCGCGACTTGTTCACCGGCGGCGGCGAGGCCGAGTTTCTGCGCCTCGCGCGAGGTTGCGACCATGAATTCGTCTTTTGAAATTCCTTCGCGATCGACGCACAGCGCGGGATGAACGCCCCAATAAATCGACATGCGGCGCCAGGCTTTTTCGTTGTTGGTTGCGCCAAGAATGATCGCGCGCGTGCGGCTCTTAGAAAGGAAGAGCGCTGTTTCGCCCGTTGACGAGCTGGTGATCAGCAGGCGCAGATCGAGGTCTTCGACGACGCGGAAGGCCGCGCGGCCGATCGTGTCGAGCAGTTTGTTCGGCGCGTTGTCGGGCTTGGCGATGGTATTCAGATTCGTCAGCAGGAATTGCTCGGCCTGCAACGCGATGCGATTCATCATCAGGATCGATTCGGCGGGGAAGCGGCCGGCGGCGGTTTCGCCGCTGAGCATCACGGCGTCAGTGCCGTCGAGAATCGCGTTGGCGATGTCCGAAACTTCGGCGCGGTTGGGCGTGAGGTTGCTCATCATGGATTCGAGCATCTGCGTCGCGACGATGACCGGGCGGTCGAGATGATTGCAGAGCGTGATGATGCGTTTCTGCAGCATCGGAATCAGTTCGGGCGGCATTTCAACGCCGAGATCGCCGCGCGCGATCATGATTCCGTCGGAAACTTCGATGATCTGCTCGATTTTGGCGACGGCTTCGGGCTTTTCAATCTTGGCAATAACGCGCACATCGGCGCCCACTTTTTGAACAAGCTGCTTTACTCGCAGCACGTCCTCGGGATCGCGCACGAAAGACAACGCGACATAGTCGACACCGGCATCGAGGCCCGCGCGCAGATCGGCGATATCTTTTTCGGTGACGGACGGCGTCGACAATCGGATGCCGGGAAGGTTCATGCCTTTTTTCGATTTCAGCAGTCCGCCGCGCGTGACAGTGCATTGCACGTCCCAGCCCTGCACCGCGTCGACGCGCAGTTCGAGCTTGCCGTCGTCGAGCAGGATTTTGTCGCCCTTGGTGACGTCGCCGGGCAAACTCGTGTAAGTTGTGCTAAAGCGCTTGGCGGTGCCGACGATGTCATCGGTGGTGACGATGGTTTTTTCGCCATCGATGAGATTGGCGCCGTCGTTTTCCATCATGCGCGTACGGATCTTCGGGCCGCAGAGGTCCTGCAGAATCGCGACGGGCCGGCCAAGCTCAGCGCTGGCCTTGCGAATGCGTTCGATCGTGGCCGTGTGCGTGGCGGCGTCGCCGTGCGAGAAATTGACGCGCGCGACGTCCATGCCGGCCTGCATCAGGTTGCGCAGCATCTCGGCGCTGTCTGAGGCCGGGCCGATGGTGGCGACGATTTTTGTGCGGCGACGCGGCTCGATTTTGCGTACGGGAGTGGAAATTTTATTTCTGGGCGATGCCAAGCAATCCTCGCTTTCGTTTTCAGAGCGATTTTTATAAAGTAAGCTTACGCAAACGACAAACCAAATTCTCAAAGGCGTAAGTTGTGTTAAGCTTTCGTTCGCATTGGATTTTTGTCACGTTACAGAGGTGGGTGGACAATGAGTTCGGGCGAAGTGACTGCTCAAAATAAAAGGACGGCCTGGAAGGATGGGCGTGTTGTCTCCGTGGAGACAACGGACTCAGCCGCGCCAAATGTATGGCTGATGCCTCCGCTTCTTGATCTGCAAGTAAACGGATATGGCGGCGTTGATTATCAGACTGACGGGATTTCTGTCGATGAGTTGCTTTCGTCGGTACGGCAACTTCGCCGCGACGGCTGCGCGCAGATTTTTTTGACCCTGATTACGGATGCGTGGCCGAAGTTGATGGCTCGGTTGAGGCGGCTGAAAGAACTGCGCTCGCAATCGAAGGAATTGCAGAGCGCGATCGCGGGCTGGCATATCGAAGGGCCGTTTCTGTCGCATGTGCCGGGATTTCACGGCGCGCACAATCCGGCACTGATGATCGATCCGAAGCCGGAGCACATTCGCGAACTGCGCGAAATCACGGAACGCGATCCGGTGTTGCTGACGGTTGCGCCGGAAAGAGCGGGGGCAATTGCGGCGATCGAACTGGCGAGTTCGCTCGGAATCGTGATCAGTCTCGGACATACGGATGCTTCGCATGGGACGTTGAAGGACGCGATGAAGACCGGCGCGAAAAGTTTCACGCATTTGGGCAACGGATGTCCGCAGCAGCTCGACCGGCACGACAATATTTTGTGGCGGGTGCTCGATACGCCGGGACTGACGGTGGGCGTGATTCCGGACAAGATGCATGTGTCGCCGGCGTTGTTCCGATTGTTTTACAAGCAATTGGGGCCGCAAAATATCTGGCTGACGACCGACGCCGTGGCGCCTGCAGGCGCTCCGCCGGGGCGATATCGCTTGGGGCCGCAGGAAGTGGACGTGGGCGCGGATCAGATCGTGCGGCTGCCGGGGCGGACAAATTTTGCGGGTTCAGCGTTGCGGCCGATCGATGGAATGTTGCGTGCGGCGGAGATGCTAAGCAGCGAGCGCTGGCAGTTCGTCTGGGAAGCGTTTTCGGAATCGCCGCGGAACCTTGTCGGACTGCGCACCGCGCTCCGCGAGGGAGACGACGCGAATTTTTGCGTGATCAAGCGCAACGAGGACGGGTCGATTCACGGTGGGGCCGTTTATTTTCGCGGTGAGGCGACGGAGATTGCGCTATGCCATCCATTTGCTTGATTGTGGCACAATTGCCAATCTGCGATCTGTCATCCGAAATCCGCAATTAGCGCAGCCACTCGTCGCGGTGTTCTTCGATAAACGCATCGTCATTCAACTGCGGGTATGCGGCGTAGACGCGGTCGATTTCTTCCTTCTGGCCGGGGCTCAGCGTCTCTTTCGGATTCAGGCACCAGATACCTTCGAGCAGGCCCTGCCGGCGCAGGACTTCGTGCAATCCAGCGATGCAGCCCGCGAAATTGTTTGCGGCGTCGAAAAACGCGGCGTTGCAATCGGTGACTTCGATGCTGCGGCGCAGAATTTCGGCGGGAACGTCGCCGCCCTGGCGCACGGCGAGGTGGCAGAGCTTGAGCAGGTCGACGGCTTTCTGAGTCCACACCGACCAGTGGCCAAGCAGACCGCCGACGATGCGGCGTTCGACGGGCTGGCCGCCGGAGTTGAAGCGGTACGCGGTCAGCAGATCGACGACGATGTTGTCGTCATTTCCGGTGTAGAGGGCGATGTCGCGGCGGCCGGATTCGGCGATGGCGCGCACGACGTCGATCGTCTGGTAGCGGTTGAACGGCGCCATCTTGATCGCAACCACGTTCGGAATTTCGGCGAACTTGCGCCAGAAACCATACGAGAGCACCCGGCCGCCGACGGCTGGCTGCAGGTAAAAGCCGATCAGCGGAATGGCTTCGGCAACTTCTTTGCAATGATCGATGAGCTTGGCTTCGATCGCAGTTTTCATCGCTGCGAGGCTGAGGAGCCCGGCGTGATATCCGATCTCGCTGACGAACTCAGCTTCGGCGACGGCCTTTTTCGTCGTGCCGCAGATGCCGGAGATGCGCACGAGTTTTTCGTTGCGCGAGCGATCGGCGCGGTTCATTTCTTCCGCCGCGAGTTGCAGCACCGGCTTGAAGAGGCCGATCTTCGGATCGCGAATCTCGAATTGCGTCGTGTGCACGCCGACGGCGATGCCGCTGGGTCCGGCGGCGATGTAGTAGCGGCACAGCGCGCGCTGGCGGCGTTCGTCGAATTTGCGCTGCGCATTCAGCGCGAGCGGGCTGGCGGGAATCGCGCAGCCGCGCTGGAGAATTTTGTGGACTTCGGAGTTGATGGGCATGGTGACCTCGAAGTATGGGCGTCCCGCCCATATAAAACGTTTTATGAAAGTATACGCCGGGCGGGACGCCCGGTTTACGGTTAAACGTCGCAGAGTTTTACGGCCTGGCGGATCGACGCCACTTTGTCGTCGTATTTACAAATGAACTCTTGGCCGACGAAGCCGGTGTAGCCGCTTTCGACGATGGTTTTCATGATCGGCGGGTAATTGATTTCCTGGGTGTCGTCGAGCTCATTGCGGCCGGGATTGCCGGCGGTGTGGTAGTGCGCGATGTAATCTTTGAATTTCTTGATGCGCGTGATCACGTCGCCTTCCATGATCTGAATGTGGTAAATGTCGAAAAGAATTTTCATGCGCGGCGAACCGACTTTTTCGCAGACTTGCACGGCCCATTCCATCGTGTCGCCCTGGTAATCGGGATGTCCTTTCATCTCGATCGGGACGCGTGAATTGAGGACCTCGAAACAGACGTTGATTTTTTTCTCTTCAGCCAGCGGCATGATTTTTTTCAGGCCGTCGACGCAATTTTTGATGCCTTCTTCGTCGCTGAGTTTTTCACGGAAGCCGGAAAATGTGATCACATTCGGACTTCCGAAATCGGCGGCGGCGTTGATCGACTTCGTGAGCTTGTCGAGACAGAACTCGTGGTTTTCAACGCGATTGAAGCCTTTGGCGAAGCCATGGCTGCCGGTCATGGCGCAGGTCAGCCCGTATTTCTTCAGCGTCGGATAGGAATCGGCCTGCAAAAGTTCCACCGATTTGCAGCCGAACTGCACGGCGATTTTGCAGAGCTCTTCAAGCGGCATCTTGAAATTCCAGGAGCAAAGCGACTGGTGGATGCGCCCGTTCTTGATCTTCCAATTCGGGTCGTCGTCGGCCTGAGCGGCTTTCTGCGAGGAGATTGCAGCGAGCGCGGCCGCTCCGAGAGCTCCGCCGAGCAGACCTCGGCGCGAAACTGAGTTGTTGGATCGAGGAAGATCGGACATGGGAGTCACTCCTTGAGACGGAGGCAGCGTTGTTTAGTTCTGGTCGCGCAATTGTAGCGAAAAGTCCGGGAATGCGAGTTCAGGTCGGCGACGAATGGATGTCTTGACCGCAGTCGTAAGAACTCGTAACGTAGCGGCAGCTATTTGACCAAACAGGAGAATCCAATGTCAAAATTCAGGCTTATTCT
>Ga0265314_10002841_pt1 | contig 17238 bp, 12 predicted proteins | sample 4126metaG_FD_203106 | JGI IMG/M metagenome (GOLD analysis project Ga0265314, IMG submission 203106) | Rhizosphere microbial communities from Carex aquatilis grown in University of Washington, Seatle, WA, United States - 4-1-26 metaG | ecosystem: Host-associated > Plants > Roots > Rhizosphere >... | reverse complement strand
GCAACAGGAGGGGAAGAAAAAGCATCGGAGGACGCACCATTGACCCGACCGTTCGAAGGCGTGAAGATTCTCGACTTCACGCAGGTGCTGGCCGGCCCCTATGCGAGCTATCAGCTTGCCCTGCTCGGCGCCGACGTCATCAAGGTGGAACGGCGCGAGGGCGAGGACATGCGCCGCACGCCCTTAAGCCGCGAATGGGCCGAGCGCGGGCTGGCGCCGGGATGGCAGGCGATCAACGGCAACAAGCGCAGCCTGACGCTCGACCTGCAGAAGCCGGAGGCGATCGAAATCGTCAAGCGGCTCGCCACCAAAGCCGACGTGGTAATGGAGAATTTCCGGCCCGGCGTGATGGACAAGCTCGGCATCGGCTACGCGGGGCTCTCGGCGATCAATCCAAAACTGATCTATTGCGCGATCTCCGGCTTTGGCCAGACCGGGCCGGGGCGGCTTGGCGCCGGTTACGACGGCAAGATGCAGGCGTTGAGCGGCATCATGGCGATCACCGGCCACGAGGAGAGCGGACCGACCCGCGCGGGTTTTGCCATCTGCGACGTGCTGTCGGGATCGACCGCCGCGTTCGGGGTGTCGAGCGCGCTGTTCCAGCGCAGCCATACCGGAAAGGGACAGTTGGTCGACGTCTCCATGCTCGAGGCGACGCTGGCGTTCCTGTCGGGGCAGGTGGCGGATTACACGGTGGCCGGCCATCGCCAGAAACAATCGGGCAATCAGGCGGTCAGCCGCCGGCCGACCGCGAACCTTTTCAAGGCTGGCGATGGCTTTCTGCTGCTCGCGGTCAACAGCGAGAAGCAATATCAATCATTGATGGCGGCGATCGGCCGCGCGGATGTGTTTGAAGATCCGCGCTTCGTCGACTGGTTCGCGCGGCAGGAAAACGAGCCGGCACTGCGCGGCATCATCGAGGAGGCGCTCGCGAAAAAAGACCCGCGCGAGTGGGAAAAAATTCTCGACAAGGCCGGCGCGCCCTGCGCCAGCATCTGGAAGGTCGAGGAAGTAATCGACCATCCGCAGATCGCGGCGCGCAAAGCCCTGCAGGAGGTCGATACGCCCTATGGCCGGCTGCGGTTTGCCGGCAGCGGCTTTCGCCTCGCCCATGGCGGCGGCCGGCTCGATCGCATGGCGCCGGCGCTCAGCGCCCACACCGACGAGGTGCTGGCCTCGGTCGGCTATGACGCCGCCGCGATCGCGGATTTGCGCGCGAGGGAAATTATCTAGATGGCGCCGACCGCCCAGTCCTTCGGTAAATCCCAGCGCATCGCGATCTCGGCGGCGTCAGCCGGCGACAGCACCGGCAGGTCGAAGATGGCCTGCGGCTCGGTGACGATATCGCACAGCGATCTGCCGGATCGGCTTGGCCAGCAGTTCGCGGATGCAATCGGCCAGTGCCGGAGTGGACCAGGTAAGGCGAGCGGTCGGTGCGCCGCTCGTTGTTCAGCGACGGCCATTTTTTCAGGTCGGCCGGCGCGTCATAGGCGATCGGCAAGCTCTCTTTGAACATGGCCCAGTCCGAGGCCGATGCTTGCTGAATTGGCCAGGTGTAAACAGAAGATAAATTCGGTGGTAATTGCTGAAGCGGGCGCCCCAAAGCAGGAGCCTTTTTGGGGACGAGACAACGTTAAATCCGGACGCCAATCGCCTCGCTGAGGGCCTTCGCGCACGACCGCAGCACCGGCAGGAAGTGCTGGCGCAGGTCGGCGGTGCGGACCCGCGCCGACGCCGCGCTGACGCTGATCGCGGCGACGATCTCGTTATCTCCAGTCACGGGTACGGCGAGCGCGCGCATGCCGAGCTCGAGTTCCTGGTCGCTGATCGCATAACCGCGCTTCCGCGCCGCCTGGATCTCCGTGAGCAGCGGCGCAAGTTTGGTGATAGTATGCGGTGTCCTGGCCGGAAACGGCTTGCGGCCGATCCGCTGCGCGATCTCGGTTTCCCCGAACTGGCCAAGCAGAACGCGGCCGGTCGCGGAGCAGTACGCCGGCAGATGCGCGCCGACGCGAACGCCGGTGGAAAGGATATGCTCGGCTTCGGCACGCGCGATGAACAGCGGCCGGTCATCGTCGAGCACGGCGAGCGACACCGACTCGGCGAGTTCGTCGCGGGCGCGTTGCAACAGAGGTTCCGCCAGCCGGGCGATGCGGTCGCGCTTCGTGCTGGCACCGCCTAACCGCCGCAGCCGCGGCGTGGGACGGAACTCGCGGCCGGACTGTTCGACATAGCCAAGCTCGGTCAGGGTGATCAGGCAGCGTCGCGCGGCGGCGCGGGTGATGTTCGAGTTGCGCGCGGCGTCGGAGACGCTCAGCACACCGTGGGTCGCGAAGGCCTCGATGATCGCAAGCCCCTTGGCGAGGCCGCCCATTCCCTCGCCGGACCTGCCTTCGCTCGATCGTCCGGATGACGCATTGCTTGCAGCCATTGTGAGGCCTTGACAGTGAATTTGGAGGCGTTCAAATTTGTTCGATATAGAGACGTTGTGCGATATCCGAACATTTGCCGTTTCGGCTGTCAAACGAAATCAACCGGCCGCGCTGAGCGTCGCCGACGGGACTTTTCAACGATGCTGCATGAAACGCACGAGGCGCGGCCTTCGGAATCCCTGACCCGGGTGCCGTATTGGGTGTTCCAGACCGCCGAGACCTACCGCCAGGAGCAGGAGCGCATTTTTCAGGGCCCGTCCTGGCATTATCTGGCGCTGGAAGTGGAACTGCCCGAGCCCGGCGATTTTCGCACCACGAAGATCGGCGAGACGCCGGTGGTCGTGGTCCGGGACGATGACGGCGAGATCTATGCTTTCGAGAATCGCTGCGCCCATCGCGGCGCGCTGATCTGCCTCGACAACCACGGCAAGGGCAAAAAGGACTTTAGCTGCGTCTATCACGCCTGGACCTACGACCGGCAGGGCAATCTGCGCGGCATCGCCTTCAAGGATGGCGTCAAAGGCAAGGGCGGCATGCCCGATAGTTTCAAGATGGATAAGCACGGTCCGCGCAAGCTGCGGATCGCGATCCTGCACGGGCTGATTTTCGGATCGTTCTCCGAAGCGGTGCCGCCGATCGACGAATATCTCGGCGAGGAGATTTCATCGCGGATCGAGCGGGTACTCGGCGGCCGCAAGCCGGTGGTGCTGGGGCGCGTGACGCAGGCTCTGCCGAACAACTGGAAGCTCTATATGGAGAACGTCAAGGACTCCTATCACGCCAGCATCCTGCATCTGTTCTTCACCACCTTCGAGCTGAACCGGCTGTCGCAAAAGGGTGGCATCATCGTCGACGATAGCGGCGGCCATCACGTCAGTTTTTCTGCGATCGATACTTTGGCGCAGAAAGACTCGGAATATGCCAGCCAGCAGCTTCGCTCGGAGAGCCAGTACAAGCTGGCGGACCCGTCGCTGTTGCAGGGCTTTGACGAATACAATGACGGCGTCACGCTGCAGATATTGTCGGTGTTCCCGACCTTCGTGCTGCAGCAGATTCAGAACGCAATCGCCGTGCGCCAGATCGTGCCGCGCGGTATCGACAAGACCGATCTGAACTGGACCTATCTCGGTTTTGCCGACGATACGCCGGAGCAGCGGCTGGTCCGGCACAAGCAGAACAATCTGGTCGGCCCGGCCGGCTACATCTCGATGGAAGACGGCTGCGTCGGCGGTTTCGTTCAACGCGGCATCGCCGGGGCATCGGAACAGGAGGCGATCCTGGAAATGGGCGGCAGCACGGCCCAGAGCAGCGAAAGCCGCGTCACCGAGGCTTCCGTTCGAGGCTTCTGGAAAGCCTATCGCAGCAACATGGGCATGTGAGACACACGCGATGACCGACAGCGTGTACCACATGATCGCGCGGGCCCAGGCCGACTATGCCAGATGCATCGACGACGACCGGCTCGAGGAATGGCCGGATCATTTTCATGGCGCCTGCATCTACAAGGTCACCACGGCAGCCAATCATCGCGAAGGTCTGGAAGGCGCGATCATCTTCGCGAACTCAAAAGGCATGCTGCAGGACCGGGTCTCGGCGCTGCGCGAGGCCAATATCTATGAGCGGCAATCCTATCGCCACATCCTCGGCCAGCCCTCGATCTTGGATGAAAGCGGCGACGAGGTTCGCAGCGAGACCTCGTTCCTGGTGGTGCGGATCGTGCAGGATGGTGACACCGATATTTTCGCCACTGGCCGCTACCTCGATCGCTACAGGATCGAGGGCGGCAAGGCGCGCCTGCAAGAGCGGATCGTGGTGTGCGACAGTTCGCGGGTCGACACGCTGATGGCGCTGCCGCTGTGAGCACCATCGCGCTCACCATTGGCGATCCCAACGGCATCGGTCCGGAAATCGCCATCAAGGCGGCCGTTCAGACGGCGCGCGAAAACGGGCCGTTGATCGTGCTGGTCGGCGACGAATTCGTGGTGCGATCCTGCGCAGAGCGTTACGCCGGCGATTTCGCGCTGCAACCGTTCGACGAATCGGCACCACGCCACGGCGTATTGCAGTTCAGGGCCGTGAATTCGTTGCCGCGCGCGTCCTTCAAGCCCGGCACGCCCGTTGCCGACGGCGGTCGCGCAACCGTGGACTATCTTGCCGCGGCGATCCGGCTGGTGAATGAAGGCCACGCCTCCGCGATCGTGGCGTGCCCGCATTCGGAAACCAATGTCAACGCCGCGGGCATTCCGTTTTCCGGCTATCCCGGCCTGCTCGCCCGCTTGACCGGCACGCCCGAGGACCACGTGTTTCTGATGCTGGTCGGCGGTGGACTGCGTATCGTCCACGTCACGCTGCATGAGCGGATTCATACGGCGCTCGCGCGCATCACGCCGGAACTGGTGGAGCGCGCGGCGCGAACCGCCGATGCGGCGTTGCGGCAGCTCCATGTCAGCCGCCCGCGCATCGGCCTGTTCGGCATCAATCCGCATGCCGGCGAGAACGGCCTGTTCGGTGACGACGATGACAAGATCACGGTCCCTGCCGCGAAGAAGCTGCAGGCGGCCGGCCTGAATGTCGAAGGGCCGGTCGGTGCCGATCTGATGCTGGGTCGGCGCGATTTCGATGCGTTCGTCGCGATGTATCACGACCAGGGCCATATCCCCGTCAAACTGATCGCCGGCCGCAATTCGGCGGCGATGTCGATCGGAGCAGGCGTGCTGTTCGCCAGCGTTGGCCATGGCAGCGCGTTCGATATCGCAGGGAAGGGCGTGGCCGAACCGGATGCGGTGCTGCGTTCGCTAAAGCTGTTGTCGGGCGCGACCGAGCTTGCGGATGCTGCGGTCTCATGAGTTTTCGGATCGCGGTCGAGGACAGTGCAATCGCCTTCGGCTGCGAAGCCGGCGAGACCGTGCTCGATGCGGCGGAGCGCGCCGGCTATTCGCTGCCGTACTCCTGCCGCAAGGGCATCTGTTCGACCTGCGAGGCCGAATTGCGATGCGGCGATGTCGCTGCAGGAGCGAAGCAAATGACGGGGCCGGCCAGCGAAGTGCTGCTCTGCCAGGCAAAGCCCCGTACCGACATTGTCATCCATCCCAAGCGGATCAGCCGCCATGATCCCGCCGCGCGCAAGAACATCACCGCGAACGTCTTTCGCGTTGCGCGGCCGGCCGAGGACGTTTTCACGTTGATGCTGCGTTTTCCCGCCGGCATCCGCGCCCGCTTCAAGGCCGGTCAATATCTGCGGGTGCGGATGCCGGACGGAGACACCCGAAATTTCTCGATGGCCAATGCGCCGCGCGAGAGCGACGGCGTGCAGCTGCATATCAGGCGCATTCCCGGCGGGCAGTTTTCGGAGTCCGTACTGGCGAGCCTGCAAAAGGGTGACAAGCTCGAGGTCGAAATTCCGTTCGGCGAATTCTACCTGCGCACCGGTTCCGACAAGCCGATCGTCTGCGTCGCGACCGGCACCGGTTTTGCACCGCTCAAGTCCATCATCGAGGATCTGATCGCGCGCGGCAACAGCCGCCGTGTCTGCTTCTACTGGGGTGGCCGCCGTCAACAGGATTTGTATCTGGCCAATCTTCCGGACAAATGGGCGGCGCGCGCGGCGTGGCTGACATTCATCCCGGTGCTGTCGGAGCCCGATGCCGGCTGGGGCGGTGCGACAGGCCTCGTCCACCAAGCCGTCCTGCGTGACATCCCGGATCTGTCGGGTTGGCAGGTCTATGCCTGCGGCAATCCCGCGATGATCCGCAGCGCCGAACGGGATTTTCAAAATCTTGGCGGCCTGCCGGACGGCCAGTTCTTCGCCGATCCCTTTGTGGCGTCGGGAAATCCGCAAGCGGCGGCAAATGAAACAACCAGCAGAATACGTTCAGGGTAGGGGAGTAGCATGTCCATCTTTCGCAGATTATTCGTCATCGGATTGGGCCTGGTGCTGGCGCCATGCGGTTGGACGTCCCGGACCGATGCGGCCGATACGCCCTCAGGCTTCCCCGATCACACGGTTCGCATCATCGTGCCGTTCCCGGCCGGAGGCACCGCCGACGTTCTGCCGCGGATTGTCGGGCAGTATCTCAGCAAGCGCTGGAACCAGCCGGTCGTGGTTGAGAACAAGTCCGGCGCGGGCGGCAATATCGGCGCGGCTTATGTCGCGGGTTCTGCCGCCGATGGTTATACGCTGCTCGCCAGCCCGCCGGGCCCGCTGGCGATCAACCTGTCGCTGTACAAGCCGGAATCGCTTGGCTTCAAGCCGACGGAAATGGAGCCGGTCACCGTGCTCGGCGCGGTGCCCAACGTGCTCGACGTCAGACCAGACTTTCCGGCCAAGAGTGCGCAGGAGCTGATCGCCTATGCAAAAGCCAATCCGGGAAAGGTCAGTTTTGCTTCGCAGGGCAATGGCTCTACCTCGCATCTGACCGGCATCCTGTTTCAGAAACTGACCGGCACCCAGATGGTCCATATCCCATACCGGGGCACGACGCCGGCATTGCAGGACATCATGGCGAGCCAGGTCGACCTGTTCTTCGACAATCTCGGCTCCTCGTTGTCGCTGCAACAAGGCGACAAGCTCCGGATACTCGCCACCGGCGGCCGCAAGCGCAATCCGTTGCTGCCGGATGTTCCGACCCTCGAAGAGGCCGGTGTGGCGTCCTTTGAGTCCTCGACCTGGTTCGCGGTGGTGGCGCCGCCGCAGACGCCGGCTGCGATCGTGCAATTCCTCAACCGCGAGATCACCGAAGTGTTGGCCATGCCCGAGGTGAAGGAGCAATTCGCGAAAATCGCAGTCGAGCCGGTCGGCGGCAGCGTGGCCGACACCGCGAAATTTCTGGCCGGTGAGCGCGACAAATGGCGCGCTGTGGTGCAGAGCGCTGACATCGCGGTCGAGTAGAAGCCGCGCGTGACAGATGGGGAGCACGATGCAGTTCGGCGTCTTCGATCAGAACGATCACGGTCCCGACCCGCTTGCCGAGCAGTATGAGAACCGCCTGAAGCTGATCGAGTTCTATGATCGCTCCGGCTTTCGCACCTACCATATGAGCGAACACCACGCGACGTCGTTAAACCTGACGCCGTCGCCGAGCGTGTTCCTGGCCGCGGTCGCGCAGCGCACCAAGCAGATCAGGCTTGGACCCCTGGTCTATGTGCTGCCCGCCCATCATCCGCTGCGGGTCGCCGAAGAAGTTTGCATGCTGGATCACCTCAGCAACGGCCGGCTTGAGGTCGGTGTTGGCCGGGGAGCCTCGCCGCATGAATTGCAATATTTCGGCGTCGATCCGGAACAGGCGCCGGCGATCTATGTCGAAGCCTACAACGTCATCAAGCAGGCGCTGACCGAGTCGGAAGTGAACTTCAGCGGCAAGCATTTCAAATTCGTCGGTGTTCCCGTCGAGATCAGGCCGCTGCAGCGGCCGCATCCGCCGTTCTGGTACGCGGTGCCGGTGCCGGAAGGCGCGGCCTGGCCGGCGCAGAACAAGATCAACATCGTGTGCGGCGGACCGGTCGCCAAAGTGCGCGAGATCGCTGATCGCTACCGCGCCGAATGGGCCAATGCCGGAAATGCGCCCGACGACATTCCCCTGATCGGCATCAACCGCTTCGTCGTCGCGGCCGACACCGATCGCGAGGCGATGGACCTCGGCCGGCGTGCCTGGCCGCGTTTCCACCAAAGCTTCATGAAGCTGTGGAAGAAGCACGGCACCCAGCCGCGTTTTGCCCGGTTGCCCGAGGATTTCGAGGTCGCCGTCAACAACGGCGGCGCGCTGGCGGGATCACCCGGCACGCTTCGTGACAAGGTCCGCGGCATGGCCACGGAGGCCGGCGTCAGTTATTTCATCGCCCAATTTTCATTCGGCGACCTGACGCAACAGGAGGTGCTGCATTCGGCCGGCATTTTTGCGCGCGAGGTCATTCCCGCAGCGCAGGAACGCAGCGCCCGGGCCCGGTGAGAAGTGATTCCCCAGGCCGGCACGCGTTCGCGAGGTCTCAGGGTGTTGCTGTCGGCGGATGCGAAGGGGGATGTGAGTTCGTGCCCGATCCGCCAAAGCGCCTCTTCAGCCGCTCGCGAAGGTCCTGGAACGTCACGTAGAGCATCGGGATCATGAAAATGCCGATCGAGCTTGCCGCGAGCATGCCGCCGAACACCGCCGTTCCAACCCCGCGCCGGCTGATCTGCGCCGCGCCGGTCGCGATCACCAGCGGCAGCAGGCCGAGGATAAAGGCGATCGAAGTCATCATCACGGCACGGAAGCGCATCTGCGAGCCGAGCGTCGCGGCTTCCACGATCGAAAGCCCGGCCTCGCGCTGCTCCTTGGCAAACTCGACAATCAGGATGCCGTTCTTGGCGGCCAGCGCGATCAGCACGACGAGACCAATCTGTGCGTAAAGGTCGAGGTTGAGACCCGCGACCTTGATCGCGGCATAGGAGCCGAGCACGCCGACCGCGACCGACAGCAGCACGGGAACAGGGATCGTCCAGCTCTCATACAGCGCCACCAGGAACAGATAGGCGAACAGAATGGCGAGTGCGAGAATGACGCCGGTCTGGCCGGAGGCCTCATGCTCCTGATAGGCGGTGCCGGTCCATTCATAGGAATAGCCCGCCGGCAGCGTCGACTTGGACAATTCTTCCATCGCGGCGATGGCTGTTCCCGACGAGATACCGGCGGCGGGTCCCCCGTTAATCGTGATCGAGCGATAATTGTTGTAGCGGGTAATGACCTGGGGGCCGGTCACGATCCGCAAGCTGGCGATCGAGCGGATCGGCACCATCGCGCCTGAGCTGTTGCGCACGTAAATTTGCCAGATGTCGGGAATATCGGCGCGATCGGCGGCGTCGCCTTGCACGTTGACCTGCCAGGTGCGGCCGAAGAGGTTGAAATTGTTGACATAGACACCGCCGAGCGTCGCCTGCAGCGCGGTAAACACGTCGCTCATGTTGAGGCCGAGCGCCTGCGCCTTGGCGCGATCGATGTCGAGATAGATCGAGGGGTTGGTCGCCGTAAAGGTCGAGAACACGCGCGTCAGCCTGGGATCACGGTTGGCGGCACCGATCAGGCCGCCCATCACGCTGCCGAGCGCCGCCGGGTCCTGTCCTTCCAGCGCGTCGAGCTGGTACTCGAAACCGCCGGAGGTCGAGAGCCCGATGATCGGCGGCAGGTTGAACGGCAGGATATTGGCCTGGCGAATCTGGGATCCGGCGCCGAAGGTGCGACGGATCGTCGCCTGCACCGAATCCGTCACCGCCTTGCGGTCTGCGAACGGTTTCATGCGCGCGACCATGAATGCCGAGTTCGGCTCGCTGCCGCCGTCGAGCAGTGAAAAGCCGATGATCGAGAGTACGTGGCTGATGCCGGGCATGGTCTTCAGCAGAGCCTCGACCTGCTTTGTAACTTCGCTGGTGCGGGCAACCGATGCGCCGTCGGGCAGCTGCACGGCGATGAAGAACGCGCCCTGATCCTCCTCGGGCAGGAAACCGGTCGGCGTGATGCGTGAAACGCCATAGATCCCGCCTGCAAACACCAACAACAGGACCAGCGACAACGCCGCCATGCGCAGCATCCGGCGCACGCCGGCGGCATAGCGGTCGCGAACCCAGTCGATGCCGCCGAGCACGTGCCCCATGATGCCATGCCGCGGCCCGGTGTGACGCAGGAACACGCCGCAGAGCGCCGGCGACAGGGTCAGCGCGTTCAGCGCCGAGATCACCATCGCCGCACTGATGGTGACGGCGAACTGGCGGAACAGGGTGCCGGAGATTCCCGGAATAAACGCGATCGGCACGAACACCGACAACAGCACCAGCGAAATCGCGATGATCGGGGCCGTGATCTGCGCCATCGCCTTCTTGGTCGCCTCGGCGGGCGTCAGGTCCGGCTCTTCCTCCATCACGCGTTCGACGTTCTCGACCACGACGATGGCATCGTCGACCACGATGCCGATCGCGAGCACCATGGCCAGCAGCGACACCGTGTTGGCGGAATAGCCGAGCACCAGCAGCACAGCGAAGGTGCCGATCAGGCTGACCGGAACCGCGACGGCCGGAATGATGGTGGCGCGCATGTTGCCGAGAAACAGGAACACCACGATCACGACCAGCACGAAGGCTTCACCCAGCGTCTTCAGCACTTCGGTGATGGTGTCGCTGACGAAGGTCGTGGAATCGTATTGCACCAGATAAGTCAGGCCGGGCGGAAACCGCTCCGACAGTTTGGCGAGCGTCGCCTGCACGGCCTTGGCGGTCGTCACTGCATTGGCGCCGGGCGCGAGGTAAATGCCCATCGGCACGCCAGCCTGGCCGTCGATCCGCGACTCGCTGTCGAGATTTTGCGCGCCGATCTCGACGCGTGCGACATCCTTGATGCGCAGCACCGAGCCGTCCGGGTTGGCGCGAAGCACGATGTCGCCGAATTGCGCCGACGTCGTCAGCCGCCCCTGTGTCTGCACGTTGAACTGGAATTGCTGGTCGTCGCTGATCGGGCGGGCGCCGATGCGGCCGACCGGCGCCTGCACGCTTTGGGTGCGGATCGCCGCGATCACGTCGGAAGGCGCCAGATTGAGGCTGGCCAAGCGCTGCGTATCGAACCAGATCCGCATCGAGTAGTTCAGTTTTGCGAACAGGCTGGCCTGGCCGACGCCGGGCGTGCGCGAAATCGCATCGAGCACGTTGATGATGGCGTAGTTGGTGATGAACAGCGGATCCTGTGCGCCGTTCTGGCTGTACAGCACAATGAACTGCAGCACCGCCGAGGACTTCTTCTGCACCGTCAGGCCCTGGGCCTGCACTTCGGTCGGCAATTGCGCCAGCGCGGTCTGCACGCGGTTGTTGACGTTGACGGTGTTGATGTCGGGGTTGGTGCCGAGCGCAAATGAAACCGTCAGCGTGTAGCTGCCGTCATTGCCGCTGGTCGATTTCATGTAGAGCATCTTGTCGACGCCGACGACCTGCGCCTCGAGCGGCTGGGCGACGCTGGATTCCACGACGTCGGCCGACGCTCCGGGAAATACCGCGGTGACCGTGACCTGCGGCGGCACGATGTCGGGAAACTGCGCCACCGGAATCTGCAAGAGCGCAAGCGCGCCCGCGATCGTAATGACGAACGCGATGACGATGGCAAGCCGGGGACGATCGACGAAGACGGAGGAAATCATGGGCGGGCGCCAGCCGCGGGCTTGGTCCCGGTGGTGCTGTCATCCCTTTGGGTGCGGCCGTCTTCCGCCGTAAGCTTCATGCTCGATTGGATCAACGAGCTTGCCGGGCCGGGCGAGACCGGCTGGCCGGGCCGCACTTTCTGCAGTCCCTCGACGATCACCTTGTCGCCGAGCGAGAGACCGCTGGTGACGGCTGCGACGGTGGAGGTCGATTGCCCGAGCTTGATCCGGCGCTGCTCTGCCTTGTCGTCGGCACCGACGATGAAGACATATTCGCCTTGCTGGTCCGACAGCACGGCGGAACGCGGGATCGCCAGCACCTCGACCGGCTCGACGCCTTCCAGGTTGACGGTGACGAACTCGCCGTCGGTGAGTTCGCGCACCGCGCCGCCGGTGGTTGCCGGGTCATGCAGCGTCGGGTTGGGGATGGTGCCGCGCAGCGAGATGGTGTCGGTGTTTTGTGCGATCGTGTTGTTGACGAAGTTGAGCTGGCCGGTCTGCTGGTAGATGCGGCCGTCCGGCAGCCTGACCTTGATGATCACGGCCTTGAAGCCGCCGCGCGTCGCATAGCGCTCGCGCAACGTCAGCGCCTCGCGCACCGAGACCGGGAACGTGACATACATCGGATCCTGGCTGACGATGGTGGTGAGCACACCCGAGCTCGGGCTGACCACGTTGCCTTCGGTCACCGCCGTGCGGCCGATCTTGCCATCGATCGGCGAGTGGATCTCGGTGTAGTCGAGGTTGATCTGGGAGAGCTCGACCTGCGCTTGGGCTGCCTGCACCTGGGCTTCGAGGCTGCGCTGGCTGGCGATCGCAGCGTCATAGGTCGATTGCTGGCCGGCCGGGCCGCTCAGCAGAGTTTGTGCCCGGTTGGTGGTCAGCTTGGCGTTTTCCAGCGTTGCCTGCAATTGCAGGACCTGCGCCTTCTTCGATTCAAGATCGGCCTGGAACGGACCGCGCTCGAGCTGATAGAGCAGATCGCCCGTCTTGACCTCCGCACCCTCGACGAAGTTGCGCTTTTCCAGGAAGGCCGTGACGCGGGCCACCACGCTGACGCGATTGGGGGCCTCGATCCGTCCGAGAAATTCGCTGGACTCGGTGACCGGCCGTTTGACGACTTCCATGATTCCGACCGCTGGAGGCGCGGCCGGCGCCGGCTGAGCCGAGGCCGTCGCAACAGCCCCCAATAGGGCGACTGCCGTCGCGAGGGCGGTCAGGCTGATGGTCATTCTCGCAAAGTGCATTTTATCTCGCGCCTTCGTCCGGCCCTCGCGCCGGGGACCGGGGCTGACCAAAGTCGACCGGGTCGCAAACCGTAGCTGCTTTCGGGGGCGGTGCAAGACAGCGCTGCCGGCGTTCGCGAAGACTTGAACGGCGGCAAGGCGCCCGCTAGGCTTGCGTTGCCATTTCCGAGGAAACAAAAAAATGAAACAGCTCAGGGTAGGCGACATCACCATCGACGCCGTGATCGAACGGGAGGGGCCGTGGCGGCGGCCGCAGGATTTCTTCCCGACCTACGACGATGCCGTGTTCAAGCGGCATCTGCCGACGATGGAGCCGGAAGTGTTCGACTCGGCGCTCGGCCTGATGGTCATCACCTATCAGACCTTCGTGGTCCGCACGCCGCGTTACACCATTCTGGTCGATACCTGCACCGGCGAAGACAAGGGCCATCCGCCGCCGTTCGATTTTCCCGGCAAGGAGCGCTGGCGCAACGAACTGTTCGCGCTCGGCGTCCCCTTCGAGAAGGTGGACTATGTGTTCTGCACCCACCTCCACATCGACCACACCGGCTGGAACACCACGCTGCGCGACGGCCGCTGGGTGCCGACGTTTCCGAACGCAAAATACGTCTTTCACAAGAAGGAATACGCGGTCTGGGAAGCCGAGAATGCCAAGGGCGCCAATCCGCCCGGCACCGTGTTCCGCGATAACTGCCTGCCGATCGTGGAAGCTGGCCAGGCGCTGCTGGTCGATGACGACTACGCGCTGGACGATACCGTGACCTTGACGCCGACGCCTGGGCACTCGCCCTGCCATTGCTGCGTCAACATTTTCTCCAAGGGAAAACGCGCGGTGGTGGCCGGCGACCTTATGCATCATCAGATCCAGTGCCGCGAGCCGGAATGGTCGGCGCGGCCGGACTGGGATCCGAAGCAGTCGGCGGTGTCGCGGCGCAAGTTTTTTGCGTCCGTCGCCGGCACCGACACCCTGATTCTGCCGATTCATTTTCCGGCGCCGACGGTCGGCCTGATCACGGTTGATAGCAGCGGCTTTGACTACAAGTACAAGCGGGACTGACGCCCGCCAGCGGGATCATCCGCAATCAGTCGGCGATCTCGCCGTGCAATTGCGTCTTGAAACCGTCGGTATTTTCGAAGGCGACATCGACCTTGTTGCCGTCGAAGGTCAGCGTCCAGAGCTGGGTTTCGCTGTGACCGAGGATGCGGCGATCGATTTCAAAGGTGTGCTGGCCTGTCCAGCGGGCCTTGACCGCATTGATTCCGTAAAACGCCGGCGGACTTTTGCGAAAAACCCCGTCCAGTCCCATCAAGCCGGAAAATCGCTGGATCGAATGATCCTTGCCGGTGTCCGTGGTGATTTCCCACGACGAATCCTGGTCGAAGAAGTGCAGCGTAAAGCTCTTTACATGCAGCGCGTTGTTCTCGGTGAATTTGAACGTCTTGCCGGATATTTCCTTGGCCAGATCGGGTGTTGGCCCCACGGCCGCAGGTTTTTCGGTCGCAGCCCCCCGTATCGCCGCGGCAAGCAAGCCTTGCGCGACGGGATCGGCGGGCAGCGCCGTGTCGGATTTGACCGATGTTGAGATGTCGTCGACCAGCCGCCGGATCGGATAGAATTCGTCGTCGCGCAGAATGCCGGTCATGGTCGCAACGATATCCAGTTTCGGAAGCACGATGATTGTCTGGGAGTGACGGCCCATCGCCATGAAGGCGCCCTTTTGCGGAAGCGACCACCACAAATTGGAATAATGCATGCCGAAGGTCGCCGGAACATTTCCGGCCCTGGCCCGCTCCACCCATGACGACGGGATGATCTGCTTGCCGTCCCACATGCCCTCGTGAAGGTAGAGGTAGCCAATTCTCGCCATGTCCTGCGGCGTCAGCGAGAGTCCGGCTTCGCCATCGGTCACGCCCTGGGCGTCGACGTTGCCCCATTTCGCGCTGGTGATGCCAAGCGGTTCGAACAATTCCTGCTTCGCGAAATCGAACGCACTGTGACCGGTCTTCCTGGTGATCAGCGCCGACAGCAGATAGGGGTTGCCGCTGTTGTAGTAGAATTTGGCGCCGGGTGGGTCGGACATCGGCTGGTTCAGCACGAATTCGGTGCGGTCGGGTGCCCCGTACATCCGGATAATGGTCTCGTCCGGGGTGTAGGATTTTTCCTGCCACGCGATGCCAGACGTCATGTCCAGCAGGTGCTGAACCGTGATCGCCTTCTTGTTGTCGTCGAGATTGGCAATCTGCTTGTCGGAAAACAGGTCCACCACCGGATGGTCGACGCTGTCGAGCAGGCCGTTCTTGATTTCGATCGCCGTCAAGGTGCCGGTGATGCTCTTGGTGACCGATCTCAGATCGTGGCTGACGCCGGCGACATAGGGCGCATAATAGGCTTCCGCGACAATCTTGCCGTGCCGGATGATCATCAGGCTGTCTTGCCGGTAGATCCCGACCGTCTCTATCTGTCGCGCAAGGCTGGCCGAATCCATGCCTTGCTCCTCGGGCGTCGAGCCAGGCCAGGATTTGGTCGGCCAGCCCGTCTCAGGGGCGGCCTGACTTTCGGCGGCGCCCGCACTGGCCAGGCATCCGGCGGAAAGCCAGAACGCCGTGAACAACGCTGCGGTCACCGTTTTTCCGAGGCGCATGCTGGCAGTCCCCGATGGGCGTGCAGAAATCCTGCTGGTTCGGTGAACTCGATCAGGACCGACTATATTTTCGGTCGGCTTGCTGCGCAAGAAGCGCAGAGATTGGCGGGTGCGATGCTACGTCGGCGACCGTAGCTTTTGCGCGACGATGCTTATAGAATGGTCGCTGAATTGGGGTGGCTGCCATGCTCAATCAATCCAGACTGGCGGAGATTGGTGCGCTGATCGGCGATCCCGGCCGGGCCAACATGCTCGATGTGCTGATGGATGGCCGCGCGCTGACCGCGCGCGAATTGGCCGGCGTTGCCGGCATCGCGCCGCAAACCGCGAGCGGGCATTTGTCCAAATTAATCGAAGCGGGCCTGATCGCGATGCAGCAGCATGGACGCCACCGCTATCACCGGCTGGCCTCCGCCGAAGTAGCCCATCTCCTGGAAAGCATCGCGCATTTCGCCGCCCGGCCGAACGACAAGGGAAACCGCATCGTGCGCACCGGACCGCGCGACGCCGCGGTGCGGCTGGCGCGGACTTGCTATAACCACTTTGCCGGGCGGCTCGGCGTCAGTATTGCGGATGCGATGCTGGTCCGCGGCCAGATCGAGCTCGACCAGGACGGCGGCACCGTGACCGAACCCGGGCGGGATTTCCTGAAGCGTTTCGGCGTCGCGATCGCGCCGACGGGGAACGCCGGCCGCCTGTTCTGCCGGCCCTGCCTCGATTGGAGCGAGCGCCGTCCGCATCTTGGCGGCACGCTTGGCGTGGCGTTGACCTGCCGCTGTTTCGAACTGGGCTGGGTCAGGAGGATCGAAGGCAGCCGCGCCGTCGCGATCACCGAGAAGGGGCGGCACGGATTACATCAAGCCTTCGGCTTTCGTCTGGAACAACAATAGCATTTCATGCGGCGCTCTGGGCCAGGGCCTTCGCCACGATGGTCGGACGGAGTAGCCCCGTCCAAACCGCACGTGGTCGCCCCGCACTTAAGATAGAAGGCCTGCGGTCACTTCACACCCGGCCGGTGATGTGCGCGCATGCTTCCCCTCGATGCTGGCGTCCCGAGCCGTCAATTCTCAAGATTGAGTTGCCAGTTGTCCACGAGCGTAGCCTTTAGTCAGGTGTGGAGGTATCGGTAGCATCGGAAAATCTTCCCATGCTTCGGCTTTGACGAAACGTCGAGCGACGTCGTTACTTCGCAAACCGGGATACCATGGTCGACCGGCTTTCAACGCTGCCGACGCTCGCAGCGCATTTGGCGACCTCGTTGGTCTTGGCGCGGCCTTCTTGAACTGCTGGCGGCCAGATTTTTAAACCTCGCGCGGGCGGAATTCTTTCGCGGCGAGTGCCTCTCACACACTCAATCTCGCATGATCTCCGAACAAGAATATCGCGCCGCTCGGCGCTTCGGCCGCGGCCCGGACAAGTAACGGAAGGGGTTGGGGATTGGCACAAACGGCGGAGAGTTTATCGACCTGCAGCGCGGACAACCGGTCGTTGTTGCCTCTTGGCAAACCGCGGCGCTCGCGCGGACGGCTTCGTGCGTCAAAGGGCCGTCTCGGTGCGCACGGCAATAATTTTGACTCGGTCGGGCCGGAATTATCGGATACAACAAAAATAGTGACCGGTCGCCACCGATAGGCGGGTACGCATCGTGTGCATTAGTAGGAAGTTGCTGCTGTTGGATCGAAGGCTAAAGCAGTGAAGCCCCAGGCGGCAGCAGTCGTGGCTCGCGCAATCAAGGTTTATTATGGTAAATATTCTCGTTGTTGGCGGCGC
>Ga0265314_10002839_pt1 | contig 17247 bp, 12 predicted proteins | sample 4126metaG_FD_203106 | JGI IMG/M metagenome (GOLD analysis project Ga0265314, IMG submission 203106) | Rhizosphere microbial communities from Carex aquatilis grown in University of Washington, Seatle, WA, United States - 4-1-26 metaG | ecosystem: Host-associated > Plants > Roots > Rhizosphere >... | reverse complement strand
CGCGAGACATTTGCGGCGGTGGTGCGGTTTCTGGCGGGGGAAGGGGACGATGCGGGGGCTCGCGGGTATGGGAGGCTGTGCTGGGATGTGGGGACGCCGGAGCATCCGCGGGCTGAACTGCGGCTGGCGAGCAAGGGAGGGATCGGGCTTTATGCGCAGAATGTCGGGACGATTGTGCAGGAGGGACAGGTGAAGGTGCGGATCGTGGATGGGGCGTTGCTGGGGACGATCGAGGAGGGCTTTGCGCAGGCGCTCAAGGTGGGGGATCGCTTTGTGCTGGGGGGATCGTGCGTGCGGGTGGAGGGTTCGCACGGGATGACGGTGGATGTGACGGAATGTGCGGGGCAGTCGCCGACGGTGCCGCGGTGGTTTTCGGGGATGATGTCGATGGAAGCGGGGCTGACGGCGCGGATGCGGGAATTCCGGGCGCGGGTGCGGGCGATAGCGGCGGCAGGGGAAAAGGCGATTGAACGGATGCTGATGCGGCAATATGGGGCGTGCGCGGATACGGCGCGGGCGGGGGCGGCGTACCTGTCGGCGCAGCATCGGTATGCGGATATTCCGGTGGAGGGGGAGCTGCTGGTGGAGCGCGTGCCGGACGAGGCGGAGGGGCCGCTGGGAGGGGCGGCGTGCGTGCTGGTGTTTCACACGATGATCGGGCGTGCGGCGAATGAGGCGCTAGCGCGGGTGGTGGCGTATCGGATGCAGGAGCGTTTTGGCATGCGGCCGCCGGGTGGGGCGGATGCGGGGAAGAGATCGCCGCGGCAGGGCGCCGGGGGGGCGACGGTGGTGATCGACGATTATGCGTTTGGCGTCTGGATTGAGGCGACGACGGCGGCGCGGCGGGCGGATCGGACGCTGATCCGCAGCCTGCTGTCGCCGCGGGATTTTGAGAGTGATCTGATTGCGGCGGTGGAGAGCAGCGACTTGTTTCGGTCGCAGTTTCGGTTCACGGCGATCCGATCGCAGGCGATCCTGCAGAACAAGTTTGGCCGGCGGCGGTTCATCGGGCAGGTGCAGAGTTACGCGGGCCGGCTTTATGAGCAGCTCAAGGAGACCGACCCGGGGCATCCCCTGATTGCCGAGACGCATCGCACGGTGATGGAGGATATCCTGTGTGCTCCGGTGGCGCGGGAATTCCTGGAGACACAGGCGGCGCGGAATCTGCGGTTGCTGGACCTGGCGACGCCTTCGCCGTTTGCGTTTGGCCTGTTTGCGACGAGCCGGCGTGACACGCTGCACCTTGCTGACACGGCTGACATTCTGCTGGCGATGTACCAGCGGGTGCGGGAGCGGCTTGCGGCGACGGGCGAACCGGTACAGGCGGCGCTGTTTTCGTGATGGCGGCCAGGGGAGCAGCAGTTGCGGAGCAGGGGGTGCGTTGCTTTGCGTGGGCGGGCGCGGTAGGGTAACTTTTCGATGGCAGAGTTGAAGAGCCGTGGAGCGGGAATCAGGTGATTTATGGGTAAATGGCTGGTGATGTTTGTGATGTGCCTGGGGGCGGTGCTGGGCGGATGCCAGACGCAGCAAAAGAAGCAGGAACCATTCTCGAACGGATTTTCGCCGGACACGGGGTTGGGGCCGTTTCACCCCACGAACAGCACGTTTAACTCGGGTAATGGCCAGGGGGCGCCGTTTCCCAACGGGTTCCGCGGGTTCTGAGGCGGCGAGTTGATGGGGAGTGGGAGGCGGGGGCGGGTCACATGACGGATGCGAGGGGGCGGACGGAATCGATCAAATCCTGAAGCGTGTACTGGCGGGCGAGGTCTATTTTGAGATAGGTGCCGTGGTTGTGGGAGGAATCGATGATGAGCATGCGGTCGCCCATGGTGCCCATGCCCTGGTCTTGTCCCTGGTGGCCGCAGACGAAGAGATCCGACCACCACGCGCGGGAGAGGGTGTTGAGGACGTCCTGGGATTGATTGCGTCCCCAGACGAGGCTGTAGACGGAACCGTTGCGGGCGAAGTCGGCATCGGCGAGGTCGCGGCGGAGGATGGTGTTATCGAAGCGGGGCAATTCGCGGGGGCCGGGGAGGGAATGGGAAAAGAAGACCCCGGTGAGGGTGATGGCGGCGAGGGGCATGGCGTAGACGAAATTGCGATAGGCGATGTGGGCCTGCTCTTCAAAGGGGCCGGCCTTGGCGCGGAAATGGCGGCTGAAGCGTTCGGTGAGGTCGTAACCGTCCTTCATGATGGCCTGGCCCTGGACTTGTGCGAGGTCGTGGTTGGCGAGGAGGAAATGGACCTGGCCGGGGTATTTTTCGGCCCAGGCGATGGCGTCGAGGAGCATGTCGAGGGAGGTATCGGAGCCGTCGGGGCCGATGGGACCGCCGTGGACGAGTTCCTGGAGAATGACGTGGCGGTCCCTGGAGGCGCCGAGGTTTGCGGCGGTCTGGAGGCGCTGGAAGTTGCGGTCGTGGTTGTGGAGATCGCCGGCGACGAAGAGTTCGCCTGAGCCGGGGAAGCAGAGCATGTTGCCGTTGCGAAGGGGGTCGTTCTGGTTGAGCTTGGCGCCAGCGGCTAAAAGGTTCGTGAGGGTGGGGAAGAGCATGCGATCCTGACCGGCTGGGGTTGGCCCGGGCGCTACATCCGCACAGCGCCGCTACAACAAAGAGGTCGTCCAAAACCTGTGTGGGCTGCATCATAACCGGCGAAAAGTGCGGATGGCAGAGGAGGATGAGGTTTTCGTTTTTGGAGAATGGGGAAGGCGGGGGGTCAGCCTTCGGAGGCGGATGCGGGGACTTGCTGGAGGGATTCGGAGGGGGCGGGAGATGTGGGCCTGGGGTTGCGGGCTTTGGGGGATTTTGCGACGGGTTTGGAGACGGGCTTGGCGGCTTTTGGTTTGGCGGGCTTCTTGGCCTTTTTGGACTTGGGCGTGGAGGGGCCTTCACGGAGTTTGGCGACCTCGTTTTTGATGGCCTTGAGCTGGCGTTCGATGCCCTTGACCTGCTTGCGAAGCGCGTTGAGTTTTTTGCCCATGAAAGCATCCTCGGAAGGCATATTGGCGGGGAGTCAGATCAGCGGAGTGAGGGTTTATTGTGCGCAGGTTTTTGGGGGGCTGCAAGGGAATTGTCGATGGGGGCGGCGACCTTCATGGAGTCTTAGCGCAAGGTCTCCTTCAGGGATTTATCGGAATTGCCGAAGAAAGAGTGGATAGGCGTTCTTACTATGGTGCGTAGGCCGTTCCGCGAGAAGAGACGGCGGCAGCGCTGTTGAACGGCGCATTCTCGGCATGGAGCCTGGCATGATGAAACTGCGTGGGACCGGACAAGAGCAGAAAGAGGCGGCGGTGCGGGAGTGGGCGCGGCGGCGGCTGGGGAGCGTGGCTCATGAGTTGCGGGTGGCGCGGGTGGCGCGGATGCTTTTTGACCTGACGCGGCGGTGGCACGGGCTGGGGACGGCGGAATGCCGGCTGCTGATGATGGGGGCGCTGGTGCATGATGTGGGGCGCGCGGAAGGGGAAAAGAAACACGCGCAGCGCGGGGCGGAGATGGTGATGGCATCGCGGAGCTTGGCGGTATCGGAGGCGGAGCGGAGCCGGCTGGCGTATCTCACGCGGTATCACAAGGGAACGGTTCCGGAGGCGGGCGAGGCGTTGCGCGATGAGCCGGGGGGAGCGGAAAATGGCTCGCTGACGATGCGTGTGGTGCTGGGGCTGTTGCGGGCGGCGGACGGGCTGGACAGCCGGTCATTGGGCGGCCCTCGGCTGGTGGTGACGGTGGGGGGATCGCGGCGGGTGCTTTCGATTTACGGGTATGTGGAAGGGGATGCGTGGGAGGCGGAGGAGGTCTTTGGGCGGCGCAAGAAATTCCGGCTGCTCGAGGAGACGCTGCATTGCGAGGTGGAGACGCATTGGGTGGGGACGGAGGCGTTTGCGCTGGTGGGGTGAATTTGCGGCGCGGGTTCTTCGCGCCGGCGGGCGATCTGCCCTAAGATGTCCCCTGGTTTTGAAATCCGGAAGGAGGGCGCGACATGGCGATTGCGGTGATATTTCCCTTGGTGGAGCCTGCGTATTCGAGGCGGGGCGTGACGTCGGGGAAGCCGTTTGCGAAGGTGGAGAACCGGGAAGTGTTTTTGCGGTCGGTGGAGGTTTACACTCGGCGGGACGAGGTGGCGCAGCGGATCGTGGTGGCGACGCCGGACGATCTGGAGGTGATGCAGGAAAGGTATTCGGCGCATCTGGCGTTTCAGGGGGTGAACATCGCGGGGGGGACCAATGAGTGGTTTGGGTGTGTGGAGCGGGGGATACGGCGGCTGGAGGAGCTTGAGAAAAGCGGCGGGGTGATCTGCGACACGGTGATCGTGCACGATCCGTGCTGCCCGGCGGTGGCGTTCACGCTGATTGATGCGCTGGAGGCGGCGCTTGTGGAGAACGAGGATGCGGCGGGGGTTTCGCCGGTGCTGCCGAGCCGGAGCGCGTTTGCGGATCTGGAGGGGAGGAGGATCAGCGAATATGTGGACATGGCGAAGGTATACGAGGTGCAGTCGCCGCAGATTTTCAGGCGGAAGGAACTCGCAGACGCTTACGCGAGGCGCGGCAAGAATGTGTTTGTCGATGATGCGGAGCTGATGATTGAGGCGGGGCACAAGGTGGTGACGGTTGCGGGGTCGCGGTTTAACCAGCGGGTGGATTCGGAGGAGATGGTGCGGCTGGCGAAGGACATGATCGGCCACATGCCCAAGCCGAAGTCCAAGACGCCGCTGAATCCGTTCGGCGAGGCGGAATGGTGAGGATCGGCTATTATCCGGCGGCCGGAGGGAGGTCCCCGGCGACCGGGAGGCCGATGGGGCATGGCAGATCAAACCGTGATTTCTTCCGGGGACCGGAACCGGGCGATCGTGGCGGGGTTTCTGGGGTGGACGTTTGACGCGTTCGATTTTTTCCTGGTCATCCTGACGTCGACGGCCATTGCCGCGGAACTGGGGGTCGACAACACGTCGATTCTGCTTGCCAACTGGGCCACGCTGAGCGCGCGGCCGCTGGGGGCGTTTGTTTTTGGCACAATGGCGGACCGCTATGGCCGGCGGGTTCCGTTGATTCTGAACCTGGTTTTTTATTCCGCGATTGAGGTGCTGACGGGACTCGCGCCGAATTTTGGCGTGTTTATCGTGCTGCGTTTTCTATTTGGGATCGGCATGGGCGGGGAGTGGGGCGTGGGGGCGTCGCTGATGATGGAAAAAGTCTCGCCGCGGTTTCGTGGCCTGCTTTCGGGCCTTTTGCAGGAAGGGTACGCGTTTGGGTCGCTGCTGGCATCGATTGCGTACTGGGCTTTGTATCCGCACCTGGATCATCTGCTGCCGGGGATGTCGGCGTGGCGGGTGCTGTTCATGCTGGGCGGTGCGCCGGCACTTCTCGCGTTGTTTGTGCGGTTTGGCATCCGCGAGTCGGAAGTCTGGCACACGACGCGGTCGGAGAACTGGCGGCATCTTTTTTCGTCGATCGGGCGGCACTGGAAACTGCTGCTTTATGTCATCGTGCTGATGGCGGCGTTTAATTTTTCGTCGCATGGGACGCAGGACCTGTATCCGACGTTCCTCAAGGAAGACCACCACCTCCACGATCCGCGCACGGTGGGGATGCTCAATGGCATCAGCAATGTTGGTGCGATTCTGGGCGGCCTGGCGTTTGGCGCACTTTCGGACCGACTGGGGCGGCGGCGGTCGATTCGCATGGCGTTTTTGGCGGCGATTCTGTGCGTGCCGCTGTGGGCATTTTCGCCGGTTGGGAATCTTGTGCTGCTGGCGTTCGGGGGATTTCTGATTCAGTTTATGGTGCAGGGGGCGTGGGGCGTGGTGCCGGCGCATCTGACGGAACTTTCACCGGACAACGTGCGTGGTTTCCTGCCGGGGTTTGGTTACCAATGCGGGGCGCTGATCGCGGGGTCACTGCCATACCTGCAGGAATCGTTGGCCAGCCATTCTTATTCGCGGGGCCTGGTCATGGGGAGTACGTGCACGGTAGCGTTTTTGCTTGGAGCGGTGCTGATTTCGGTGGGGCCGGAGCGGCATGGGGCTCACTTTGGCAAGGCCAGTTAATCCAGCCGGCTTATTTCAGTTGGGCCTGGATTTCCGCGAGGTCCTCGGGCGTGAGTTTCAGATATCCGCCGAGGAGTGGTTCACCTTTTGGCCGCTCTCCATCCGTCAGAACGTGCACGGAGAAGCGTTCTTTACCGGCTTTCTGCTGCGCCTGGCATCCATCGGCGAGCCGGTGCAGCAAATCCGTGTAATCGGCGATGCCCTGGTCGTTGGTCATCCAGAAGATGTCTCCCTGCTGGAGCTTGCCGAGTCCGAGCCGGTCGCTATTGGGGCCGGGGTCCACGACCACGATGCGCGCGAACGCCGGGAGTGACATTAGATTGCGAATCTCATCATCCACCGCGATGAGCTTCATCCCTAAAAGGTCATGGACTGTTTTCGATGCAGGCAACGCGAGCGACCGCATCGTGATTGTGCGCGCGGGAATTTGGCCCAGTGTCTCGAGGTTGACGGTCGCCTGGCCCCATAAAGGGGCTGACGCGCTGTCGGTGCGCCGGGCCTGGATCAGGGTGTATTCCGGCGGCAGGCCTTTGAGCGCGAACGACCCGTCTGCCCCGCTGATCGCGCGCTTGGCGTATTCCTCGCGGATGTCATCGTCGCCGGTGCGCCAGCGTTGCGGCCGGCCGTAGACCGCCTCCACGATTGCTCCGGCGACCGGCTTCCCATCCCCATCCACCACCTTGCCTGCCAGATCCTTGCCCGCATGGAGTCGCACCTTCAGGCTGCCGCGCTCTTCGGGGGGAATCAACATGACATCCTCGAGCCGGTCGTAGATGTAGTCGGGGTGGCGAAACTCCAGCCGGACGACGTTATTCTGGGTGCCTTCGAGTTCGTCTTTGTGCATGCCGGTGAGATTGAAATAAATCCTGCCGCCTTTTTTGGTTGCGTTGCCCGCATCGATTCTGAATTTACCGTCCCGATCCGTGATCGCCTCGGGCGCGAGCTCATCGAGGGCCCCGGGCGCCTCGCTATACAGGCGGGCCGTCGTGACAATCCTCACCCCGGCCACCGGCATCCCGCGCTCGTCGAGCACCTGGCCCGAGAAGAGCCTTCGATTCCACGGGTCCGGGTTGGTGTCGTCCATTGCCGCCATGTATCCCGCGGGCGGCGTCATGCTGAAAATCCCATCCTCCAGAGCCACATCAAACCGAATTGCCGACACGGTGATGGTTCCGGGCATGCCCCCGCCGGTGAGCGAAATTTCGAGCGGGAGCCTGGTGGCCGGATCGACCCAGAATTGCCAGGTGTCGGGCGCACCGCCCATGGCGTCGCGGATGAGTTCGAAGCCCTCGGCCTTGATCGAGCCGATGGTCTTTTGGCCGAGCGCCTTCTCGGTTCCGGTCTTGTAGTCGTGCAGAAGACCATAGAGATCCAGGACCTTCTCCGCGGGATCCATCGCCTGCACGTGGGCGAGCTTGAGCGTCGGGAACAGGACCATCACCTGCCTGCTTTCCTGGTTTCCGACCATGGTCATGAGCAGCGACTCGGCCCGGAACGCGCCACCTTTTACCGAAGCATCAAAATCAAGACTCACGTCGGTCGGCTGATCCGGGACGGTCATCTGAAGGGTCACCTTGCAGGTGAATGATTTTGTCTGCCGGACGGACTGCACCACATCTGCAAAGGCCAGGCGTTCCGCCGGATGGAGGAGCAACCCGAACGCGACCGATACGAGAATCGCCACGACGGCCGCGATGCGCACGAGCGGGCGAGTGAAGAACTGCCGCTGTCTGGCGAAGCGGAGGCTGCGGCCGACGAGAGCCTGGGGCATTGGGGGGACGGGCACATCACGCAGCGTGGCCGTCGCCGCGGTCAGCCGATCTTCGGGAACGGGGGCTTCATTTCGCATGGTTCACCTCGGATGAATCAGCGTGGGAAGGGGACAGAATCTCGCGGAGCCGGCGCGTCGCCCGGTGGAGGTTGACGCTCACGAGGCTGATCGAAACGCCCAACTCGCCGGCGATTTCTTCGTACGTCAAATCATTGAGGTGGCGGAGGCAGTAGATCTCGCCTTGAATCGCCGGGAGCTGCGCCAGCGCACGGCGGAGTTCGGTCGCGAGCTCGGCGGATTCCGCGGTGGCGGCAGGGCAGGGCGCTTTTGAGGGCAGTGCGCTTAGTTCCCGCGGCGAATTGTTTCGCCGGGCGCTCTGCCGCCTCCGCAGGACGTCGAGGGCCCGCACCGTCGCCAGATGCTGCAGCAGGCCGGCCCAGTTTCTCACGGGCTGCCGCTGCGCGAGTTTCCATGCCCCCAGGAACGTTTCCTGGACGCAATCGGAAGCGTCGGCCTCCTGCCCCACGAGGCGAAAGGCGGTGCGCCAGACCAGCGGCGCATGGGCCTCCACCAATCCCTGCCATTGGGTTTCATCCATGGGCATTTTCCGTGAAGCGATCGTGTACAGGATTGTCGCGGGATGGGGCGATTCTGTTACAGAATTCCGCGCGATAAATCCTGCGGTCTCCGCTTATCCTTGTGAAACGGAACTTGTCATTTGCCTGGCTGATAGGATTTAAGAGCTTGTTATTGCTGAGGATAAGGTCAGGGGAATGGGTCGGCATCATCCGGGCCGGGGAGTTGGCGGGCTTCGTTGAGCCATTCCTGAACGGCGGGGGCGGTGATGGCGAGGGGGGCGTCGACGGACCAGGTTTTTCCAAGGTAATCGAAGTTGCGCGGCTTGGGGAAGGCCTTGAGCGCGGCGGCGAGCGTCTGCACGGGGGCGAGGTCGTTTAGGTATTGCTCGCGGGCGGCGGCGGATTGTTCGCCGGTCTGGGCGCTGAACATGGCGCGGTAATCGAGGGCGGCGAGGGTGGCGGCGGTGCGGAACTGCAGCTGGATTTTATTGGAGAGCAGGCGGGTGTGGAGGATGGCGTATTCGCGCTCGGGGAGGTCTGGTTTGGCTTTCTCGAGGTTGGCGAGGCAGGCGTCGGCTTTTTCGAGCGCGGTTTTTTGGGAGGCGCGAATCTGGCTGATGAAGGCGGGGTCGCCGGCGGAGGCCTGCACGAGGGCCGGGAAATATTTTTCATTCCAGCGCCAGTTCTGCCAGTTCTGGGAGAGGATGTCTTCATAGGGGAGCGCGGGGAAGAACCTGGGGTCGGCGGCGCTAAAGGTCTGGCGGGTGTCGCCATAGGTGAAGGGGCCGACGGAGAGCATTTCGGAGACGACATCGCCAGTGGGTTTGAGGGCAGCGACGACGGCGGGAGCGGCGCGCGGGCCGTAGCGGTAATTTGCCCAGGCGGTCCAGATGTCGGAGGTGTTGTCGGTGGCGCCGGCGGAGAGCAGGCCGAGGGTCCAGAGGTTCACTTCCTGGGGCTCAAAAATGACGGAGGAATCGTCGCGGTCGACGCGAACACAGATGCCGCGGGCATGGCGGGCGACGGCATAGTCGTATTGCTGCTTGAGGAGATCGACCATGCAATTGGCGGCGTTGTCGCGGAGGAAGTATTCACCTTCGGCGTCGAACTCGACGATCTGTTCGTGCTCACCGACGGCTCCGAGTTCAGCGGCCATGTCGCCGCGCATCTGCCAGTCCTGCGGGACGATTTTGGACATGATCGGGATGTGCGCGGGCATCTGCTTGACGGCGCCCATGACCTGGTCGAGTTCGTCGGGATGCCAGACGAAGGTGCGGGCGATCATGTATTTGCCGTGGTCGCGGCACTTCTGATCGATGAGGTTGGTGAGCTTGAGCATGACGGCGGTGTTGGTGGCGTTTACCTGGGTTTCGACGGTGGTGAGCACGAGGCCGTCGATATTGGGGACGACCTTGGTGAGGAACCAGTCGTAGCGGTCGCTGATGACGTTCCAGAGCTTGGCGTTATCGGTGGTGGCGGGTCCGAGGAAGGCGGGGTCGGTTTCATCGGGGAGGTCGGAGAATTCGTGAACCCAGAGGGTGACCTGCATATTGAGGGAGTGGCAGAAATCGATGAGATGTTCGCGGGCGTCGCGGTCGGCGAAATCCTGGACGCCCTTGACGGTGGAGCCTTCGATCTGGAACTGCACGCCGTTGAAGCCGAGCTGGCGGGCAAGGAGGATGAGGTTTTTGTCGGCGCGGCCACGGTGAAAGGAGACGATGCGGAAGTTGAGGGCGGGGTGGACCTTGCCGATGTCCTGGTCGGTGCTGAAGGGGGGAATGGAGGGGAGGTCTTTTTTGTGATGGGAGTGGCCGATCCAGACGGCGCAGGCGAGGACGAAGGCAAGAAAGCCGACCGCGATGGTGCGGCGTTTGGTTGGGGAATTGGTGAATGACACGTGAGCCTCGTGGTGCGGAAGTATATATGAACCGGATGGTGGGGCCACCAAAAAATGGAAAAAGCGGGGCGATGCATGGCGGATCGTGCGGGCGCGTCTATAATGCGGCCCGATGTTTAACTGGTTTCGCAAGTCTCATCAGGCGCTTTCGAGCGACGAAGATTTTTACCTCTTAACGTGGGATTCGTGCCGGTACGACACATTTGTGGCGGCGCGGACGCCGCACCTGAGCGCGATCGACAAGCCGCGGAAGGCGTATACGATGGCCACGTATACGTTGCCGGCGCACGTGGCGATGTTCAACGGGTTTTTGCCGCACTGTTTTGATGCGGAGCCGTTCTATAACCGGTTTGTGCAGCAGCTGTGGCGGATTTCGCACCGCAGCGTGAAGATCAAGCCGCTGGTGACGTTTAACCTGGGGACGCCCAATGTGGTGGAGGGATTTCGGCGGCGGGGTTATTTCACGACGGGGCTGGCGGCGATGGACTGGTTCCGCGACGCGAAGATATTGCAGCAGGGGTTCAGTGCGTTTGAGGTGACCGGAAGCGGCGCCCGGATGCAGCATGCGAAGCTGTTCAAGCAGCTGGAATCACGGCCGAAGCAGGCGTGTTTTGCGTTTATCAATTACGGCGAGACGCACAGCCCGTTTAAATATGAGGGGATGCCGGCGCAGGAGGCGGTGGCGCAGCCGGACGACCGGTTTTCACTGGCGCGGCTGTTCAACCAGCAGGGCGTGAAGGTGAAGGACTGGAATTTTGACGAGAAGCATTTCCGGATGCAGGTGGCGGCGGCGGAATTTCTGGACACAGTCACCGGCGATCTGGTGGCGTTTATCAGGAAGCGCGGTCGGCCGACGACGGTGATACTCTGCGGTGACCATGGCGAGTGTTTCGGGGAGGAGGGGCTGTTTGGGCATGCCATTTATCATGAGAAGGTGATGGAAGTGCCGCTGATGATTTTCCGGTTGAACGCTCCCCCGCATGAGCCACCACAAGCTGCGAAGTGACTGAATCGTCAACGGTGATCGACGAGGGGCATCATTCCGGCGTTTACCCAGACGTCGAGGACATGCTGGGCGGAACTCAGGTCGGAGCTCAGGAAATAGACGTAGAAGTGGGAGGAGTCGAAGGTGTAGGAAACCTTGACCCGCTGGATGGAAAGATGCTCGACGAGGTCCCACATGACTTCGCGCGAGACCGTGGCATAGGGAAGGCCCGAGGTTTCTGAGATCTGGACTTCAAGCCGCCGTTTCATTTTTTTCACTCCTTGAGCCGAACCTTGCATGCCTTTTGTCGAGTGATCGGCTTCGCCGGCAAAAGGGAAAAAAAAGAAATTCCGCGCGCTCCCGAGGCGGGTAGATCAAAAACGACGGATGGCAGCGCGGTTCGTTGGCTCCGGACTGCAGGTAGGTGCCCAGAGATGCGGCAGGTATTCCCGCGGGTGCATCGAAGGGGTCATCATCCGTGATTGGGCGATTTGGAAAGTGGGAGTGTGGACTTCGCCGAATCGGGAATCAATCCCCCTGTTCTGGGGGAGGATATGTGAATGCGTTTACGCCGATATATATGCGTCGCAAAACTGCGGGAGTCCCCGAAAAAGGTGGTGAATCGGACACATGCGCCCTGCGCGGCGGATGCAGGCATGCGGGAAAATCGCGTATCATGGGTCGCAGATCACCGGATCAACTCGCCACACGGAAATTAACAGCAGCGTGTATAGACGCATTGGCAGTAGCAGCTTCATCGACCGTCACTAAATGGAGAGGATGTCCATGCTGGAAACCCCTTCCGGGAGAGAACCCGAATTCAACGCGTACATGAGGGCGATCTCGGAGGAAATCCGGCAGCTGCGCGAAGAGCATCGGGCCACATCCATCGCGCAGGCGACGAACGCGAAACTCGCGGCGATCGTCGAATCGTCCGACGATGCGATCATCAGCAAAGACCTGAACGGGACCATCCTTACATGGAATCCTGCGGCGACGCGCATATTTGGATACAGCGCCGAGGAAATGATCGGCAATTCGGTGCGCGTTTTGATACCGGAACATATGCAGACGGAGGAGGTGGCGATCCTTGAACGTCTCAACGCGGGCGAACGGGTGGAACACTACCTGACGCAACGAAAGACGCGGGATGGCCGGCTGATTTATGTGTCCCTGACGATTTCTCCGATCCGGGATGCGGGCGGGACGGTGATCGGGGCATCGAAGATCGCCCGGGACATGACGGCGCAGCGGCTGATGGAGGAGGAGGTGCGGGCGGCAAAGGAGGCGGCGGAGGCGGCAAACTTTGCCAAGGATCGGCTGATTGCGGCGCTGAGCCATGAATTGCGCACGCCGCTCACCCCGGTGATGATGGCGCTGGGAGACATTGAGCATTCTCCTGTGCTTCCGAAGGAACTGCTGGAAGATGTGCGGATGATGCGGCGGAATGTCGACCTGGAAGTGCGGCTGATCGATGACCTCCTGGAGCTGGCGCGGGTGGCGCAGGGGAAGATGCAGATCCGGCCTGAGCCGCTGGACGTGCATGACATCCTGCGGGAGACGATCGACTTGTGCGCGGGGGAGGTGGGTGCGAAACGGCTTCGAGTGGCGGTGTCGCTGGAGGCTGGGCGGTCGATGGTGATGGGGGACCGAGCGCGTCTGGGGGATGTGTTCTGGAATCTCATGCGAAATGCGCTGAAATTTACGCCGGCCGGGGGGCAGGTATCGATTGTTTCGAGGAACTTCCCGCAGGGGACGGCGGAGCCACACTCGCTGGTGGTGGAGGTCGCGGAAATGGGGCCCGGTTTTGCGGCGGGGGCATCGGAGCTGATTTTCACGCCGTTTCGGCTGGGGATGGCCGGGGAGCCGGGGAGTTCCGGGGGGCTGGGGATAAGGCTCGCGGTGGCGCGGAACATCGTGGACCTGCACGGGGGAACGATTCGGGCGATATCGGAGGGGCCGGGGAAGGGGGCGACGTTCCAAGTGATGCTGCGGCTGACGGATGCCTCGCCGCGGCGCGTGATCGAATCGAATCGAAATTCGACGAGCGGGCGGACATTCAGGATACTGCTGGTGGAGGATCATCCGGACACGGCGAAGATGTTGAGCCGGCTGCTGCGGTTCATGGGGCATGAGGTGACAGCTGTCGGGGATTGCCTGGGCGCCTGCGCGGCGGCGGAGCAGTCGGCGTTTGACCTTGTGATATCGGATATCGGCTTGCCGGACGGGAGCGGGATCGATCTCTTGCCGCAGCTTCGCAAGCGATTGCCGGAGCTGCGGGCGATCGCGGTTTCGGGGTTCGGCATGGAGGAGGATATTCAGCGCTCGCAGAATGCGGGATTTGAGGCGCATCTGGTAAAGCCGGTGAACTTTGATGATCTTCTGAAGTTGATACAGAAGTTCGACCTGGCTGCGTAGGGGGAGGGGTTCGGGGGTATTCGATGCCGCATCACTCGACGTTAAAATAGCGGGCCTGGGGATGTGGGGTGATCAGGGCGCTGGTGGATTGTTCGGGGGTGATGAAGAAGGACTCGGTGAGGCCGCAGTCGATGCGCTCGGGATGGAGAAGGGCGAAGAGTTTTACCTGGTCCTCGAGGTCGGGGCAGGCGGGGTAGCCGAAGGAATAGCGGCAGCCCTGATAGCGGCAGGAGAAAAGCTCGCGGATGGAGGGGGGATCGTTGACCGCGATGCCGAGTTCCTGGCGGACGCGCTTGTGCCAGAGTTCGGCGAGGGCTTCGGCGAGCTGGACGCCCATGCCGTGGAAATAGAGGTATTCGGTGTAATCGCCTTTTTCGCGGAGGGCGTTTTCGTAGGGGGAGAGGAGCGGGCCGACGGTGACGCAGGTGAAAGCGGCGACATCCATGATGCCGGAGTCTTTCGTGCGGAAGAAGTCGGAGAGGCACCAGCGTTTTTTGTCAGGCTGGCGCGGGAAGTGAAAGCGGAGTTTTTCCTTATTGGTTGGTTTTCCGCTGGCGTCCACTTCGTAGATGACCAGGTCGTTTTTGTCGGCTTGGGCGGGGAAGTAACCGTAGACGACGGCAGGACGGCAGATGCCAAGCTCGATGAACTGGGACTTGATGCGGTTGAAGATGGGGCGGACGGTTTGTTCGGTCCAGGCGCGGAATTCGTCGCGGGACTTGTTGCCGGATTTGAATTGCCACTGGCCGCGGAAGAGGGCGACTTCGTCGATGTAGGGGAAGAGTTCTTCGAGGGGGATGTCTTTAACGACGCGGGTGCCGAAGAAGGGGGGTGTAGGGACGGGGATGTCGCGCGCGATGTCGGAGATGGCGAATTCGTCGGTGGAGGGGCGCGGCGGTTCGTTGGATATTGGCGATTCGGAGAGGGGCGGGAGGCCGCCGCCGCAGTATTGCTGGGCGCGGTCGGGAGTGACGCCGGTTTGGACGAGCATTTCGCTGGTTTTTCCGGTGCAGACGGCGTCCATGACGCGGAGGCCTTCGAAGGCATCTTTGCCGTAGAAGAGCGGCCCGCGGTAGAGGTTGCGCAGGTCTTTTTCCACATAAGCGCGGGTAAGGGCGGCCCCGCCGAGGATGACGGGGAAGGAGAGATTGCGGCGGTTGAGCTCGGCGAGGTCGTCCTTCATGACGAGCGTGGATTTGACGAGGAGGCCGGAGAGGCCGACGGCATCGGCGTTTACTTCCTGGGCTTTGGCGACGATGGCGTCGATGGGCTGCTTGATGCCGAGATTATAGACCGTGAATCCGTTATTCGAAAGGATGATATCGACGAGGTTTTTGCCGATGTCGTGAACGTCACCTTTAACGGTGGCGAGTACAAGCTTGCCGCGGCTCTGTCCATCGGCTTTTTCCATGTATTGTTCGAGGTGGGCGACGGCGGATTTCATGACTTCGGCGGATTGGAGGACGAAGGGTAATTGCATCTGGCCGGAGCCGAAGAGTTCGCCGACGACTTTCATGCCGGCGAGGAGGTGGTCGTTGATGATGTCCAGCGGCTTGTATTTCTGGCGGGCTTCTTCGAGGTGTTCGATGAGTTTTTGCTTGTCGCCATCGATGATGTGGCGCTGCAGGCGATCTTCGATGGAGAGATTTTCGGTGGCTTCCGCGACTTTTTGCGGAGCGCCGAGGGTGGAGAGCAGGGCGAGCGGGGAATAATCGGCGCGCGGGCGGTCGTAGATGAGATCGAGGGCCCATTGGTAATGCGTGGGATCGATTTTGTTCTGCGGCAGGATTTTGCTGGCGTGGACGATGGCGCTGGTGAGGCCGGCTTTGACGCATTCATTGAAGAATGCGGAGTTTATCACCATGCGGGGGTAGGGCTTGAGGCCGAAGGAGACGTTTGAGAGGCCTAATGTGGTGTGGCAGTTGGGGAATTCTGCGGAGATGCGGCGGATGCCTTCGATAGTTTCGATGGCGAGGCGGCGGACTTCTTCCTGGCCGGTGACGACGGGGAAGATCAGCGCATCAAAGTAGATGTCGGTTTCGGGGATGCCGTATTTGTTGACGAGCAGGTCGTAGAGGCGGCGGGCGATCTGGAGTTTGCGGTCGGCGGTTTTGCCCATCGCCTCGATCTTGTCTTCATCAATTGTGCCGGCGACGACGGCGGAGCCGTAGCGCTTGAGGAGGTAGCATAAGCGGGCGAGTTTTTCTTCGCCGTCTTCGAGGTTTACGGAGTTGACGATGCACTTGCCGGGGGCGGCTATGAGACCGGCTTCGACGACATCGAGCTGCGTGGAATCGATCATGAGCGGGGCGGTGACATCCTTGGCGAAGCGATGCACGATGGCGTGCATGTCGGGCACGCCATCGCGGCCGACGTAATCGACGCAGACATCGACGACGTGGGAGCCTTCCTTCACCTGCTCGCGGCCCATGGCGGCGCAGGTGTCGATGTCTCCGGCGATGAGGGCTTCCTTGAATTTCCTGGAGCCGTTGGTGTTGGTGCGTTCGCCGATGATAAGAATGGAGAGATCCTGGCGGGCGGATTCGGCGGAATAAAGGGAGGAAACTTGTGCGGTGGGACCGGTGGGTTTGCGGCGAAAGGTTTCGCGGGGCTTGGGATGGACGTTGCGGAGGGCTTCAGCGACGTGGCGGATATGGTCGGGCGTTGTGCCGCAGCAGCCGCCGGCGATGTTGATGCCGAAGGTCCGGACGAAATCGACGTGGGCCTTGGCGAGTTCAGCGGCGGAGAGCGGAAAATGGGTGTGGCCCTCGTGGAGGACGGGCAGCCCGGCGTTGGGCTGGATGGAGATGAAGCGGGTACATTCGCGGCTGAGGACTTCAACATGCTGGCGCATCAGTTCCGGGCCGGTGGCGCAGTTCAGGCCGATGACGTCGATGGGGAGTGCTTCAAGCGTGGCGATGGCTGCGGCCATTTCGGTACCCAGGAGCATGGTGCCGGTGGTTTCCATGGTGACCTGGACCAAGAGGGGGACGCGGAGGTTCTTTTCGCGCATGGCGTCGAGGCAGGCGGTGGCGGCGATTTTGGCGACGTTGAGATCGAACTGGGTTTCGATGAGGAGGGCGTCGACGCCGCCTTCGAGGAGGCCGCGGGCCTGCTCGGTGTAGGAGTCCAGGAGGGTGTCGTAATCGGTGTGGCCGAGGGTGGAAGATTTGGTGCCGGGGCCGATGGATCCGGCGACGAAACGGGGCTTGCCGTCGTTGAATTTATTGGCGGCGCGGCGGGCGATCCTGGCGGCTTCGATGTTGATTTCACGGGCGCGGTCGGCGAGGCCGAACTCCGCGAGGACGAGTTTGTTGGCGCCGAAGGTATCGGTTTCGACGCAATCGGCGCCGGCGGCAAAATAGCGGGCGTGGATTTCTTCGATCACATCGGGGCGGGAGAGCGCGAGCACATCGACGCAGTTTTCCTTGTCCCAGAAATCCTTAAGCGAGAGATTAAAACTGAAGACCTGTGTTCCCATGGCGCCGTCGAAAATCATCACGCGGCGGGCGAGGAGATCGAGGAAGGGAGAATCGCCGGGCTTCATGGGCTCGAGGAATCG
>Ga0265314_10002837_pt1 | contig 17254 bp, 8 predicted proteins | sample 4126metaG_FD_203106 | JGI IMG/M metagenome (GOLD analysis project Ga0265314, IMG submission 203106) | Rhizosphere microbial communities from Carex aquatilis grown in University of Washington, Seatle, WA, United States - 4-1-26 metaG | ecosystem: Host-associated > Plants > Roots > Rhizosphere >... | reverse complement strand
GCTGGGGGTGGGGTTTCGGATTCCGGATGATTTGGAGATTGCGTGCCTGGTGGGGGGGGGCGTGGGGATTCCACCGATGCTTTATATGGCCAAGGCGCTTGCGGGGAAGAAAGATGCGGTGGGGTTTATGGGGGCGATGCGGAAGGATTTGCTGCCGGTGACGATTGACAGCGCGGTGCTTCCTGGGGATGGGGAGCCGCACTTGGGTGTGGAGGAGTTCGCGTGCTTCGGACACAGCGCGGTGGTGACGACGGATGATGGGTCTTTGGGGATGAAGGGGTATGTGACGGCGGCGCTGCGGATTTTTCTGGAGAAGCGGAGGGCGGAGCGAGGGACCTTGAAGGGCGTGGTGGTTTATTGCTGCGGGCCGACGCCGATGATGAAGGCGACGGCGCGGGTGGCGGAGGAGTTTGGGGTGATGTGCCAGGTGAGTCTGGAGCAGCCGATGGCGTGCGGGATGGGGACTTGCCAGAGCTGCATTATTAAATATCGGCCGCATGGGGTGACGGAGGGCGGGGCGGCGGCGGAATGGAAGTACAAGCTGACGTGCACGGATGGGCCGGTGTTTGATTCGCGGGATATTGTGTGGTGAAGGGCGCTCGGGGAAACGCTCCCTTACGGTCGCGTCTCTGAAGCCCTTTTGTCTAGAATGTGTGGCGATGAATTTGAAGGGCTTACATCCTCTGAGCATTGGGCCGGTGCGGCTGGCGAGCAATCTCCTGCTTGCGCCGATCGCCGGCTATTGCGATGTGTCGTTTCGGCTGGTGTGCCGGACGCAGGGTGGCGTGGGGATGGCGTGCACGGATTTGCTGTGTCCGGAGGGGGTGCTGCGGGAGAACAAACGGTCGATGGAACTCGCGGCGACATGTCCCGAGGATTCGCCGCTGTGCATGCAGCTTTATGGCGGGAATATTGACCGGCTGTGCGAGGCGGCGATGTGGGCGGAGGACCAGGGGGCGCATGTGATCGACATCAACATGGGCTGCCCGGTGGACAAGATCACCAAGAAGGATGGCGGGTCGAAGCTGCTGTGCAATCCGGATAATACGCTTCGGATGGTGGAGAAGATCAAGGGGTGTCTTTTGCGGACGCCGCTGACGTGTAAGCTGCGGCTGGGGTGGGATGATTCGTCGATTGTGGCGCCGTATCTGGCGAAGCGGCTGGAGGAGCAGGGTGTTTCGCTGATCACGATTCATGGGCGGACGACGGAGATGCGGTTCACGGGCAGTGCGCGGCTGGATGGAATTGCGGCGGTGGTGGCGGCGGTGAAGAAGATTCCGGTGATTGGCAATGGGGATGTGAAGACGCCGATGGATGCGAGGCGCATGATCGAGGTGACCAAGTGTGCGGGGGTGATGATTGGGCGGGGGGCGCTGGTGCGGCCTTGGATTTTTCGGGATACGCAGAGTTACTTGTCGACGGGGATGATTCCGCCGGAGCCGACGATTGAGCAGAAGTGCGGGATGATTCGGCAGCATTTTCACAACCTGCTGCGGTTTCGCAATGAATGGGTGGCGGTGTGCGAGTTTCGGAAGCGGATCAGCTGGTATTCCAAGACGATGCAGCCGTGCCGGATGCTGAAGGACGAGATGCGGGAGATTAATAATACGGTGGATTTTGAGGCGGTGATTGAGCGGTTTCTGGAGTGGCGGCTGCGCTACGATGAGGACCTGGCGGCGGGGCGGATCAAGGCGATTCCGACGGAAGTGGCGGAGGCGGCGTAAACAATCGCCACGTCTCGGAAATGATTTGAACTCAGAGACGCGACCATAAGGGAGCGTTTTGCGCGTTGGCCGTACAACGCTCCCTTACGGTCGCGTCTCTGAGTTTTTGCCCCTGGTGAAGCGTTTGCTTCGCGCCAAACCAAGGGGGACAATCTGATCATGGCGGCTGTGTTACAAGTTCATCCCATTGAGATTCCGGAAGCGGCGGGTTTCGACGATCCGCTTGCGGCGCTGGATTCGATTGCCAAAGGGCGAGGCGATTACACGCTGTTGCATTCGGGGCCGGCGGCGGGATTTTCCGTACTGGGTTGGTGGCCCTTGGTTCGGCTTCTGATTGATGCGCATGGGGTGGCGCGCGTCAACGCGCCTGCCGGCATTGAGTTGCCGAAATTGCCGATCGATCCGCTGCGCGCGTTGGAGCAATGCACGGAACATTTTTCTTTTGAATCGCCGCATCCGTTGATTGGGTGGCTGGGGTTTGTTTCGTATGACATTGGTCGGCACATTGAGTGGTTGCCGTCGGTGGCCACCGACGATGTCCGCTGGCCTCTGGTTTGTTTCACATTGTTTCGGCAGTACGTGATTTTTGACCGCGCTGGCGGAAAGACGAGTGCTTTCTGCGTTTCGACCGGAGATGTGCCACAAACGACATATGCATTTCCGCCGCAGCGGGCGAGAAGCGAGGCGCTGCCGTTTGTTCCGGGCAGGCTGCTGGAAGTCCCGTCGCCGGAGCGGTATGAGGATGCCGTGCGCCGGGTGCGGGAATATATTGCGGCGGGGGATATTTATCAGGCGAATGTGTCGCGGCGGTGGGGGATTCGGACGCTCGTTGCGCCGCATGTGCTTTTTCGACGACTGTGTGAGTTTTCGCCGGCGACTTATTCGGCGTGCATGCGGATCAATGATTCGGCGGAGCGGGAACCGGGGGGCGGCGTGCGGCATGTGCTTTCGGCTTCGCCGGAGTTGTTCCTGGCGGTGGAGAATGGGCGGGCGGTGACGCGGCCGATCAAGGGGACGCGGCCGCGGGATATTTCCGATGAGGGGCGGGATGCGGCACTGCGCGAGGCGCTTTTGGATTCGGCCAAGGATGCGGCGGAATTGACGATGATTGTTGATCTGTTGCGGAATGATCTGGGGCGGGTGTCGAAGTTTGGGACGGTGCGGGTGACCGAGCCGCGGGTGATTGAGCAGCATCCGACGGTGTGGCACACGGCGGCGACGATTGCCTCGGAACTGCGCGAGGATGCGGGGCTGGCGGAGGTGCTGGCGGCACTTTGCCCGGGAGGGTCGATCACGGGAGCGCCAAAGATTCGAGCAATGCAGATCATCGAGGAGCTCGAAGCACATCGCCGCGGATTGTACTGCGGCAATATTGGTGTGATCGGCGCGCCGAATCCAGCCGGCGGCTGTCCGAATCTTGCGCTTAACATCGCCATCCGCACGATCCAGATGGACGGCGACATGGCGTATGTTCATGCGGGGGCAGGTATTGTGGCGGATTCCGATCCGGCGCAGGAATACGAGGAGACCCTGCACAAGGCGGCGGCGATGTTGCGAACGCTGGGGATTGATCCATGAATGCAAGGATATAAGGAGTCGCGGCTGTATGAATAGTAGATGTATATCGAAATGGACGGCCTGTCCGTGTTCTCTCTTGGTTGCTGCGATCTTTGGTGGCTGCACCTTTAATGAGCCGAAGGGATTTAATTCGGTCTATTCCGATGTCCGCTCGGATCCACATCCGGGCTTCATAGTGGAGCGGGGAAAGTCGCAGAAGGTCTACGAGGCAAGCGCAAGCGTATTTTTCTTCGGACTATTATGGCCCTTCCCAGCAGACGGATCGTCGACGAGTAAGTTCCTCTTCGACCATCCATTGGCGTGGTGGGAGGCCTGGCGGTTCACCAACTTGGGGTCGATGCCAGAATGGCGCTCAAGTCGCGCCTTGTTCGAACTTGCTGAAGTAGTGGCGCCGCCTCAGCGCGATAGTTCCGGCCAGCCGAGGGATATGCCTGTGCATTGGATTATTTCGGCGAATCCCTTTGTGCTTGCGACGGGAACCGATCTGCACACGCCCACGATGGAGGATCGGTGGGGCGAATCGATTATTCTCCCGGGATCGTTACCCGAGTATGGGATTCCCACGGCGGGCGATCTTGACCGGACCACTACAGAACTCCTGGTGCTCGACTCCTGGCCGCCACCAGGGCACGGCACGGGTCAGGTGGTTCAATGGAGCTCGGAACAGGAAGAGCAGTTTATTGCGGAGATGGCCAAAAAGGTCCGGCGAATTTCGCTGGAGGAGCCCAAGTCCCTGCGAGAGATCATGGCCCAACGGCCGTGGCTTGTGCCTGCTTCTGCCCAGTGACCCGGAGGTTGGCCTCTCGCGCCAGCACCTGTCGCGGTACCGCGACAGCCGACAAGGTCAATTCTCGCAGCGCTGGTGCGAGAATTGTGGATGGCGATATTTAAACAGGATCAGCCCGTCCGCCTGCGTGATCCTTCTTCGCCTAAGCACCCGCCATTTTTCGTAGCACCGTGTGCAAAATACCGCCGTTGCGGTAGTAGTCGACTTCCACCGGGGTGTCGATGCGGCACATGACGGTGAATTTCACCTGCGAGCCATCCTTTTTGGTGGCGGTGACGGTGAGGTCCTGGCGGGGTTTGACGTGGTCGTCGATGGCGATGTCGAAGGATTCGGTGCCATCGAGGCCGAGCGACTTGGCGTCTTCGCCCTTTTTGAATGTGAGTGGGAGGACGCCCATGCCGACGAGGTTGGAGCGGTGGATGCGTTCGAAGGAGACAGCGATCACGGCTTTGACGCCCAAGAGGAACGTGCCCTTGGCGGCCCAATCGCGCGAGGAGCCCATGCCGTAGTCTTTGCCGGCGAGGACGACCAGCGGGATGCCGGCCTTCTGGTAATTGACCGAGGCGTCGTAAATGGATTTCACTTCGCCCGGCGCGGGGGTGGTGAAATCGGTGGTCCAGCCGCCTTCGGTGCCGGGGGCGAGTTTGTTTTTGACGCGGATGTTGGCGAAAGTGCCGCGGGTCATGACGCGGTAATCGCCGCGGCGTGCACCGTAGGAATTGAACATGGAGACCGGGACGCCCTCGGCGATGAGGAATTTGCCGGCGGGGGAATCTTTTTTGATGGAGCCGGCGGGGGAGATGTGGTCGGTGGTGACGGAGTCGCCGAGGAATGCGAGGGCGCGGGCCTTGCGGATTGGTGTAATGGCGGCGGGCGTTTTGGCCATGCCGACGAAGAAGGGCGGCTCCTGGACGTAGGTGGATTTGGCGTCCCACTCGAAAAGCTCACCGGTGCTGGTGTGGATGTCGCGCCATTCGTCGGAGCCTTTGAAGACGTCGGCATATTGCTGGACGAATTGCTCGCGCGTCACGGCGCTGTGCACCGTGTCGTCGACTTCCTGCTGCGTCGGCCAGATGTCCTTGAGATAAACGTCGCGGCCGTTTTTGTCGGTGCCGATGGCGTCGGCGGTGAGGTCGATGTCGACGGTGCCGGCGATGGCGTAGGCGACCACCAGCGGTGGCGAAGCGAGATAATTGGCTTTCACATCGGGGTTGATGCGGCCTTCGAAGTTGCGGTTGCCGGAGAGGACAGAGGCGACGACGAGGTCATGGTCGTTGATGGTCTTGGAGATTTCATCCGGGAGCGGGCCGGAGTTGCCGATGCAGGTGGTGCAGCCGAAGCCGACGAGGTTGAAGCCCAGGGCGTCGAGGTCTTCGACGAGGTTGGCTTTCTTGTAATACTCCATGACGACGGTAGAGCCGGGGGCGAGGGAGGTTTTGACCCAGGGCTTGCGGGTGAGGCCGAGGGCTCGGGCTTTTCGCGCGACCAGGCCGGCGGCGATCATCACGGAGGGGTTGGACGTGTTGGTGCAGGAAGTGATGGCTGCAACGACGACGGCGCCGTGCTTGAGCGCGAAGCGACGGCCGTCATAAAATGTCTCAGCCCCTTCGAAGCCGACATCTTTTTCTTCGACGACGGTTGCCGCAGCGCCGGTGGGGGCGGTGGCGGTGCCGATGACTTCGGTCTGGCGGTGCTTGCCGAAGGAGGTGCCGAGTTCTTTTTCCCAGGCGGATTTCATGCCGGAGAGCGAGACGCGGTCCTGCGGGCGGCGCGGGCCGGCGAGGGAGGGCTCGACCTTGCTCAGATCGAGCTCGAGGACTTTGGTGTATTCGATGGGGGCGGCATCATCGCGCCAGAGGCCCTGGGTCTTGCAATAGAGTTCGATGGTCTGGCAGAGTTTTTCGTCGCGGCCGGTGAGGCGGAGGTATTTCATGGTCTGTTCGTCGACGGGGAAGAAGCCGACGGTGGCGCCGTATTCGGGGGCCATGTTGGCGATGGTGGCGCGGTTGGCCAGGGGCATGTCGGCGAGGCCGGGGCCGAAGAATTCGACGAATTTTTCGACGACGCCTTCAGCGCGGAGGATCTGGGTGATGGTGAGGACGAGGTCGGTGGCGGTGACGCCTTCGGGCAACTTGCCGACGAGTTTGAAGCCGATGACTTCCGGCAGGAGCATATCGATGGGCTGGCCGAGCATGACGGCTTCGGCCTCGATGCCGCCGACGCCCCAGCCGAGCACGCCGGCACCATTGATCATGGTGGTATGTGAATCGGTGCCGACGAGGGAATCGGGAAAGAGGACGCCGTCTTTTTCCCAGACGACCTTGGCGAGGTATTCGAGATTGACCTGGTGGACGATGCCGGTGGAGGGCGGGACGACGCGGAAATTATCGAAGCCGCCCTGGCCCCATTTGAGGAACTGGTAGCGCTCGGTGTTGCGCTCGAATTCAAAACGGTTGTTGATGGAGAGGGCGGCGCCGCTGGCGAAGGCGTCCACCTGGACGGAGTGATCAATAACGAGGTCGCAGGGGACCAGCGGATTGACCTTGTTGGGATCTCCGCCCATGCGTTTCATGGCGGCGCGCATCGCGGCGAGATCGACCACCGCGGGGACGCCGGTGAAATCCTGCAGCACCACGCGGCCGGGCATGAAGGGGATTTCAAAATTCGCTGGTGCCCTGGCGGTGTATTCGGCGATGGCCTTCACATCCGCCTCGGTGACGGCGTGGCCATCGACGTTGCGGAGGCAGCTTTCGAGCAGGACCTTGATGGAATAAGGAAGGCGGGAAATGTCCGCGATCCCCTTGAGCGCATCGAGGCGGTAAATCGTCTTTTTCCCCAGTGGCGTATCGAGGGTCGCCTTGGCGGAAAATGCATCCTTGAGGTGGCCAGAACCGGTGGGGGAGATGGGGGCGCTGCTCATCAGAAAATCCTTAGCTCCGGGAAATTTTCATAAGTCATGCATTGTAAACCAAAAGGGCCCCGGACGCCCATCCACGGGCGGGCGGGCGCATTGGTGGCCGGGGAAGTCTATGATAGGTGTATGTGCGGACGTTATACGCTGGTTCGGGGCGACAAGATCGTGCAGGTGGTGCCGAACGTCACGATGCCGGCGAACCTGCGCATCGTGGGGCGGTTCAACGTGGCGCCGTCGCAACTGGTGCCGGTGATTGCGAATAATTCAGGCGCGGTGCAGATGTTCCGGTGGGGGCTGATTCCCTCGTGGGCGAAGGATCCGAAGATCGGGAACAAGCTCATCAATGCGCGGGCCGAGACGCTGACGGAAAAGCCGGCATTCAAGCGGGCGCTGGCGCGGCGGCGATGCCTGATCCCGGCGGATGGCTTTTATGAATGGCGGAAGGAGGATGCCGGGGGGAAGACGCCGATGTACATCCAGATGCGGGACGAAGCGGCGTTTGCCTTTGCGGGTCTGTGGGAAACCTGGCAGGATCCGGCGGGGGATGAGATTTATTCCGTGACGATCATCACCACCGAACCGAATGAATTGTTGAAATCAGTGCACAACCGTATGCCGGTGATCCTGCCGCGCGAGGCGTATGAGGGGTGGCTTACGCCGGGCGAAGTGAAGCCGGAGGAACTCACGGGGTGGCTCAAGCCGTACCCGGCGGGGGCGATGAAGATGCATGCGGTGGGGACGGGGGTTAATTCACCGGGGCGCGAGGGGCGGGAGTTGATAGAGGAGGCGCCAGAAAAGCCGCGGGAGGCGCCAATACCGGTGCGGCGCGGGACAAAAAAGCCGGAGCAGCCGTCGCTTTTTGATTAGCGACTGAGAGGCGGAGCTCTGTTTTTGCTTGACACTCCGGACGGATGGCGCTAGAAAGCGCAGGACAATTGCAGCGGAGCCATTATGGCCGTTCAGGTGGAATTAAAGCGGATCATCATCACCGAGACTTCCGAGCAGCAGGTGATTTACCTCAAGGAAGTGAGCGGGGAGCGGGCGTTTCCGATCGTGATCGGGAATTCCGAGGCGCTGGCGATCGACCGGCGGCTCAAGGGGCACCCGATCATCCGGCCGCAGACGCACGAGCTGCTGGCGAGCGTGATCGAAAAGCTTGACGGAAAGCTGGAGCGGATCGTGATCAACGACCTTCAGGATCATACGTTTTACGCGCAGCTGGTGATTCGCCATGCGGGTAAGACGGTGGAGGTGGACTGCCGGCCCTCGGATGCGATTGCGCTGGGGGTTTCGGGGGATGTGCCGATCTTCGTGGCGGAGCATGTGCTGGATGAGGTGGGGAGTTAAGGGTCGGTTCTATCTCGCGTAACACCTTGTGCGTCGGGCTGCCAGAAGGAGCGCGACGGAGGCCAAAACTGCGAGAGACGCGGGTTCGGGCACAGCGGCTGTGAGGGCGAAGATCCTGCCGCTCGGGGATGCAGCGGGCGTGAGGCTCTGATTGTAATTCTTTAAGAGGGTGAGAAGGTCGCCGGCGCCGACGCTGTTGTCGCCGTTGAGGTCACCGATGCTCCAGCCGGATTCGGTCGAGTTGTAGTGCTTGAGGAGCGTGAGGAGATCGGCTGCGTCGACTTTTCCGTCGTCATTGATGTCGCCGTAAAGGGTGGTGGACCAGGCGAGGGAATATTTTTCGGTGTCGCTGACCCAATTGGGGTTGCCAGCGGCGCCGCCGTGCTTGAGGACCTCGATGTCGTAAGTGCCTGCGGTGATCGATGGCAAGTAAATATGCTCGACGTTGTCGACCGTGCTGACGCTGGCGGCAATCTGGGTATTTGTGGCGGTGTTGATGAAGAGCAAATCGAGGTTATTGATGCCGCCGACGGTCATATCGGAGGTGTCATGAATAGGCCGATCCCAGACCAGGGTCGCGGTGAAGAAGGCGCTTCCGACGGCCTGGAGGGTGATGGGGTAATTGTCGATGGCATCGGCGGTGGAGGAACTGGTGATATTCTGGAGGTTCCAGCCGACGGGGGGAAGGGTTGCTGGGCCGCTGGCGACGGGTTTGAATTCACCGGCGGCGAGGATGCGGTAGGAGGCATTGGCATTGACGAGGCCTGCACCATAGACGGGATCCAGCGGGGTGGTGCTGGTATGTGACCAATTCAGGGGTTTGGAGGCGCCGGTGAGTAAGAGGGCCTTAATGGTGCGATTGTCGGTTGCATCCACTGTGGTGAGTGGTCCACCAGCGCCTTGCCGTCCGGCTTGGACAAGGAGGGTCGCGACGCCTGAGACGAGGGGCGTCGAAAAGCTTGTAAGACCGCCGGGAGCGGTAATGTCGGGTTTGCTGCGGCCGTCGGAAGTTCCCTGGCTTACATTGCCGTTGTACGCAGAGACGGTGATGACGTTGTAGGCTGTGCCGGGCAATTGGATGGGGCCGCCGTTGCCGGCCGCGGCGACGATGATGGTGTTGTAGAGGTCGACGTAATTGTCGAAGATCTGGATGGAAATCGCCGGCGTGTCGCTCGTGAAAATGAAGCTTTGATTGACGACGGCGGCATCGATGGCGGAGTAGCCGCCGATGATGTTGTCAATATAGTAATTCGCGTTGTAGTTGAGCACTTGGCCGACTCCAGGCGCGGGGCCCATGTCCCCGTAGAAGAGCTGGCCGACCTGATCGGCATGACTGGATTCCAATCCGACATTGTTGGGAAAAGTGATCGCGATGGCGCCGATGTCGTTGATATAGACAATGGGGGGATTGGTGGTGGAGAAGGAAGGATTTACTTGGAAATCGTTGAAATCGACGGGATGCTTGGGGTCTGTCATGTCGACGGTAGTGGCTTCCGGTTGCGCGACATTGACGCCCGCGCCGTTGAGTCCAGGCTGGGCAGACCAGAGGATGCGAACGCCGATGTCGTCGAGGCTGTCCGCGCGGACCGCGGCGATGGAGGCCAGCGTCAAGAGCGTTGCGAGGCGCGGGACCAGACGACGGCAAAATGGGCGAGGCATTGAGGAACTCCGGGAATCGGGCGCGGGTTGGCCCGGGGAATGATGCCCAAGGGTCCACCTGCAACAATATGCCTCGGGATTCAGAAGAATCCAAAGGACGGGCGCGGGGAGCCTTGGAATTCATGATCGTCCAGTAATGAACGGTGCTGAAGAGGTGTGGCGAACAGGAGCCCGCAGGGGTGCGGGCGAATGACAATGGCTCGCCCATCCCTTAATGTTGGCAGCCTGCGCCCGGGTGGCGGAATGGCAGACGCTAAGGACTTAAAATCCTTTGGGGAGTAATCCTCGTGCGGGTTCGAGTCCCGCCCCGGGCAGGTTCAGAAGGATGAATCATTTTTTGCAAAAGGATCACGGTCCTTTGGGGGTTGTTCCGAGAATGCGCCTGGCCGGGAAGAGCAGATAATTTTACAGTTATCGAACCAAGCATATGTTGGCCGTCGTGCATTTCGTTTTTAGGGGATAATTGACGCGAAAAGTCGCCCCTGGGGGCACAGATTGCCCATTTTAACAAGTTGATTCTCGCGAATAAAATGTGAAGTTTTTCACGAAAAAGGTTAAAGCATTTAAAGGGGGGTAGGAATGGTACGGCCCGAAACGGATTGGGGGAAGGATTTCGCGCCCAAAACCGAGCAAAAACAGCGCTTCCTGTGCGATTCCCCCGGCGCCCGGAAATGCATTTCCGGGCTCAGGATTGAGGTTTTTGCTGACTTCTACGCAACCTCAAGAATTCCTTGACAAGGCCTAGAGCGGTGGTAAGTTGAACCCGAGTCAGCCTTGTTATTAGGCAAAAAGCACCTTCACTTCGGCTTTTGATACAAAATCGGGCCCCACATTTCAGGAGGATAGATATGCCCTTCACGTCTCGTCGTCTCGGTGGAAAATCCAAATCAGTGTGGGCCAGCGTTATGGCCGCGGCAGTTACAGCGGCACTTGGCGGGATGAACCGTCATGCTCAGGCTGTCACGCCCATTCTTACCTGGGATTCTGACGCCAATTCCGGTAATGGGATTACCGAAGGCGGCGGGGCTTGGATTTCGGCCGCCCAGTCCAATCCGGTCAGCAACTGGTTCAGCTTGAGCACGGGTACGGATGTGACGTGGCCGGGTGCAAATAACACGACCCTGTCGACCGCAGCGATTGCGGTCTTCGGCAATGGCGGGACGTTTGGGGCTGGCGGGCTGCAGGTTGTTCTCAATGACGGCGGCGTGACCAAGGCAGACGACAAGGTTGTCGCGGGGCTGACCTTCAATCCGGTGACTCCGCAGACGGTCACCACGGTATCAGCGACATGGGGCACGAATACGAATATCCTGACGCTTTCGACGCTTGTTAATGTGCGTCCTGGCGAGGCGATTTCCGGAACCGGCATTCCTGCCGGTTCTGTCGTTTTGGCGATCAACACCGCCAATAACACGGCAACGATCAACAAGGTGACGACGGGTGCGGGTTCGGCCGCCGCGGTCACGACCACTGCGGGTTACATCATCGCGGGCAATCGCTGGATTGCTCCGGCGCTGCTTGCGACGACGATCACCCTGGGCGCGGGGACAGACACGATTCTCGATAATGGCTTCACGGGTTATGTGGGCGCTTCGACCAACGGCACGTCGCTGGATGGTCAATTCATTGCGGATTCGAATTTCTCCGGCGCACCGGGCAACATGACGGGTGTCGGCAATGTGCTCATGGCGGGGGCCGGCACGCTGGCGTTCCCGGGCTTCCAGGGCCTGAATGCCTCGCTGCCTTCCGCGTTTACCGGCACCCTGATCTTCGCCGGTGGTGGCGCTACGACGATCAACAACCTGACGACCTCGTCGGCTCCCACCCTGTCGATCGCCAATGGTACGGTCATCTTTGCCAAGACCGGCACCGGCAATGCGGTGGCGTCGAACTCGATCATTCTGCTCAATGGACCCTCCGCCAAGCTGCAGCTGGCCGCGATCAGCAATAACGCCGCCGGGCAGATTGCGGATAACTCGACGCTCACCTTGAGTGCGGGCGAATTGGATCTGAATAACAACGCCAACGAAACCATCGGGTTGCTTACCGATGGTGGTAGCAGTGCGGGGATTATCGATAACACGATTGCGGGCACTTCCGCGACCCTGACCATCAACGGAAACGGGGCCGCGACGTTCGGCGGCATCATCCGCAACACCGGCGGCGTGGTGGGCATCGGCAAAACGGGCGGTGGCTCCCTGGTGCTGACGAATGCCAACACCTTCACCGGCCCATTGATCGCCAATACGGTGCTAACGGCCGGAACCACGGCCAACCCGCTCGGCGGCATCGTTATTCTCTCGGGTACCGCGTCGGCTGCGAATGCGACGGCACAGATTGTCGGCGGGCTGATCGAAATTGACGATTCGACCCTGAACAACTCGGACATCACGCGTCTGGGCAACGTTCTGATCTCGTCCAACTCCCCGACTAACGCAGACGGCCTTCAGATTCGCGGCAATACCGGCACGATCGACCGCGTCGGGAACATCACGATCAATACTTCCACCTCGGCACTGGGCGCAGCCTCGGGTGTTGCGGGTATCAACCTCGCCCTGGGAACCTCGACGCCTTACACCCTCGTGGCGAATTCCGTCAATCAGGGTGCGAACGGAATCGGTGTCCTCACCATCAATGACGGCAGCAACGGCGGGCTCCTCGGCCAGGGAATCTACTTTAAGTCCAACACCACTCCGGCGGGAATCATCAACGGCATCATCCCGTGGGGATATGTTCCGAACTCCGGGTTCTTCCTTGGTTACGATAATACCAACGGCTTTATTCTGGCGCAGAACAATGCGACGGGCATACTGAGTGATGGCGTTCCGGTGAACGCTGCTCAGGACGTGACCGGTGGTCTGGGCTTGTCGCCGGTGACGACCTCGGCTGCTAATTCAATCTTCAGCACGGGTGCCGGTCAGAGCACGATCACCATTGGTAACACGCTGACGGTTGTGGCTGGTGCCATCGCCCAGCAGACGGGCGGCACGTTGTCCATCCTCGGCGGGACGCTGTCCCTGCCGAATGGCGGCTACATTTATGCCGACGGTGGTTCGGTGATTAACCTGGCGACGGATATCAAGTCGTCCGGCAAGATTCAGCTGGTTCAGGCCACGGGCGGAAATCCGAATGCCAATTTCATCCTGAGCACTGCCAACCCGGACTTCACCGGCACCCTGTTCTGGGGTGGCGTCAACGGTGGCCCCAATCTGACGGGTGGCCCCACGCTGACCCTTTCAAACCTGGATGCATTGAAGTTCGCAACCTTGGATTCGTCGCTGCAGGCACTTCCTCCGGCAAACGGGGCGACGAGCACACAGCCCAGTTTCGGGCAGCCCAAGCTCATTCTCACGACCAACGTTAATGCGACTGTGCATCAGTTGTACAACATCGGCGCCATTCAGGGCACCGGTCAGATCATCATCAGTCAAAACAGCGCTCCGACGAACATCACTTCTCTGGAAGTGGGTTGGAATAACCTGAACACCACGTTCACGGGTCAACTCATTTCTTCCAGCGGCGGCAACGGTAACGCTGGCGGGTTGGGCGCCGACTACGTCGTAAAGACCGGCACCGGTACGTGGACCCTTGCGGGTAACGCCGACAATGCCGGGACGAACATCAAGGTCATCCAGGGCGCGATTGTTCTCGCCAAGGCCAGCGCTGGCAATGTCCACGCAGCGGCGAATCTGTGGATCGCCGGTGGTACGGCGATCATGGGTGGGACGGGTGATGAACAGACCTATGACGGCGGCGGCACCCTGATCCTCGACTCGGGCACCTTCGACCTCAATGGCCACAACGACACCATTTCGAACTTCACCGGCGCCGGTGGCATTGTGACCAACAACGGCACGGGCCTGGGTTTCCTCTCCCTGCGGCCCACGGCTGCTGGTAACAACGCCAATTTCAGCGGAAGCTTTAATGACGGGACCTCGCCGATTGGCCTGGTGATCGGCGGTACGGGCACCGCGAATCTTGTGCTTTCGGGCATCAGCAACTACACCGGCCCCACAGTGGTCAACACGAACAGCACGCTGACGGTTCTGAACACCACCAACATGGGCGCTCTGACCATCTACAGCACGCAAAATACCGCCACGAACCTGCTCGTGGTGAATGCTCCGTTGAATGTCAACGGCGCATTTTCGTTTAGCGCCAGCAACAATTCGCTGACGAACCTGTCGATCACGGGCACCGGCAGCATGGCGATCAATGGATCGCTGATCGGCGCCGTGAACAGCTCCAACGTCATGATTGCCGGCCAGACCATCACGTGGGCCGGCCCGGGCACCTTCGGCATCAACGGCGCGAATTCGCCGTTCTCCGGTTCGCTGACCCTCACCAGCGGCAACCTGTCGATGAACGGCGGGACCGCTTCGAACTCGGCTTTGACCACCCTGACCGGCATCTCCGGCGGGATCATCTTCAGCAACAATGCCGGCGGTTCGCTGAACCGGCTGACCAACGTTGTGTTTGGCGGCACCGGCAACTTCATCACCGCCAATGGCGGCGCCACGGCGACGACCGACAACATCACCGGCACGGTGACGATTGGCGGAGCCGCTCAGATCAATGTCCTCTCGGGTGTCGGTTCCGAAACCCTCAGCATCAATCGGTTGAGCCTTCTGCCTGGCGGCACGCTCAAGTTCAATACCAACGGCGTATTGGGCGGTAATGACCGGGTGCTGATCGGCAACGGAACGACCTTTGTGTCTAGTGGAATCGTCCCGGGCGCGGTTGCCGGTTCGGGCAACACGTTCCTCGGCCTTGTGACGTATGATGCCACGGTCGGCATTGAACTTGCCACGGCCAATACTTCTCAGATTGTTGACGGCGCGACGAATGCGGCCGGCATCTTCTCGGGCAGCCTCGATTCGGCTGCCAATCCGTTTGTGACCGCGGCCAGCGTTCCGGAAGGTCACAACACCCTTCCGACGACGATCGGCGCGGTGATCAATACCGCTAACAACGCGGTCTTCTCCCTCGGCAATACCCTCACGCTGGCCACGGGCGCTCTGGCCTCTTCTGCGGCCAACTTCTCGATCAATGACGTGAGCGGCACCGGCATCGGCGTCCTGAATTTCGGCAGCCAGCAGGGCTCGATCTTCCCGGCCGGCGGCGGCACGGTGACCCTGAACGCTCCGATGATCGGAACCAATGGTTTGGCGCTCGTTACGGCGACCAACCTCGGAACCGATTTCGTGGTCACCAGCGCCAATAACGTTGGCGGTTACACGACACTTGGAACCAGCGATACCCTTACCCTCAGCAACCAGCTCGCTTTGGCCAATTCGGCCGTGGTTCTCCCGGGCCCGGGTGGGGCCCTGGTCTTCAGCGGAGCGACGGCGTACACGCTCGGTGGCCTTGGCGGCGGACTTTCGGTCGCCCTGACCAACACCGCCACGGCTCCGGTCACGCTCTTTGTGGGTGCAGGAAGCGTCAACACGACGTATGCCGGCAACCTCTCGGGCACCGGCGGCTCGCTGGTCAAGATCGGCAACACCGTCATGAGCCTGGATTACCAGCAGGGTGCCAAGAACGGCACCTACACCGGTGGCACGGCGGTTTCGGGCGGCACCCTGGCCCTGACCGACCTGCCGCAGACCAACAACACCCTTGTCAACACCTTCGGTACCGGAGCGATCACACTTGCGACCGGTGGCACCTTTGATGTCAAGACCGGGAACAACACGAACAATTTCTACCTCCCGAACAATGTGAACCTCTCGGGCGGCACGTTGCTGGATGAATCGACCAACATTCACCTTGCCAACAACAACCCGAACGCCACTGCTCAGACGCTCGGCACGATTTCGGTCGCAGCCGGCGCTAACGGCAATCTCGAAACGACCGTTAGTGGTCAGGACATCTTCCTCGACGGCGTCTTGAATCTTCCTGTCAACAGCAGCCTGACGATTCTCGCCAACGGGACGGCCTCGCAGGGTGCCACGCACTTCTCGAATACGAGCAACGCCTCGATCCTCGGCACGATCATCATCAACGGCACCAGCAACAATGGCGGCCGTATCCTGGTCGATGCCGCTCCGGCTTTGGCCAACGCGACGCTGTTTGTCGCGGGCGGCACCAACAACAGCACCTTCTTCGTCGCCGGATCTTCGGTCGGTGCGTTGACGGGCACTGGTATTGTGCAGTTGTCAACCTCAGGCAACGGCGCCGTAACGGTATCTGAAGGCGGCCTTGCCAGCAGCACCTTCAGTGGCAGCCTCACCGGTGGCGGTACGCTGCTCAAGGTTGGAAACACGACCCTGACGCTCACCAATAACATTGCGGACAACATCAGCGTTGGCGGCGGTCAGGTGGTCTTCAATGGATCTGGCAACGAAGCCGGAACCCTGACCGTCACCTCGTTCGGCACGTCTGTGTTCGACAGCTCCAATAGCACGCTCTCATCGATCACCCGCGTCAACACCTTGAACCTCGGACAGTTCACGCAGACCACGCCGGCCTTGACCATCCTGGGCAACACCGGCACCGTCAGCACGACGGTGGTCGTGAGCAATGCGATTTCCGCGACCAGCGGCATCGCGACGGTGAATCTGGTTCGTGGAACCGGCACCGGCACCCTGACGCTTCAGACGACGGCTCTGACCCACAACCCCGGTGTGCTGAATGTGCAAACCGACGGCGCCTTGGGGACCAACGCCCTGTTGAAGGTCCTGAACTTCACCAACAACAGCAGCTCCGGACTGACGCTGATTGGACCGGCTACTTATGCCACGATCAACACCGCGGCCACCAACGCTCCGGTCGTACCGTATGTGCTGGTGAACAAGCAGGGCTTCGCATCGTATGACCCGGCTGGCAAGTTCATCACGCTCGCCGGTTCCACCAACACCATCGTCGATGGCGATACGACCAGCCTCAACAACTTTGCCGGCAACGCAGGCGGCATCGTGTTGAACGCGACGACGAGCGTTAATTCGTTCTTTAACACCGGTTCCTCGGCCGTGTTCACGATCAACAACGTGTTTAACGTTGGCAGCGGCGGCATCGCCACCACTCAGGATCTGACGATCGGCGGCACCGGCACCATCACGTCGAGCGGCGCCCTGGTTGGCACGGCCACCCTCGCGGCGACGAACAACGAAATGGTGTTCATCAACGATGGCCACAATGAAATCATCAACGCGGTCATCGGCGGCGGCAGCACCTCGCCGACCGTCAATGGCCTGAGCCTGATCGGCAGTGCGGGCGCCACGTTCACCCTGGGCGCGGCCAACA